>Ga0075431_100000460_pt1 | contig 33555 bp, 21 predicted proteins | sample RhiMetdeltSRZDD5_FD_75297 | JGI IMG/M metagenome (GOLD analysis project Ga0075431, IMG submission 75297) | Populus rhizosphere microbial communities from Tennessee, USA - Rhizosphere MetaG P. deltoides SRZDD5 | ecosystem: Host-associated > Plants > Roots > Rhizosphere > Soil | place: USA... | reverse complement strand
CGCCTCCGCGGTGAGCACCAGAGGCTGCGACAGAGGCCCAAGGGGCCGGCTCGGCAGCAGCGAGAGCTCGTCCCCGAGCTCCTCTTCGGGCCGGGTCGCCATCTGCCAGCTCACGCGCACCTCCGCCGCGTCGGCGGCAGGCGTCACCGCCACGGATTCGAACCGGAAAGCGGGGAGGCGCTCGACCAGCCACTCCTCCCAGATCGTCTTGGGGTCGTCGACCTCGGCCTCGCCGATGGCCTCGACTGCATGGTGCCCGGTGAGCAGCAGCTCGCCGCCGCCGCTCACGCCGCCCTCCTCCGTAACCGAGAGCCGCAGGTTCACGGTGCGGCCGTTGCGCTCGGCGGGAGCGCCCGCTGGCAGGGTGATGATCTCCGGCGCTCGCGGGTCGTAGAGGAGAGCCTGCGAGCCCTCCACCTCGGCGGCGAGCGTTCCGAACGCCAGACCGCGCGCCGAAGGGTCGAGGTACACGCGCCCCTCGGGGAGGTCGACCGCCACCAGCATGCGCTCGAACCAGGTCGGGTTGGGCACCTGGAGGAAGGCGACGCCGCTGCTGCGCTCGTTGGCCCACACCAGCCGGGAGTGGATCGCCACTGCGTCGAGCATCGCCTGCAGCAGGAGTGCCTTCTCGGCATAGTCACCGCTCGCCTCGCTCAGCACCCGCTGCAGCGTGGAGCCTTCCTCCAGCGTGATCCCCTTGGCGTCCTCGGTGCGCAGCTCGTCGCGAACGAAACGGTAGATCGCCTCTGCCCTGTCGCGTGGCGACGCCTTGGTGGACACCAGCTCGCGGGCGCGCTGCTTGACGCCGCGGTTCCCGAGCCGCGCGTCGACGTAGTACCCCTCGTTCACCCACTTGCAGGTGCTCTCCCAGCTCTCGAAGAGACTGACGCGGTCCAGACCTTCGCGATAGGCGGTGGTGAGGATGCCGAATTGCGTCGCCAGATCGGCGACCGGCGCTGCGTAGGGCTCGTCGGGCAGCGCCGGTAGCTGCGCCGCCCGGGCCTCGAACCGCCTATGGTCGCGGCCCTCGATGGTCTGCATCTTGAGCCCGGACTGCCGCGGGTCCAGCCCCCAGCTCGTCGCCTCGAGGGACTTCGGAATCAGAAAGGCCACTTCCGCGAAGCGAACCGGCCACCGGTCGGAGAGGTACCACGGCTCGAGCGCGAAGACCGAGTCGAAACGCAGCTCGACCTCGTATTCGAGGATGGCACCCACCTGAAGGGCGGGGAACGCCACCGCCGTCACCCAGGTGCGCGCGCGCTTCGACTGCCGCCGATCGAACTTCGCATCGGCCGGCAACGGCACGACCACGCCTCCCGGCAGGAGCGTGCGCCCGGTCAGCGAAGCGAGCCGCATCTGGCGCGAGTGCGGGATCTCGAGCTCGCCGCTCTCCAGACCCTGTGGCGTGAGCACCTTGATGCGAGCTCGTAGTCTGAGGAACGACGCGATGTGCTCCTGGCGCAGATCCATGAGCTGGAACTCCGCACTCTTGTAGAGCACCAGGGCACCGGCGTTGGGATCGCTCGCCGGTGCCGCAGCCGCCCAGTCAGCCTCAGTGATGGGCGGCAACGCCGCGGCGGCCGGGGAAACACCGCCGAGTAGCGAGAGGGTCAGGGAGATGCCAACGAACACTGCACCAGCTCTCATCGACACTCCTCACTCCGGACGACAAGGCCGCAGATCCGCCGAACGATCCGGCGACGCGGGAGACGGCGAATTGTGGCGGAGGCCCGGCCGTGGTCTGCTGCCGCCACGTCTCGCCTTCCACACAGTGCATCGCCGCAGTCGGTCCGTCAACGACTACCGCGACAGCACGCGACAGCGGTCGCCGGCGCTCTCTCGTTCCCGGCCGGAAAGGCCTGGAGCTCCTAGGATGGCGCGAAACCTAGTCCCGCTTTCGTCGAGCTGTCAAGGGATCGCTCCCGGGCCGCTGACCTGGAGTGCTCAGCCGCAGTACCCGATTGCTCTTCCCACACGCTTCAGACGGAAAACGGCCGCGCGATCTTTCACCGAGCCGAGAGCTCGGCATCAACCCGGCCCCAGGCCATCGATCCGGGGCGCCCTCTGGGAATCCGTCGCTAGCGGAACGACTCGATGTGGACCGCCGAGTACTTCCAGCCGTACGAGGGCACTTCGGTCGGCACCTTCCCCTGCGGGAAGCCCATGTCGACGATGAACTTCGCACCGGGCTTGATGGTGTACGCGGCGACGTTGGGGCGCGAGGACAGCGTGACCGACTTGCCGTCGGCGAGGTCGGTGATCGTCACCGTGTAGCGCTTTGCCGCGATGTCGTAGTCGTTGACGACGTGGTAGGTGTGCCCCACCTCCGCCTTCCACTTCTTGATCACCTTGATCTTCTGCGGATGGGTGAGGCCGACGCCGTGGCGGGCGAACGCTTCGTATTTGCTGGGACCGCGAAAGTAGAGGAGGCCCGGCATGTCGAAGTTGCGGTCGACGACGAACCAGTAGATGAGGTGCTTGCCGTTCGGCTCCTGCGGGTACCAGGGGCCGACGGTGACGTCGAGCGAGGTCACGAAGCGACTCACGGAACCGGCGGGAGCCGGGAAGACGACGCGGCCCACCGGCTTCGCCGTGACGGGCTCGTGCACGAGGCCCTCGGCGTCGAAGCAGGCCGCGCCCGAGCTGCAGGGGGCGGCGGCCTTCACCGGCATCGCCGCGAGGCCGGCGGCGAGCGGCTCGGCGGCGAGGGTTTCGACGGTCTCACCGGCGGCGTCGGCCAGCACGCCGACCGCGGAGAACGCGCCCGAGCAGGAGATCGACGCCTGCGCTTCGGCACCCTTGTCGAGCGGAGGTAGGTCGCCGAGCACGTCGAGGTAGGGGCGCTCTTCGAGCGCGCCCAGCGTGAGCGACACCGCGGGAGCGAGGCGATCGCCGTTGCCGTCGGTCAACGCGATCGAGCAGCGGTTCGTCGCCGCCACGCGGTTCACCAGGGCGAGGTTGGCGGTCGCGGCCGCCGTGGACGCGAGCCCCCGCAACGCGACCGTCGAGCCGCCGGGAAAGGGCCGCTCGCCGTCACGCGGCCGGAGGTCGGCGGCGATCGGCGAGCGCGCGGCGGCGGCAAGGACGAGGAGCAAGAGGCTGCGACCGATCAGTCTCGACATGGTGTCCCCTGTGCTGGATGGGCCGGCGTTGCCGGACGCGGCATGGTACCACCCCATGGCCGCTCAGCGCACCACGAACGCCCCGGTGCTCGTCGCCGCCTTGCCCGCGGCGTCCGTCACCGTCACCCGCAGCGCGTATTGGCCGGGCTTCAATGCCGGTGGCTCGTACGTGCCCGAGAGGCGCATGGCGCCGCCGCCCCCGCCCTCCTTCCCGGCGAGCTTGAACGCGCCGCCGGGAAGAGTCTTGCCGTCCGACCCGACGAGCTCCGCCAGCGCGGTGAGCTCGCCGCTGCCGAGGTTGTAGCCCTGGAGGACGACCTCGGCCGGCTGGCCCGGCACGAGCACGGGTCGCGACGCCGGGACGAACGGCTTCTGCTGCAGCATGAACGGGTACGCCGGCTGCGGCGCGCCGGCGGCGATCGTCTCGCGCACCATTACCCAGCGGCCCGCCGGCTCCGGGAAGAGCGGCGGCAGGAGAACGGTCTCGCCGGCGCCGAAGCCGGGCACGACGACCTCGCTCACCTGCAGGCTCGAGGCGCCGGTGGTGCCGTTGCGCACGAACGTGCGCACCTCGTATTTCCCCTTCGGCAGCGACAGGTGGCCGAAGAACTTGAGACCGGTCTGGCGCAGGCCGGCCTCGGCCTTGGCGAGGTCGAGCGCCAGGCTCTGCGTGAGGAAGCCCTGCACGGCGCCCTGCTCGTCGACCGCGTAGATGTAGATCTCCACCGGCACGCTGGTGTCCTGCTTGCCGGCGAGGAGCGACGGGCCGTCCACCTCGATGACGACGGGCACGTAGGCGCGCCCGCCACTGGCGCCGAACGGTGCGGCGTAGACCGCGGCCCCGATCGAGCCGCCCGCCTGCCCCATCACCGCGTCGGCGGTGTCGACCGCGCGTTGCAGCGGCGGCTGCTCCTTGAACGGGCGCGGCGCGTAGTAGCCGGGTCGGTGCACGACGCGAGTGCCGCGACCGGCATTGGCAAGCTCGACGCGCAGCTTGTGGAACTCGCCGTCGTTGCGCAGGTCCTTGGGCTGGAAGGAGAGCACGTACGTGATCCCCGTGCGGCGCAGCATCTGCTTCATCGCGCCGGCGAGGTCGTTGGCGTTCTCGTAGAGCTCTCCGCCGGTGCTCTTGGCGAGGGTGAAGAGGCTCTCCCGGCCGTTGCCCTGGAGCCGCCCTTCGTTGGCGAGCGCGCGCAGGCCGCCGATGTCGACCGCCTGGATCTGGCAGTCGGCGCGACGGAACTCGGTGAGCATCTTCTCGAGGAAGTTCTGCGTGCGGGTGTCGCCGAAGGTCTCGTCGGAGCCGCTGCCGCCGACCGAGTCCATCGGCACACCGAGCGAGCCGGCGGAGTCGACGCTGTTCTGCAGGTCATTCAGACCGGCTTCGCCGCCGCCACTGCCGGTGACGAGAGAGCTGTCGAAGCCCTCCGAGAGAAGGACCACGTATTTGCGGCCATCCACCGCCCCCATCAGTCGCGCGAGGTCGGCGAACTGGACGGTCATGTTGCGCACGATCACCTGGTCGACCGACTTCTCGGCGCGCGAGGAGATCAGCGTCGTCGACTCGAGCGACTCCTTCATCAGCGCCTCGCGCTCGGCGCGTGCGTCGGCAGCGGGGCCGGAGCCACTGCTCGGGGCGGCCGGCATCGCCGCGCTGAACCCCTGCGAGATCACGAGCCGGAGCGGGTCGGCAGCGCGCTGCACGAGCTGCGAGAGGCCCAGGGTGTCGATTGCGGCGACCGCCTGCGCGCGATCGGGCGTGAAGCCGAGGATGAGCTGCGGCCCGTTGGTGACGCTGTAGGTCGCCACCGACACGAGGTCGGTCGCGTGAAGGCTGCCAACGACGTCTTTGGCCGCCTGGCGCGCCCGCAGCAGCGCGCTGGGGTCGGAGAAGACGAGGTCGAAGAGCATCAGGAAGTGGCGCCGCGCCGACACCGGCAGCGCGCCGGGGGCGGCCGCCGTCGGCGGAGCGTCGAGGTCGAGCACCTCGAAGCCGGCGAGCGGCACCTTCTTGCGCCCGTCGAAGAGCTGGAAGTCGGCGGCCGTGAGGCCGCGCACCGGCTCGCCGTCTTTGATCACCTGCACAGGGACCTCGACGACGACGACCTCGGTGGACTCGGTGAAGCTCTTCGCGGCATGCGCGGGCTGGAGCAGGAGGACCAGACCGGAGATCAGGCCCAGCGCGGCAAGGGCCGCGGTGGATCGGTGCGGTCGGACAGGTGGTGTCATCGCGTCACCCCTCGGGAGCCGGGCCACCGCGGCGGCCGGCCGATTTCAGGTTGGTGGAAGGTAGCCGAGAAAAAACCGCTACCGGCGGATCACTCGAGCCACTCCTTGATCGAGTAGCTGTCGGGGCGCCGGAAGTTCTTGTAGGTGATCATCTCGCCGATGAGCCCCGTGGTGAGCACCTGGAACCCCAGCAGCATGAGCAGGATTCCCAGGAGGAGGAGGGGCCGGTTCGAGAGACTCTCGCCGCGGAACGTCCACAGGTAGGCGAGCCAGGCGTCGATGGTGAAGCCGGTGGCGAGGAAGAGCAGGCCGAACCCGCCGAAGAGGTGCAGCGGACGGCGCGTGTATTTGGTGATGAAGAGGACGGTGATGAGGTCGAGGAGCCCTTTGTAGAACCGGTCCCAGCCGTATTTGCTGTTGCCGTGGCGGCGCGGGTGGTGCGTGACCTCGACCTCGCCGACGGCGAAGCCGCGGCGGCTCGCGAGCACCGGGATGTAGCGGTGCAGCTCGCCGTAGACCGAGATCTCGCCCAGCACCTCGCGACGGTAGAGCTTGAATCCGCTGTTGAAGTCGTGGAGGTCGACCTGGGCCAGGCGCCGCGTCACCCAGTTGAAGAGGCGCGACGGGAGTCGCTTGCTCGCCGGGTCGCGCCGCTGGCGTTTCCATCCGGAGACGAGGTCGAGGTCCCCCTGCTCGAGCGCATCGAGCAGGCGTGGGATCTCCTCCGGGTCGTCCTGGAGGTCGCCGTCCATGGTGAGCACCAGCCGTCCGCTGCAGTGGTCGAACCCCGCCGAGATCGCCGCCGCCTTGCCGAAGTTGCGGCGCAGGCGCACGAGCTTCACCCGCCCGTCGCGCTCGTGGGCTTCGCGGACACGGCGCGGCGTGGCGTCGCGCGAGCCGTCGTCGACGAAGACGATCTCGAAGTTGCGGCCGAGCCTGTCGAGGACCGCCGCCACCCGCTCGGCGAGCTCGCGCACCGAGCCCTCCTCGTCGAGCACCGGCACGAGGACCGACAGATCCACCGGCGCCAGGGACACGGAAACCACTGGCGCGCTCAGGGACAGGGCCTCGGCGCTCATCAGGGCATATTGTAGACGGCTCGCGAGGAGTGGACCGGCGCCCGGAATGCGCGCCAGTCCGGCCCCGACACGACCACCCGATGAAGCTCGCCGCCTGGGCCCTCCTGCTGTCGCTCCTCGCCCTCACCGTGGCGGGCGCCGCCACCTTCGACCGGCGCGCCTGGCCGAGCCTGGTGGGCGACGAGGCGAACTACCTGATGGCCGGCGCCAGCCTCGCCTGGGACCACGACCTGCGATACGAGCGGCGCGACTACGACCGCTTCTTCGCGCGCTGGGGCGTGCAGCCCGACGGTCTCATCCTGCAGAGCCCCGACGGCGGCAGGACCCTGATCTACGGCAAGCCGGCGTCGTACCCGCTCTGGCTGGCGCCCTTCCTCCGGCTCTCGCCGTCGCAGGGCCCCTGGCTCGCCAACGCGCTGCTCCTCGCCATCGCCGCCATCGCGGCCGCGCGCGCCCTCTCCCGGCGCGTGGGCGCCGCGGCGCCGCTCTACGTGGCCGTGTTCGTCTTCGCTTCCGTCACGTTCGCCTACGTGTTCTGGGCCCATGAGGACCTCTTCCTCGCCTGCCTCGCTGCGATCGCCCTCGCGCTCGTCTACGGCGGGCGCGAGGAGAGCGTCGTGAACAAGCGCAGCACCGTCGCGCCCGTGGCGTCGTGGCGGCTCGTCGGGGCGGGCGCTCTTCTCTCGATCGTCATCCTCGCCCGGCCTCTCTACCTGCCGTTGCTCGTCCCCGTCTTGCTGGCCGTCCCCCGCGACGGGCGCCGCCGGGCGGTCGCGGCGCTGGCGGTCGGGCTGCTCGTCGTGTCCCTCGGCGCCACGGCGGCGAACCTCTTCACGCGCGGCAGCTGGTCGAGCTACGGCGGCGCCCGGCGGAGCTATTACGCCTACACCGGTTTCCCGCACGTCGACGCAGCGGCCGACGACTGGAACCGGGAGATCGCCGAGCGCGGCACCCACACCTGGCTCAAGCCGGAGACGCTGCAGGCGGGCTTCGACGTGCGGCAGACGGCGTGGAACGCGCTCTACTACCTCGTCGGGCGCCACGTGGGAGTGCTCCCCTACTTCCTCCCGCTGCTGCTCGGCCTGCTCGCCTTCCGGCGGGGTGAGGGCCGCTGGGCGCTGCCGCTCGCGGCGCTCGTCGCGGCGGCCGTTCTCTTCTGGGTGCGCCCCTTCAACTTCTACGGCGGCGGCGGCTCGATCGCCAACCGCTACTTCCTGCCAGCCTATCCGGCGCTCTGGTTCCTCGCCGCACGACCGCTGCGCGGCGCGCGCGCTGTCGTGCCGGCGGTCGTGGTGGCGGCCCTGGCGGCTCCCTTCCTCTGGCCGCTCTGGAAGGCGCCGCGTGCCTTCCCCATCGGCGACGACGGCGGCTACCGCTGGGCGAGCGCGGCGGCGAACCGCCTGCTTCCCTACGAGACGACGCTCTCGCACCTCAAGCCGTCGGGCCAGGAGGACCTTCATCTCAACGGGCTCTGGGTGAAGTTGCTGACACCCGGCCTCCACTCCGTCGATGGCGGTGCCGCGCTCGGCGTCGCCACCGGCCGTCCGGCGGAGCTGCTGGTCGGCAGCTCGCGTCCGCTCGCCGGCCTCGTCGTCGAGCCGACGACGGCGCGCCGGCTGGAGGTCGCCGGCGCCTCGCCGGGGGGGGCCGCGGGGGAAGCCCGCATCGTCGCCTTCTCGCACCCGCGCGCCGTCCACCGCATGTGGTGGACGGACGATCCGGTGTACCTCTACGAGCTGCGGCTCGAGCCGCCGCCCTCGGGGCCGGAGGTCACCTTCCGACTGGCACCGGAGGCGCGGCCGCTGACGGCCGGCCCGGGTCACGCCGCCACACACGCCGACGCCGGCGACGTCCCGCACGGTGGCTGACTTCCCTTCCATCCTCGCGAGGCCGGGTGACGAGGAGCCCGCGACGCCGGAGACACCGGCGCCGGCACCAACTCGGCGCCGGAAGCTCCTCCTCGTCGCCGGATCGCTCGTCGTCTCGCTGCTGGTCGCCGAGGGGACCCTGCGCCTCACCGGCATCGTCGGCACCGGGCGAGGCTCGCCCTGGTTCGCCGGCGGCAACCACCCACGTTTCCTCTTCCAGCCCGACGCGAAGGCGGGCTACACGCTGCGGCCCGGGTTCCGCGGTCGCGAGATCGCACCGTGGCGGGAGTTCGACGTCGAGGTGCGGGTCGACGGCCGCGGCCTGCGCGACCACGCGCACGTGGCCCCGGAGCGGCCGCGCGTGCTCGTCCTCGGCGACTCGATGAGCTTCGGCGAGGGAGTGGGCGCCGAGGATTCCTGGCCCGCTGTCCTCGAGCACGCTCTCGGCGTGCGGGTCTACGACGGCGGCGTCCCGGGCTACGGCTCGCCGCAGATGCGCGCGCGCATGGCCACGCTGCTCCCCGCGCTGCGTCCCGACCTCGTGCTGGTGGCGCTTTCGCCGCACTGGGACCAGCAGCGGTGCGCCCAGCCGTTCGTCTACAAGAGCGGTTACATCGTCGCGCAGGGATACGCCGACAAGCTCCACCTCATCGACGGCAACCTCTACGTCGCCGACGTGCGCTGGCCGGTCGTCGGCCCGGCCACGGCATGGGCGAAGCGGATCTCGCACCTCGCCCGACTGGCGCTGCCCGCCGCGCGCGCCGGCGCCGCGGCGCTCGCGCGCTTGGGACGGGGCGGCGATCGCGGCGACGTGGCCGGCGACGTCTCGGCGAGCGCCGCGACCCTCGTCGGGCTGCGCGGCGACGCCGCCGTGGCCGGCGTGCCGGTGTTCGTCGTCCTCCTCGACAGCCGCGGCCCGCAATACGAGGCCGACCGCGACGGGCTCCTCGCCGCGCTCGACCGGCGCAACGTGCCAGTCGTCGCGCTCGACCGCCTGCTCCGCGACGAGAACTGGGCTGAGCTCCGCTACGCGCGCGACGGCCACTGGAACGCCGAGGGGCACCGCGAGGTCGGCCGCGCGCTGGCGCCGCTGGTGCACGCGCGGCTCCCGGTGCCCTCCACCACGGTCGAGTGAGACAGCGCTTCGCGCCGTCGCGCGTGCCGGCTCAGGCGCCCTGCCCTCGACGCTCCGCTGCCCTGTCGAGGACTCCGCGGACCTTCCCGATGAGGCTCCCCGGAGTGAATGGCTTCGGGAGGAAGGTCTCGCTGTTGGCGAGCACGCCGCTGCTCACGATGGCCTCGTCGGCATGGCCGGACATGTACAGCACGGGGAGGTCGGGCGCGAGGCGGTGGAGCCGAGCGACGAGCTCGGGGCCGTTCATCGACGGCATCGCGACGTCGGTCAGGATCATGTGCACGCGCTGCTGGCTCTCGCGGAAGAGAGACTCGGCCTCGGCGCCGGAGCCCGCATCGAGGACTCGATAGCCGTGCGCCACCAGGACGCGGTGCACCATCCCCCGCACGGCGTCGTCGTCTTCGAGCAGCAGGATCAGCTCGCTCCCACCCGGCAGCTCGGCCGGCGCGGGTTTGGCCTCCTCTCGGCCGCCGGCCGCCTCGACGCGGGGCAAATACACGCGGAACGTCGTCCCGCGGCCCGCCTCGCTCTCCACCACGATCGAGCCGCGGTTCTGCTTGACGATGCCGTGCACGGTGGCGAGGCCGAGGCCGGTACCGCGCCCCAGCTCCTTGGTGGTGAAGAACGGCTCGAAGACGTGCTGCTGGGTCTCCTCGTCCATTCCGCTCCCCGTATCAGCGACGGCGAGCATCACCTGCGGTCCAGGCTGTACCTCGGAGTGTTGGTGCGCGAACGCCTCGTCGAGGTCGACGTCGCCGATCTCGAGGGTGATGCGACCGCCCTCCGGCATCGCATCGCGCGCATTGAGCACCAGGTTCATCAGGACCTGCTCGAGCTGACTTCGGTCGGCGTTCACGCGGCCGGCACCCGTCCCGATCACCGTCGCGAGCTCCACGCTCTCGGGGAGGAGGCGCCGCAACATCCTGGTCAAATCGCCGGCGATCGCCGCCAGGTCGAGCACCTGGGGGGTGGCCATCTGCTTGCGACCGAAGGCGAGGAGCTGTGCCGTCAACGCCGCCGCGCGCTCGGCGGCGGTCTTCACCTCCTCCAGGAGGTGCCGCATCGGATCGGTCGGCCCGGTGCCCGCGAGGGCGAGGTCGGAGTTGCCGATCACCGCCGTGAGGAGGTTGTTGAAGTCGTGGGCGACGCCACCGGCCAGTCTGCCGATGGCTTCCATCTTCTCCGCCTCGTGCAGCCGCACCTCGAGCTCCTTGATCTCGGTGACGTCTCGGGCCGTGATCACCATCTCGGGCGCCGAGGAGCCCTCCTGAAGGACGGTGGCGCGAGACTGCAGGAGCCGCCACCGTCCGTCGCGGTGCCGGAAGCGGAACTCGGTAGGAGTCGCGTCGTCGGGGTTCGCGAAACGATGAGCCATCCTCGTCAGCGCGGTCGGCAGGTCTTCCGGATGGATCAAGTCGAAGGCGCTGCGGCCCTCGAGCTCTCCGGGCTTGTAACCCAGGATCGAGGTGACGGCGGGGCTGATGTAGCGGATGGTCCCTTGCCGATCGACCTCGGTGATCACGTCGCTGGCGTTTTCGATCAGGGTGCGGAATTGCCTCTCGCTCTGCTCGACGGCGCGCCGGGCGCGCAGCAGCTCCGTCTCGGCGCGCTGGCGGTCGGTGACGTCGAAGGGGACGACGAGCTCGGCCCGCCGGCCGGCGAAGGAGAGTGGCTGCGAGGCGATCTCCACGTCGAGCAGCGAGCCGTCCTTCTTGCGATGGCGCCAGCCGCCGGTGACGGAGCCGTGGGTGCCAACGGCGGCAACGTTCGCGAGGAGAGCCGGCACGTCCTCCAACGGCCGGATGTCCTTGATCGTCATCCCCAGGAGCTCGTCCCTGGAATAGCCGTAGCGGTCGACGGTGGCCTGGTTGACGGCCAGGAACCGGAGCGTTTCCAGGTCGTAGACCCACATCGGCTGCGGGTTGCTCTCGAACAGGCGTCGGTAGTCCCCGCCGCTCGGGGCCTCCGCCTGGGGGCGTCCATCCGGCGCCTCGTCCTTCACCATCGACCTCCGCGTCAGGTTACTGCCAAAACGCTGCCGTCGGACGTCCCGGCGGCTTACGGGGGCAACTCATCCTTCGCTCCAGGCCGGCTATCGCCGCTGGCGCCGCCAGAGCTCGGCGTCGCCGTGCGGCGAGACCGCCGTGCGCTCGAAGCCCCCAGCGAGCTGCCGGTAGAGCTCCCGCGTGGCCGGGTGCGACCGCGGCCTCGACACCGGCTGCCAGAGCAGCACGTAGTCGACGCGTCCTCCGCGCCTCTCGTAGCCCGCGATGTCGACCCGGGGTGGGACCTCCTCCATGCCGAGCGGCCCGATCGAGAGGTGCCGGTAGGGGTCGAGCGCGGCGCGGAAGCGCAAGGGGAAGTAGTCCTCCCCCGCCTCGTAGAGCCCGAGGTCGACGATCGGCCGGCGGCCGGCCACGTAGCCGACCCCGTGCACGAAGGGCCAGACGCGGAACGCCAGGTCGTCTCCGCCGCGGCCGATGCCGGCGGGCGCGAAGGCGAGCGGCAGCACAGTGCGGCCGTCCTCGATGCGCTCGGCGACGGCGACATAGTCGTCGAGCTTGCGATCGATGGCGGCCCAGCGCGTCCAGAGCAGCGCGACCATCGACAGGGCGAGACCGGCGGCGGCGAGCTGCACCGTCCAGCGCTCGCCGCGGCGCCAGCGACCCGAGCCCAGCCAGAGCAGCAGGACGAGAGGGGGGAAGAGGGCGAGCCGCTGGTCGACGAACCCGCCCCCGGCGAGCTGGCTGGGAGCGGCGAAATACACCAGCGCGAAGACCACCGTCACGGCGAGCAGCGGGTCCCATGGCGATCGCTCGCCGAGCCACGGGGTTCTCGTTTCGCGGAGGGTTCTCGTTTCGCGGAGGGTTCTCGTTTCGCGGAGGGTGCTCGATCCGCGGCGCCGCAGGATCAGCGTGAGGACCATCGACGCGATCAGCAGCGAGAGCCCGAGGGCGGCGGAGAGGGTCCGATAGTCGAACGACACCAGCGAGTAGAGCGCGACGAGATGCTTCGCCTTGACGTCGAGCGGCAGCCGCGACGACGGGCGGTCGAGGCGACGGCCGACGAAGGCGGCGAGCATCACGGCCGCTGGCAGGAACGCGGCGAGCGGCCAGACGAGGCGCGCTCGCGCCGCGCGCCACAGGGACGTCGCGCTCCATCCGGCAGCTCGCGCCTCGTGCGCGACCGCCGCGGCGCCGAGCGTGGCGACGGCGAGCCCCAGCATCACCAGCGTCACCGGATGGCAGAAGTAGACCCAGACGACGAGCAGGGAGAGCGCGAGCGCGCCGCGCGCGTGGAGCCGGTGGCGTCGGCGCAGGTAGAAGCCGAGAGCGAAGCAGAACGCGGCGAGGCTCCAGCAGAAGTTGAGGAACCCCATCCCGAAGGGGAAGTTGTAGGTCAACGGCAGGCCGAGTGCGGCAAGGAAGCCGGCGTCGCGATCGACCGCGCGCAGGGCGTAGCGCAGGCCGAGCGGGAGCAGCACGACGTAGGCCGCGACGAGCAGCTTCTCTGCGGTCGCCGTAGAGACGAACCCCAGCACCCGCGCTTGCAGAAAGAAGACGAACCAGTTGGGCAGCGCCTCGTCGTTGTGCTCCAGGTACTGCCGCAGCGGCGCTCCCTCGGGGCGGTCGATGACGCGCATGGCGTAGGCGAGCGCCTGGTGGCTCGGCCCGTCCTGGGTCGGCAACCGCGTCAGGAAAACGAGCGGCAGCAACTGCACGACGACCACGACGGCGAGCAGGAGGAGCTCGAGCCGCGCCGTCGGCGAGGCAGGCGTGACGCTGTCGGGCACGCGAGAGATGCTAGTGCACGCGACGCGCGAGCTAACATCGCGCGGCCACCCTCATGCCACTGCTCGCCCTCTCCGTCGTCGTCCCCTGCCTCGACGCCGTCGCGACGCTGCCTGCGCAGCTCGCCGCCCTCGCCGCGCAGCGCTACGACGGCGACTGGGAAGTCATCGTCGCCGACAACGGCTCGAGCGACGGCTCGCGTGCGGTCGTCGAGTCCTTCGCCGCGCGGTTCCGGCGGCTGCGCCTCGTGGACGCGAGCGATCGGCGCGGGCGCGCTCACGCACGCAATGCCGGCGCCGCGGCCGCGTGCGGCGACGCGCTGCTCTTCGTCGACGCCGACGACGAGGTGGCGCCCGGGTACCTCGCGGCCATGGCTGCCGCGCTCGTCGCGCACGACTTCGTCGCCTGCCGCTACGACAGCGACACCCTCAACCCGACGTGGGCGCGCGGCACGCACGGCAACCCGCAGCGCGACGGGATCGCCCGCTACGACTACCCGGACTACCTGCCCCACGCCGGCGGCGGCGGCCTCGGGGTCCGACGTGCCGTGCACGTCGAGGTCGGCGGCTTCGACGAGACGATGCCGGCGCTCGAGGACACCGACTACTGCTGGCGCGTGCAGCGGGCGGGCCATCCCCTGACCTTCGTGCCCGACGCCGTCGTGCGCATCCGCCACCGCCACGACCTCGGTGGGATGTTCCGCCAGGGCTGGCGCACGGGCCGCTACAACGTGCTGATCTACAGCCGCTACCGCCCCCTCGGCATGCCGCGCCTGGGAGTGCTCCCGGGCCTCCTGCGGTGGGGCAAGCTCCTGCTGCGCACCCCGCTCATGATGGCGACGCGCGCCGGGCGCTCGCGCTGGGCGTGGCAGATGGGCTGGCGGCTCGGGCGGCTCCACGGCTGCGCTCTCTACCGGGTCGCCGCGCCCTGACCGAACCGCTCTCTCGCCGGCCAGCCGGGGGGTCGCAGGAAACGCCGACTCCCGGGGGTTCCACGATGCGCTGGTGGCATGCTAACCTGACCGATCTCTATGCGGATCCTGGTGACTGGAAGTCACGGCTACATCGGTAGCGTGCTGGTGCCACTGCTCCTCGCGGAGGGGCACGACGTGGTCGGCTTCGACGCTGACTTCTTCGCCCCTTGCACGCTGCCGGGGCAGGAGGTTGCCGAGGTACCCACCCTGCGCTGCGACCTTCGCGACGTCGAGGTCGCCGACCTCCAGGGATTCGAGGCCGTCCTCCACCTCGGCGGGCTCTCCAACGATCCGCTGGGCGACCTCGACGCCGCCCTCACCTTCGAGATCAACGACGCCGCCTCGGTGCGCCTCGCCGAGCGCGCCCGCGCCGCCGGCGTCGAGCGCTTCGTCTTCGCCTCCTCGTGCAGCACCTACGGCGCGGCCGGCGACGACTTCCTCGACGAGAGCGCTGCATTCAACCCCGTCACGCCCTACGGCGTTTCCAAGGTCCGCGTCGAACAGCAGCTCGCCACCCTGGCGAGCGACGGCTTCTCCCCCACCTACCTGCGCAACGCCACCGCCTATGGCGTCTCGCCACGCCTCCGAGTCGACCTGGTGCTCAACAGCCTCGTCGGCTGGGCCGTGACCGCCGGTCGGATCCACATGCTGAGCGACGGCACCCCGTGGCGCCCGCTGGTGCACGTCGAGGACATCGCGCGCGCTTTCCTCGCCGTGGTCGACGCTCCCCGCGGGGTCGTGCACGACCAGGCCTTCAACGTCGGCCAGACGAGCGCCAACTACCGGATCCGCGAGCTGGCGGAGATCGTCGCCGAGACCGTGCCGGGCTGTCAGGTCACCTACGCCGACGGTGCGGGCCCCGACAAGCGCTGCTACCGGGTCGACTGCGAGAAGATCGCGCGCCTGCTGCCGGCCTGGAAACCGCGCTGGGACGCGCGCAGCGGCGCCGCACAGCTCGCCGCGGCCTACCGCGCCGCCGGCCTGACCGAGGATGAGTTCCGCGGCGCCCGCTATGTCCGCCTCTCGCGGATCAAGGAGCTCCAGGCGGCGGGCAGCCTGGACGCCGATCTCCGCTGGGCGGGAGTGACGGCGGCGCCGAGCCTGGCCACCGCCGGCCCGGGCGCTCCGACGAGCTGAGCCGCGACCCAATAACACTTGCGCCTATGGCATTTAGGCATTACTATCTCAAGGTTCAGTTTCACTAACCCATGAGCCCCCTCATCGGGGGAAGCCTTGGCCCGCATGGTCATGACTAGGTTCGGAGAGGCCTGGTACCGCTGACGGCGCCGTCGTTGGTCGTCGTCTGAAGACGAGCAGTAACCACAGCTAGGAGGACGTCAAAGATGCGACGGATGTTCGTCTCCACAGCACTCCTGTCCCTCGCAGTTGCCTCCGCCGCCTCGGCGGAGAGGGTCTACGTGCCGCTGCTCGGCGCTCCGGCGGCGGACGGGCGGGCCATGCCGACCGAGATCTGGGTCGCGAACGGGGCGCAGGTGAAGACTTCGGTGGCGGCGGGCTTCGTGCGCGGCCTCGCGGCCAAAACGCGCAGCTTCGACGTCGAGCCGGGCGGAAGGATGCTCGAGCGCTTTGCCGGCGCTGGCGAGATCGGCCTCGTGGCGATCGACGCCGACGAGCTCGCGGTCTCCGCCTGGGTGCCGAGCGCGGACGGCGGCAGCGTCAGCGAGGTGCCGGTGATCGGCCCGCACGACAGCTACGTCGCCGGCGCCGAGCCCGGCCTCCAGCTCGCCCGCGACTACGACCGGCTGCTCGTGGGCGCCGCCAACGTCAGCGACCAGGCGGCCTCCTGCCAGGCCACGCTCTTCGACGGCGGCGACAACGAGATCGCACGCATCCCGTTCGAGGTGCCGGCGAAGGCGCTCGTTCGGGAAGATGCGGCGGGCCGGCTGGGCTCGCAGCGCGCGACCTTCGCCCAGGTGAGCTGCGACCGGGAGTTCTACCCGATCGGCGTCACCACGGCGAACAGCGACCGCGGCGACACGAGCGTGATCGTCGCCAAGGGCGTCGGCCCCAACGGGACCTGTCAGAAGTGGTTGACGCTCACCCAGTCCGGGCCGTTCTGGGGCGGCGTGCTCGAGGGCACCTTCCACAGCGCGACGCGCGCCAATCCCAAGGGGATCGTCTGCATCAGGATGGCGAGCAACGAGCTGCGCGTCGGCAAGGCGATCTTCGAGTGGGACGTCTCGGTCGGCCCGTGGAGCTCGCGCGACAGGTCGGGCGTGCACAACCTCGGGTACGTCTTCCGCGACCGCTACCGCAGCGGCGTGATCGGCAACGTCAACTTCGTCGGTCCCAACAAGAACCTGGCGAAGTGGATGCAGAACTACAACATGCCGAGGGGCACCAACACGAACGCGAAGGCCGCGTTCCAGGCGACGGCCAACCAGAACGTCGTCTACCACATCATCTATATCTTCGACGCCCACAACAAGACCGCCACGCTTCTCGTGCAGGACTCGGGGCGCAACACCTTGTCGACCGTCAGCAACCGGATCGCGCCGGGCAACGGTCAGGCGCTCCTCCTCAAGCCGTACGGCAGCGGCGGCCTCGCCGGGCTGGCGATGGTGAACGAGTTCGGCAACTACCTCGGGCAGCACCACCCCGAGGAGGCGACGATCGACTGGCAATACGCCAACCTGCAGATCGCCCTCACCACCAAGTAGGAGGGGGCACGGCGGGGGACGGCGTCCTCCAAGCTCCGCCACGAGGGCCGCGGCACTGCCGCGGCCCTTCGCTTTTCGAGGGAACACGTCGCGGGTGATTGCGCGACGGGCCGTGTCGCGTTACCATAGACGCGAGCTAACTCACGGAAAACACGGATCGAAGTCCCGGTTCGCTGCGCGGTTTTTCACACTGCCGCTGGAACACCCGGATGTCCAAGGTCCGGGAACGAGGTGACGAAGACGATGCGGAGAATCCTCTGGAGGTCCTCGGCCTGCCGGCTGGGTCTGCTCGCCACGCTCGCCGCCGCGCCCCTCGCGGCAGCCGAGGTCTACGTGCCCGCGATCAACCCGGCGGTGGCCAACGACGGCAGCCGCAGCGAGACCGAGCTCTGGATCTCCAATCCAGGGATCAGCCAGATCGGTTTCACCACCGCCTATCTCGCGGCCGACACCGACGGCACGCAACGCACGACGAGCAGCACGACGCAGGTCCCTGCCGGGCGTGCCTTCAACGTCACCAAGGTCGGCCAGAGCGGCAAGGTCGGCCTGGTGGCGATCGACGTCGGAGCCGGCCTGCTCGTCGAGGCGAGGCTCGTCAGCACGTCCCAGAACGGCGCGGTCGCCGTCGCGCGCGTGCCGGTCATCTCGGATGCCACGAAGCTCGCGGCCGGCACCAAGGCCGAGCTGCTCGGCCTCGAGCGTGACCCCGAGCGCGGCCGCCTGCTCCACTTCGGCGTCGTCAACGTCGGCTCGCAGACCTCCACGTGCCAGTTGTCGTTCTTCCGCACCGACGGCTCGCAGATCGCGGGCACCGTCGCGCTCAGCCTGAAGCCGCTCTCGCTGCTCCACTTCCAGGATGCGCTCGCGACGCTCGGCGAGGGCCGCGTGTCGGGCGTGCGCGCCGAGGTCACTTGCAACCAGGCGTTCTACGCCTACGGGGCGACCTTCCACTACCCCAACAGCCACTACCTCTTCGTCACCCCGACCTCGCACACCGCCACCGGCACCGCGCCGAGCAACCCGCCGCCGCCGCCACCGCCGCCGGCCGGGAACACGGTCGTCTTCGAGCGCGCCGGGCTGATCCACGACGCGACGAGCGTCGCGCCCAAGGGAAGGATCGACGTGACGGTGCCGCGCGCTCTCTCGCTCAAACGGCTGGTGCTCGACATGGACGTGGTGCCCGGTCCCTGGAATCGCGAGAAGATCCCCGGCAACCACGGGCTGGTGTGGCTCTACCGCGGCAAGTTCCGGGGCAACACGGTCGCCAACGTCAACACCTTCGGGCCGAACAAATACACGTTCAAGGCGAGCCAGAACATCGATCTCGATGCTGCCCAGCTGACCGTCGCCGAGGCCTCGCTGACGCTGAATCAGGGGCAGCGCTATCACGTGCACTACGTCTACGACGCGGAGAACGGCCGGGTCACCGCGACGATCTCGTCCGGCGGGCAGGCCTTGCGAACGCTCTCGTTCGCGTCGACCGCATCCGGCCACAACCTGACCGTCCCGTCGACCGGGATGATCGCCGAGTTCGGCCACAACTTCGGCCAGGAAGGTCCGGAGGTGGCGTGCCCCGGATGGAAGTATTACGACCTGCGGATCGAGATGGTGCCGTATTAGGAGGCAGGCAAGGCCTGCGGCAGGTCGACCATCGGGGTAGCGGCTCGCCTTTGGATTGGCCAGCGCTCCCAGATCTCGGAGTGAGCTGGTCTGCCACCCCTGGTTGGTCTGCCACCCCCAACCCCTGCCCCCTTCCCCCTCGCCGGGGGAAGGGGGTTCGGACCTGACACGAGGTGGCCTGCGGGCGTCGGCCTACGAGGTCCCGAGCAGGTCGGCCCAGCGGGCCCACTGCTCGGTGAGCTCCATCCCGCGCTCGAGCGAGAACCCGGGGCGGTAGCCGAGGAGCCGGCTGGCCTTGTCGATGCGGACTCGCGTGCGGGCCGCGAAGAAGCCGATCAGGTCGGGTGAGAGCGGCAGGATCGGAGCCTCGTCGGGGGCCGGCGGCGCCCCGACGGCCGTGGCTCCCATCCGCGCCTTGATGCGCTGTTGCCAGCGCTCGGGCAGCAACGCGCTCGCCAGCTCGCGGAGCGCGAGGAGCTCGCGGGTCGCCATCAGGCGATCGCGCACCGGGCGGGCGCCGACGAGGGCGCCGGCGATCTCGCGATGGAGCCGGGGCACGGCACGCCGGTGGCTCTTCCAGTGGGCGAGGGCCTCCTCCGCGCTCATCGGCACCAGGCGCTCGGCGGCCCGGAAACCGGCACCGGCGCGCTCGTGCATCGACGCGAAGTGCGTGTAGAGCTCGCGCCACGTTGTCGCCTTCGGGACCAGAGACTCGGGACCGGAGACGAGGAACGCCTCACCCACCGCCTGGTCGCGCACGGAGGCGAGCAGCATCGCGCTCACCAGGTCGTCGACGTAGACGGCGTTGGCGAAGCCGGCGCCGCCGTCGACGAGGACCCAGCGGCCGGCGCGCAATGCCGCCAGCGGCTGCGCCGTCCACACCCCTCCCCACGGACCGTAGACGGCGGTGGGCTGGAGCACGGTCACCGCCAGGCGGCCTTCGCGCGCCCACGACATCGCCTCGCGCTCGGCGTCGAGCTTGCTGTCCGAATACGCGTTGCCGAACCGCCGCCGTGGCGCGGTCTCGTCGAGGTCGCCGTCGGCGGTGCGCCCGTAGACCATCAGCGTCGAGAGGTGCACGAACCGTCCGACCTTCGCCGCGGAGGCGCCCTCGAGGATCCGCCGCGTGCCGGCACGGTTGACGAACGCGCGGTGGCGCTGGCTGCCGCTCGTGCCGTAGGCACAGTGGAAGACGACGTCGCAGCCGGCCGCCGCCGCGGCGACCGCCGCGCCGTCGGTGACGTCGCCGCGCACGATCTCCACGGGCAGCCTGGCGAGCCGCGCCGCGCCGGCGACGCCGCGCACGAGCACCCGCACCCGCGCCCGGTGGTCGATTGCCAGGCGCTCGGCGAGCCGCCCGCCGATGAACCCCGAAGCCCCGGTGACCAGCACGCGGCGGCCGGCGAGGGCGCCCCCGAGCAGGCCTTCGCTCATCGCTCCACCGGCGCCGACGAGGCGCCACGCTCCGACCAGTCGGTGAGCTCCGGAGGCGCGTCCCACGGCAAGTCGAGGGAGCGCCGCCGGGCGTAGCAAGCCTCGACGAGGGCGATCGCCCGCCGCCCCTCGCTGCCCGGCACGCGCGGTGGGCGGCCCTCGCGCACCGCCGTGACGAAGTCGTCGAGCTGGCGAGTGAAGGCGTCTCCGAAGGTCATCGCGCGCCCGCCACTCCGGGCGCGCCCCGCGAGCTCCGCCTTCCGGCCGCCGATGCGCAGGGTGACCTCGGGATCGGGGTCCCAGACCCCCACCTCGAGCACTCCCCCCTCGCCGGTGAAGCGGCAGCTGTTGCGCAGGTTGCGCGTGCGGCTCACTTCCACCTTGCCGGCGACCCCGGAGGCGAACGTCAGGTCGAGCTCGACGTCGGACTCGAGGCCGCCGCGAGCGTCGTCGCGGCACTCGACCGTGCGCCAGTCGCCGAGCCAGCAGAGCAGCAGGTCGAGCACGTGCACGCCGTAGTCGAGGAGCACTCCCCCGCCGGCGGTTTCCTTGCGCAGCACGAAGTCGCTCGCGAACGGCCAGCGCGGGATGACGCCCTGGCGCAGGTCGAAGCCGGCGAGCGGCCCGACGAGCCCGGCGGCGAGCAGCTCGCGCACCACGTCGGTCGAGTCGAAGAAGCGGAACTCGAGACCCACGGCGAGCGTGGCTCCCGACGACGCGGCGGCGGCGATCATCGCGTCGCACTCGGCGACGGTCGGCGCCATCGGCTTCTCGACGAGCACGTGGACGCCCCGGCGCAGCAGCTCGCCGGCGACCGGCGCGTGGAGGTGATTGGGGAGCGCGACGATGGCAGCGTCGACTTCGCCCAGCACCTCGCCGACGTCGGCGGCGACGCGCGCCACCCCCCACCGCCGCGCCAGCGACCGCGCGCGCGAGAGATCGCGATCGACGAGCGCCGTCGCCCGCGCGGCTCGCGACGCCGCGAGGGCGGGGAGGTGCTGGAGCTCGGCGATGGCGCCGCAGCCGACGACGGCGATCCGCAAGGTTTCCAAGATCAGAAGGGTTCTGGAGTCAGAAGGGTTCCATCCTACCGGCGCCAGGCCGCGGCCAGGTCTGCCGGAGAGCCGACGTCGCGGAACCAGCCGCCGGGGATCTCGACCGCGCGGACGTCGAGGCCGCCGGACACGGCGCCGGCCACCACCTCGCCGATCTGCAGCTCGGCGCCGCCCTTCGGCGCCGCCGCCACCGTGCGGTGGAGATGCTCGCCGAAGGCGGGACCCCAGACGGCGACCACCCAGCAGAGCCGCAGCGCCGTCCGCGCCGGGCGAACCTCGAGGCGCCGCACGCGGCCGCCGTCGTCCACGTCGACCATGTCGGTCGTCTGCGGGCGCTCCGTGGGGAAGAGTCCGAGCACCAGGTCGGCGCCAGTCTCGCTCTGCCGGTCGGCCACCCGGGCGATGGCGTCGACGGGCCCGAGCTGGACGTCGGGGAACCCCAGCGCCACCCGGCTCCCGGCGACGAATGGATGGGCGCGGTCGAGGCTCTCGGGAAGGCTCGCCGAGTCACGCAGGCAGAGGTGCGCGAGCGGCACGCCGAAGGCCTCGCCGGCGCCCAGGTAGCGGGCGAGGTCGAGCTTCTCGTCGCGAAGCACCACGTACGCCCGCGCCGCCTTCGCCACCGCCAGCGCCTCGAGCAGCGAGTCGCAGGCGATCCGCACGCTGGCGCCCCCGGTGCCCGCCGGAGGCGCCTCGCGGACTCCCACGGGCAGCAGCTCCTTGCTCAGCGGCAGGCCGGCGAGCCGGCGAGCGCGGCCTGCGGCCGGGATGAGGCCGACGAGCTCGGCGGTCGACACGGCGGCGGATGGTACCAGGGACGTGCTCAGCGCACCGGCGCCGCGGCGGTCGCGGGCACCCGCTGCGTGGCGCCGCAGGCCCGCCGGAAGACCTCCTCGTAGGCTCCGATCGAGGCCTCGAGGTCGTAGCGGCGCGCGATCTCGGCCCTGGGACGGACGAACCGCTGGCGGTCGCGCAGTACCTCGACGATCGCGGCGCCGATCCCCTGCGAGTCGCCGGGCGGTGCCAGCTTCCCCATCCCCGTCTGCCTCACCGGCATGCGGCCGCCGCGCACGTCGGTCATCACCACCGGCGTGCCGCAGAGCATCGCCTCGACCTGCACGAGCCCGAGGCACTCGCGGTCGCTGGCCATCGCCAGCACGTCGCAGGCGGCGTAGAAGTTCGCCATCTGCTGCGGCTCGGTGAGCACGCCGAGCAGGATCAGGCGCTCGCCCAGGCTCGCCACGAGGTCGCGGTGGAGGAGCGAGTAGCGCTCGTACGGCACGTCGTGCTGGCCGGCGAAGACGAGCCGGGCGTGCGGGAACTCGCGGGCGACGACGTCGAGCGCCTGGAGGAGCAGCTCCGGTCGCTTCTCCTCGACGAAGCGGCCCGCGTAGCCGATCACCGGGCCGCCGTCGGGCGCCCAGCGGGCGCGGAGCTCGCGCACCTGCGCCGGGTCGGGGGCCGGGACGTCGATGAGCGGCGGGATGACCTCCAGCTTGTCGAGGTAGGGACCGATCCAGATCGACCCTTCGGCGTAGTCGCGCGTGTGGTGGACGAACCGCGTCGCCGCGCGGCACATGAAGTGGTGGAAGGCCAGCATGAGCCGGTTGACGATGCGGTTGCCGAGGCCTTTGGGGAGCACGAGGTCGGCGTGGTGGGTCACCACCAGCGGCTTGCCGGTGATGGCCGCCATGAGACGGAGCAACGGCGTCTCGAGCATCGGCGTGTGGACGCTCACCACGTCGTGCGTACGCATGAGACGGAGCACGCTCCACGGGTAGGTGGGCAGGAAGAAGCCGCGGCTGACGGCGAGCGGCAGGATGGGCAGCCGCACCACCCGCACCCCGTTCTCGACGCTCTCTGCGGGGCGCCCGCGGTCGTGCCGGGAGCAGACGACGGTGACCTCGTGGCCCCGCGCCGCCAGCCGCTCGGCGAGGCGCTGGGCATAGATCGTCAGCCCGCTCCGGTGTGGCAGATAGTAGAGGAGACAGACGAGGATCCGCAGCCGATCCGCGGCAGGCGGGGCAGACACCGCGCAATGCTAGCAGGGGGTTCGAGGCGCCTCGGGGGGCGTCTCGACGCGTCGTGTCGGTGGTCCAGGTGCTACTGTCCCCCGTCGATCCCGGCCGCAGTCGCCCCGCGACGCGGGCGCGACGGACGACCTCCACCTCACCCCGAATGCCCCCCGCGTCGGCCGTCACCGATCCCGACTCGCTCGCGAGCGGTCTACACCCGCCGGGTGGCGCCGACGACCTGCCGGCACCGCGCCCGCTCGTCCGGCTGCTGCTCGCGGCCGTCGTCGTCCTCGCCTTCGCGCTGAGGGCGTGGGACGCCAGCGGCGGCCTTCACGGCGGCGAGAGCTTCGACGAGCAGTTCAGCCTCGCCAACGTCGCCGGCGTGCTCGCCGGCCGCGGCCTGGGGCCGCAGCAGGCGTTCTACCCGAGCCTCTCCTACCTGCCGCAGGCCGCGGTGCTCTTCGTCAGCGAGCAGCTGCACCGCGCCACCGGCCTTCCCGCTCTCGCGGTTTTCACGACCAGGCCCGACGGGTCGCGGGGTGGCTGGTCGCCGACGGCCTACTTCCTCTGCCGGCTCACCAACGTCGCCTTCGGGACTGCCAGCCTGCTGCTCGTGTTCGCCGTCGGTCGGCGCCTTTTCGGGGACTGGGAGGGGCTCGCCGCCGCCGTCGTGCTCGCCGCCTTCCGACGGCACCTCGTCAGCAGCGCCCACTTCAAGCCGGACATCCTCGTTTTGTTGCTGACCCTCCTCGCCTTCCACTGGTCGCTGCTCGCCGCCTGGCGCCCGACCCGGCGCGGCTTCCTGCGCGCCGGCCTCGGAGTGGGGCTCGCCGCCGCCGCCAAATACACGGGAGCGGGGGCGGCGATCGCGCTCGTCGCCGCCGTGCTCGCCCGCTGGCGCGACCGCCGCCAGCTCGGCTGGCTCGTGCTCGCCGGCGTGACGTCGGTCGCCACGTTCCTCGCGCTCAACCCCTGGGTGGCCGACCTCTACCGGTTCCTGATGCGGCTCGAGCACGGCTACTCGCTGACCGGCGTCGAGGAGCGGTCGTCGCACTGGGTCGTGCTCCAGCGCGAGACGGCGTCCGTGCTCCGCCACCACGGCTGGCCGGCGCTGTTCGTCGTCGGCGGCCTCGTCGCCCTCGCCTGGCTCGTGGCACGCCCGGCGAGCGCCGTCCCGCCGTGGGACGAGCGGCGCCGGCTCGGTGCGTGGATGCTCCTCGCGCAGACGGTCGGCTACGCGCTCGCCCACGCGTTCGTCTTCCCCGTCTTCCGCGCCCAGAACATCCTGCCCATCGCACCGTTCACCTCGCTCGTCGCCGGTTGGGCTCTCGTCGAGGCGTACCGCGCGCTGGCGCGCCGGTGGAGCGCACTGCGCGGCCCGGCCGTCGCGACGGCGGTGGTCGCGGCGATCCTCCTGTCGCTCGCGTGGAAGCCTGCGGCCGAGGTCTACGCCCGCGCGGTGCCGAACACGTGGCAGGTGGCGGCAACGGTCGCCGCCAGCCGGCTCGAGATGCCCGGGCTCCGCTCGGTCGCCTACCACGGCCCCCACCGCGAGTTCGAGCTCGCCGCCCGCCGCCAGGACCTCGTGACGTTTCCCGTGCCGGCGGACACGGAGGCTGCCGATCCCGTCACCGCGCTCGCGGATGCCGAGGCCTTCGCGATCGGGCCGAGGCCTCGAGACTCGCAACCTCGCACGCTTGGCGGGACCACCGTGACGGTGGAGCCGCGTCTCTTCTCCAGCCGCGGCGAGACGGTGACCCTGCTCCTCCACCCCTGGCTGCTCGCCGCGACGGAGCGCCTGCCGCTCGCCGAGGTGTCCCCCGGGAGGCTCGCCGCCGCTCTCCCCGCGCTCGCACCAGGCACCCCGATCAGCCTCGCCGTCTGGCGGCACCGCTTCGCCCGCGGCCCGGCCGAGCTCACCCTCGAGCCCGGCGGCGAGCGGCTGCCGCTCTTCACCACCGCCCGCCGCCACGGCGACCAGCAGCTGGTGACGCGGCGGTTCGCGCTTCCGGGCGGCAGCGGTCGCGTCGTATTCGCCGCGCCGTCGGCGCCGCCCTCCGCCGCGCGACGCCCACCGCGACTCGAGCTCTATCTCTGGCGGGAGCCTTAGGTGCGCGCGTGATCGGCGGACGGCTCGTCCAGCGGCTGCTCGGCGGCAGCGCCGTGCTCCTCGTCACCGCCAACGTCGCCAACGTGGGGCACTTCGCCTTCCACATCCTGATGGCGCGCATGCTCGGCCCGGAGGGCTACAGCGCGCTCGCGGCGATGATCGCGCTCGTCTCGGTGGGCTACGTCCTCACCGAGGCGGCGCAGACGGTGATGGCGCGCTACACCGCGATCGCGAGCGGCCTCGGCCAGGTGCGCTCGCTCCTGACCCACGGGCTGCGCCACGGTGGGCGCGTCGCCGCCGGCCTCACCGCGGCCTACCTGGTCGTGGCGATTCCCCTCGGGCCGCTGCTGCACGTGCCCTACCGGATCATGGCGCTCTTCGCCCTCTCGTTCGCGAGCCTGCCGCTCATCCCCGTCACGCGCGGCGTGCTGCTGGGTCTCCACCGCTTCGGCGGCTTCGGCTTCGCCATGCTCGCCGAGGTGGCGGTCAAGCTCGGCATCGGCGTCGCGGCCGTGAAGGTGGGCTGGGGCGAGATGGGCGCGGCGGGGGCGGTCGGGCTGTCGCTCGTCGCCGCCTTCGCCAGCGGCTTCGTCCCCCTGCGCGACCTGCGGCGCGTGCCCGCGGAACCGGCTGCGGCCGGCGACGCGCTCGCCTACGGGGTGCCGGTGCTGGCGATCACCGCCACGGTGATGGCGTTCTACAACGTCGACGTGCTGCTGGCACGAGCCCTCTTCGCGCCGGCCGTCGCCGGCCAATACGCGGTCGCGTCGCTGCTCGGCAAGGGGATTCTCCTCGGCGTGATGCCGATCGCGCGCGTCATGTTCCCCCACGCCAGCGGCAGGGACGTGGATGCGGCGACGCGCCGCCGCGTGCTCGTCGCCACGCTCGGGCTCCTGGTGGCGTGCCTCGCGCCGGCCCTCGCCCTGGTGGCGAGCGTCCCCGAGCGGATCGTGCGCCTCGCCGGTGGGCCCGGCTACGAGGCCGCGGCCGGCATCGCGCTGGCCGTCACCACCGGCATGGCGCTCATGGCCTTCAGCAACACGCTGCTCCTGTTCAGGCTCTCGCAGGGCGCGCCGCGCGGCTGGGCGGCCTTGCCGCTCTTGCTGCTGTTCGAAGCGGCCGTTCTCTGGGCGAGCCGCGGCGCGCTGGTGAGCTACGCGCTGGCGATGCTCCTCGCCAACGTCGGCTTCCTGGTGGCCTCCATCGGGCTCTTCCTCCAGCCGCCGTCACGAGCCGGCGAGCCGGGCGGTCACCGCCGGTTGCCCGCCGCGTAGCCGATCGACTGCATCTCCGCCTCCTCCTCGTCGGTGAGGGCAGGCGCTCCCCCCTTGCGCGTGCCGGGCGGCGACTCCGGACCGTTCGCGGCGACCCACGCCGCCTTGAGCCGGCGGGCGAGCGCGTCCCGCGCCGCGGGATCGTCCAGGGGCTCGCTCGTGGAGCTCATCGGCGCGTCGGCCGCGGCGGCGATCCAGCGGTGGAGCGACCACGTCGGCGGCATGCCGGGGGCGCCGGTGAGAGGCGGGGTCTTCGCGAACGCCTCTTCGAGGCGCTCGTGCATCACCTCGGGCGACGTCTGCGGCGGCGTGGCCGGCGTCCCTCCGAGGTCGATGGCGTGGACGCGGTAGTAGTCGGACTCTGCTGCCGCGAATCGCCCCTCCCAGACGAGTTGGCGATCGCCCTCGACGTACGAGACGCGGTTGACGCCGTTGCCGAGGTAGAGCTCGGAGAGGACGCCGCCCTCGGCCGCGTGGAAGAGGCTCGGCGCGGTCGACGGATCGACCTTGCCGCCGGCGGCCTCGACAAGCGTGGCGCGGACGCGCAGCGTCGCCGGTCGCTCGCCGGCGGCGATGGCGAGCGGAGGGCCCTGCCACCCCTTCGGCAGCTTGACGATCAGCGGCACCTCGATGAGCGCGCGGCAGAGGTTGCCGCCGTGCTCGACCTGGCCGCACTCCTTGAACTCCTCGCCGTGGTCGGAGGTGACGACGAGCAGGGTCTCGTCCCACTTGCCGCTCCGCTTGAGGGCGGCGATCAGGCGCGCGAGCACCTGGTCGGCCCAGGCGACGTTGAGCTGGTAGGCGGCGCGGAAGAGCCGCACCTTCTCGTCGGGCATCGGCACCGCGGGGTCGAACCAGGGCTCGAGGTCGAGCACGTTGACGCGACGGGGCAGCGGCGGGTGGCCGGCGGGAAGACGGCCGAGGAGCGCGTCGTGGCGCACGTAGGGAGCGTGGGGCGGGAAGATGTGCGTCCAGACGAACTGCGGCCCGGGGTCGCGGCCGTTCTCCGGCGAGCCGAGGCGCGCGAGCTTCGCCTCCGCGCGCTTCCCCTCGCGGAAGTAGCGGAAGGAGTCGAAGCCCGCCTCGTACCCCCAGCGCGGCCGCAGCCAGACGTTGGAGTAGAAGCCGCTGGTGGCGAACCCGAGGCCCTTGAGTGCCTCGGGCAGGGTGACGAGCTCGGGCTCGAGGACCGCCGCCTCGCCATGCCAGTTCTGCGTGCGCCACGGCTGCAGCCCGGTGAACAGCGACGCCATCGCCGGCACCGTCCAGCTCGAGGAGGAGATGGCCGGCCCTGCCCACGTCGCCTCCCGCGCCAGCGCGTCGAGCGCGGGGGTGAGGCCGGGCGGGCCACCGAACGCTCCCACGGCGTCGGCGCGCAGGGCGTCGAGCGTGATGAGGACGATCGGCCCCCGGTGCCCCTCCGGCTTCGGCTTGCAGCCACCGCAGCCGGAGGCGAGCGCGGCGGCCATCAGGGCCAGCACACCGCCGGCGACATGGCTGCGAAAAGGGTGGGGCATGGACGGTGACCGACACCCGGCGTCGCGGGCGGCGCACAGGATACCCCACGGCATAGGCCACCCCCGGCGGAGCCGCCCGTGCCCGTCGCGGGACGGGCCTGCGCTACCATTACCGGGTCGTGCCCCGCAGCCTCCTCCTCGCCGTCGCGGCGCTGCTCCTGCTCGCCGCCGCCGGGCCAGCCTCCGCCCAGGTGGGCATCCTCGCCTTCGGCGACAGCATCACCTTTGGGATCGGCGATGACCCGGCGCGGGTCGACAAGGGGTACCCGCCGCGCCTGCGGACACTGCTCACCAACGCCGGGATCCAGGCGACGGTGAAGAACGCCGGGAACCCGGGCGAGAACACCCAGGAGGGGCTGACCCGCATCGACGGCGCCCTCGCCGACGCCCCCAGCTCGACCGAAGTGTTGCTGCTGATGGAGGGCACCAACGACATCAGCAACGGCATCGGCTTCGAGACGACCCTCGCGAACCTCCGCGAGATCGCTCGCAAGGCGGAGCTGCGCGGCCTCGCCGTCGTGCACGCCACCTGCATCCCACGGTGGCCGATCTCCAACGCCGACGCCGACAACGTCACCAACCTGCGGCTGGCGGAGAACATTCGCGACATCGCCGGGACGCGCAGCCGCGATCTTGCCGATCCCTTCGAGGTTTTCTCCCGCCTCAGCAACCTGTTCGCCACCTACTACTCACCGGTACTCCCCGACCCGGTCGGCCATCCCAACGCCGCCGGCTACGACCAGCTCGCGCAGCACTTCTTCGAAGTGCTGCGCGACGTCGATCGCGTACCGCCGGTCCCCGGCGTGACGAGCCCGCTCCACGCGGCCGAAGGCGTCCCGGCGACTGGCCCGATCAGCGTCGACGTCTGGGACTTCGGTGCCGGCATCGACCTCGCGAGCACGCGACTGCTCGTCAACGGCACCGACGTCGGGGTGACGCCCACCGGCGACAGCAAACACGCCCGCCTCACCTACACGCCGGCGCTGCCGCTCACGGCCGCCGTGCGCGTGGGCCTGCGCTCGCGCGACGTCGCGACGCCCACGCCCAACACCACGGATCGCGACGTCGCCCGCTTCATCGTCGCCGGCACCACCATCCTCGCCGGCGACCTCGACCGCGACGGCCGCGTCGACGGCCGCGACCTGGTGCAGTTCGCCCGCCGCTTCGGCACGCGCCTCGGCGAGGCCCGCTTCCTCGCCCTCGCCGACCTCAACGGCGACACGCTGATCGACGGCAGCGATCTGGCGATGCTGGCGGCGAACTTCGGCCGCAGCAGCTTCTGAAGCGGCACCGCGTAGCCCGCGGATTCCTCGTCACACCGAGCGCCTGGCGCTTCCGCGTAGGGTGCGCGCCGCGCACCATCCCCCTTCTCCGCTCTTTCCGGATGGTGCGCGGTGCGCACCCCACGCCCGAGCGCTAGTTCGCGTAGCCGAGGGCCTTGAGCGCCTTCTCGGCATCCGCATCCGCCCCGCCCACCTCGCCCGAACGGCGCTCGGCACCGGTGCGGCCCCAGCGCAGGAGCGCGGCTCGCAGGCGGCGCAGCTCGGCGATGCGCGCGGTGGCGAGGTTGCGGGTCTCGCCTGGGTCGGCGGCGAGGTCGTAGAGCTCCCAGCCGCCGGGCACGCCGAGGCGGCCGCCGCGACGGCCGAAGCCCTGCACCAGCTTCCACGCGCCGTCCTGCACGCTGCGGAAGTAGTGCGGCCGCTCGCCCGCCTCCGAGTAGGCATACCGGATCTCGCCCTCGCCGCGGGCGGCGTGCGGCTCGCCGCCGTGCAGCCAGGGCACGAGGCTGTGCCCCTCGAGGCCGCGCTTGTCGGCGCGCGGGGCGGCGAGCTCGCGCAGCGTCGGATAGAGGTCGACGAGCTCGACCGGCTGCTCGACCCGCCGGCCGGCGGGCACCCCCTTGCCGATGACGAGCAGGGGCACCCGCGCCGTCGTGTTGTAGGGCAGCGGCCCGTGCTCGAACCAGGAGCCGTGCTCGCCGAGGCTCTCGCCGTGATCCGCGGTGAAGATCACCAGCGCGTCGTCGAGCAGCCCGAGCCGGCGCGCGTGGTCGAGCAGCTCGCCGATGTAACGGTCAGCGAGCAACACGTTGGCGTCGTATTGCGCCACGTAGAAGCGCCGCTCGCGCCGGTCCCCCAGCCGGTAGACGCGCGCCACGTGGCGGGGCACCTGCTCTTCGCCGGTGTACCGGGCGTCGTCGACGAACGGGTTCGGCGCTCCCTCCGGCAGCGCGTACGGCGCGTGCGGGTCGGTGTAGTGGATCCAGACGAAGAGCTTGTCGTCCTTGGCGTGACGATCGAGCAGCGGCAGGGCCAGCCGGTTGACCTGCGGCGCGTGCACGAGGTCGCGGAAGGCCTGGGCGTCCTCGGGAAAGTCGCCCTGGCCCCACGTCTGCAGGTACTCGTCGAAGCCGCTGTCCCAGCCGAGCCTGGCGCCGAGCACCGCGTTGGAGACGACCGCGCCGGTGCGGTAGCCGGCTGCGTGGAGCATCTCCGGCAGCGTGAGGTAGGTGGCGGGGATGCGCAGCGCCGCCTTCTGCATCATGCCCGTGGTCTGCGGGTAGCGCCCGGTGAAGATCGAGGCGAAGGAGGCGCCCGTCTTCGGCCACTGCGCCACCGCGTCGGTGAAGAGCACCCCGCTCGGAGCGAGCGCGTCGATCCGCGGCGTCGTCTTCCGCGCGTAGCCGTGGAGGCTCGTGTGGTCGGCGCGCAGCGTGTCGACGGTGATGAGGAAGATGCGCCGCGGCGCGGGCTCGGCCTCGGGCCGGCAGCCGAGGTGTGCGCCGGCGACGGCGGCGAGCAGCACCGTCGCCGCGAGGAGGAGCGGCGGGCACCGGCGGCGGGACGCGTGCACGGGAGCTGAGCTCATCGAGCGGTGCGGGACGGCCCTTCGCGGTAAAAAAACCCGGGGCCGGGAATCCGGGGGCGGGAAATCCTACACTACGCGCACGTGACACGGCTGCGAGTGCATCCCGACAACCCGTGCTGGCTCGCCGAGAGCTCCGGGCGCGCCGTCTTCCTCACCGGCTCGCACCACTGGGACGCGCTCGTCGACAACGGCGAGCGGCCCGGCGGCTTCGACTACGAGTCGTACCTCGATCAGCTCGTCTCGTGGGGCCACAGCTGCGTGCGGCTCTGGGCGCACGAGGCCTGGGTGCACGAGCTGTCGCACTCGCCCTGGCTGCGTTCCGGCCCCGGAGTCGCCGCCGACGGCCGCCCGCGGTACGACCTCGAGCGCTTCTGCCCCGAATACTTCGCCAGGTTGCGCGAGCGCGTGCGGCGCGCCGGCGAGCGGGGCCTCTACGTCGTCGTCATGCTCTTCAACGGCTGGTCGCTGCGCGACAATGGCGACGGCAACCCCTGGCCGCGGCACCCGTTCCACCCCGACAACAACCGCAACGCCATCGACGGCGACCCCGACGACCGCGGCGACGGCGACGACGTGCACTCGCTGCGCGTGCCGGCGATCAACCGCCTGCAGCGCCTCTACGTCGACCGCGTCGTCGAGGCGGTGGGCGACCTCGACTGCGTCCTCTGGGAGGTCTCCAACGAGAGCCCCGGCGGTTCGCGCGACTGGCAACGCTTCGTGTTGCGCCACCTGCGCGCCCGCGACGCCGAGCACGGCGCGGCGCACCCGGCGGGCCTGACCTCCTGCTTCCCAGGCGGCAGCAACCGCGACCTCTTCGCGAGCCCGGCGGACTGGGCCTCGCCCAACCGGCACGGCGGCTGGATGGCGACGCCACCGGCCAACGACGGGGAGAAGGTCGTGCTCCTCGACACCGACCACCTCTGGGGGATCGGCGGCGACGCCGGGTGGGTCTGGCGCGCCTTCCTGCGCGGGCACCAGCCGCTCTACATGGACCCGCTCGACGAGCACGGCGAGCGGCAGGGTGCCCGCCGGGCGATGGGAGCTGCACGGCGGCTGGCCGACCGCCTCGACCTCGCCGCGCTCGCGCCGCGGCCCGAGCTCGCCGGGAGCGAGTGCTGCCTCGCGCCCGTGGATGGTGGGCACGACACCTTGGTGGCCTGGGCTCCGCGAGGACGGGTGCGGCTCGACCTCAGACGTGTCGCCGGGTACCTCGAGATCGAGTGGTTGCAGCCGCTCGGCGGTGCAGCGCAGGCCGCGGGGATCACTGCCGGCGGCGACCTGCGCCTCCTGAGCGCTCCGTGGCGCGGCGACGCGGTGGTGCTGCTGCGCCCGCGCTCCCAAGCAAACCGCGTCGACGGGTAGATCGAGGGAGGCCGGATGGTGCGCACGGCGCACCCTACCCGGACCGTTCGCCTCAGCGCTGCGAGATCCACGTGTCGCGAGGTCGGCGGGCCCTCTGAGCGACCGACCCAACGAAGTCGGCCGGCGTAGGGTGCGCCGTGCGCACCGTCCGGTTCCGCTCCGACGCCCCGGCTGCTCTCAGCGAGGTCGCAGCTCTCGCATCGTCGCCAGGGCCACCTCGCGAGCCAGCAGGTCGTAGCCGGCCGGGGTCAGGTGCTGGTCTCGCGGGTAATAGACCGTCTCGCCTCTGGCCACCGCCGCCGCGAGCGCTTCCGTCGGATCGACCACGGCGATGCCGTGGCGCTCGAACATCGCCGCGAAGAGGTGGTTCGGCCGCCGCGGATCGTGGCCCTTCGCGTCGACGCCGAGCTCGCGGTGCAGCGCCACCCACTGCCGAGGGTCGACCTGCGGTAGCGACGGCACCAGCACGGCGATGACGCGCGCGTGCTGCTCGGCCGCCAACCGCGCGAGCCTCGCGATCGCCACCTCGGTGGCGCTGGCCCCCGCCGCGAGATCGGCGGGGAGCGTGGGCTCGTAGAGCGCGAGCTCGGCGCGCCGCTGCCGTCGCGCCCACGGCTCGGCGAGACCGAGCCGCTCCCGCAACGCGCCTTCGAAGAGCGACGACTTGAGCAGACGGAAGAGATGCGAGTGGTAATAGAGCCAGCGCCGGGGACCGCCACGCTGGTTCCCGACCACGAGCTCGCCGTCGACGACCCGCACCACCGATCCGGGCTCGGCGTCCTGCAGGTCGTTGGCGAGGAACGGCGCGATGACGACCACGTCGGGTCGCAGGGGCACGCCCCACGCCTCGTACCACCCCACCTCGTCGGGCACCCCGTAGCCGGGCGCGCCGGCGTTCAGCACCTCCGCGGCAACGCCTGCAGCCCGCAGCCGGGTCTCGAGGCGCGCCGGATACGTCTCGCTCTCCGAGGCACCGATGCCGAAGGTGAACGAGTCGCCGAGAGCGAGCACACGGAGGGTCGCCGCACGGCCGGGCCCTCCGTCGGCGGCCGGGCTCCGCCCACGGAGCCCGTGATCGTCGACCAGCACCTCGTGGTCGAACTCGACGTGGTTGGCCACGCGACCGTGGTGCCCTGCGGCGAGACGATAGCGGCGCGGCGGGTCGGCGACGTAGAGACCGCGGCTCACGGTCATCGCCTCCTGCGGCCGCGCGAGCCGCACGGCCAGCTCGGCGGCCAGTAGCGACAGCGCGAGGCTGAACCCACCGAGCACCAGGCGGGCGAAGAGGCGCCGGCGCGACGCTAGCATCGGCGGATCGTAGCCCAGCTCCGCGAGCGAGCTGCGTGCCCTCCACTGTGCTTCAATTGCCGCCAATGGAAGCGATCGCGGGAGCGGGACCCGGCGCGGGATCCGCAGCGG
>Ga0075431_100000459_pt1 | contig 33563 bp, 34 predicted proteins | sample RhiMetdeltSRZDD5_FD_75297 | JGI IMG/M metagenome (GOLD analysis project Ga0075431, IMG submission 75297) | Populus rhizosphere microbial communities from Tennessee, USA - Rhizosphere MetaG P. deltoides SRZDD5 | ecosystem: Host-associated > Plants > Roots > Rhizosphere > Soil | place: USA... | reverse complement strand
TCAACGAGCTCGACAACCAAATCCTCAACCTCCTCAACCAACGCGCCGAGGCCGCCCTTCAGATCGGCAACCTCAAACGACGGCAGGGGACGCCGTCGTATGTCCCGGAGCGGGAAGCTGAGATCGTGAGGCTCTTGTCCGCGGGCAGCCGCGGACCGCTCACTGCGGACAACGTCGCAGCGATCTGGCGTGAGATTCTCTCGGCATGCCGCGCCCTCGAGGGGCCCGTCACCGTGGCCTATCTCGGGCCGAAGGCCACGTTCACGCATCAGGCGGCGCTTGGCCGCTTCGGCGCCGCCGCGGACTTCCAGCCCGCGCGCACCATCGTCGACATCTTCGACGAGGTCGAGCGCGGGCGTGCCGCCTATGGCGTGGTACCGGTCGAGAACAGCACCGAGGGCGCCGTCAACGTCACGCTCGACCGCTTGATCGATTCCGAGGCGACGATCTGTGGCGAGATCTATCTCGAGATCGCCCAGCAGCTGCTGTCGCGCGCGACGGATCTCGGCGAGATCAAGCGCGTGCTCTCGCATCCGCAGGGGCTGGCGCAGTGTCGCGGCTGGCTGGCCGCAAATCTGAGAGAGGTTGCGACGGAGGAGACGTCCTCCACCGCAGCAGCCGTCGAGGTCGCGGCGGGCGATCCGACGGTGGCCGCCATCGCCGCGGAGCTCGCCGGCAGCCTCTATGGGGTGCCGATCTTGCGGGCGCGGATCGAGGACAACCGGTACAACGCCACGCGCTTCCTCGTGATCGAGTCGACCGCGCGCCATCGATCGACGGCGCGCCCCACCGGGCGCGACAAGACGTCGATCCTGTTCGCGATGAAGAACGAGCCCGGCTCGCTCTATCGCATCCTCGAGCCATTCGTGCGCGCGGGCCTCAACCTGACCAAGATCGAATCGCGCCCGGCGAAAATTCGGGCCTGGGAGTACGTGATCTTCGTGGACTTCGAGGGTCATCGCGAAACGCCGGCCGTGGCGGCCGCGCTCCGGGAGATCGGTGAGCGGACGCTGCACCTGAGGGTTCTCGGCTCGTACCCCGCCGCATAAGGAGAGGGCATGCACACGCAGTGGGAGTCGCTCGCCAACACGCACATCCTGGGCATCGCCCCCTACGAGCCCGGCAAGCCGATCGAGGAGCTGGAGCGCGAATACGGCGTGCACGACGCGATCAAGCTGGCCTCGAACGAGAACCCGCTCCCGCCGTCCGAGCGCGTGCAGCAGGCGATCATCGCTCAGCTCGCGCACCTGAACCGGTACCCCGATGGCAGCGGCTTCTATCTGCGTCAGGCCCTGGCGAAGAAGCACGGCTTCACGCAGGACCAGATCGTGCTGGGCAACGGCAGCAACGAGCTGATCGAGCTGGCCGTGCGCACGTTCCTCAAGCCCGGCGACGAGGCGATCGTTCCCCACCCCTCGTTCGTCGTTTACCCGATGATCGTGCAGGCCGCCGGCGGCATTCGCGTGATGGTCATGCTGAGGGATCATCGGCTCGACCTCGAGGCCATGGCGCGCGCGATCACGCCGATGACCAAGATGGTCTTCGTGGCGAATCCCAACAACCCCACGGCCACGATCGTGACCGCCGACGAGGTCGAAGCGTTCATGGCCCGTATGCCCGAGCGCACGATCGTCATCTTCGACGAGGCCTACATGGAGTTCGCCATGGGCCCGGACTTTCCGAACACGCTGGAGTACGTGCGCCAGGGGCGCAAGGTCATCGTGCTCCGCACGTTCTCGAAGGCGGCGAGCCTGGCCGGCCTGCGCGTCGGCTACGGCGTCGCCGACGCCGACGCGATCGCGCTGATGAACCGCATCCGCCAGCCCTTCAACGTGAACTCGCTCGCGCAGGCGGCCGCGCTCGCCGCGCTCGAGGACGAGCCCCACGTGCAGGAGTGCGTACGGATGATCGACACGGGCCGGCAGTTCCTCTACGACGAGTTCACGGCGCTCGGAATCCGCTACGTGCCCTCGCGCGCCAACTTCATCCTCGTCGACGTGGGGCGCAGCGCCTCCGATATCTATCAGCGACTCCTCAAGGAGGGCGTGATCGTGCGGCCGATGACGCCGTTCGGCATGGAGTCCGCGCTGCGCGTGACCGTGGGCACGCCCGAAGAGAACCGCCGGCTGGCGAAGGCGCTGAAGACGGTGCTGGGGCGGACGCCCGCGTGATCGGTCGGCTGGTCGTCGTCGGTGTCGGGCTTCTGGGCGGCTCGGTCGCCCTGGCCGCGCGCGAGGGTGGGGTGGCGCGCGAGATCGTCGGCGTCGGCCGGGATCGCCAGCGCCTGGAGGGGCCGCTGCGTGCGGGCATGGTCGATCGCATCGCGACCGACGTCGACGCCGGCGTCCAGAACGCCGACTGCGTTGTGCTCGCGGCGACCGTCTCCGCCAACGAGCAGCTGCTGGAGATCATCTGGCGCAGCGTGCCCGCCGGAGCGCTCGTCACGGACGTGGGCTCCACGAAGCGCGGCATCGTTGCCGTCGCCGAGCGCCTTGCCGTGGGCCGGCCGCTCGGCTTTCTCGGCAGCCACCCGATGGCGGGCTCGGAAAAGAGCGGATGGCAGGTGGCGCGCGCGGACTTGTTCCGGGCCGCCACCGTCATCGTGACGCCGACCGACGCCACCGATCCGCGCGCGATCAAGGGCGTCACCGCGTTGTGGGAGGCGCTCGGCGCGCGCGTCAGCGCGCTCGATCCCGAGACGCACGACCGGACGGTCGCCGCGATCAGCCATTTGCCGCACGTGGCGGCGTGGGCGCTCGTCGACGCCGTCGCCCGGTTCGAGCCCGGCGCGCTCGCCTTCGCGGCGCGCGGCTTCCGGGACACGACGCGCATCGCCGCCTCGGATCCGCCGATGTGGCGCGACGTCTTGCTCGCCAACACCGACGCGGTGCGCGCGAGTCTCGTCGCCTTTCGCGCCGCCCTCGACGATCTCGAGCGGCTGCTGGCAACCGGCGACGCGGCCGGCGTCGAGGCGCTGCTGACACGGCTCAAGGCGACGCGGGAGGGGCTCGCGTGAACTTCCGCGTGCGGCCGGTGCGACGACTGAGCGGCGAGTGCGAGGTGCCGGGCGACAAATCCATCTCGCATCGCGCGGCGCTGCTCGGCGCGTTGGCCGAGGGGCCGACCGAGGTACAGGGCTATCTCGAGGGCGAGGACTGCCTGCGCACGATCACGGCGATTCAGATGATGGGCGTGGAGGTCACGAAGAAAGGGCCGGGGCACTACCGGATCGCGGGCGCGGGGCTTGGCGGTCTCGTCGAGCCGGCCGACGTGATCGACTGCGGCAATTCCGGCACGACGGCACGCCTGCTCATCGGCTTCGTCGCCGGCCAGCCGTTCTGGACGCTGCTCACCGGCGACGAGTCGTTGCGCCGCCGCCCGATGAAGCGCGTCGCCCAGCCCCTCATGCGCATGGGCGCCACGATCGTCGGGCGCGCCGACGGAGAACGGCTGCCGCTCGCGGTGCGTGGTGCGGCGCGCCCGCGCGCGATCGCCTACGACACGCCCGTGGCCTCGGCGCAGGTGAAGTCGGCGATCCTCCTGGCCGGCCTGCGCGCCGACGGTCCCGTCGCGGTGCGCGAGCCCGCGCCGTCGCGCGATCACTCCGAGGTGATGCTGCGCGCGTTCGGCGCGCGGCTCGAGCGTCCTGACACTCGGACCGTGATCTTGCATCCCGGGCCCCTGCGCGGCACCGCGATCCAGGTCCCGGGTGACATCTCGTCCGCCGCGTTTGTGCTGGCGGCCGGGCTCATCGTACCGGGCGCGCGCGTCACCGTGCGGCGCGTAGGCGTGAACCCGACACGCACCGGGCTGCTCGACGTGCTGGCCGCGATGCACGCGCCGTTGACGACGAAGGCGCAGGGCGGCGAAGGCGAGCCAATGGCTGCACTGACCGTCAGCGCCGGGCCGCTGGCGGCGACGACGGTGGCGGACGCCCTCATCCCACGGCTGATCGACGAGATCCCCGTGCTGGCTGTGCTCGGGGCCATGGCGCGGGGCACGACGGAGATCCGCGACGCAGCGGAGCTGCGCGTGAAGGAGTCGGATCGAATCGCCGTGCTCGGCCGCGAGCTCGCAAAGATGGGCGTGCGCATCGAGGATCGCGCCGACGGGATGGCGATCGCGGGCGGCCAGCGGTTCCGCGGCGCGCGCGTCGCCTCGGCGGGCGACCATCGCATGGCGATGGCACTCGCGGTGGCCGGTCTGGTCGCCGACGGCGAGACGGTGATCGAGGACACCGCCTGCGTGCAGACCTCGTTTCCGACGTTCGTGGAGACGCTGAATGCGCTCGCCGGCGGCGACGCGATCACGGTGGAGCGCTGATGGGCCCGCGCGGTCTCGTGATCACCATCGATGGTCCTGCGGGCGCGGGCAAGACGACAGTGGCGCGACGGCTCGCCGAGCGGCTCGGCTCTGAGCTGATTCCGACCGGCGCCATGTATCGCGCGCTGGCGCTGAGCGTGCTGCGCGCCGGCATCTCGCTGGACGACGCTGCGGCGCTCGCCCGACACCTGGCGCCGCTGAATGTCAGCGTCGAGCACGGTCGTGTCCGGCTGAACGGTGAAGACGTCACCGGCGAGATCCGCGGCCAGGCCGTCGCCGACGCGACCTCCACGCTGTCGATGCGGCGCGAGGTGCGCGACAAGGTGACGCCGCTGCAGCGGCGCGCGGCGGAGCCCGGCGGGGTGGTGCTCGAGGGGCGTGACACGGGGACGGTCGTGTGTCCTGATGCCGACGTGAAGTTTTTCCTGACGGCCAACCTCGAGAGCCGGGCGCGCCGCCGCCATGACGAGCTGGCGGCGCAGGGCGTGAGCGCTGACCTCGACACGGTCCGAGACGAGGTCAAGGTGCGGGACCGTCAGGACACCACGCGGGTGCTGGCGCCGCTCGTCCGGGCGCCCGATGCGATCGAGATCGACACGAGCGACCTGTCGATCGACGAGGTCGTGGACCGGATGGCGGCCATCGTCGACGCGCGGCGAGTCTCGGCGCCCGACAGCGGCTTCTATGCCGCGTGCAAGGTGATCGCGGTGGCAATCATGCGCACGGTGTGGCGTCTGGAAGGCCGCGGTGCGCATCACGTGCCCGTCGCTGGATCGGTGCTGCTCGTGAGCAATCATTCGAGCGTGCTCGATCCGCCGTTCGTCGGCGGGGTAGCGCCCCGCCAGCTGTCGTTTCTCGCCAAGGCGGAGCTGTTCACGATTCCCGGCTTCGGCCGACTGATCCGCGCGCTCAACGCGCGCCCGGTGAGGCGCGAGGGCGCCGACGCCGGCGCGTTGCGCGCGGCGCTGCGGGTGCTCGAGGCCGGGGGCGCGCTGCTCGTGTTTCCCGAGGGAACGCGCGGCGAGGAGGGCACGCTGCGCGAGCCGAAGCCCGGCGCGGCGCTGCTGGCCGTGCTGAGCGGGGCGCCGGTGGTGCCCGTGTTCGTGCGGGGGAGCGGTCGCGCCTGGCCGCGCGGGCGGCGGCTTCCTCGGCCTGCTAAGGTGGTGGTGACATTCGGGCCACCCCTGCGGTTCGAACGCGTAGCGGGCGCCGGTAAAAAGGAGTATTACGACGCGGTGAGCCGCGAAATGATGGCGGCTATCGCGCGGCTGCAAAATACCTGAGGGGAGGACCTGGCGGCATGGCGGAGAAGGAACGGAGACACCTCGGTGGTTCGCGCATGGAGGGCGCAGAACCCGAGGAGCGCATGGAAGACTGGTTCAAGGAAGGCGGCACGACCAGCGAGTTCGAGGAAGGCGAGGTCGTGCGAGGCCGTGTGGTCCACGTGGGCACGAGCGAGGTGCTCGTCGACGTCGGCTACAAGAGCGAGGGCGCGATCCCGATCGAGGAGTTCCACCGGCACGGGACGCTGCCGAAAGTCGGCGAGGAGATCGAGGTCTACCTCGAGGCGAAGGAGGACTCCGAAGGCCTCATCGTCCTGTCCAAGGACAAGGCCGACAAGATCAAGGTCTGGGACGCCATCACCCAGGCGTATGAAAAAGCGCAGCCCGTCGAGGGGCGCGTGGTCGAGGTGGTCAAAGGCGGCCTGGCCGTCGACGTCGGCGTGAAAGCGTTCCTGCCGGGCTCGCAGGTCGACCTGCGCCCGGTGAAGAACCTGGCCGCGATGGTCGGTCAACAGATCCGCGCCAAAGTCATCAAGCTCAACCGTCGTCGGGGCAACGTCGTGCTCTCCCGCCGTTCCGTCCTCGAGGAGGAGCGCGAGGAAAAAAAGAAACACACGCTCGAGGTGCTCAACGAGGGCATGGTGCTGACGGGGACCGTGAAGAACATCACGGACTATGGCGCCTTCATCGACCTCGGCGGCATCGACGGCCTGCTGCACGTCACGGACATGAGCTGGGGCCGGGTCGGCCATCCGTCGGAGATCTTCCAGGTCGGCGACCAGGTCGAAGTGGTGGTGCTGCACTTCGACCGCGAGAGCGGACGCGTCTCGCTGGGATACAAGCAGAAGTCCAACGATCCGTGGGAGACGGTCGAGACACGCTTCGCGCCGGGCACCAAGACTCGCGGCCGGGTGGTGAGCCTCACCAACTACGGCGCATTCGTCGAGCTGGAGCCGGGCGTCGAAGGCCTCGTGCACGTCTCCGAGATGTCGTGGACGCGCCGCGTGCGGCACCCCTCGAAGCTCGTCAACGTGGGTGACGAGGTCGAGGTCATCGTGCTGGACGTCAACCGCGCAGCCAAGCGGATCTCGCTCGGCATGAAGCAGGTCGAGCCCGATCCGTGGACGACGATCGAAGAGCGCTACAAGCCCGGCACGCGGGTGACGGGCAAGGTGCGCAACCTCACCGACTTCGGCGCCTTCATCGAGCTGGAGCCGGGCGTCGATGGCCTGCTGCACATCTCCGACATGTCGTGGACGCGCAACGTCGGCCACCCGTCGGAGGTGCTCAAGAAGGGCCAGGACATCGAGACGCAGATCCTGAACATCGATCGCGACAACAAGCGAATATCTTTAGGACTCAAGCAAATCCAACCGGACCCCTGGTCGACGGTCGCGCAGCGGTATCCCATGGGGTCGCGGGTCACCGGGAAGGTCGTGCGTCTCACCGATTTTGGCGCGTTCGTCGAGCTCGAGCCGGGGGTCGATGGCTTGCTGCACATCTCGCAGATGGCCCATCGCCCGATCGCCACGCCCGGCGAGGTCGTCAACGTCGGCGACGAGCTGACCCTGCTCGTGATTCGCGTCGATCCGCACGAGCGCCGCATCGGCCTGAGCCTCAAGGAGCTGGCTCATGCGGTGGCGCCGCCCGAGATGGAGCAGGAGCGCGGCGGCGGCGGCGGCGGCGGACGGCGCAAGCGCGGCAAGAGTCGCGATTACGACTACGACGACGAGGAATAGGTGAGCCGCCGCCTGACGGTGGTCACGGCCACCCTGCTGGTCTTCCTCGGGGTGGTGGGGCTGTTCGTGCTGTCTGCCCGCACGTGGGGGCGTAGCGGCGAGGGTGGCGGCTCGCTGTTCGGGCCAAGGGTCGCCGTCGTCGAGCTCGAGGGGCTCATCGCCGAGACCGACGATCTCGTCCGCGAGCTGCGACAGCACCGCGAAAACCCCAGCATCAAGGCCGTCGTGATCCGCATCAACAGCCCGGGGGGCGTCGTCGGCCCGACGCAGGAGGTTTACGACGCGATTCGCCACATCCGGGAGGCGGGCAAGCCCGTGGTCGCGTCTCTGGGCGCCGTCGCGGCGTCGGGCGGCTACTACATCGCCGCTGCCGCCGATCAGATCTACGCCAACCCCGGCTCGCTCACCGGCTCCATCGGCGTCATCATGCAGATGGCCAACCTCGACTCCTTGATGAAGAAGGTCGGCGTCGAGTACGTCGTCGTCAAGGCCGGCGCGTTCAAGGACATCGGCAACGTCTCGCGCCCGATGACGCCCGAGGAGCGGCGCGTGCTGCAGACGCTGCTGGACGACGTGCACGCCCAGTTCATCGACGCCGTAGCCAAAGGCCGCAAGCTCCCGCGCGAGCAGGTCGTGCAGTTCGCCGACGGCCGCGTCTTTTCCGGCACGCAGGCGCTTTCGCTCAAGATGGTGGACGCGCTCGGTGGGCTCGAGGAGGCCATCAACGGCGCAGCGAAGCTCGCCAACCTGCCGACGCCGCCGGCGGTGGAGCGACCGAGGCGGCGCTTCTCCATCATCGATCTCGTCCGCAACGAGCTCGGCCTGCCGGCGCCCGCCACCCTGCTCCGGCCGGCCCTGCCGATCTTCAAGACCCCCCTCTACCTGATGGACTGACGGCTAACTGCCTAATGGCGTTGACATTCTTCAAAAGCCCGTGCTAGGTTCCCAGCGAGGGGAGCCACCACGATGACGAAAGCCGACCTCATCGACGAAGTCTCGAAGCTCTCGAATCTCACCAAGAAAGAGACCGAGACCATCGTCAACACGATCTTCGACAACATCACCGACGCACTCGCCAAGGGTGACAAGGTCGAGTTGCGGGGGTTCGGCAGCTTCCGGATTCGCCACCGGAATTCACGCAAGGGTCGCAATCCGAAGACTGGTAGTGCCGTCGACGTTCCCCAGAAGCGCGTTCCTTTCTTCAAGGTCGGCAAGCGCCTACGAGAGCTCGTCAACGCGTGAGGGCTCGCCCCGCGCGTTGAAGCGCCTCTGGGCTCCGTGGCGGATGGCCTGGATCGGGGGCGCGCGCCCCGCCGCCGGCTGCGTGTTCTGCACCGCTCGTGACGGCGCCGACGACCGGGCGTCGCTCGTTCTCTTGCGCGGCGCCCACGCCTTCCTGATCCTCAACGCCTATCCCTACGCGCCGGGCCACCTCATGGCCGTGACCAATCGACACGTCGCCGCGCTCGGGGATGCCCGCGCCGAGGAGCTCACCGAAACGATGACGCTGGTGCAGCGGGCGGTGGCGGCGCTGAGCGCGGAGTATCACGCCGAGGGTTTCAACGTGGGCCTCAACCAGGGTCGCGTGGCGGGGGCTGGGATCGAGGACCACCTGCACCTGCACGTGGTCCCGCGCTGGGGCGGGGATCACAACTTCGTGTCGGTGGTGGGCGACACGCGCGTGCTCCCCGAAGAGCTCACGACGACGTGGGACCGATTGCGGAGCCGCGTCGCGTGAGTGGAGGCCCCACCGGCGTCGACACGCCGATGATGCGGCAGTACCGCGAGCTCAAGCAGCGCTATCCGGACCACCTGCTGTTGTTCCGTCTCGGCGATTTCTACGAGCTGTTCCTGGAGGACGCGGAGCTCGGCGCGCGACTGCTGTCGATCACGCTGACGTCCCGGCAGGGCTCACCGATGGCGGGCATCCCGCACCACTCGGCCGACGGCTACATCGCGCGGCTCGTGCAGGCGGGTCAGAAGATCGCCATCTGCGAGCAGCTCGAGGCGCCCGGCAAGGGACGCAAGCTCCTCAAGCGTGACGTCGTCCGCGTGATCACGCCCGGCACGCTGACCGACACGGCCTATCTCTCGGGCGGCGCCAACAACTACCTGCTCGCGGTCGCCACGCAAGGCAGCGGCACGGGCGTTGCCCTGCTCGATGTGTCGACCGGCGAGTTCGTCGTCGGGGAAGACGCCGATGCCGACGGCGGCGTCCTCTCGGCGGCGTTGCTGCGCCGGCCGACGGAGATTCTCGTCCCGGAAACGCTGCGCGGCGGCGGCCCGTTGCTCAGCCGGCTGCAGGGCAGCGGCGCGGCGCTGACGTTCGGCGATCCGGGCGCCTTCGCGCCTCGCCGCGCGGCCGCCGAGCTGGCCTCGCACTTCGGCGTCGCCTCGCTCGACGCGTTCGGCGTCGGCGATCTGACGCTGGGCCTCGGCGCGGCGGCCGCGGCGCTGGCGTACGTGCGAGCGACACAGGGCGAGCGTCTCGGCCACGTCGCCCGGCTCGGCCGCCTCACCGCGGCCGACTCTCTCACGCTCGACGAGACCGCAGTGGAGACGCTGGAGCTGCTGCGGGCCGCCGACGGCAGCGTGCGTCACTCCCTCGTCGGCGCGCTCGACACGACCGTGACGCCGATGGGCGCGCGCCTGCTGCGCCAGTGGCTGCTGCAGCCGCTGCGCGACCCGGCGCGAATTCGCGAGCGCCAGGAGGCGATCGGCACGCTCGTCGCCGCGCCCGAGCTACGCGCCGCCCTGCGGACACTGCTGCGCGGGATCGGCGATCTCGAGCGGCTCACCAGCCGCGCCACGCTGGGGGTCGCGCATGCGCGGGACCTGGTGGCTCTGCGCGGCTGCCTGGCGCCGCTCGCCGCGGTTCGGGACGCGTGTGCGGGCCTCGCAGCGCCGCTCATCGCCGACGCGCGCGCCGCGCTCGCCGATCTGGAGGACGTGCGCGCGCTGCTCGACGCGGCGCTGGTGGACGAGCCGCCTCTGATGCTGAGCGACGGCGGCGTGATCCGCGAGACGTGGAGCGAAGCGCTGCACGCCATCGTGGGCGATGCCGCCGAGGCGCGGCGCTGGATCGCCGGTCTCGAGGAGCGCGAGCGCGCCCGCACGGGACTGTCGAGCCTGCGCGTGCGCTTCAACCGCGTCTTCGGCTACGGCATCGAGGTCAGTCACGCGCAGGCTGCACGCGTCCCCGACGACTACGTGCGACGGCAGACGCTCACCGGGACGGAGCGCTACGTGACGCCCGAGCTGAAAGACTACGAGGCCAAGGTGCTCGGCGCGGAGGAGCGACGGCGCCGGCTCGAGCAGGAGCTGTTCGAGGACGTGCGCGCGCGCGTCGCCGCGCGCTCGGCGCCACTGCTGGCTACGGCGCGTGCCCTCGCCCTGCTCGACGTCGTGGCCGCGCTCGCGGACGTGGCGCACGCGCGGGGCCACGTGCGGCCCGAGGTCGATGCCGGCGACGCGCTCGAGATCCTCGAGGGCCGCCATCCGGTGCTCGAGGCGCGCGCGGGCGACCCGGTGACGCCCAACGACGTCGCGCTCGACGCCGACACGCGGGTCGTCATCCTCACGGGACCGAACATGGCGGGCAAGTCGGTGTACCTGCGGCAGGTCGGCCTGATCACGATCCTGGCGCAGATGGGCGCGTGGGTGCCCGCGCGCTCCGCGCGCATCGGCGTGATCGACCGCGTCTTCACGCGCGTCGGCGCACAGGACAATCTCGCGCGTGGTCAGTCGACGTTCCTGGTCGAGATGATCGAGGCGGCGTCGATCCTCAACAACGTCACGCCGCGCAGCCTGGTGCTGCTCGACGAGGTCGGTCGCGGCACGTCCACGTTCGACGGCCTGGCGATCGCGTGGGCCGTCGTCGAGGATCTTCACGATCGCGCGGTCGGCGCCAAGGTCCTCTTCGCCACCCATTTCCACGAACTCACACAGCTGGCCGGGCGCTTGCCGGCGGTTCGCAACTTCCACGTGGCGGTGCGCGAGTGGAACGACGAGATCGTCTTCCTGCACAAGGTCCGCCCGGGCGGCACCGATCGTTCCTACGGCATCCAGGTGGCGCGCCTCGCCGGCCTGCCGCTGCCGGTGATCGCACGCGCCAAGGCGCTGCTGGCGCGATTCGAGGACCAGCGCCAGGCGACGGCCGAGGCCGCCGACGCGGTGCAGCTCGGCCTGTTCGCGGCGTCCTCCGTCGCGCCCGATCCGATGGCGGCCGAGCTCGCCGCGCTCGACCTCGCGCACATCACGCCGATCGAGGCGCTGAACCTGCTCGCGAAATGGCAACAGCGGCTGCGTGAGGGCGCGTGACGCGTATTCGGCGGCTCCCGGATCATCTCGTCAACAAGATCGCCGCGGGCGAGGTCGTCGAGCGACCGGCCTCGGCGGCCAAGGAGCTCGTCGAGAACGCCCTCGACGCGGGCGCCGCGTCGATCACGGTGGACCTGCGCGATGGCGGCGCCGCACTGATCCGCGTCACCGATGACGGTATCGGCATGACGGACGCAGAGCTGCCGCTGGCGCTCGAGCGCCACGCGACGTCCAAGCTGCCGACCGACGCGGACCTCGACGCCATCGCGACGCTCGGTTTCCGCGGCGAGGCCCTGGCCGCGATCGCCGCCGTGTCGCGGTTCACGGTGACGTCTCGCGCGCGCGACGCCGAGGCGGGGCTGCGTGTGGCCGGCGAGGGGGGAACGGTCGTTCAGCGGCTCGCCGTGCCCGCCGAGCGGGGCACGAGCGTCGAAGTTCGTGACCTCTTCTTCAACACGCCGGCGCGGCTCAAGTTCCTCAAGTCGCCGACGACTGAGCTCGGCGCCACGCTGCGCGCCGTCACCCAGCTGGCCCTCGCGCATTGCGATGTGCAGTTCCGCGTCGCTCACAATGGTCGCGCCTCGCTGACGGCGCCGGCGGCCAAGGACGTGCGCGAGCGCGCCGCCGCCGTCTGGGGCTGGCCGCTCGCGCAGCGGCTCATCCGCGTAGATCGCACCGAGCACGGCATTCGTGTCCACGGCTTCGCCAGCCCGCCCGATCTGACGCGCGGCGGCCGCGACGACATCATCGTCATCGTCAACGGACGCCCGGTCCGCGATCCGGCGCTGCTGCAGGCGACGCTCGCGGCGTACCGACCGCTGCTCGCTCGCGACCGCTTTCCGCTGGTCGTGGTGGCCATCAACATGCCCGCGGCAGACGTCGACGCCAACGTGCATCCGACGAAGGCGTGGGTGCGCTTCCGCCACCCGCGTCTCGTGCAGGAGATGCTCGTGGCGGCGCTGCGCGATGCGCTGCGCACGCCCGACGTGATGCCCACGATGGGCGCCGCCCCGAGCGCGACGTGGAGCGAGGACAGCACGGCGACGCCGACCACGACGACGACCGGCGACCAGCACGCGCTGTTCGCCGAGACGCAGGCCGCGTATGCGCCGGGCACCTTCGGCCGGGTTCTGGGCCAGGTGCAGGACACGTTCATCGTCGCCACCACCGACGCCGAGGTGTTCTTCCTCGACCAGCACGTCGTGCACGAGCGCGTGCTGTTCGAGCGGCTGGAGGCGGATCTCGCGGCGGGGGCGCCGCCGTCGCAGGCGCTGCTGTTTCCCGAGACGGTCGACTTGCCGCCCGCGGCGCGCGCGCTCCTGGAGCGCTGGCGGCCGATGCTCGAGCAGCTCGGCTTCGCATTCGAGCCGCGAGCCGGCGGCGCGCTGGTCGTGAGCGCAGTGCCGGCGCTGCTCAAGGGCGACGAGCCGCGACGGTTGCTGGAGGCGGCCGTGGACGAGCTCGGCGGGCCGAAGAGCGACGCACCGGCGATGGAGCGGGCGCTGGCGTTCGTCGCGTGTCGCGGCGCGATCAAGGCCAACACGCCGCTCGCGCGCGAAGAGATGGAGCGTCTCGTCGCGGATCTCGGGCGGACGCGGACGCCGTACTTTTGCCCCCATGGCCGGCCGATCGTGAGTCGTGTCTCGATGCAGGACATCCGCCGCGAGCTGAAGAGGAACTGGTAATGGCAGGGCGTAGACTGCGACCGATGGCGGACAGCCCATCGCTGCTGGTCATCGCCGGACCCACGGGCGTCGGCAAGACGGCGGCGGCCGTTGCGCTCGGCGCCCGACTGCCGATCGAGGTCATCTCTGCGGACTCGCGCCAGGTCTATCGCGGCATGGACATCGCGACGGGCAAGCCGACGCGCGAGGAGCGGGCGGCGGTCGCGCATCATCTGGTGGATGTCGTCGATCCCGACGAGATCTACGACGCGGCACGCTTCGTCCGGGACGCGCACGCGGCCATCGCCGCGATTCTGGCACGCGGCCGGCTGCCCGTTGTCGTCGGCGGTACCGGCTTTTACATCCGCGCCCTGCTGCGCGGGCTGGATCCCGCCGTGCCGGCCGATCCGGCCTTTCGCGCCGAGCTCACCGAGATCGCCGCCCGACAGGGGCGACCGGCGCTGCATGCGCGGCTCGCCGCGCAGGCGCCCACAGTGGCCCGCCGGCTGCATCCCAACGACCACGTGAGAGTGATCCGGGCGCTCGAGCTGGTGCGGGCGGGGAGCCCCGTCGGGGACGCTCGGACGCGCTGGCGCCACGACGCGGCCGACGAGGGCACCGTGTACATCGGACTCACGCTGGACCGCGTGCGGCTCGATGAATGCCTGCGACATCGCGTCAGCCGGATGGTCGCCGCCGGGCTCGACCAGGAGGTCCGCGGCCTTCTCGCGCGCGGATACTCGCCGGCGCTGCCCGCGATGCAGGGGATCGGCTATCGTGAATTCGCGCGCGTCGTGGCCGGCGATCTGGCCGCCGACGAGGCGGTGCGCCTCATGCAGCGGGACACGGTGCGCTACGCGAGGCGACAGTGGACGTGGTTTGCGCGCGAGCCCGCGTTGCAATGGATCGACGTCGAATCCGCGGATCGCGAGCCCGCCGGCATCGCGGCGATGATCGAGGCGAGACTCGAGCAGGAGGGCCGCATCGGGTGAGACAACGGGTCAACGGAGGCAACCGCCGGGGCCATGACGTGGGCCCGGAGCGCGAGCGGGCGATGCTGGCCGCGCTGCAGCGGCCCAAGCAACGGCGCGCCGAGGTCGAGGAGTCGCTCGAGGAGCTCGCGGGCCTGACCGTGGCCGCCGGCGCGACGGTGGGCCAGCGCGTGATCCAGGAGCGGCAGGCCGCGACGCCGTCGCTTTACTTCGGCAGCGGCAAGGTCGAGGAGATGGCGGAGACCGCTCGAGCCACCGGCGCGAACCTGTTCATCTCCGACGATCCGCTCTCACCGATCCAGGAGCGCAACCTCACCGAGGCGCTCGGCGTGAAGGTCATCGACCGCACGGCGCTGATCCTCGACATCTTCGCCCAGCGCGCGCGAAGCGCCGAGGGCAAGCTGCAGGTCGAGCTCGCGCAGCTCACGTATCTGCTGCCGCGCCTCGTCGGCCAGTGGAAGCATCTCGAGCGCCTCGGCGGTGGCATCGGCACGCGCGGACCGGGCGAGACGCAGCTCGAGTCCGACCGCCGCGTGATCCGGCAGCGCGTGCAGAAGCTCAAGCGCGAGCTCGAGGGGGTGCAGGCGCATCGACGGTTGCAGCGCGCGAGCCGGCGCCGCTCGGGCGTTCCCGTCGCAGCTCTCGTCGGCTACACCAACGCGGGGAAGACCACGCTGCTGAACCGCCTGACCGGCTCGCAGCTCACCGCGGCCGACCGGCTGTTCGTCACGCTCGACCCGGCCGCCCGCCTGGTCGAGCGGCCGGCGCGCCGGCCGTTCATCCTGACGGACACCGTCGGATTCATTCGCAAGCTCCCGCACGAGCTGGTCGCGGCGTTTCGCGCGACGCTCGAAGAGCTCACCGAGGCCGACGTGCTGGTGCACGTCGTCGACGCCGGTCACCGGTCGCTCGAGGAGCACATGGCGGCGGTGGACGTGCTGCTCCGCGAGCTCGAAGTGGCGGATCGGCCCACCATCCTCGCGCTGAACAAGATCGATCGCCTCGACGAGGGACAGGCGGGCGCGGTGCTCGCGGGGCGGCGCGCCGCGGTCGCGCTGTCGGCGGCGACCGGCGAGGGAGTGGAGGCGCTGCTGGACGCGATCGAGAAGGCGCTGCCGATCGCGGGGGCGGTGACCCTGCGCATCCCCCACGGCGATGGGTCCGCGCTCGCGCTGTGCTATGAGCGCGGTCGCGTGCTGTCTCGCACGGACGAGCCCGGATACGTCACCGTGGAAGTCGAGCTGCCCGGCCCGGCGTTCACGTCGGTCGCCACCTACCGTGTCGGGCGCGTGCTAGACTAAAACGTTAAATGGGTCTCGCCAACTGGCTGACCGTGCTGCGCATTCTCCTGATCCCGGTCTTCGTCTCGCTGCTCGTCTATCGCAAGCCGGGGCTGGCGCTGCTCGTCTTCGGCGCGGCCGCGCTGACCGACCTGCTGGACGGCTACGTCGCGCGACGCCACGGCCTGCAAAGCCGGCTCGGCGCCTTCCTCGATCCAATGGCCGACAAGCTGCTGCTCGTATCGTCGTTCGTCACGCTGACCTGGCTCAAGACGCTGCCGTTCTGGATCGCCGCCGTCGTGATCAGCCGCGACGTCATCCTGATGGTCGGCGCGCTGATGATCCACATGGCCGGCGGTCGTATCTATCCGCGGCCGACGCGCATGGGCAAGGCCGCCACGTTCTTTCAGGTGCTCACGGTGCTGACGGGGCTCGCGACCCGCTTCGTGCACGTCGGCGGACCACTGACGACGGTCATGTGGCTGGCCGCCGCGTTCACGATCATCTCGGGGCTGCAATACATCGTCCAGGGCATGCGCTTCCTGAACGCCGCGCACGCTGCGGAGCGGGAGGCCGATGAAGAATCGCTCCTCCGCTGAGGGCGTCGTCGTCGCTGCGGTGCGCCCGCGCACGCCGGCCGCGGCGGCCGGCATACGAGCGGGCGACCGCGTCCTCGCCATCAACGGGCACGCGCTGCGCGACGCCATCGACTTTCAGTTCCACAGCGGCGACGAGCGCCTCGTCCTGAGCGTCGACCGCGGGGGCGTCCCTGTCACGATGCGGCTGGTGCGACGCGTGGGGGCCGAGCTCGGCGTCGAGCTGGAGGCGCCGCGCGCGGCGGAGATCACCACGTGCGCGAACAAGTGCGTGTTCTGCTTCATTCACCAGCTGCCGAAGGGCATGCGCAAGAGCCTCTACGTCAAGGACGACGACTTCCGGCTCTCCTTCCTGCACGGCAACTACATCACGCTGACCGATCTCGACGAGAGCGAGCTCGACCGCATCGTCGAGCAGCGCCTCTCGCCGCTCTACGTGTCCGTGCACGCGACGGATCCCGCGCTGCGCTGGGAGCTGCTCGGCCGTCCGCGTGTCACCGCCGAGATCCTGCCCCGGCTCGAGCGACTCGCGAAGGCCGGTATCCGCATGCACGCGCAGATCGTGCTCTGCCCGGGGCTGAACGACGGCGCGCATCTCGAGCGAACCGTGCGCGAGCTGGCGCCGCTGCACCCGCATGTGGTGACGACGGCCGTCGTTCCGGTCGGGCTCACGCGGCATCGCGAGCGGCTGCCCGCGCTGCGCACGTTGACCGACGACGAGGCGCGTGAGCTCACCGTGCGCGTCGCCGCGTGGCAGCGCGAGTTCCTCGAGCGGCTCGGCAGCCGCTTCGTCTTTCTCGGCGACGAGGTGTATTTGCAGGCGGGCGTGCCGTTGCCCGAGGCCGACGCCTACGAGGGCTTTGCCGTGGCCGAAGACGGCATCGGCCTCGTGCGACGCTTCGAGGACGGTGTCGCCCGTGCCGTGCGTCGCCGTCGCGCGGTGGCCCGGCCGCGCCCCGTCACGCTGGTCAGCGGGGCGCTCTACGCGCCGCGCCTGCAGCGCCTCGTCGCCGCGATTCCCGGCGCGACCGCGCGTGTGGCGGCGGTGCCGAACCATTTCTTCGGCGGCAGCGTGTCGGTGGCGGGCCTCCTCACCGGTCAGGACATCGCGCGCCATCTCGCGATGCTTCCCGACCTCGGCGAGGCGATCGTCGTGCCGGCCGTCGCGCTGCGCGATCGGGATGGCGTGTTCCTCGACGACATGACCCCGGCTGATCTCACCGCCGCCGTCGGCGTGCCGGTGCGCGTCGTGGCGCCCGAGCCGACGGCGCTTCTCTCGGCGGTATGCTCCGCCCCGTAATCGCCATCGTCGGCCGACCGAACGTCGGCAAGTCCACGCTGTTCAATCGGCTCATCGGCCGCCGGCAGGCGCTCGTGCGCGACGTGCCGGGCGTGACGCGTGATCGTCTCTACGGCCAGATCCACTTCGAGCGCTGGCAGGCGACCGTCATCGATACCGGCGGCTTCGATCCCGGATCCACGGAGCCGCTCGTCGAGGGCGTGAGGCGCCAAGTGCTCGCCGCCGTGGAGGACGCCGACCTCATCGCGTTCGTCGTCGACGCGCGGGCAGGGGCGACGGCGCTCGACCAGGAGATCGCGCGGCTGTTGCGCAAGGCGAACAAGCCGGTGGTGCTCGTCGCCAACAAGGTGGACGACACCGCCCAGGAGCCGGCGATCGTCGACCTCTACCGGCTCGGCTTCGGTGAGCCGCTCGGCGTCTCGGCGGAGCACGGACGCGGCGTCGCCGAGATGCTCGAGGCGCTGCGCGATCGGGCGCCGTCACCGACGGTGGGCGCCGGCGTCAAGCGCCCCGTCGCGATCGCGGTGATCGGCCGGCCCAACGTCGGCAAGTCGTCGCTCGTCAACGCCATGGTGGGCAGCGAGCGTGTCCTCGTGCACGATCAGCCCGGCACGACCCGCGACGCCGTCGATACGCCGTTCGTGTACGAGGGCAAGCCGTACGTCCTGGTCGATACCGCCGGCATTCGACGCAAGGGCCGGGTCACCGAGGCGCTCGAGAAGCTGTCCGTCGTGATGGCGCTCAAGAGCCTCGAACGCTCGCAGGTCGCGCTGCTCGTGCTCGATGCCTCGGAAGGCCTGGCCGCACAGGATGCGCACATCGCCGGGTACGCGCACGAGGCGGGCCGCGCGATCGTCATCGTGGTCAACAAGTGGGACCTGGTGCCGACGGCTATGGTGCGAAAGGCCGAGGTCGTCGGGCAGGTGCGCGACCGGCTGCCGTTCCTCGATTACGCGCCGGTCTGCTTCACCTCCGCCACGCAGGGTCACGGACTGCGCGAGCTGTTCGAGACGATCGATCGCGTCGCCGCGGAGGCGCAGCGCCGGGTGCCGGCCGACGAGGTCAGCGCCGTCCTCCGCCAGGCCCTCGATCGACGGCCGGTGTCGGTCGCCGGCGTGCCGCTCGCCATTCACTCGGCGAGCCAGGTGAGCGTTGCGCCGCCCACCGTCGCCGTGCGCGTGAACCGCCCCGACGGCATTCATTTTTCGTACGAGCGCTACCTGGTCAAGTCATTGCGCCACGCGTTCGGATTCGAGGGCTCGCCGGTGCGTATCTCCTTCCGGCGGGCCGGCCGCGTGCGCCCGAGCGCGCCGAAGGCGCGGCGATGATGTCGCGCCACGGCGCCGCCGGACTCTGGCTGGTGATCTTCGGCCTGCTGATACTGGCGGCCGGCGCCGGCATCCTGCTCGCCAGCCCACGATATCGCTCGGGGTCCTTCGGAGAGCCGCAGGCGGCGGCTACGCCGGCGACGTCCACGCAGACGGTCGCCGCCGTCGGCGGAGGCAAAGTGCCGTACGCGGACGCGGGTGGGCGGCTCCGGGTCCGGATGGCCGATCGCGAGCCCACGCGCCTGCCCGCCGACGGCCCTCCGCCCGGCTGGACGGTGAGAGAGTTCGCGGGGAACGGCGCCGTCGAGCTGGTACGCGCCGACGGCCGGCTGGCCGCGCGATTGCGCACCGAGCGCGCCTCGGTCGCGATGCATCGTGACGTGGTGGTCGAGCTGCGCGACTTTCCGTATCTCTCGTGGACGTGGAAGGTCACCAAGCTGCCGACGGGCGGCGACGTGCGTGAGGCGGCGCGCGACGATCAGGCCGCCCAGGTCTACGTCATCTTCCCGCGCTGGCCGTCGCCGCGGACGACCAGCGACGTGCTGGGCTATGTCTGGGACTCCCGCGCGCCCGTCGGCACGCGACTCAAGCACCCGCGCGCCGCGAACGTGCGCATCGTCGTCGTCGAGTCCGGGCCGGCGCAGCTCAACCAATGGCGCTCCTACGAGCGCAATGTCGCCTCCGACTACGCCGCACTCTTCGGCCGTCAGCCTCCCAGGGTGGGCAAGGTAGCCGTCATGGTCGACTCGAACGACACCCGGGGCGACGCCGAGGCCCTGTTCGGGGACCTGATCTTCGCCAGGACGTCGCAGGGACGCACGGAAATCCCAACGACCGTGCTACGATGACGCGCATGTCAACCAACGATCGCATCGACGATCCCGAGCACGACCTGTACGACGAAGCCCCGCCGCGCTCCATCTTCGCGACGATGTGGTTCCGCGCGGTGCTCGTTCTGATCGTGTTGGCGGTGGTGGTTGCCGTCGCGGTCCCGTACATTCTCGACGCCACGAATCCGCCCACGAAGCCGACGCTCGCGTCGCGTCCGCAGCCGGCGCCGTCGCCACCGGCGCTCACCCCGGCGCCGGCGACACCTACGTCGAGCCCGTTGTCGGCACAAGCGGACAAGGCGCCCGACCAGCCACCGGCGCCCGACCGTGCGTCGGTCGACAAGCCGGCGCCGACGGTCCCGGCCGACAAGTCCGCGGCGACACTCACGCCGCCGGAAAAGTCGTCCGAGAATCTGTCCGACAAGAAGGACGCGAAAGTCGTGGCGGCCATCTCCGGCGCGAAGCCGAGGCGCGTCGCGGCGCGCAGCACGACGGCGGCGAGCGCGCCGCGGCCCGCGGCCACCAGTGAGTGGTGGGTGCAGGTCGGTGCGTTCCGCGACGAGAGCACCGCCCGGAAGGTCGCGGCGCGGCTGCGCGAGCAGAATTACTCGGTCGAGGAATCGGTTCGCGGCACCGACAAGGCGATGAAGGCGTCGGCTCCGGAGCAGTCGTCGACGGCCGCATCGGCGCCGAATCCCGCCGGCGTCGACCAATACGACGTCTTCGTGTCGGGCATGACCCCTGACGAGTTGAGCACCCGGCTATCGGGCAAGGGTCTCACGGCCGAGGCATCGGGCGGCGGGGTCGTCGTCAAGCCGAGCCTGCCGCTGCGCGACGCCGTTGCGCTGTCCAAGGATCTCGCCACCGAGGGGCTCAAGGTTCAGGTGCGTCGCGCCGGCAGCACCGGCGAGACCACGATCCCGGCGGCCGACAAGCGGCGCGTTCAGGCGCCCGGGAGCGCGGATCCACTCTATCGCGTGCGGGTCGGTTCCTTCGCCGATCGGGAGACGGCCGTGGCGACGCTGAAGGAGCTGGAGGGCAAGGGCTACAAGCCGTTCATCGCGCGGGGCGGGTCATAGCCGTCTCGACGAGGAGGTGACGTTACCACCGTGACCAAGAACGACCTCGTCAACGCCGTGGCCGCGCACGGGCTGAGCAAGCGTCAGTCCGCGTCGGTCGTCGAGTCGGTCTTCGACATCATCTTTCGCTGCTTCGAGAAGAGTGAGGACGTGAAGATCGTCGGGTTCGGACATTTCCGGATCCGCCGCAAGGCGTCGCGGCGGGGACGCAATCCCCAGACCGGCGACTCCATCGAGATCACCGCGCGCAAGGTCCTGACGTTCAAGCCGAGCAAGGGTCTCAAGCAGCGCATCAACACCGCCACGCCGAGCGTGTAGTGGCCGTGACGGAGATCGCCGAAAAGCTCTACTACCGGATCGGTGAGGTCGAGGAGATCGCGGGCGTGCCCGCGTACGTCCTCCGTTATTGGGAGTCCGAGTTCAAGCTGCTGCGTCCCAAGAAGAACCCCGCCGGCCAGCGTCTGTATCGCCAGCGCGATCTGGAGCTGGTGCAGCGGATCAAGACGCTGCTGTACGACGAGCGGCTGACGCTCGAGGGCGCGCGCAAGCGCCTGCTGGCGGAATCGCGGCGGAGCCAGACCAGCCAGCTCGAGCTCGGGATGCGTGAGGTCGCGTACGCCGATGCGCTGCGGCGCGTGCGCGACCGGCTGACCGCGCTGCGCGCGCGCCTGGCGCCTTGAACGCCTCCGGTCTTTCTGGGAAAATTCCGGCCTGACATCGGGGCGTAGCGCAGCCCGGTAGCGCACCGGACTGGGGGTCCGGTGGTCGCAGGTTCAAATCCTGTCGCCCCGACCATTCTTCTCACGTAGTTACGGAGGCCGCGATTTCGGTCGCGGCCTTCACTTTGTCCGTCATCACGCTGTAGCCATGGCGCCGCCGGCCGCGCGCGTCAGGGAGCTACGCAGAGTCGTTCTCGGCCCCCTTCGGTAAGCCGCATTTCGGGCAGGTCTCGGCGGTCCACAATGATGCGCCGAATCCTCGCTCGCGACACCGAGGGCACCGCCACAAGGCCCTGACGCAACCGAGAATCACGGCGGAAGCGTTTCCTACGCCCCAGATGAAAAATGCGACCCACCTCCATGGCGAGCGAAACCACAGGGCAATCCACCCGATGACTGCAAGCGCGCCGGAGAAGTAGAACGCGCTGTTAACGCGACGGTAGGCACGCCAAGCGAGACGGTATGGCGCTTCGTGTCCGGCCACCCGCCAAACTTATCACTGACCGATTGTTCTCCACACGCTCATCGTGGAGGCTCTCTAGAGCGGATGGACTACCACGATCGGTTCACGCTGCGTGATAGTGGTTGCCGCCGGCGCCCCCGCTGCTTTCAGCACTTTTCGAATGAGAGCCAGGCCAGAGTCCAGGTCGGACACCGTAACCTCGATGTCCGCTGCGATAATTCCCAGCCGCCCGTCGACGACCCCCATCTGCGTTCCCTCGTCGCCGATTTCCCCGAGCGCGGCCACCTTGAGAGCTTGATCCAGCGGGTCCGCAAATCGGGCTCCGCGCTCGAGCGGCTGGATATTTCCCGGGATGGTCACTGTCAAACGGTGAGGCATCTCCCACCCTTCACAGGTCAAACAACACTGGCGCGCTCGGGCACGATCTTGTCAGTAACTCCGTGCTTGTCGAAAAGCTCGAGCAATGGATCGATCCCGTGCTCCATCTTGAATTGCAATTCGGCCAAATGCAGCGGGACCGCGGCCCAGAAGAAAATCTCGGGATCATTCTTGCGTTTCATGCACCAGGCCTCTTTGCCCAGCGTAGACGGTGGTAGCACTGCAGCGGCACAGAGTTGTGTGCCGTCCGCATAAGGCTCGATGTGGCTTTCTGACTCGCCGTTGGCGATCGTGTGGCCGAAGCCAAGCCACGTGGTTCCGTTGTAGGGGAGGCGAGCGAGCGTTTTCATGAGTCGCACCGGCCAGTAATGCCGCTCATCCACGAACGCTTCCTTTGAGAGAGGCCACCCCTTGGGAAGAATGGTCACGATCTCTGCAAACCGGGGCTCACGACTCCCGGCAGGCACTGCCATCGGGAAGGCGCTCATGCCCGATGTGACCAACACCTCATAGCGGCGAAACAGGGATGACTTCACATGGTGAATGTCGATGTGCAGAACATCGGAGACGATCTCGTGAAATACCACATGGACGCGCCCAATACGGCGCTCGATATGCTCAGAGATTGCCGCAATATCCGCGTGCTGCGCCATAGCGTCTTGTCGCTCAACTAGAATCAGGCAGACCGGCCCATTGTCGCAACCCCTCCCGAACGAACCGCTGACGGTTCAGCGTCGCCGGGGTCCTTTCGGTGTGCCCGTTTCGTGGCGGCGACGCTGTAAACTGCACTCATTCGAGCCAACCTGAAGTCAGGATCGTCGGGGTGTATCTGGAGCGTGAAAGCCATGAGATGGTCGGGACTTAGGACAACTCAGCAGACGCGCGTTCCGTTTCCGCCGGAGGTCGAGTGGCCGTCCTGCTCGTGACCAACGACGACGGCGTTCACGCCCAGGGTCTCGCTGCGCTGGCCGGCGCCCTCGAGGACCTGGGAGAGGTGCACGTGCTGGCGCCCGAGCGTGAGCAGAGCGCCTGCGGCCACGCGCTGACGTTGCACCGGCCGCTGCGGGTGCATCGCTGGGCCGAGCGGCGTCACTCGGTGAACGGCACGCCCTCCGATTGCGTCAACCTCGGCGTTCTTGGCTTCCTGCCCGAGCGGCCCGTCCTGGTCGTCTCCGGCGTCAACCACGGCTCGAACCTCGGCGACGACGTGACATATTCGGGCACGGTGTCGGCCGCCATGGAGGGCACGCTCCTCGGCGTGCCGTCGATCGCCGTGTCGCTGGTGGACGGCGACGAATTCGACCATGCCGCGCGCGTGGCACGTCACGTCGTCATGCGCGCGCTCGTGAGCGGGCTGCCGCCGATGACGCTGCTGAACATCAACGTGCCGGGCGGCGTGCCGAAGGGCGTGCGGCTCACGCGGCTCGGCCACCGGGTGTATTCCGGCAAGATCGTCGAGCAAGCGGATCCGCGCGGGCGCCCGCACTACTGGATCGGCGCCGGGCCGCCCGCGTGGGAGGCGCTCGAGGGCACCGACATGGGCGCGGTGCACGAGGGTTATGCGTCCGTCACGCCGCTGCATCTGGATCTCACGCATCACCGCGCGCTCGCGCAGATGACCGACTGGGAGCCGGCGCTCAACGCGGTGGTGCGCGCGCGCCCACGCGTCGAGCGCGCAGCGACGACGCACGCGCCGCGAGCCCACGCGACCGCGAAGCCCCCCGACGCAAAAGCGACGCCCAAGCGCCGGAGACGGTGAGTGGAGGCGGGCTTCGAGGCGCGCCTGGCGCGCGAGCGCGAGCGGATGGTGGACGAGCAGCTCGCGCGACGCGGGATCACCGATCCGCGCGTCCTGGACGCGATGCGACGCATCCCCCGCCATCGCTTCGTCGAGGAAGGCCTCGCGCACAGCGCCTATGAAGATCATCCGCTGCCGATCGGTGAAGGCCAGACCATCTCGCAGCCGTACATCGTGGCGCTGATGACGTCGCTCCTGGAGCTGACGGGCCAGGAAAAAGTGCTGGAGGTCGGTACCGGATCCGGCTATCAGACCGCGGTGCTCGGCGCGCTCGCTCGCCGCGTGTGCTCGATCGAGCGCCTGCCGCGGCTGGCCGAGCGCGCGCGCGCGACGCTCGAGAGTCTCGGCGTCAGCAACGTCTGGATCCGCGTGGGTAACGGTGCGCTCGGCTGGCCCGACGAGGCGCCGTTCGATCGAATCCTCGTCGCGGCCGGCGGGCCGACGGTGCCGCCGCCGCTCGTGGAGCAGTTGGCCGACGGTGGTCGTATGATTCTGCCCGTGGGCAGCGCCGAGGATCAGGTGCTCACCGTCGTCGAGCGCATCGGCGGAGAAATCCGCTCGCGCCAGATGGGCGAGTGCAAGTTCGTCAAGCTCGTGGGAAAGTACGCCTGGGAATCGTGAAGCCCTGTACAATGAGCGGGTCCGTTCGGGGCGTAGCGCAGCCTGGTAGCGCGCACGGTTCGGGACCGTGAAGTCGGAGGTTCAAATCCTCTCGCCCCGACCACTTCTTGTCGTCGCGCGTCGGCCGGCGCCAGCCGACCGACGGCGCGGCGATGCTCGACCAGCCGACACAGCCGTGACCGCCGCCGAGATCGTCGTCGAGGGACGCGTGCAGGGCGTGGGCTATCGCGATTTCGCCCAGCGCCAGGCCGGGCGTCTGGGTCTCGCCGGTTTCGTCATGAATCTCCGCGACGGACGCGTGCGCGCGTGGGCCGAGGGGCCACGCGAAGTCATCGAGGAGTTCGTGCGGGCGCTGGAGAAGGGCCCGCCGCTGTCACGCGTGAGCGTGGTGGACGTGCGTTGGGCCCCCCCAACGGGCCGCTTTGCCGGATTCGACGTGCACGTCGCGGGCGAGCTGTGACGGCGACGCGCGCGCTGGTCGCCGGAGCGCTGGGCGCCGCGCTCGTCGTTTCCGCGGTGAGCGCGCCGGCCGATCCCGCCGCCGATCGGGTCCACACGGTCACGAAAGGCGACACGCTCTATGCGATCGCGCGACGTTACGGCGTCGCCGTGGGCGCCCTCGTCTCCGCCAATCGCCTCGCGAGCGACAGCGCTCCGCTGCGGATCGGACAGCGGCTCGTCATCCCATCGGCGGGCGTCGCTCCGGCACGCGCGCTGGTGGCCCGCGCCACGCGCAGCGGTGCCGATCCCGGCCCCCGCGCGCGCAGCGCGCGGGCGCCGATCGATTTCGTGCTCTCGGTGCCCGATTTCGCGGATGCACTCTCGACCTTCGAGTGGCCCACGGATGGGTCCGTGAGCTCGGCGTTCGGACGTCGACGCAGCGGCTGGCATCGCGGCATCGACATTCGCGCCCCGCACGGCGAGCCGATTCTCGCCGCCGCCGCCGGCGTCGTGGTCGTGGCCGGGGTCGAGCCGCGGTACGGACGCGTGCTCAAGATCGAGCACGAGTACGGCTTTACCACCGTGTACGCGCACAACGACGAGAACCTCGTCAAGATCGGCGACTGGGTGAGGCCGGGCCAGCGCATCGCCCGCGTGGGCCGCACAGGACGGGCCACGAACTATCACGTGCACTTCGAGATCCGCCGCGACGGCCGCGTCTACAATCCGCTCTACATGCTGCCGATGCCGGGACGCGTGGCCCACGTCGAGGAGGCGGAAGACGAGCCGGATGAGTAGTCGCGAAGCCGAAGAAGCCGTCCCGGACGAGCCGCTCGAGCCTCTGGTCGACGTCGTCGACGCGGACGTTCGCGACGAGACACGGGAGACGAGCCGCGCGAACCTGAGCGTGTACCTGTCGGAGATCTCGCGCATCCCGCTGCTCACACGCGAGGAAGAGCAGGCCCTCGCGCGGCGCGTCCGCGCCGGCGACGAGGCGGCCAAGCAGCGGATGATCGAGGCCAACCTCCGGCTCGTCGTGCAGATCGCGCGGCGCTATCTCAACCGGGGCCTGCCGCTCCCCGATCTCATCGAGGAGGGCAACCTCGGCCTGCTCCGCGCGGTCGAGAAGTTCGAGCCCGACCGCGGCACGCGCTTTTCGACCTACGCGACGTGGTGGATCCGGCAGGCGGTCACGCGCGCGCTCGCCAACCAGGCGCGCACGATCCGGCTGCCCGTGCACGTCGAGCTGCTGCTCACGCGCTACGCGCGCGAGCAGCGGCGGCTCACCCAGGCGCTCGGCCGCCCGCCCACGACTGAGGAGATGGCGAAGGCCCTCGACACGACCGAGCGTGAGATCAGCGAGCTCGAGGAGGTCCGTCAGCATCCCGTGTCGCTGGACGCGCCCGCCGGCGGCGAGTCGACAGCCACCCTCGGCGATCTCATTGCCGATCGCGCCGCCGCGCCGGAAACGTTCGCCGAGCTGTTTCGCGACCGCGCCGATCTGGTGTCCGTGCTCGACGATTTGGCCGCCAACGAGCGCACCGTGCTGCGACGGCGGTTCGGGCTGGAGGACCACGAGCCGGAGACCCTCGAGGCGATCGGGCAGCGGCTGGGGCTGAGCCGGGAGCGCGTCCGGCAGCTCGAGAGCGCGGGCCTGCGGAAGCTCCGGGCCCTGCTCAAGACTCGCGGCATCGATGCGAGCGATTTAGCGTAGGATCGTTGTCGTGCACGAAGACCGGGTGGCCGAGATCCACGAGTACCTCATCCGGCGGATCCCGGACGTTCGGGTGACGAGCTACTACGACTTCGACCGCGACGCGCAGCGCTTCCGCATCCGGCACGGGCGCATGGCCACGCACATCATGTTCGTGGAGGAGGCGGCGGTGAGCCATCAAACCCGTGACGAGCTCAATCATCTTCTCGACAAGGCCATCCACCACCTGCGGCTCACGGCGCCCGAGGTCCGGGTGCACGTCACCGAGCGTGGCGTCGAGGTCCACCAGGCCGAGCACTGAGCCTGCTATAATCGTCGCGTCGTGAAGTCCGCCGAGGTTCTCTCCGACGCACAGAGCGTCGCTGCCGACGCCGTCGAGCTTCGTCGCCGCATCCACCGTCATCCCGAGATCGGCCTCACGCTGCCGCGCACGCAGGCGGCCGTGCTGCAGGCGCTCGATGGCCTTGGGCTCCAAATCCGCACCGGACAGCGGACGACGTCCGTCGTCGCGCGGCTGGCTGGTGACAAGCCGGGACCCACCATCTTGCTGCGCGCCGACATGGACGCGCTGCCGTTGCGGGAGGACACGGGCCTGCCGTTCGCGTCCGAGGTGGACGGGGCCATGCACGCCTGCGGCCATGACGCGCACGTCGCCATGCTGGTCGGCGCCGCGCGCGTGCTGGCGCGCCGACGCGCCGAGCTCGCCGGCAACGTGCTGTTGATGTTCCAGCCGGGCGAGGAGGGCTACCACGGCGCGCGGGTGATGCTCGAGGAAGGCCTGCTCGACGGCGCCGGGGCGCCGACCGGCGCGTTCGCGCTGCACGTGACGCATCGGCAGGAGGCCGGCGTCATCACCACGCGTCCCGGCCCGATGCTGGCCTCGGGTGACACGATCCAGATCACCGTGCGGGGCAAGGGTGGGCACGCGTCGGCGCCGCACGATTGTCTGGATCCGATTCCCATCGCGTGCGAGATCGTGCAGGCCTTCCAGACGCTGGTCACGCGCCGCGTGAACGTCTTCGACCCCGCGGTGATCACGATCGGCAAGATCGAGGCGGGCACCACGCGCAACGTCATCCCCGAGACCGCGCATCTGCTCGGCACGGTGCGGACGGTGTCGGAGGTGACGCGGGAGCGCGTGCTGGAGGGTGTGCGACGCGTCGCCGATGGCATCGCCACCGCTCACGGAGCCGAGGCGGCCGTCGAGCTGATCCGCGGCTACCCGGTGACCTCCAACGACGCGGGTTTCGCGGACTTCGTGCTGGACACGGCGCGCGAGGTGCTGGGCGCCCAGCGCGTCACGCCCATGCGCCATCCGGTGATGGGCAGCGAGGACTTCTCGTACGTCCTGCAGCGTGTGCCGGGCGCGATGGCCAATCTCGGCACGCGTCCTGCGACCGGCGACGTGTACCCGAACCACTCCAACCGCATGCTGCTCAACGAGGCCGCGCTGGCGTCGGGCATCGCGCTGCACGTGGCGGTGGCGCTGCGCTTCCTCGAGCGGGGCGGGGCCATCGGAACAGCGGCCCGCTGATCCCACCGCAACGGTACGGCGGAGCCGGGGATCCTCGAGCTACGAGTCGGCGGAGTCGAGACGGTAGTGTTTGATTTTCACTAGCAGTGTCTTGTAGCTGATCCGCAGATGGCGCGCCGCATCGACGCGGCGCCAGTGCATGCGGGTGAGCGTCCGTCGCAGGGCTTCCCGTTCAGTGGCCTCGGCGGCGCGTCGAACGAGCTCCTTGAGCCCCATCGAGTCGTCGGTCTCGACGCCCTCGCTCGCGACCCCGGCGGACGCGGTGCCGTTCGATTGGATGGATGCCGACGGCGGTTGAAACGCATCGAGCTCCATCGCCACTGTCTCGCTGCCGAGCACGACGATGCGCTGGATGACGTTCTCGAGCTCTCGCACGTTGCCGGGCCAGCTGTACCGCTGCAGCCGGGCGAGGGTCTCCGGCGAGAGCTGGCGCGAACCGCCGCCGTACTTACCGCGGTAGATCGCCAGAAAATGCGCGACGAGGGTTGGAATTTCCTCGCGTCGCTCACGCAGCGCCGGCACGCGGATGTTCACGACGTTCAGCCGATGGAAGAGATCTTCCCGGAATCCGCCCTGGGCCACGTACTGGCTGAGATCCCGGTTCGTCGCGGTGATCACCCGGACGTCGACCTGGATGTCGTGCTCACTGCCCAGTCGGGCGAACTCGTGATCCTGAAGCACCTGGAGCAGCTTTGCCTGCACGGACAGCGGCATCTCGCTGATCTCGTCGAGAAAGATCGTTCCGCTATCCGCCTGCTCGAACTTGCCGCGCTTTTGGTGCTCGGCTCCGGTGAAGGCGCCACGCTCGTAGCCGAAGAGCTCACTCTCGAGCAGCTCGAGCGGCAAGGCCGCGCAATTCACCTTGACGAACGGGCCGTCCTTTCGGCGGGAGCGCCGGTGGAGCAGCCGTGCCACGACCTCCTTGCCGACCCCGCTCTCGCCGGATATCAGCACCGTCACGTCGGTCGACGCAACCCGGGTCGCGATCGCATTGATCCGCCGCATGCAGGCGCTGTGGACGAGCGGCTCGTATTCGCTCCGCGGATCGGTGTCTCGGGACGTTTTCGCCATTGTCCCGCATTTTCCGACATGGACGTGCAGAGTCCCGCAAGGAAAAGTGCAATGGGCGCGTCGTCTGGGAAAATCTTTTCAGTATCGACGCCGCGCCTCCGATTGTCTACGATCGTGTCCATGACCGGCGGATCCGAATCGGCAGCCGCCGTGCTGATCGCGGATGACAACCGCGACACACGCGAGATGTATTCGCTCTACCTCAGCATGCTGGGGTACCGCGTGGCCGTCGCGGCGGACGGACGCGAGGCGGTGCAGTCGGCGCGCAGCCGCCGCCCGGACCTCATCGTCATGGACCTGGACATGCCGGAGGTCGATGGCTGGGCGGCGATCCGTGAGCTTCAGAGCGATCCGATGACGGCGACGATTCCCGTGATCGTCGTGACGGGCCACGACTTCAAGACCGAGTTGAAGGACGTGGCGATCGCGGTCGGCGCCGTCTCCTACCTGATGAAGCCCTGCTTCCCGGAGGATCTGGCGCGCGAGGTGAGCGGTCGCCTGGCGGTGCGCCGGGCCCGAATGTCGGCCCAGTCGTAAACTCGAGGGGGCGGGTAACGCCGGCCCGGGAGGCTTGCCAGGCCGCTACGCGCTTGTGGTTGTTTTCAGGCGCCGACCGCGGACTCGAGGTGACAGTCCCAGTGGAAGACGAATGTCTCGCCTTCCGCGAGATTGATCTCGTGCTCGATGTCCGTAGACGAAATGACGCGTCCGCACGCGTCGCACGTTCGACCACTTCCCGGAGCCATCGCGCCTCCTCGACGACCACTTATAAGAGCAAGCCCGCGGCGGCTTCAATACACCCGTACGGATATAACGAACGATAGTTATCCGTCGCACCACGGGCATCGAATCGCCCCGTAGCTCGGGTGGATAGAGCAGCAGTGTTCTGAGCCGACTCGCGAGGCACATGGCGTGAGCGAGCGGTGAGAGGCCAGTTTGCTACGGCAGCCGGTTCCAAAGAGAACACGGTCCGGGGTTCTCCACACAACGCTCCACTTCGACCGTGGAGAGCGCGCTCTTTAGCGCGCAGCCCGTCGGCGCCGCAGTAGCTCCCGCTGGAGCCAAAGTGCCTGGAGCAAATTCCGAGCGTGGTCGATGCGGCTACGTGTCCTCTCGGCCGTGGCCTTCGCGCGGTGGATCAATTCTCGGGACACCGCAGTCGCCCGCCGCGATGCCATGATGAGATCCCGATCTAGCGGCTCCGCCATATCGGCATGGGCGTGCATCGCCGATGCCGACAAGTCAGCATTGTGACCGCTTCCGCTCTGCGACCCACGGCCTATGCCTGCTCAATGGTCGACATCCGCCCGCCTCGAAGTACGCCGCCGAATGCCCCGTTCGGCCGCTGACGCGCTCCGGAAGCGAGAACGAGCAGAGGCTGGGCCACGCGATGCGATTTGAACGACGGGCCGAAGCCAGCGTGCTACAAGGTCGTAACGGTGGTGATGATAGTCGCGATCTTGTTAATGCCCGTCCTCACGCCATCCGTCACCACGCCGTTTGGACCGAAGACGACGGTTGCCGCCAAAGTCGCGAGAACGACGACGACGACGACCCATTCGACCATTTCCGCGCCCTGCTCGTCTTTCAGATAGCCATGAATCTGCGTCAGCATGTCGTCTCCCGGTTTTCCCGCATGAATCAGCTGGACGAATCTACAGTCACAAGCGGCGAGGTTCAATCACACTTCCGATATAGGCGAATCGTTTGCTCGCTCTCGGCTTCCTACCGTGTCGGCGCAATTTCAAACCAGCCGGCGATACACGGGATCGCGGCGCCGGCCTCCATCAGCTCGGTGTAGGTGAGCTCCATGGTCAGCATAAGTTCGAGCACCCGCGCAAAACGATGACCGTCCGGCCGCTCGGCTGCCGGCCTCACAATGTGGACACGCCAAGCCCCACAATGCGGACATGACCAAGCACAAGATCGCACCGGCGGCGGCAGACGCGATCGCGATCACGAAGACCTCGCGCCAGGTCGATCCTCGCGCCAATCTAGCGTAGTCGTCGCGCAGTTGGGCGTAAGCGTCTCGGATGACACGCGTTACGCGAATTGCCCTCAGCTTCGGAGATGTCATACGAGCCGTGCGTTTTGCGCACTCGTGGCGGCGCGAGGACCGCACACCGCCGCGTCTACAGCTAGCCGGCACGAAGATGTCGATGAAGACGCCGATGCGTCTGCCGCGACGCGTGGCAGCCCATGAACGACGGGCCGAGGGCACCGACGGCAGCAGCACTTATCTCCGTCCTGGGTGTTGCTAGCCGGCCCGGCGCGGGCCGACTACGCCCGTCGTCGGGCGCCGTACGCCACACGTTCGCCTCACTGCAGGAGATCCTCGGCCACTCCGACTACAAGATGACGCAGCGGTACTCACACCCCAAGCCCGGGCGCATTTGCTCGCCGATGTGCAGCGGCTCGAGGGGCTCAACGACACATAAATTGGCACAAGGCGCGGTAGAATCTCAGGAGCGTCGCGTAAATGTGCATGGCCCCGTAGCTCAGGTGGATAGAGCAGCAGTTTCCTAAACTGCGTGCCGGGTGTTCGAGTCACCCCGGGGCCACCATCACTTACAGCACATCCGGGCCTCATCGCGGCTCCGCAGTGTAGTCAGAGTGTAGTTGCACGATGGCCGAGCCTGGTCGCGTGGACTCGGCCAGTCGGTTCACTGCGCCTCGGTTCAACCCGGGCCGGACGTGGCCGTAGAGATCCACGGTGACTTGGACCGACGAGTGTCCGAGCTGTTCCTTCACGTAGAGCATCGGCTCACCAGCGAGCAGCAGCAGCGAGGCGTAGGTGTGCCGCAGATCGTGAATGCGGACGGGCCGCACGCCCGACTTGCGGAGGAGCTTGTACCAAAGCTTGAAGCGGAGGAAGGCTGCGTTCATGGGCTTGGCGTCGTCGGACGGTGCAGGGAACACCCACGGTGACAGTGGGCGGCCTGCCACGGTGGCCTCAGCCTGACGCACACTGAGGCGTCGGCGCAGCTGTGCCACAAGATCAGCAGGGAGGTCCACACGTCGCGCCTTCCCGCTCTTGGGCGCTCCGACGATCACGCGATGCTGTCGATACGCGACAGCCCGGTTCACTTCCAGGTAGTGGCCCTCAAGATTCAGGTCGCTCCACTGGAGCCCGCACGCCTCGCTCACGCGCAGGCCCGTCCACGCAAGCGTGAACAGAGCGTCCGCGTTATCGGAGAACTCTGCCGACGCCACGGTGAGGACCTTCGCCAGCTCCTCCTCGGTGAGCGTCGTGACCTTGCGGGCCTCATTCTCCGTCTGGCCGCGTGTACGCCTTAGCGCCCGGATGGCGGGGTTGCCAGTGATCCGTTCCTCGTCCACGGCCGCGTTGAGCATCGCCCGAAGCGGCACGAGGATGTTCTTCAACGTGTTCCGCTTGAGTCCCGCCGCCGCCTTGCTGGACAGAAGTGCCTTGATGTGGGACCGCTTCAAGTTCCCCAGCGGCACGTCACCGATGCTGGGATAGACATGATGCTTGAACAGAGAATGGTACAGCTCACGAGTCCGCTCGCGGCAGTCGTGGGCCACCCGGGCGGCGAGCCACTGCTCCGCGTACTCGCGCACGGTGATGGCCTGCGCCTCCCGCGTGCGTCGCTCGGCCTCAATCCGACGCTGCTCCTCACGAGGGCACCAACCGGGCTCGTCGTGAACGCGGTTACGGCGCGTGTGCCACGCCTTGATGGCGTCGGACTTCACCGGGCCGACCCACTCCTTGTGACGGTGGCCCTGGCCGCAAGTAAAGAGGATTTGCCAGCCCGCCGGGCGCTCCCCGTGCTTCTCCAGCCGGTGCAGACCACGAGGCGCGAGGTCCTTCTTCTTCGTGCTCCACCCGCCACGCGTCATCACGCAGCTCCGAAGCGGCGGGCCAGTTCGTTCGCCATCACCACGGCGAGGTCGATCTCGTCCTTGGCGCCCTCGGGCATCCGCTCCACGATGTTCTGGAGGCAGCGCACCAGCTTGCGGTCGGGCAGGGTCACCAGGAACTTGTCCACGGGGAGTGGCGGGCGAGCAGCAGCGGCAGCAGGAACAGCAGCGTCAGCGGTGATAGTCGCGTTCATCGTCCATGTCCTAT
>Ga0075431_100000458_pt1 | contig 33564 bp, 36 predicted proteins | sample RhiMetdeltSRZDD5_FD_75297 | JGI IMG/M metagenome (GOLD analysis project Ga0075431, IMG submission 75297) | Populus rhizosphere microbial communities from Tennessee, USA - Rhizosphere MetaG P. deltoides SRZDD5 | ecosystem: Host-associated > Plants > Roots > Rhizosphere > Soil | place: USA... | reverse complement strand
GTGGTGGGGAGCGGCCCGCCCGACCTCGTGTTCGTTCCGGGGTTCGTGTCCCATGTGGAGCGTGTGTGGGAAGAGCCCCGTGGACAGCTATTCCTCCATCGGCTTGCGTCCTTTTGTCGCGTGATCCTCTTCGACAAGCGCGGGACGGGGCTTTCGGATCGGGTCGGCACGATGCCGACGCTCGAGCAACGAATGGACGACGTCCGCGCGGTCATGGACGCGACGGGCACCGACCGCGCCGCCATCATGGGAGCTTCCGAGGGCGGGCCTATGTCCGTGCTGTTCGCCGCAACCTACCCCCAGCGGACATCGGCGCTGATCCTGTTTGGGGCCATGGCCAGGAGGGCGTGGGCTGCGGACTATCCGTGGGGTCGGCGGCCTGGCGAAATGGAAGCGCGCCTCGCCAGCGTGGAGCAGACCTGGGGCACTGGCGCTTCCGGCGACGTGTTTTCACCGAGCCATGCGGGTGATGACGACTACCGGAAGTGGCTGGCCGCCTTCGAGCGATCGAGCGCCAGTCCGGGCGCAGCACTGGCGATCGTCAGGATGAACATGGAAATCGACGTGCGTCACGTGCTCCCGGTGATCCGCGTCCCCACGCTCGTCCTGCACCGGATCGGCGACCGCGCGGTTCCGGTGGAGCATGGGCGATATCTGGCCGCGCACCTACCGGCCGCGAAGTACGTCGAGCTGGAGGGCATCGATCATTTCCCCTGGGCGGGGGACGTCCATCCTCTGATCGAAGCAATCGCGGGGTGGCTCCCTGGCGTGCGCCACGCGCCCGAACCAGATCGCGTGCTCGTCACCGTGCTGTTCACCGACATCGTCGGCGCCACAGAGCGGGCAGCAGACCTGGGCGACCGCCGCTGGCGAGACCTCATCACACAGCATCACCTGGTCGTCCGCCAGCAGCTCGAGCGCTTCCGGGGTCGTGAAATCGACACGGCAGGCGATGGGTTCCTCGCGGCGTTCGACGGTCCCGCGCGGGCCGTCCGCTGCGCCTGCGCCATCGGTGATGCCGTCAGGCAGCTGGGCCTCCGCATCCGAGCAGGAGTGCACACTGGCGAGTGCGAGGTGATCGGCGACAAGCTCGGCGGCATCGCCGTCCACATCGGCGCTCGGGTGGCGGCGCTCTCAGCGCCCGACGAGGTCCTCGTCTCAAGTACGGTGAAGGATCTGGTGGCAGGGTCCGGTCTTCGCTTCTTCGATCGCGGCGTCCACAGCCTCCGCGGCGTACCCGGGGAGTGGCGACTCTTCGCCGCTGAGCGAGTGGAGCGCTGACCGAGCCGTGCAGCAAGGCTGACCGAGCCGTGCAGCAAGAGAGAATGCGGCGCCGCCGCCAGCGTTATCCGGTGATCTGCTGCGCGAGGTAGTTGGCCTCGCTCACCTGATCGATGAGCGTGAGCTGCGCCTCGAGCCAGTTGGCGTGCTCCTCTTCGCCCTCGAGGATGGACTCCAGCAGGTCGCGCGTGCCGTTGTCGCCCAGGCTGCGCGCGGTCTCGATCCCGGCGTTCAACGCCTTGATCGCCGCCTTCTCGACCTCCAGATCGAGACGGAACTGTTCCTTGACGGTCTGGCCGACGTTGACCTTGCCGAGCTTCTGGAGATTGGGGACGCCTTCGAGATAGAGGATGCGCTCCACCAGCCGGTCGGCGTGCTTCATCTCGCCGAGCGATTCCGCGCGCACCTTCTCCCACAGACGCTTGTAGCCCCAGTTCTCGCACATGCGTGCGTGGATCCAGTACTGGTTGATCGCGGTGAGCTCGGCGGTCAGAACGTCGTTGAGGAGCTGGATGACCTGGTCGTGGCCCTTCACGGGCAGCCCCCCGGGAAACCGGCGCCTGGGATCAGTGCCGGAAGTTAGGTGCTGGACGCGAGGGCACAGCGTACACCCGGCTCCGCGGCGTCGAGCAGGGCCGCGAGCATCCAGCGGCACGAGCCGCAATCGGTGCCCGCGCCGCGGCACGCCGTGGCCAGCTCGGGCAGCGAGGCCGCGCCGGCGGCCACGGCGTCGTGCAGGGCGCCGTCCGACACGCCCCGGCAGAGGCACACGATCACGACGCACTCCGGATTAGGTGTACATTCATGCCGGCATTAGGGTTGCCTAATATCCGTCCCGCTGTCAAGTGGTATCGTAGGCCGGTGCCGCTTCGCGCGATTCTGTTCGACGCCGGCAACACGCTGATCCGCATCGACTACGCGGCCATCGCGTCGGCGCTCGCCGCGCACGGCGTGTCGACGGCGCCGGATGCCCTCATGCACGCGGAGTGGCGCGCGCGCGTGCGGCTGGACGACGACATCTTCGGCACGGGCGAAGTCGCGTCGACGGAGGCGCGGACGACGCACAGCCGCTACATGGCATACGTGCTCGAGGGCGTCGGCGTCACGGATGCCGGCATCGTCGAGGCGATGGACGCGTGGCGTCGGGCGTACAACCAGCCGGTCGGGCTCTGGACGGCGCCGGAGCCCGCCGCCGCGCCCGCGCTGACGCTGGCGCGGGACGCCGGTCTGCGGACCGGCGTCATCTCGAATTCCAACGGGACGATCAGGCAGATCCTCGTGCAGCGGGATCTCCTTCGGCTGGTCGATTTCGTGCTCGACAGCCAGGAGGAAGGCGTGGAGAAGCCGCACCCGGAGATCTTCGCGCGCGGCGTCGCCCGCGCCGGCGTGACGGCCGCCGACGCCGCGTATGTCGGCGATCTCTATTCCATCGACGTGCTGGGCGCACGGCGCGCGGGCCTGCGTGCGGTGCTGCTGGATCCCGGCGGGTGCTGGGACGCGCGCGACTGTCCGACCGCGGCCACCGTGCTCGACGCCGTCAAGGGGCTGCTCGCGTGTACCTGAGCCGCGAGCTCTGGCGCTTCACCGCCGGTGTGCGCCGGCGCATCGTGTGGGCGGTGGTGATCGGTCTCGTCGCCGTGGCCGCCGGCATCGCGCGGCTCGCGCTGCTCGGCTGGCTGCTCGCGAAGGTGCTGGCGGGGCCGACGACCTCGGCGTTGCTGCTCGCGGTCGCGCTCGTCGCCGCGGTGACCATCGCGCGGGGCGCGCTCGAATACTGGCGCACGATGCTCGCGCACCATACCGCGGCGCTCGTGCAGGCGACGCTCCGCCGCACGCTCTACGCGCACGTCACTGCGCTCGGTCCCGCGCACTTCGGTCGCTCGCGCACAGGCGACGTCGTGCTCTCGATGGTGGAGGGCATTCAACAGCTCGAGGTCTACTTCGGTCAGTACCTGCCGCAGCTCGCGGTGGCGGCCCTGACCCCCGTGCTCATCTTCGTCTTCGTGGCGTTCATCGATCTGCCGGTGGCGCTGGTCACCCTCGTCGCGGCCGTGGTGACGCTGCTGGCACCAGTCCTGTGGCACCGCCGCGAGAGCCGTCACAGCCTCGCCCGGCAGAAGGCCTACGCCGCCTATGGCGCCGAGTTCCTGGACACGCTCCAGGGACTGCCGACGCTGAAGGCGTTCGGACAGAGCGAAGCGCGCCGTCGTCTGCTGGAGGGGAAGGGGCGGGAGCTGTTCGAGAGCACGATGTGGGTGCTCGGCTCCAACGTGCTCACGCGCGGAATCGCCGACACCGGGATCGCCGTCGGCGCCGTCGCCGCGCTCGCGCTGGGCGTCTATCGCGTGCAGACGGGCGCGATGGGGCTGCCGAGCCTGCTCGTCATCCTCATGCTCGGCGTCGAGGTGTTCCGGCCGCTGCGCGAGCTGCGCGTGGTCATGCACCAGGGGATGCTCGGCACCTCGGCCGCTCAGGGCATCCTCGCCATCCTTCGCGCCACGCCCGAAGTGCGCGAGGCGCCTGATGCAGCGCCGGTGACGGTGCTCACGCCGAGCGTGACCTTCGACGACGTCACGTTTACCTATCGGGGCGGCCGCGGAGCAGTCCACGATCGCCTCCGCTTCACGGTCGCGCCGGGCGAGCGCATCGGCTTCGTCGGGCCGAGCGGTGCGGGCAAGTCGACGATCGCGCGGCTGCTCCTGCGGTTCTACGATCCCGAGGGCGGACAGATTCTCATCGGCGGACGCGACGTGCGCGGGCTGCGCCTCGACGATCTCAGGGCGCAGATCGCGATCGTGCAGCAGGACACCTATCTATTTCACGGGACCGTGGAGGACAACCTCCGCATCGGCAAGCCGACGGCGACCGCCGAGGAGCTGCAAGCGGCCGCGCGCGCGGCGAACGCCGACGAGTTCATCGCGCGCCTGCCGCAGGGCTATCGGACGGTGGTCGGCGAGCGCGGCGTGCGCCTGTCCGGGGGCCAGCGGCAGCGGATCGCCATTGCGCGCGCGCTGCTGCGCGACGCGCCGATCCTGATCCTCGACGAGGCGTTGTCCGCGGTCGACGCCGAGAACGAGGCGGTCATCCAGCAGGCGCTCGACCGCCTCATGCAGGGGCGCACGACGCTGGTGTTCGCGCACCGGCTCTCGAGTGTCGTCAATGCCGACCGCATCCTGGTGCTCGAGGCCGGACACGTTGCCGAGATGGGCACGCACGGCGAGCTGATGGCGCGCGGCGGCGCCTACGCGCGCCTCATGGCCGCGCAGGCGGCCGACGCGGCGGTGCCTGCCGACGACGCGCCGTTGTCGGCGGAGACGGCGACGGCGCCGCCCGAGGACGGCGCGGGGGTCGCCGAGCGGGCCGCGGCACCGGGTGCCGAGCTCGGGTGGCTGCGCGCGATCCCGATCTTGTTGACGATGGTCCGGCACTACCGTCGGCGGCTCGTCGTGACGTTCGCGCTCGGCGTCGCGCGCGTGGCCGCGCTGATCGGCGTCGGCGTGCTCAGCGCGTTCACCGTGCGCGCGGTCAACCGCGGCGAACCCGTCGCCGCTCTCCTCATCGCGCTCGCCATCGTGGCGCCGTTGTCGGGCGTGCTCCACTGGCTGGAGTCGTGGCTGGCGCACGACATGGCCTATCGCCTGCTCGCCGACCTGCGACTGGCCCTCTTCCGGAAGCTCGACGCGCTCGCTCCCGCGTTCCTCGTGCAGCATCGCAGCGGCGACCTCGTGAGCGTCGCAACGCACGATGTCGAGCTGATCGAGTACTTCTTCGCGCACACGATCACCCCGGCCTTCGTGGCCGTCGTGGTTCCGCTGGTCGTGCTCGGCACGCTGACGGCGGTCGGCTGGCCGATGGCGGTCGCGGTGCTGCCGTTTCTCGTCTACGCGGCCGTCAGCCCGATTCTTGGTCGCGCGCGCATCGACCGACTCGGCGTCCGGGCGCGCACGATCTCGGGGGACCTCAACGCCCACGCCGTCGACTCCGTCCAGGGCCTGACCGAGATCATCGCGTTCCAGCACGTGCGCGCGCGCGGCGAGGAGTTCGCGGTCCGCGCGCGCGACTACCTCCACGCGCGCACACCCTTCCTGCGCGACCTCACGCTGCAGAGCGCACTGCACGAGATCGTCACCGGACTCGGCGGCCTCGCCGTGCTGACGGCGGGCGGTCTGCTGGCCATCCACGGCCGGCTCGACGCCGGGATCTTGCCGGTGATGACGCTGCTCGCCGTGTCGGCGTTCGTGCCGGTGTGGGAGATCGCCCAGGTTGGTCGTCAGCTCGCGGACACGCTCGGGGCGACGCGGCGCTTCCACGCGATCGAGACGGCGCCCGTGGCCGTGCAGGACGGGCCCGGCGTTCCCGCCACGCGCCGCGGCGCGGCGCTGGAGATGGCGCACGTGACGTTCACGTATCCGGGGCGCGTGCGTCCAGCGCTGGATGACGTTCAGCTCGTCATCCCGGCCGGCGGCACGGTGGCGCTCGTGGGGCCGTCGGGCGCCGGCAAGACGACGATCGCGCATCTCTTTCTGCGGTTCTGGGATCCGGACAAGGGCGTGGTGCGCCTGGACGGCCACGATCTCCGCGACTATCGCCTGGACGAGCTGCGCCGGCGCGTGGCCCTCGTCGCGCAGGACACCTATCTCTTCAACGACACCCTGCGGAACAACGTTCGGCTGGCGCGCCCGGGCGCGACCACGGTGGAGGTGGACACGGCGATCGAACGGGCGGCGCTCACGGAGTTCGTCGCCTCGCTGCCCGACGGCCTCGACACCGTCGTCGGCGAGCGCGGCACGCGGCTGTCGGGCGGCCAGCGTCAGCGCGTCGCGATCGCGCGGGCCTTTCTGAAGGACGCGCCGATCCTGATCCTGGACGAAGCCACGTCACACCTCGATGCCGTGAGCGAGGCCGCGGTGCGGGGGGCGCTCGATCGCCTCAAGCAGGACCGCACGACGCTGGTGATCGCGCACCGTCTCTCTACCGTGCGCGGCGCCGACGCGATCGTCGTGCTCGATCGCGGCCGGGTGATCGAGACGGGCTCGCACGCCGAGCTCCTCGCGCGGCGTGGCCTGTACGCGCGGCTGATCGCCGCCCAGCTGTCGGCGGTCGCGGCGGGCTGACGCCACCGCCGGTGACGAACGGCAGCGCCGCCGCGTTCACGGCGGCAGCGTGACGAACGGGTAGCGGCGAAGCGAGTCGTAGATGACACGCTTCATCTCCTCGATCTCGCCCTTGGTCGCGGCTTCGAAGCGCAGCGTGAGGTAGGGATTGGTGTTCGACGCCCGCACGAGGCCCCATCCGCCGCCGGGAAACAGCACGCGCGCGCCATCGATGTCGATCGTCTGGAAGCGCGATTTCAGCTCGCGCGCCAGCTCCTCGATGACTCTGAATTTTTCGCCGTCGGGGCAGGGCGCCTTCAGCTCGGGCGTGGCGTGCAGGTGGGGGACGGAGTCGAACAACGTCGAGATCGGACCGCGATGGCGGGCGGCGATCTCGGCGAGCTTACACGCGGCGAGAATGCCGTCATCGACGCCGTAGTAGCCCTCGGCGAAGAAGATGTGACCGCTCACCTCGCCGCCGAGCAGGATGCGATCCTCGCGCATCTTGCGCTTGAGGTGCGAGTGGCCGGTCTTCCACATGACGGGCACGCCGCCGTGCTTCCGGATGTCGTCCACCAGCACCTGCGAGCACTTGACGTCGAAGACGATCCTGGCGCCGGGATGCCGCGCCAGCAGATCCCGCGCGAGCAGCACCAGGATCAGGTCGGCCTCGTGTCGCCGTCCGCGCTCGTCGATCACGCCGACGCGATCGGCGTCGCCGTCCCATGCCAGGCCGAGATCCGCGCCGACTTCCAGGACCTTCTGCTGCAGATCGACGACGTTCTCGGGGTCCTCGGGATCGGGCAGGTGATTCGGAAAGCGGCCGTCGGAGTCGCAGTGCAGCTCGATCACATCGCAACCCAGCCGGCGCAGCAACGGCGGTCCGAACACGCCCGCGATGCCGTTGCCGGCGTCGGCCACGATCTTCAGGGGTCGCTCGAGCCGCACGATCTTCGCCACGGTATCGAAGTAGTCGTCGCGCGGGCTGCGCGTCGTCAGCCTGCCGGCGCCGGTGGCGAAGGCGCCGCGCTCGATGGTCTCGCGCAGCCCCTGGATCTCCTGCTCGTCCAGGGGCGCCGCGCCGGGATGAACCATCTTCACGCCGTTGTAATCGACGGGATTGTGACTGCCCGTGATGTTCGCGCCGCCGTCGAGCTTCCAGTGGGCGGTGGCGAAGTAGAGCATCGGCGTGGTCACGATGCCGATATCCACCACGTCCAGACCCGCGGCACGCGCGCCCTCGACGAACGCGGCCTTGAGCCCGGCAGAGGATTCGCGGTTGTCCTGGCCGACGGCGATCCGTCGGCCGTCGCGGCTGCGGATCAGGGTGCCGTACGCGCGCCCAACGAGGCCGAAGACCTCGGGATTGATGTCGGAGCCGACGCGCCCGCGGACGTCATAGGCGCGGAAGATGTGCGGATTGAGCATGGGGCCGTTGAACCGAGCGTACCACGCCGTGCGATGATGGCGCGAAGCTCTCTGCGATGATGGCGCGAAGCTCTCTGCGATGATGGCGCGAAGCTCTCGAGGGAGGCCGGCATGAACGAGGCGGAGCTCAAGCAAAAGACGCGCGACACGGCCCGGAAGCTGTTCCATACGCTCAAGGGCGGCGCGGGCTTCGAGCAGTGGAAGAAGTTCGACAAGGATCTCGCGCGACAGCTGTCCATGTTCTTCGCGGGCACGCTGTATAGCCGCGAGGTGCTCTCCCAGAAGCAGCGTGAGCTGTGCGCCGTGGCCTCGCTGACGGTGCTCGAGCGCAGCAACGAGCTGCGCGCGCACATCCACGCCGCCCTGAACGTCGGGGCCACGCGACAGGAAGTGGCGGAAGTCATTTTCCAGCAGGTGACCTATGGCGGCATGCCGGTGGTGGTCGAGGCGCTCGACGTCTACGCGCGCGTCCTGGGCGAGCGCGGCGAGCCATTTCCCGCCGAGGACGCCGCCGCCCGATGACGCGTTCGCTCGACGCGGCCACGCTCGACCGCGCGCTCGCCGCGGCCGTCGACGCCGCGCGCGCGGCGGGCGTGCTCGCCATGAAGTACTACACCGGCGGCTTCGACGTCGTCATCAAGCCCGACGACACACCGGTGACGCAGGCCGATCGCGAGGCCGAGGAGACGATCGTCGCCGCGCTCGCTCGGGCCTTCCCCGACTGGGGCTTTCTCGGCGAAGAGTTCGGGGCGAAAGGCGCGGCCGACGTGCGGTGGATCATCGATCCGATCGACGGCACCAAGAACTTCGTGCGGCGCATTCCGGTGTGGGCGACGCTGCTGGCTCTCGAGGCGCACGGCGAGATCGTCGTCGGGGTGATCCACAATCCCGTGAGCGGCGAGTTGTATGCAGCGCGCCGCGGCGGCGGCGCGTGGCTGAACGGACGGCGGGTGACCGTCTCCGACGTGGGCGACATGTGGTCGGCGACGCTGCTGCACGCGGGATTGCGCCTCTATCGGAAGGCCGGTGTCTGGGAGGGGCTGCTGCGACTCGTCGACGCCACCGAGCGCCAGCGCGGGTTTGGAGACTACCTCGGATACGGGCTGGTCGCCGAGGGCAAGGCGGAAATGTACGTCGAGGTCGATCTCAAGCCCTGGGATCTCGCTCCGTGCAAGATCGTCGTCGAGGAGGCGGGAGGACGCTTCACCGATCTGACCGGCACGCCGACGGTCTACTCGGGCAACGCGCTCGCCACCAACGGCCGCCTGCACGACGCCGCGCTGGCGCTCCTCGCCGGGCGGTGAAGTCCGCGACGCGGCGCGGTGACAGCGCTCGCGATTCATCCCGGCGCGCTCGGCGACGTGCTGCTGGCGATTCCGGCGCTCCGCGCGCTGCGCGCCGGCGGCGCGCCCCTCACGCTCGCTGCGCAGCCGAGGATCGCCGCGCTGATTGCGGCGCTTGGTGAGGTGGACGCGGCGCAGGACTTTGATGCGCTCCGGCTCGACGCCCTCTTCGCGGGCGAAGACGGCGCGCACCTACCGGCGGTGGACCGTCTGGTCTGCTGGTTCGGCGCGCGCGACCCGGACTTCGCTCGCCGGTTGTCGGCGCTCGTGCCGGGCGCCGTCGTGGCGCCCTCGATCTCGAATGACCGCGACGTGTGGGCGCACCTCCTGGCGACCGTCGGCGGACGGGCGCAGCGACAACCGGCCTCCGTCGGTGAGGGGCTGATCGCCCGCGGGCGTGCCGCGCTGATCGCCGCCGGGGTCGCGCCGTCACAGCGCGTTGTCATCGTGCATCCCGGCGCAGGCTCTCCGGCGAAGTGCTGGCCCGCGGACTCGTTCGCCGGCGCGCTCGAGGGACTCGGCGACGTCGCGGTCGTCGTTCACGAGGGTCCCGCCGATGCCGAGCCCGTGGCTCGCCTTCTCGCGCGCGTGTCGTCGGCGCGCCGGCTCCACCAGCCCGATCTCATCACGCTCGCGGGCGCGCTTGCCCGGTGCGCCGCCTACATCGGCAACGACTCGGGCGTGGGTCATCTGGCGGCAACGGTCGGCGCACGCTCGCTGATGCTGTTCGCGGAAGCGAATCGACGATGGCGGCCGTGGTCGATCACGGCGCGGATCGTGCCGGTCGGCATGGAGGGCGCGATGGAGGACGTCGCGCGTGTTCGTGAGACCCTGCAGGCGATGCTCGGATGACGCGGCGGGGTCGGTGGTCGACGATCGCGGCCGGCGGCGTCGTCATCGCCGCCGGGTTCGCGATCGCGCTCGTCGAATTGTTGCGATTCCCGAAGGGCTCGGTCTGGATCGTCGTCGCTGTCGCTGCGCTACTGCTCCTCGTCCTCCGCGCCGTCGGGCGTCCCTGATATCGCGTCCGCCTCACGGAGCAGCTCGTCCGCCGCCGCGTTCAGGTCGGACATCTCGAGGAGCCGGAGCTCGTACCAGATGTCCATTGCCATGGCTTCACCTGTTTCGGTGCTCATCACACCGCGCCGTCGGTTGTTCGACCTCCCCTCCGTTCGAGCGGGGGCGTGCTTGAGGGCGGCTAACACAGCAGCGGCCGTGCCACATCGCGCGAACGTGATGTCAGTGATTTGCGCGCAGTCGGTCGGCGGCGGATGGCGTCATGCCCGATCACCCCGGGCAGAGTGACCGCTGCTCGACGACGCCGGCCCGGGGGGCGCGGTCGGGCTATTCCTGCCTGAAGTGAATGGCGTATCGACCAAGACGGCCGTCCGGCCGGCGGCCGATGATGCCGACGACGCGAATCGGCTTCGACGTGTCGAGACCCTGGTGCTCGAGGTGTCGCGCGAACGTGAGTGGAAGCGCCTCGACGTCGATCAGGCGGCCGATCTCGTTCGGGAGGGGGACCAGGTCGACCCCGGCGGTTCGCAGATCATTCGGATCAAAGGCAAGCACTGATGCCTCCGGTGCGGGTGACGAAAAATCTTGGGCATTCTCGACCCCGGGCGGTAGCTTTCCTCAGCACAGGGAGACACGCATGGCACACCGGATCCGAGTCACGATCGCTGCCGCCGCCCTGTCGGTTTCGACGGCCGGCTGCATTGCGACAGAGGAATGGACCCAGGACGTGCTGGGAAAGCGTCAGGCGGAAATCGACGGCCGCTTCGTCAAAGTCGAAACCGGAGTGCGTGAACAGGGCGAGCGCCTCGACAAGGTCGAGGTGCGGGTCGACAAGGTGGAAAATCGGATCGCCGACCTCGAGCACCGCGGTCCCCGGAAGATCGCGACGGAACGAACGGCGAGTACGGGCAGCGTGGTCGTGCGGAGCACGAGCCAACGCACACTGGTCGCGGTCGTCCACGTGCCCTTCGCCTTCGACCGCGCGGACCTGGATCCGAGCGCCGAGGTCGCGCTCACGACGATCGTGACCGAGATGCGCGACAACCCGCATATCACCCTCGATCTCGAGGGCACGACGGACCCCGTCGGGACCGTCGGTTACAACGTCAAGCTCAGCCAGCGACGCGTCGAAGCGGTCAAACGACGCCTTCTGGACAAAGGTATCGAGCCCTCCCGGATCGTCAGCTCGACCGCGCGTGGCCCCCTCCTCGATAGTTCGATCAAGAACGACTTGAAGCGGCGTGTCATGGTGAAGCTGATGAAATCCACGGACTGAGGAATCGCGGAAACCGGTCCCGATTTGGGATTCGGGACCGGTTCCCTGTGGATTTCACCTCACCGGCGTCAAGATCGGCACGCCGAACGACTGGATCTGCTTGTTGCTGTTCGCGTTGATGTTGGTGGTGTCGCCGGTCTTCAAACTATTGATGTTGACGTTGTTGCTGGACACCTTGTTCTTGACGTCAACGGAGGCGCCGCCGCCGATGCCGAGGCCGACGGCCGTCTGCTTCTGCTTGTTCTTCACGTCGACGTCGGTGTTCTGATGCGCCTTCGCATCCGCATCCGCGCGCGCCTTCGCGAAGTCGGGGCTGCCCTTGCTGTCCGTCTTCACCGGCTCGATGCGTCGGAGGCTGGAACCGTCGGTGTTCTGGGCCATCGCCGGGCTCGACGCCATGACGAATGCGATGGCGGTCCCGACACCGACCGCGATCAACAATGTGCGCGCTTTCATAAGTCCTCCATCGTGATGATGTGCACTGCGTGGAGCTCCCGCGACGTCGTCCCTCACACGGGGCGAGTGGGGGCGCGGATGGAGCTCCGTGTGGCCGACTGACCGCCACGCCACGGCTGGCTCATCGGCCGGATTGCGGCTCGAGCTTCGCCTCGATGCGCAACGGCTGGGTCTCCGGGCGGTACGGAAGATCGACCCCGTACTTGCTCGCCACGCCGGCCCAGTCTTGTGGATGACCCCATGCGAGCAGGCGTCCTTTATCGAAGAGGAACCAGTACGACAGATGGCGTCCGGCGTCCTGAGCGAGACTGACCTCGGCGATCTCGAACCGCGTACTGCTCGCCGGCCGACCGAGCGTCACGAGTCGCATGCCCTGGACCTCGACGACCCTGCCCTCGCGCTCGACGAACACGGTGCCGAAGAGGCCGAAGACGAGATCTTTCGGCTGTCCCTTGTACACGGAGGCGAGACGCGTCTGATCGTGATAGACCGCCGGCCGGCGCTGCTCGGCCTCGATGGTCGAAGGCGACGGCGCACGTGCCTCCGTCGTCTCATACCGCTTCGCGTCCCGAGCGCTCGGCGATGGAGCCGCCGTCACGAGCAGGATTTGCGGCGTCACCGACGGCGCGGTCTCGTTGGACGACACACCGGGGCTCGGTGACACGCTGGGGCTCGTCGAACCACCAGGGCTCGTCGTCTTGTCCTCCGTGGTCGGAGCAGGAGTGACTGCGCCGACCGGCTGCGACGCGCCGCTGGGGTCCGTCGAGCTGGTCGAAGACTGCCGCAGGGCGGTGAGCTGCAGGACGACCTCCCCCTCCACGCGCTGATTCGACCAGCCTGTTCCGAATCCCAATGTCCCCGCGATCGCGTAGGGATGTGCGCCGGCGGCGGGCAGTCCGGTGGCGCCTCCCGATGCGCCGAAGCCGAGGCCGAACATCGTGTTCTTGGGACGGATGTTGAACTCCACGATGCCGACCGTCGCGCCCTTGCGCATCGCGCGGTAGGCGGCCTCGCAGAGGGCGGCGATGAACGGGCCGTCGGCCGTCGTCGCCATCGCGGTGCCCACGTAATTCGTCATCGTCACGGGAACGGAAGTCGTCTCAGGCTTGCCCGCGTAGAAGAGCTTGATGGTTTCCGCGTCGTCGTCTTTCGATCCGCCGTACCAGGTGACCTTGGCGTCTCTGCACCGCTTCGCGTCGGCGAGCGTGATCTCCGCCGGCAAAAATGCCGGGACGTTCACGAATGCGTCAGGCTTGTAGGGCTGACTGAAGTTGCTCGGCGGGGAGGGGATACCGGGTAATTGCGGCAGGTTCGTCGATCCCCCGATGTAGATGCCCTGGTAAGGATCGGCTCCCGAATACACCTCGAGAGAGCCGTTGTTCACGCCCGTGTTGTTGCCGGAGAGGAACTGAGAATTGCTGTTCGAGTTCGAGTTCCGGTTGTTACCCGTGGACAGCGAGTTCGTGTTGCTGTTGGTCGTCGTGTTCGTGGCCGCGGGCCCCGGAGCCGTGACCCGTGGTTGCGGCTGGGCAATCGCTTCTCCGACGCTGATCAGAATGGCGATGACCGGCAATAGTCTCTTGACCGCTCGCATAAGCGTCCACCCCCCGTAGTCGGCGGGCATCCCATCCGCCCCCGATGGTCTCGGTGCTGCCGGATACGGACAGACGGCGCTGGTCCTATCGACTTCGAACCGGATATCGTCGACCGGCGCTCTCGTGACCGCCGCCGGACGGATCGATCCGCAGCCTGTCGTTCAACGTCGCGTCGCTCGACGACGTCGGCTTGGGAGCCTGCGTGCCGCAGTCGAGATACGCGCGATCGTCACGGCCTGCCAGTACCGCACAGCGCGTACCGACCTCGGCGGGATTCGCGTCCCCGCGGCTCAGACCGGTTTCGTCGGTGCGCTCGGTCGCCGGGCCACTCTCCAGGGCCACGAGCAGGAGCATCAGCACCCCACATCTCCTCATGGCGCCGCAAACATCGGCCGTGCGACGCGACACACCGGGACGGCAAGCACTGACATGCGACGCGATCGCGCGCACGTTCCGTGCCACGACGCGCGCGCGCCGTTTGATGCGGGATTCGGAGATCAAGATAGGAAACGGTTTTCCGAAAAACATTGGTGAGGCTCCGAATTGTTAACGGCGACGTTAAGGCCGCCGATGCGCGTGCGAGGCTACGAGTCCGCCGCGTCGAGGCGATAGTGCTTGATCTTTTCCAGCAGCGTCTTGTAGCTGATGCCCAGGCGGCGGGCGGCCGCGATCCGGCGCCAGTGCAGACGCCGCAGCGTCCGCTTCAACACCTCGCGCTCCGTCGCCTCCGCCGCACGACGCACCAATTCCTTGAGACCCAGCGAGTCCGTTGACGGCCCGCCGTTCGCGACGTCGGGGAGCGCGGGCATGTCCACGTCGATCGGCGGCGGACGTTGCGCCAACACTTCGAGGTCGGCGACCACGGTCTCGGTGCGTAACACCACGATGCGTTGAATGACGTTCTCGAGCTCGCGAACGTTGCCGGGCCAACTGTACCGCTGCAGTCGTTCGAGCGTCGCGCTCGACAATCGCCGCGGCCCGCCCCCGTGCTTGCGACAGTATGTCGTCAGGAAATGATCGATGAGAATCGGTATCTCTTCGGGGCGCTCGCGCAACGACGGCACGCGGATGTTCAGCACGTTCAGGCGATAGAAGAGATCTTCGCGGAAGCCGCCCTGCGCGACATAGCGAGTGAGATCCCGGTTCGTCGCCGCCAACACCCGCACATCGACGCGGATGTCGTGCTCGCTCCCGAGGCGCGCGAACTGGCGATCCTGCAGCACTTGGAGCAACTTCGCCTGCACGGAGAGCGGCATCTCGCTGATCTCGTCCAGGAAAATGCTTCCTCCGTGCGCCTGCTCGAACTTTCCGCGCTTGGGATGGTCGGCGCCGGTGAAGGCTCCGCGCTCGTACCCGAACAGCTCGCTCTCGAGAAGATCCGTTGGCAAGGCGGCACAATTGATCTTGACGAACGGCCCATCGCTGCGCCGCGACCGGCGGTGGAGCATTCGTGCGACGAGCTCTTTGCCGACTCCGCTGTCCCCGGAGATCAATACGGTGACGTCGGTCGGCGCGATGCGGGTCACCATCGCATCGAGCTGACGCATGCAGGCGCTGTTGACCAGCGGCTGGTACTCGTCGGCGACCCGAGCATCGAGTGTGTGGGTGCTGTTCATTTCGCCACGCCTCCCGCCGTCCGCACGTCGAATCGCGCGTTGGCATGATGACGCGAGGTCCTGCTCAGCAGGGTTCACGCCACTCGGGCAAGCGCGCGTATTGCTTGCCCTCTTGGTCACCCGGCCGACGTATCCCTCGGTCGACTGCCCAGACTTCGAGGCAACCTGCCCACGAACGTAGGCAGGTGCTGTTCTTTGGTCGGACCGCTGGCGACCACCCGGCACCGTATGACCGGAAGCGGTCGTCGTTACTGCGCAAAGTCCTCGCGACCGTCGCGCGATGCGACCCGCCCGTTGAAAAACCTGCTCGACACGACCGACGGATGCCCACATTTCTGGGCAGGTCGTCGCGCGAGCGACCGACTTCGCGTATCCTTTCGCCGCCGGCATGCGCGCACCCGTGTGCGCGCCCCGCGAGCCACGGCCGGGGAGCGGCGTATGGCCATGAGTCAGTTGCTGCTTTTCCTCGTTTCTGTGCTGTTCCTGGCCCTCGCTGCGTTCGTCTACCGATCGGGCCGATCGAATCCGAGCCACCGGTGGTTTGCCGCATTCGTGGTGTGCGCGTCGGCATGGACGTTCGCCATCGCCGGGCGGCAGTGGGGGACGAATCTCGAAGCGTGGAACGATCTCGCGTTCGCGAGCGCGAGCCTGCTGCCCTCGACCTTTTTCGCGTTCACCTGGGTTTTCCCGACCCGAGCGTCGCGGATTCCGTCCGCGGCGGTCGGGGTGAGCGTCGTGCTCGGCGGTGTCCTGGCCGTGCTGTCCGCCGTGACGCCGCTCGTGTACTACGACCCGGTGATGACATCCGAAGGATTTGCGCGCAAGTCGGGTCCGCTCTATCCGGTGTTCGCGATGTATTACCTCGTGACCTGGATGCTCGCGCTCGTGACGCTCGTCGCGAAATGGCGTGGCGCGCGCGGTGTCGCACGGGTCCAGGTGCGGTACGTCACGTGGGCGTTCGCGCTCTCGGGGCTCGGCGCCATCACCACGAATCTCATCCTGCCGTGGTTCACGGAGCGCTCGACCTATACGTGGTTCGGCCCGTACTTCGGTGTCCTGCTCATCGGACTCATCGCGCACACCATCATCCGACATCGCCTCATGAATCTCCGTCTCGTGATCCACCGAGGTCTGGTCGGTGCCGTCTCGGTATTCCTGGCCCTCGTCCCGGTCACGCTCGTCGTGGGAATCATCTGGCCGCGGCTGCCGGAGCGCCTCGACGCCGGAGAGCTGCTCGTGCTCTTCGGCGCCGCGTTCGCCGTCGGGCTCGTGAGTCCGCTCACGCGCGCCGGCGCCGCGCGCATCCTGCACCGATACGTCTACCGGACACAGGCGAACTACCAACGGACGGTTCGCGACGCGAGTACCGGCCTCACGCGGGTGCTCAACACGGACGACCTCCTGACGGTGCTCATCACCACGCTTCGGAATGTCATCCGACCCGAGGGGCTGGCGATTTACGCCGCACAGGATTCGCTCCTGGTGCGTGTCGCCGAGGCGAGACCCCTGGAAAGCGGACGCTTCGGCCTCCCCGAGCAGCTTCCCGTCGTCGTCGCCGAGGGGTTGGCCGGAACGAAAGATGCGATCGCCGCCGACCATTATCGAGGCGAGACGGTCGGCGCCGGGGTGCTGCACACCACGTTGCAAGCGCTGAACTGGGCGCTCGTCCTCCCACTGCTCGCCGAAGACCGCGTGATCGGCGCCATGGCCATCGGCCCGAAGCTCTCCGGTGACCCGTTCTATCAGGATGACCTGCATCTGTTGATGACGCTGGCCAACCAGGCCGGCGTGGCGCTGAAGAACGCCCAGCGCTACACCGAGGTTGTCGTTGCGCACGAGTATGCCGCCCGGATCGTCGCGTCGATCAGCAGCGGCGTCGTCGCGGTGAACCGCGCGCAGCACATCACGTTGTTCAATGCCTCGGCGTCCGCCCTGACGGGACTCGACCTCGCCGCTGTCCACGATCAGCTCACGGACGTGCTTCCTCAGCCGCTCGGCGAGCCCCTGCGGGCCGCCCTGTGCAAGGGAACCGTCGTGAGCGTTCCGGAGGTCACCTTGAGGGCCGATGCGAGCCCCGTGACGTTGACCGCGTCGCCGGTCCGCGATCTGTCCGGAACGATCGTCGGCGCCGTGTCGGTCTTCAGCGATCTGACGGGGATTCGCGAGCTCGAGATGGAGCGTCGGCGGGCGGAGAAGCTGGCCTACTTCGAGATGCTCGCGTCGGGCGTCGCGCACGAGATCAAGAATCCGCTGGTCGCCATCAAGACGTTCGTGCAGCTGCTTCCGCACCGCCAGAGCGATGTCGCGTGGGTGGACAAGTTCGGACGCGTCACGTTGCGGGAGATCACGCGGATCGAGCGGCTTCTGGAGCGGCTTCGCGCGCTGGGACAGCCGAGCGCCCATCCACCGGTTCGCGTGGATGTCCGCGCGCCGGTCGCGGAGGCCGTCGAATTCCTGCAGCCGGTGTTGACGGAGAAGGGAACACAGCTCACCGTCCGGTTGCCCGGCCAGCCGGTGGTGATCGTGGCCGACCACGACGGCCTGAAGCAGCTCGTCGTCAACCTGCTCTTGAACGCGCACGAGGCGACGCCGCCGACGGGCACGATCACGCTGGAGCTGAGCGCTGAATCGCACGCCGCCATCCTGACCGTCTCCGATACGGGCGAGGGGATCGCGCCGGACCTCCTCGAGCAGATCTTCGATCCCTTCGTGACGACGAAGCCCCACGGAACGGGCTTGGGCTTGGCGATTTCAGCGGGCATGGCCGCGCAATATGGCGGCAGCCTCCGCGCCGCAAACAACGTCTCGGCGGGCGCCTGCTTCACGCTCACGCTTCCGCTCGCGTCCGCGGAGGCCATATCGCGCTCGACGAGCGCACGTCGGGGGACCCGGAGCCGACATCCGTAAGGCGACGGCTCTCTGGTACACTCCTCGGCCTCGGGCGGTCGGGACCGGGGCTCCGGGTGTTCATGAGCGCCGGTCGCGAGGCACAGATGACAAGTCAGCCGGCCGGACCGGCAGGTCCGATCACGAATCAGCGCTCGCCGCGGCTGCCGCGCGGCACCGTGCTCGTCGTGGACGACGAGGAGAGTGTCCGCCTTTCGCTGTGCTCGATTCTCGAGGGCACGTACGATGTTCTCGAAGCGGCCGACGGGCGACAGGCCCTCGACATCCTGGGCACGGACACGGTCGATCTCGTGCTCCTCGATCAGCGGATGCCGGGGGAGAGCGGCATCGACGTGCTGCAGCACGTCAAGGCCATCGATCCGACCATCGTGGTCGTCCTCGCCACGGCCGTTCGCGACCTGAAGACCGCGGTCGAGGCCATCAAGCGCGGCGCGTACGATTACATCACCAAGCCGTTCGACGTCGAGGAGATCCTCCTCCTCGTCCATCGTGCCCTCGAGAAACGGGCGCTCGAGCGCGAGGTGCTGTGTCTGCGATCGGAGCTCGCGCCCGCGCGGTTCACCGGCAGCGACAGCTTCCGGGGGATCATCGGGCGGCACCCCGAGATGGTGAATATCTATCAGCGCATCGATCAGGTCGCTTCGACCCCGACCACCGTCCTCATCACGGGCGAGAGCGGTACGGGCAAGGAGCTCGTGGCACGCGCGATCCACCATCACAGCTCGCGGGCGACGCAGCCGTTTGTGGCCTTCAACGTCGCCGCATTTCCCGACAGCCTCATCGACGCGGAGCTCTTCGGTTACGAGAAGGGCGCCTTCACGGGGGCGACCGCGCGCAAGCTCGGCAAGTTCGAGCTGGCCCAGGGCGGCACGGTGTTCCTCGACGAGATCGCCTCACTCCGGGCCGATCTCCAGACCAAGCTGCTGCGGGTCCTGCAGGAGCGCGAGGTCGAGCGACTCGGCGGCGTGCATCCGACCGCCGTCGACGTCCGCGTGCTCGCGGCGACGAACACCGATTTGCGAAGAGCCGTGAAGGAGGGAACGTTTCGCGAGGATCTCTTCTACCGGCTCAATGTGGTCGAGATCCATCTCCCGCCGCTCCGGGAACGGCGCGAGGACATCCCGCTGCTGGTGGATCACTTCGTCCGGAAGATCGCGCGCGAATGCAGCAAGGACGTGCGTGGGATCTCGCCCGGCGCTCGGGATCTGCTGTCCCGCTATGCGTGGCCCGGCAATATCCGGGAGCTCGAGAACGTCATTCATCGCGCCGTGGTCCTGGCGAGGGACGTGGTGCTCCAGCTCGACGACTTCCCGCTCGACGTCGCCATGCCGCAGGCGCGCTCGGGCCTGGCAGAAGACACCGGACTTCCCCTCAAGGATGCCTGCGAGCAGTTCGAGCGTCAGTACGTGCTGCGGGCGTTGGATCGCGTCCAGTGGAACGTGAGCGGGGCGGCGAGGATGCTCGGTGTACATCGCAACACCATCATCACCAAGCTCTGCGCCTGGGGTCTGCACCGCCCCGGCAGCTCGGGCGATCGCGCCGCTGCGTCCTGACGCCGCCGGCGTCTTGCCCGCCGGCGGCCGCGAAGGTCACCGGCCGAACAACGCGCTCAGCAGCACGTGGGTCGGCACGTAGACGATCAGCGGGAAGCCGATCAGCAGCAGACCCAGGTAGACGAGCGGCGGCAGCCGGCGCTGCGGTCGACCGCCGGGGCCGAAGACCCAGTTGATGTTCTCCTTGGGATCCGTCAGCGCATACGTGAGAGGGAACACCACCCACGCCAGCGCCGTCTGCGCGGCGAGCGCCCGCGCATCATAGCCGAGCGTGGACAGCAGCCACACCAGCACGAGCGGCATGGGAATGTGAAAGAGCGACAGGGCGCGGATCCAGAGCGGGATCCCGGGATCGAACATGTAGTCCGCCAGCGGCGAGACGCGCATGCGGAGCAGCAGCCGCGAGAAAAAGCTGACGTTCCAGAGCAGCTCGGGAAGCAGCACGGCCACCGCCATCATGCTCGCCAGCAGCCGGTTCTCGGCCCACAACGCGACGGCGGTGGCGATGAGCGCGATGTCCGAGAACCACAGGAAGTTCGCCGGACCGTAGTGGACGTAATAGACGGGAACGATCACCGCGACCATGACCGAGTAGCCGAGCTTGAGCCACAGCGGGATCACCGACCCGGCTTCGCCCAGATGTCCCGGTCGTGCATCAGCCGGATCTGCCGGCGGATCACGTTGCGGTACTCTGCGTGCGTCATGGGCGCGCGCTTGAGATAGAGGTTCTTGGGATAGATCGGCTTCTCGTAGAGCAGCTGGTAGAGCTCGGTGCGCAGATCCTTCATCCAGTTGTCCCACTGGGCGCGGGCGCGATGGTCTCGCAGCGCTTCGATGTCGATGACGCCGCCCACGTAGGTGGACCCGGCGCCGTAATCCTGCTTGCCGACGATGCGCCCCTTGTAATCGATGATGAACGACCGCCCGCCGAAGGTGTCGATGGGCGTGCTCTCTTCGGGGAAGAGGTAGTAGGTGCCCATGTTCGGCGCGACGACGTACATATTATTGTCGAGCGCGCGCGCCCGACTCTGGATCTCGAAGATCTCGTTGCCCGTGGCCGGATGCGGATACGAGGCGCGATAGACCAGCTCTGCCCCATTCAGGGCCAGCGCGCGGGCGTTCTCGGGGTAGGAGCCTTCGTTGGCCATCATGATGCCGAGCCGTCCGATCTCGGTGTCGGCGACGGGCCAGAACGCGTCCAGCGTGCGGCCGTACTTTTCGATCCACCAGTCGTACACGTCGTGCGGGCACACGGAGTGCTCGACGGGGAAGAGCGGCGAGACCTTGTAATGCTTCAGAATGACCTTGCCGCGCGGGTTGATGATGAAGCCGACGTTGAAGTAGCGGTCCTTGAGATCGGGGTGCCTCGCTTTCGCCTGGGCCATGACGAAGGTGTTGTACTCCTTCGCGATCTTGCCCAGCTCCTCCGTCTCCTCGCCCGGGATGTCGATCGCGCACTCACGCGCGAAGGTGGCGTGGTCGAGATCGAGCACCTCGTCGTTGAACGCCTGCAGCGCCCCCTCGGGAAACGCGATCAGACGCACGGGCAGGTCGAGGCTCGACAGCCACGACGCCGCCTTCACGAGGTGCTTGAGATGTTCGAGGTTCAGCTTGATGTCTTTTCGCCGTCGGATGCCGCGAACGGTCGGGATGAGACCCACGGCGGTGTAGGGCTTGATCATGCGCGCGCCTCCTTGGATGTATCCGGCCGCCGCAGAGGTATCACGACGTGGCCGGATTCGTCATAACACTGACATTGCGGCCATTGCCGCCGTCTGGCATCGTGTCGAGCCATGCGACGCGTATGGATCCTCGCGTTCCCCGGCGCGCAGGTGCTGGACGTGACCGGCCCCTACGAAGTGTTCGCGATGGCGTCGCGTCTCACCGATCCTCCAACGGCCCGCTACGACGTCGCGGTGGTGGCGCCGAGCGGCGGTCGATTCGCCACGTCGGGCGGGCTCTCGCTGGTGGCCGATTGCAGCCTCGCCCAGGCCACCGGTCCCGTGGACACGCTCGTCGTCGCGGGCGGCCAGGGGACCCGGGCGAGCGCGCGCGATGCCCGCCTCGTCGCCTGGATCCGGCGCACTGCACGTCGCGCGCGGCGTGTAGCCTCCGTGTGCACGGGCGCCTTTCTGCTCGCCGAGGCCGGGCTGCTCGACGGACGACGGGCGACGACGCACTGGGCGATGTGCGACGCGTTGCAGCGGCAATTCCCCGCCGTCCGGGTCGAGCGCGATCCGATCTTCGTGCGGGACGGCCACGTGGTCACTTCGGCTGGCATCACCGCAGGCATGGATCTCGCGCTGGAGCTCGTCGAAGAGGATTACGGCCGCGACGTGGCCCTCACGGTCGCGCGCTGGCTGGTCATGTTCCTGCGCCGCCCGGGCGGCCAGTCGCAGTTCAGCGCGCAGCTGTCCGCGCAGCTCGCGGAGCGCGACGGGCTGCGCGACGTGCAGGGCTGGATCGCCGATCACCCCGACGGCGAGCTGAGCGTTCCGGTGCTGGCGCGCCGCGCGCACATGAGCCCACGAAATTTCGCCCGCACGTTTCGCCGCGAGGTCGGCGTGACGCCGGCCGTGTACGTCGAGGCGCAGCGCGTGGAGGCGGCGCGCCGCCTGCTCGAGACGACGACGCGGAGCGTGACCGAGGTGGCCTCGGCGTGCGGCTTCGCCCGCGCGGAAACCATGCACCGTGCGTTTCGTCGCGTGCTCCGCGTCGCGCCAGCGCAGTATCGCCGTCACTTCCGGGCCGCGCCGCGCGGCCATGCCACGGCTTCCTGAGCGGAGCCGCAAGGAGAAATGTCAATGGACATCGCCATTCCGATCTTCGACCGCATCACCGCGCTGGACGCGATCGGGCCCTACGAAGTGCTCTCGCGATTGCCGGGTGCGCGGATCCGCTGGGTAGCCATCACCCCCGGGCCGTACCGCACCGACAATCGCCAGCTCACGCTCACGGCGGACGAGCCGCTCTCGGCGGTGCCGCACCCCGAGATCATCATGGTGCCGGGCGGCTTCGGCACGCGCGCGCTCATGACGCCGAACCCCCTGCTCGACTGGCTTCGAGCGGCGCACGAGACCAGCCGGTGGACGACGTCCGTGTGTACGGGCTCGCTGCTGCTCGGCGCCGCCGGCATCCTGCGTGGGCTGGAGGCGACCACGCACTGGGCGGCGCACGAGCAGCTCGCCGAGCTCGGCGCGAAGCCGACGCTCAAGCGCGTCGTCGAGCAGGGCAAGGTCATCACCGCCGCCGGCGTGTCGTCCGGCATCGATATGGGCCTGACGCTGGCCGCGCGGATCGCGGGCGAAGAGTTCGCGCAGAGCATCCAGCTCGGGATCGAATACGACCCTCAGCCGCCGTTCCACGCCGGCTCGCCGCAGACCGCGCCGCCGCACATCGTCGCCGCGGTGCGCGAGCGCACGCGGGCGCGACTGGAGAGCGTCGCGCGCGGCTGATCGGTGCGCGTCGCGCGCGACTGGAGAGCGTCGCGCGCGGCACGTTGCCGGGCCGTCCGTCGTCTGCTAACGTCCGCACACCGCGGATGGCAGCACGTGAGGTGTTTGAATGCAGATCGGCGTCCACGTCCCGACCACGGTCGCGCCGGGCGTTACGCGCGACGCGCTGCTGACGTTCGCGCGCGAGGCCGAGGCGCGCGACTTCGCGTCGCTCTGGGTCAGCGACCACATCGTGATCCCGAAGACGACTGACGCCGACTATCCGGGCGGCGGCCGGCGTTTTCCGATCCCGCCGGAGATGCCGTATCTCGAGCCGGTGGCCGTGCTGAGCGCGCTGGCCATGGTGACGAGCAGAGCGCGGATCGGTTGCTCGGTATTCATCCTCGGCCATCGGCATCCCGTCACGATGGCGAAAATGCTCGCGACGATCGACGTGCTGTCAGCCGGGCGGCTCATCGTCGGCGTGGGCGTCGGCTGGTGGCGCCAGGAGCTGGAAATCCTCGGCGTCCACTTTGGGCGGCGCGGTCGCGCCGCCGACGAGGCGCTGCGTGTCTTCAAGGCCATGTGGACGGAGCGCGAGCCGCGCTTCGAGGGCGAGTTCTTTCGCATCGCCGACGCCGGCGCCGAGCCCAAGCCGTTGCAGACGCCGCATCCACCGATCTGGATCGGCGGCGTCTCGCCGGCCGCGCTGCGCCGCGTGATCGCACTCGGCGATGGGTGGCACGCGATGTCGTCGAAATCGCCCGCCGAGCTCGCCGCCTCGGTGGCCGAGCTCAAGCGCCTCGCGGACATCGCCGGGCGCGCCTGGAGCACGATCGAGATCTCGATGCGCTTCGAGATGAGTGAGACGGTGCTCGCCGACGGCGTGCAGGCCGTGGTGGATCGGCTCGGCGAGTATGGGCGCGCCGGGGTGCAGCACGCCGCGGTGGTGTTCCGGCGGGACGATCCCAAGCGCATGATGGAGCTGCTGGATCTCATGGCCACCAAGATCCGCCCGGCGCTGGCGAGCGCCTGACGTGCCGCGCGCCCTGTCCGCGGCGGTCATGCCCCTGGAGAACCGGCGCGAGCAGTTCGTGACGCTCGCGACGCTCGCCGACGAGCTCGGCTATGACGGCGTCATGTTCCCCGAGACGTGGTCGTACGACATCACGGTCCTCCTCGCGGAACTCGCGGTGAAGACGCGGCGCGTGCGCCTCGGCACGAGCATCCTGGGCGTGTGGAACCGCAGCGCCGCGACCATCGCGATGGCTGCGGCCACGCTGGCGTCGCAGTCGAACGGGCGGTTCATCCTCGGGCTCGGGGCGAGCACGCCGCAGCTGGTGGAGGGACTGCACGACATCCCCTTCGAGCCGCCGCTGCCGCGCATGCGTCGCACGGTCGGACAGGTCCGCGCCCTGCTGCGCGGTGAGCGCGTGCCGCTGGCGGTGACCACGGCGGCGCGCGCGTTGCGGCTGAACGTCCCGCCCGCCGACGTGCCGATCTATCTCGCTGCACTCGGCGATGCGTCGATCCGTCTGGCCGGCGAGATCGCCGACGGGTGGATCCCGTTCCTTTTCCCGTTGCGCCTGCTGCCGCATGGCATCGAGCAACTGCGCGAGGGCGCCCGGCGCGCCGGGCGCGCCGACCCGCCGAACGTCTGCCCCTCCGTACCGACGGTGGTCCACGACGATCCGCTCAAGGCGCGTGAGGGCGCGGCATGGTTCGTGTCCTTCTACGTGACGGCGATGGGCACGTTCTACCGTGACTCGCTCGTCCGCTGGGGATTCGGCAAGGAGATCGAGGCCGTCGTGGCCGCCAACACGCCGAAGTTCACGGGCGCGGTGCCGCCGGACGCCGAGGAGCTGCTGGAACAGCTGATCGTGTACGGAACGCCGGCCGAGGCGCGGCGGCGTCTGCAGCGCTGGTACGATGCGGGTGGCGTCATGCCCGGGCTGCTGCTCCGCGCCGGTCTCACGCCGGAGGAGACGCGCCACACGCTCGAGGCCTTCGCGCCGATGCTCCGCTGAGGAGCCCCCGGGCGTCTCTCTCGGGCCACCCACGGCCGAGGGGACGTAACGCTCCGATACTGAGGAGGCGAGCCATGGAGCAGTCCACGATCACGCCGCGCGAGCGCGTCGTCGCCGCCTATAAGGGCCAGCGCGTCGATCGCGTGCCCGCGTACCCGATCGCCGGCTCGTTCGCCGGCTGCCTGGACGGCCTTTCGATCGAGGAGTACTGCACGAATCCGAAGAAGGCCGTGAAGGCGATGATCAACTACTACGAGCGGTACCAGCCCGACATCATGATCGCCTTCAACGACCTCGCCAAGGAGGCCGAGGCGGTCGGCTGCCGCGTGAAGTATTCGGATTACGTCGTGCCGTCGATCGACCAGCACGTGCTGCAGGACGACAAGGGGACGCTCGCGCGTCTCGAGGTGCCGGACCCGTTCCGGCACGCGCGCCTGCCCGCGTTCCTGGAGCAGTGTGAGGCGCTGTCCGCGCAGAAGTTTCCGTCGGCGCTCGGCGCCGTGCTCGTCGGGCCGTGGACGATCGCCATGCTGATGCGCAACCCCGAGCTGATGTGCCTGGACACGCTGGAGGACCCGGCGTTCGTGCACGATCTCATGCGCTTTGCCACGGAGTTCGCCAAGCGCATGGGCGACGCCGTGCTCACCACGAAGATCGGCCTCTCGTATTCCGATCCGACGGCGTCGTGCTCGCTCGTCGGCCCCGACACCTACCGGGAGTTCATCAAGCCCTACCACAAGGAGCTGGTGGACTACTTCAAGGCGAAGAAGGTCGGCACGACCGTGCACATCTGTGGGACCACGCACCAGATTCACGAGGATCTCGTCGACGTCGGCTTCGTCGCCATCACCATCGACCTCGACCAGCAGGCCGATCCCAAGCTCCACGTCGATCAGCTCGACCGGCTGATCACGCTCGGCAATCAGAAGAACGTGGTGGCGATCGGCAACGTGGACGTGACGATCTTCGAGCGCGCCACGAAGGCGGAGATCGAGGCGGAGGTGCGGCGCTGCATCGACACCGCGGGCACGCGCTCGCGGTTCGTGCTCTCGACCTCGTGCGAGCTGCCGCCGCGCGCCAACCCGGAGTGCGTGCAGTGGTTCATGGACGCGGCGCGCGACTACGGCCGCTGGGATCGGATCCTCGGCGCGTGAGGAGGTGCGAGCCGCAGGACGTCGCGGGGCCGTCGTGCGAGCCGCAGCCGCAAGGCGAGGCGAGTCTGCGTGGAACCCCGCCGTCCGAGGCGAGCCGATGACTGAGGAGGCAGCGATGGCCACGGTGACCATCCACGGTGGTGCAACAGGGCTCATTCAAGACGTGCTGGTCGGCAAGCATCGACTGGTCGCCGACGAGCCGGTGGCGGAAGGCGGCGCCGACGCCGGCCCGTCGCCCTACGACTTCTTGTTGATCGCGCTCGGCAGCTGAACGTCCATGACCCTCGCGCTGTATGCGCGACGCAAGGGCTGGCCGCTCGACGGTGTCACGGTGCGCCTCTCCCACTCACGCATCCACGCCCAGGACTGCGCCGACTGCGAGACGAAGGAAGGCAAGCTCGATCAGATCGAGCGTGAGCTGGTGCTCTCCGGACGGCTGGACGAGACGCAGCGCGCGCGGCTGGTGCAGATCGCCGACATGTGCCCGGTGCACCGAACACTCACGTCGGAGATCAGGATTCGGACGCGGCTGGTCTGAGCTGACGCCGCCGACGGCGGCGCTGCGCAAGAACATAAAGGACCGCGCGGGCCGGCGCCGTGTCGAGCCCGGCCACCACGCTGGCGGCCAGCAACAGGGTGCCGGCGACGAGTTCTTCGAGCATCGCTGATTCCTTTCTGAGCGGACGACGGGCGGGAGAGCGTCTCCCGCCCGTCAGCGTGCTTAAGGAGCCTCGGTCGTGCTGATGCTGCTGTCGCTCGAATCGGCCCACGCTGCGGGGGCCGCGACCGCCGTCAGGGCGGTGAGCGCCAGCAGAATTGCGAATGCCATGCGCTTCATACCGTCACCTCCCATCTCACCGATTGAGACGCACGAGGGGGTGTCGGGGTTTCAGTAAAGAAGCGTGAAGATTACGGAAACAAGCGTCGAAGGACCGGGCAGATCGCCCGAAGCGTTACGATGTCGACGATGCGCCTTGCTGACGTTCCACCTCTTCCATGATCAGCGCATTGAGATCGTCGACGAGCGTAGCGCGCGCCAGGCGCCCGTCGTTGCGCACCTCGGCGCGGATGCGTGACGGCCGCGCCGACAGCATGATCAGCGCGGTGCCGATGGCGACCGCCTCCTCGATGGCGTGCGTGACGAACACGATCGTGCGGCCCGTCTCGTGCCAGATGCGCCGCACCTCGGCCTGCATGATGCGACGGTTCTGGGCGTCAAGGGCGCCGAACGGCTCGTCCATCAGCAAGAGATCGGGCTCGATGGCGAGCGCGCGCGCGATGGCCGCGCGCTGCCGCATGCCGCCCGAGACGCGCGCCGGATAGTACCCTTCGAAGCCGGCGAGACCGGCGAGACGGAGATATCGCTCCGCGGTCGCGCGGCGGGTCCTGGCGTCGACGCCGAGCGGCAAGAGCACGAGCTCGACATTTTCGCGCAGGGTCATCCACGGCAGCAGCCGATCCTCCTGGAAGACGACGCCGACCTTCCTCGTGTGGCGGCCCCTGCCGGCCACGGGCTCGCCGCCCAGCAGCACGCGTCCACGCGTGGGCGGCTCGAGCCCGCCGACAATGCGGAGCAGCGTCGTCTTGCCGCAGCCGTTGGGGCCGAGCAGGCAAACGAACTCGCCGGCCTCGACGGTGAACGACACGGAGTCGATGACGGGGATCAGGAAGTCCTTGCCGACACCGACGACCTCGAGCGTCACCGCCATCGGTCGAGCCGCCGCGAGATCGCGTCGAACACCAGCTTGTCGGTCGCCGTCATCACCAGAATCATGACGAGGGCCCACACGAAGACCATCTGCGTGGCGAGGATCTCGCGCGAGTAGTTCATGACGTAGCCGATGCCGGAGGTCACGCCGAAGATCTCGGCCACCACGGAGACCTTCAGCGCGAGGCCGAAGCCGACCTTCATACCGGCCAGCAGATACGGCAGTGTCGAGGGCACCACGATCGCCGTGAACTTCTGCCGGCCGGCAAGACGGTAGACGTCACCCATCTCCAGCAGCCGCCGGTCGACGTTCTCAACGCCCTCGACGATGTTCGAGGCGATCACGGGCAGCGTGATCATGAAGGTCGTGAAGATAGGTGCCCAGTTCGAGAGGCCGAACCAGATGATCGAGATGACGATCCACACGAAGACCGACGTCGAGTTGAGGACCGAGACGAAATCGTGGATCACTCCGCGCGCGGTGCGCGACAGGAACGCGGCGAGGCCCGCCAGCAGCGCCACGACCACGGCGCCGCCGAACCCCACGACGATGCGCCCGAGCGAGGCCGCGGTGTGCCGCCAGATCTCGCCGCTGGCCACGATGTCCGCGAAGCCGCGAGCGACGGCCGCCGGCGAGGGCAGGACGTAAGCGCCGTAGCGCCACGAGAGCGCGAGCCAAGCGGCAACGATGACGAGGGCGACGCCGAGCGTGGGCAGGTGCAGCCGGCTCGCCCAGCGGCGCGCGTTCACGCGCGGTGGAAGAACTCCCGGCGGATCCGGTCCGGCTGCTCCCAGATGTCCGACTTCAGGAACCCGAACTCCTTGTTGATCCGAAGCTGCGCGATGAGCGTCTCGACCTGCTCCTCCGGCAGCCCCGAGAGCATGCGCACGGTTTCCCGATACGCGACGTCGATGACGTCCTTGGGCAGCCTGGTGACGTCGACCATGATCTCCTTGGCGCGCGCGGGATTGTTGTACCAGACGTCGACGGCATCCTTCTGGGCGGCATTGAGGTCGCCGGGGAAGGCCGCATTCTTCGCGATGAAGTCGTTGTGCACGAGATAGCAGACGTGCACGGGAAAGCCGGCCGGGCGTCCGGTCGCTTTGCGCCAGAGATCGATCTGCTTGGCGAGGTACACGCCCTGGCCCGACAGCACCACCGAATCGCTGATCGGCTGCCACGCGATGATCGCGTCGACGTCCTTCTTCGCGAGCAGCGTCGCCATGTCGGGCGGCGCCGTCGCCGTCACGATCTGCGTGTCCTTCTGGAGATCGAACCCGTAACCCTTCAGCGTCAGCGCCCTGATGTCGAAGAAGGTCGAGGTGCCGACGACGGCGGCGACTTTCTTGCCCTTGAGGTCCTCGACTTTGGCCAGGCCCGCGTCCTTGCGGGCCACGATCGCGCCCAGGACCGCGGTGGCGACGCCCGTGACCTTCACCGGCGCGCCGTCCTCGAATGCCTTGGCGGCGAGGGCGAACGACATGTCGATGGCGTCGACGTTCTTGCTGGTGAGCTGGTTGAGTAGCGGCACCGGCGAGCCCGGAACGACCGAGTACTCCGCCTGCCACCCGTGCTTGCCGAGCAGGTCCTCCTTATGGATGATCTCGGGCCCTGCCCAGCCGAGCTGCAAATACGCGAAGCGGACCTTGCCTTTCGAGGCCTGCGCGTCCACGACCGCCGGCGCGGCGAGCGCCGTGCCGGCGGCCACGCCGGCTTTCAGGAACGCGCGTCGGTGCATCAGCCTTTCACCTTCGGCACGCCGCGCAGCGCTTCCTCGATCTTCGCCGCCGGGTACTCGAAATCTTGCAGCTTGCCCGCGAGGAACTGCTCGTAGGCGCCCAGATCGAAGTGGCCGTGACCGGAAAGGTTGAAAAGAATCGCCTGGCGTTTTCCTTCCTTCTTGCAGCGCAGCGCCTCGTCGATCACCACGCGGATGGCGTGCGCCGACTCGGGCGCCGGAATGATGCCCTCGCTGCGCGCGAACTGCAGCGCAGCCTGGAAGGTGGCCACCTGCGGCACGGCGACCGCTTCGATCACGCCCTCGTCGTAGAGCTTGCAGACGAGCGGCGCCATGCCGTGATAACGCAGGCCGCCGGCGTGCAGCGGCGCCGGCACGAACCCGTGGCCGAGCGTGTGCATTTTCACCAGCGGGGTCATGCCGACCGTGTCGCCGAAGTCGTAGGTGTACTTGCCCTTGGTGAGGCTGGGGCAGGCCGATGGCTCGACGGCGACGATGCGCGTCTTCTTTTTCTTCGTCAGCTTGTCGGCGGCGAACGGAAACGACAGCCCGGCGAAGTTCGAGCCGCCACCGGCGCAGCCGATGACGATGTCGGCCTCGTCGTCGGCCTTGTCGAGCTGCTTCTTGGCCTCGAGCCCGATGACGGTCTGATGCATGAGCACGTGATTGAGCACGCTGCCGAGCGAGTACTTGGTGTCGTCGCGCGTGGCGGCGTCTTCGACGGCTTCGCTGATCGCGATGCCGAGCGATCCAGGCGAGTTCGGATCCTGCTCGAGGATCTTCTTGCCCGCCTGCGTGTCGGGACTGGGGCTCGCCACGACCTGGGCGCCCCACGTCTCCATCATGATGCGGCGATAGGGCTTCTGCTGATACGAGACCTTCACCATGTAGACCTTGCACTGCAGACCGAACAACTGGCTCGCGAGCGCCAGCGCCGAGCCCCACTGGCCGGCGCCCGTCTCGGTCGCCAGGCGCGTGACCTTTTCCTTCTTGTTGTAGTACGCCTGCGCGACTGCGGTGTTCGGCTTGTGGCTGCCGGCCGGGCTCACGCCCTCGTATTTGTAGTAGATGCGCGCCGGCGTCCCGAGCGCTTTCTCGAGTCGCCGCGCCCGGACCAGCGGTGACGGCCGCCAGAGCTTGAGGACGTCGCGGATCTCGTCGGGAATCTCGATCCAGCGCTCCCGGCTGACTTCCTGCTTGATCAGCTCCATGGGAAACAGCGGGGCGAGATCTTGCGGGCCGATCGGCTGGCCGGTGCCGGGATGCAGCACGGGCGGTGCGGGCGATTTGAGGTCGGCCTGGATGTTGTACCACTTCGACGGAATGTCTTTTTCGTCGAGGAGGAACTTCGTCCGGTTCTTGTCGCTCGCCTTGGCTGCCATACCGGCCTCCTTGCTGAAACGCTGGGGCGGCTCGATCTCCGCGGCGGCTCACCTTATCACAGAGTCTTGCTACACTGTCGCCATGCCACCGACGCTCACGCTGCCGCGCCCCGACGGAGCGCTGACGCGATACACGCTCGCCGGGCAGGCGCCGGTCGCGGGCGCGCCGGGACCGCTCCGGAGGCGCGTCGGCATGGCCGCCGTGCACGTCGTCGCGGATCCGCTCGCGAGCATCAATCCCACCCTCGACGTCGCGCTCGATTGGGACGCCACCCTCGCGTTTCGGCGATACGTGTGGTCGCTCGGTCTCGCCGTCGCCGAAGCGATGGACACCTCGCAGCGCGGAATGGGATTTCCGTGGTCGTCGGCCAGAGAGCTGATCAGACGCTCGGTGGCCGAGGCCAAGACCATCACGGGCGCGGTGATCGCGTCCGGCGCGGGCACCGACGACCTGCAGCCCGGGCCGCGGGTGACGATCGCCGATGTCGAGGCCGCGTATGAGGAATCGTGCGGCTTCATCGAGTCCGTGGGCGGCCGCATCATCCTGATGGCCAGCCGTGCGCTCGCGGCGTGCGCGAAGGGCCCCGACGATTACGTGAAGGTCTACGGCCGGATTCTAGGCCACGTGAAGGAGCCGGTCATCATTCACTGGCTCGGCGACATGTTCGATCCCGCGCTCGCCGGCTACTGGGGCTCGCACGACCTGGACCGCGCCACGGAGACGCTGCTCGCGATCGTGAACGACTACGCGTCGAAGATCGACGGCGTGAAGATCTCGCTCCTCGACCAAAAGCTCGAGATCGCGATGCGCCGCCGGTTTCCGAAATCCGTGCGCATGTATACCGGCGACGACTTCGATTATCCGACGACGATCGGCGGCGATGTGCACGGCTACAGCGACGCGCTGCTCGGCATCTTCGACGTGATCGCGCCGGCCGCCTCCGCCGCGCTCCACGCGCTCGATCGGGATGACCACGCGGAGTTCCAGCGAATCCTGGCCCCCACGCTGCCGCTCTCACGCCACGTCTTCGGCGCGCCGACCCGCTTCTACAAGACGGGGGTCGTCTTCGCGGCCTATCTCAACGGACACCAGAGCCATTTCCGGATGGTCGGCGGTCTGGAGAGCGCACGCTCGCTCCCGCATCTCGCCGAGCAGTTCGTGCTGATGGATCGGGCCGGCCTGTTGCGCGATCCCGATCAGGCCGCCGAGCGGATGCGCCGCGTGCTCGCCGTCGCCGGCGTTGTCTAGCGTCGCGCGTGCCGGCGCCGCGGCCGGTGCTACACTGGGCGCCATGTCGGGGTGGCGCGTCATCGTGTTGGCGCTCGCGGTGCTTCTGCCTCTGACGGCATTCCTCGTGTTCGCCGCCGCGGGTGACATCGGGTCTCATCCGTGGGGCAAGCAGACGCACAGCGCCGCGCGTGTGACCGTGAAGCTGCCGTCGGGAATCGCGACCACACCGACGTCCTTCGTCGCCCTTCCGCTCGTCGGGCAACTCGCCGCCCAGGTGACGCCGCCAGCGCCGTCGATCGCGCTGCAGCCTCCGTTCATTCCTCCCCGCGTCTAGTCCTCCGCCCTCTCGACGTCGTCCCTCGTCCGTCTCGTCTACGGTCGCGGCGTGTGTGGAGGATTGAATGGGTGATCTTGCGAGCCGCGTGCTCGTGCTCGTCGTCGTTGCGTTCGTTGCGTGGGCGTGGCTCTCGTTGCTGTTGCGGCGGATCGCGGAGCCGGCGGCCGGAGTGATCGCCGCACTCCTGAGCTGGGCGCTGGCGAGCGTGTCGATGCCGTGGGTCGTCGACGCGCTCCAGCACCATCACGTCTGGCCCCTCGTGTGAAAGCGGTCGCGGCGCCGACGTGGCCCGTGCGCGTGGCCATCAGCATCGGTAGCGTGCTGGTCGCGAGCATCGTCAGCATGGCCGTCCGGCCCTTGACCCACGCGGCGGCGTCGCCGCTGTTCGTGGCGGCGGTGACGGCCAGCGCCTGGCTCGGCGGCCTGGGCGCCGGCTTGTTGGCGACGATGCTCGCGACGGTGGCGCTCGATGCGGTGATGGCGTCGACGTGGCCGTCGTTCACGCTCAGCGAGGAGGCGGTCGCCCAGCTCGCCGTGTTCGTACTCGTCGCGCTGTTCGTCAGCGCGCTGGACCATGCGCGCCGTCGTGCGGAGAGCCAGCGCGAAGAGCTGCTCGAGCGCGAGCGCGCGGCGCGGGCGGATGCCGAGGACGCCAACCGCGGCAAGGACGAGTTCGTCACGATCGTGGCGCACGAGCTGCGCACGCCGCTCACCGCGATCCTGAGCTGGAGCGGCGTCATGGGCGACGCGCGCCTCGGCCCCGCGCTCGCCGGCCGCGCGCTGGAGGCGATCCGGCGCAACGCCGCGCTCCAGGCCCGCGTCATCGCCGATCTGGTGGATCTCTCGCGCCTTGGCCGAGGTCGGCTCGCCCTTCAGCTCGAGACGGTCGACCTGCGCGATGTCGTCGGCGCCGCCGTGGAGGCGCTGACCGTCACCGCCACGTCACGCGGCATCACGATCGTCACCGACATCTCCGCGGCGTGCCCA
>Ga0075431_100000457_pt1 | contig 33606 bp, 30 predicted proteins | sample RhiMetdeltSRZDD5_FD_75297 | JGI IMG/M metagenome (GOLD analysis project Ga0075431, IMG submission 75297) | Populus rhizosphere microbial communities from Tennessee, USA - Rhizosphere MetaG P. deltoides SRZDD5 | ecosystem: Host-associated > Plants > Roots > Rhizosphere > Soil | place: USA... | reverse complement strand
TATTTTTGCTGAAGCCTCGTCGAGTTTCATGGCGAGCACGGTCGTAGCTTTCAGCTCCTGCGCCGTCACCGGCCTCAGCATGTCCCAACGGCCTGCATAAAGGCCGTTCACGAAATTCCTAAGCCGCGCATCACCTTCTCGTTTGGGTCTTTCACCTTGCGCGCCTTGGGAAACCCTTCTCGCTCCTCCCTTCAGGATCATTCCTGAGGATTAGCGTCCGCCCCGCGACGTGCTATGGTGATGCTGGAGGCGGCTTTCGGCAAGGAGGTGCGCCATGCGCAACCTGAGATGTTTCGCTGCAGCCGCGGCAGTGGGGGGCCTACTCGTTCTCCCATACGCTGGCTGGGCGAGTCCTCTGACCGCTAACTTATCTGCTGTCGGATTGACCACGCCGTTAATCACTGATGGTCCGGTCCTAAAGATTCACGGCTGGCACTGCGCCAAGAGGAAAGGCTGGTACAAGGGGAACAAGGTCTGGCACCGCCATCGTCGCGCCTGTTATGAAACGCAGTACGACGACGATGATTATTATGACGATGACGATTACTACCGCAGGTCCCCAAATGTTTACATTAGTCCGGGTCCTTCCATACGTTTGCACCTGGGCAACCATGGGGACTGGCATTAGATAGCCATTTGGCATCGCTGAGGTAGGCATAGGGCCGGGGAAACAGTTCTCGTTTTCCCGGCTTGCATTCAGCTCAGGCGCGACACGTCTGCTCGCACCTTGCAGAGACTTGAGCTTTCCCCTCTAGTAAAAACAATCCGGGCCGAGAGGAGGATCGCCCATGCTTTTGAGCCACGCCCGTGATGATGCGCATCGCTGGATTGACGAGCACCAGGCCCAATGGTCGGCATGGAACGCGCAAATCTGGGATCTCGGTGAAACGGCCTGGCGCGAATACCGCTCCGCGGAATGGTACGTGCGCAAATTGCGCGATGCAGGCTTCGACGTGGAGGAAGGCTCAGGTGGAATGCCAACGGCCTTTTCCGCGCGCTGGAGCAGGGGCAGGGGCCCGGCTGTCATGGCCTATGCCGAATACGATGCCGTGCCAGGCAATTGCCAGATGGCCGCAACCTATCGAGCGCCACGCTCCGGACTGTCGCGCTTTGCCGGAGGCCACACCGATCCCCATTCCGCTTTGGGGCTGAGTGCTCTGACCGGCGTTCTCGCCGCCAAGGCCGCCATGGAAAAGCACAGTATCGAGGGTGTCCTGCGCTTCATGGGCGAGCCCGCCGAGAAGATGCGGGGCTCCAAGCCCATCCATGCGGCGCTTGGCTACTACGACGGTCTCGACGCTGTGCTTTCTTTTCATCCCTTTTACATGCTGCCTCTGTGCAACACCGCTCGCTGGGACACCCATTGCGGCCCCTATTACGCCATTCTCTATGAGTTCCTTTGCGATGAACCGCAGAGTTGGCTCGCTGCGGCGAGGAAGGGAGCATCGGGTCCCATCCCGTCAGCCCATGCGGAAGCTCGTGCCCCCGGTGCCAATGATGCGGTCGTTGCCATGTACGTCATGTCGAAGATGCTGCGCGATCACATGTTGCCGCACGCTGGAATCTGGAGTCTCAACGAAATTATCCTGGCGTCGGGTCAGGCGACAGCCGACAATCTCGCAGCCGGAGTGGCCCAGATCGTCTTTGCCGCCCGCGCCTCCTCGCTGGCCGAGCTTGAAAGCATCAAGGCCGTGCTCGACCAGAATGCCGAAGCGGCCGCGCGACTGTCTCACTGCAGAGTGCGGCGACACTGGATCTCCAAGTCGCGTCCCGGTCTGCCCAACCATGTCATGGCCGAAGCCGTTTATCGGAATCTGAGCATGATTGGGCCGCCGCGCTGGGGACCTGAGGCCGTTCGCGTCGCGCAAAGCCTTCAGAGGGAGCTCGGCCTTGAACCCATGGCCAAGCCCTTCATTCCCGAGATTGAGGAGCTCATTGCCCCCGAAGCCGCCGAACGCCAGCTGCGCGATGGACTCCCCGCATGGCAGACGCATTACACCTCAGACGATTACACTGAGATGACCTGGCACGCTCCGACGGCGAGGTTCTACGTTGGCCGCCCGGCCCTGCGCGCCCCTGACGGTTTCGCCTATCCCGACTGGGCGATGAATGCATTGGGCGGCATTCCAGAGACCATCGATCCCATGATCGTCACCGCCGCCAAGACCATCTCCGCCACGATCCTCGATCTCCTCGCTGACCAAAAGACGCTCGCCCGCGCCAAGGCCGAGTTCGATGAGCGCACCAGTGGCGGGGTTGGGGGCAAGCGCTGGCTCGCCCCTCTCTGTGACTATCCTCCGCCTATTGAGTTTCCCTGGCCGCGCTATGTCCGTGGCGAGACGAGCCGCGAATGGTGGATTCCGGAGACCGAAGAGGATCGCAGGCTGCACAGGTGAGTTTCCCAGAGCCAGCGGATCTGTTGCCTGGCCAGGACGAGGACCTCTCACCCGCCCGCAATGCGGGGAAGCAAATAGATCTCGGCATTGCCCGGCAAGGGCTGGTCCCAGCTGTCGCGATAGATCTTGCCGTCGATCGAAACGGCGATGCCGCGCTCGATATGGGGCTTTATGCCCGGATGTGTCTCGCCGAGCTTCTGGAACAGCTCGCGGATCGTGCCCGCCTCGACCTCAAGCGAAGAGGCGCCCGAAACCAGAGGTTTGAGCGCCCCCCAGAAATGCACCTGCACCATCAGGCGGCCTTTTTCGACCCCTCGATCGCCTTGAGAATTCTCGGCGGCGACATCGGGATATGGGTCATCCGCACGCCCACGGCGTTCGACACGGCATTGGCGATAGCCGCGAGCGGCGGCACGATCGAGGTCTCGCCCACTCCGCGCACCCCATAAGGATGGTGCGGATTGGGGATCTCCAGGATCACCGTGTCGATGAAGGGCAGATCCGAGCAGACGGGCATGCGGTAGTCGAGGAACCCCGGATTTTGCAGCCGCCCGTCCTCACCGTAAATGTACTCTTCGTTGAGTGCCCAGCCGATGCCCTGCGCCGCCCCACCTTGATATTGACCTTCGACGTAAGAGGGGTGAATGGCCTTTCCGGCATCCTGGATCACCGCATAGCGAATGACCCTGGTAGCGCCCGTCTCGGGGTCGACCTCGACATCGCAAATATGGGTGGCGAAGGACACGCCCGCCCCGTCGGCCACGAATTCATTGTGCCCGGCGATCGGCCCACCGGTATTGGCCGCAGCCGCAGCGATCTCCTTCAGCGACAGGGGAGGGAAATTGCCGGCGTTGGCGCCCGCCGGCCGCGCATGGCCGTCCACCCATTCCACCGCGTCTTCGGGAATGTTCCACATTTTTGCGGCGCGCTTGCACAAGACCTTCTTGGCATTGCGCGCGGCGATCACTGTCGCCATGCCGGAAGAGAAGGTGACGCGGCTGCCGTCGCTCATGTCGTTGTAGCCGAGCGAGCTCGTATCCGCGACGACGCAGCGCACATTCTCGTAGGGAATGCCCAGCTCCTCCGCCGCCATCAGGCACATGGAGGCGCGCGAGCCGCCAACGTCGATTGTGCCCACCGACAAGACCGCCGTGCCGTCGGCATTGATGTTGAGACTGGTCGAGGTCTGGCCGCCGAAATTGAACCAGAAGCCGCAGGCCACACCCCGTCCCTGGCCCTTTTCGAGCGGCGCCTTCATCTGCGGATGGTTCTTCGCCGCCTCGAGCGTCGGTCCGATGCCGATGGGACCATAAGTCGGGCCGTAGGAGGACTTCGTGCCTTCCTTCGCCGCATTCCTGATGCGGAAGTCGAGCACGTCCATGCCGATTTTTTTCGCCACCTCATCCATGACGCTTTCGACAGCGAATGCCGCCATCGGGGCCGAGGGCGCGCGATAGGCGGCGACCTTTGGCCGGTTGACGATTACGTCATAGCCGACGGTCTTGACGTTCTTGAGATCGTAGCAGGCGAAGGAGGTCATCGCCCCAAGTTCTGCCCACATATAGGGGAAGGCTCCATCCTGATAGCGCAGCGTCGCTTCCGCGGCCGTGATGGTACCGTCCTTCTTCGCACCGATCTTGACATCGATCGAGGTCGAACTCGTAGGGCCTGAGGCGCGGAACACTTCCTCGCGGCTCATCACCAGCTTGACGGGACGATTGGCCTTGCGCGACAGGGCGAGCGCGATGGGTTCGGCCCACACATGGGTCTTCCCGCCGAAACCGCCGCCGATCTCAGATGCCGTGACCCTGAGCTTTGAGATTTCCATGCCAAGAAGCTGGGCGCAGGTGTTGCGATAGACGAAATGGCCCTGCGTCGTCACCCACATCTCGCCCTGGCCGTCGGGTCCGACACTCGCCAGGCACGCGTGCGGCTCGATATATCCCTGGTGCGTCTGCTCGGTCCTGAAGGATTTCTCGACGATCACGTCGGCATCCTTGAAACCCTTGGCCGTGTCGCCATGTCCGAATTCCGAACGCTTGGCGACATTGGAGGGCTTGCCGGGCTTGGGCTCCACGCCCTCGGTGAAGATATCGTCGTGGACGATGGGCGCATCGGCCTTCATTGCCTTGTCGACATCCGTCACATGCGGGAGAACCTCGTAATCGACCTTGATCAGCTTCAACGCCTTGCGCGCCGTCGCGGCATCGATTGTCGCCACCGCCGCCACCGCATGGCCATCATAGAGCGCCTTCTTGCGCGCCATGCAGTTTTCCAGAATGTCGCGCAGGTTCCGGTCGCCGTTTGTGAGATCGGGCAGATCGGCGCTGGTAATCACCGCCTTGACGCCCGGGAGCTTCTCGGCTTGCGAGGTGTCTATGCTGCGAATGCGGGCATGCGCATGAGGTGACCGCAGGATGCGGCCCACGAGCTGTCCCGGTGCAAAGGCGTCGGCGCCGTATTTTGCCCGGCCGGTGACCTTGTCGACGCCATCGGGCCGGAGCGGCCTCGTCCCGACGACCTTGAATTTCTGCCCCGTATAGCTTGCATCGTCAGCCATCGCTGAAAAGCTCCTCTGCATTCACTAGAAGTTTCACGCTAGCTTAGCACCTCCCCAAAGCAGGGGAAAATAGACAACTTCACATGGCAAGCCTGCTGTCATCGAGCCAATTGGGAGACCTCTATGCAACAAATTGAAGCATGGCCCGAACTGCCCTGGAGCGAATGGGCCTCAACCGGCGAGGCCCTGCACCGCTGGAGCCAGCTTGCGGGCAAAGTCAAGCTTGCCTTGACCCCCTTGGTCAATCACTGGTGGAACGTGACCTTGAACGTCACGCCGTCTGGCTTGTCGACAGGTCTGATCCCTTACGGTTCCGATAGCTTCGAGATCAACTTCGATTTTCTTCGCCATTGCCTCATCATTTCGCGGAGCGATGGAAGGAGCGACGAAATTCCCCTTCGCGCCGCCTCGGTTGCTCAATTCCATGCCGACTTCATGGGCGCGCTTCAAAGGCTCGACATCGAGGTGCATATCTGGACCATGCCCAGCGAGATCGAGAATCCCGTTCCCTTCGACAGGGACGAGACTCAGCGTGGCTACGATCCCTTCTGGGTCGCGCGCTTCATGCAGGTCCTGCGTCAGGTCTATCGTGTCTTTGGCGAGTTCCGCGCGCGCTTCATTGGCAAGGTGAGTCCCATTGGATTCTTTTGGGGCGGCTTCGATCTTGCCGTAACCCGTTTTTCCGGCCGCACCGCGCCGCTTCTCCACAGTAAGACGCCCAATGTCGCTGAGTGGGTCATGCAGGAGGCCTATTCCCACGAAGTCTCGAGCTGCGGTTTCTGGCCGGGCAATGGCGGCTATGGCCGCGCCGCCATTTTCTCCTATGCCTATCCGGAGCCACCAGCCTTTGCCGAGAGAGCGATGCACGTCGATGGAGCATTTTACGATCAAAACCTCGGCATGTTCATTCTGCCTTACGAGGATTTGCGCAGAGCGCGCGATCCTGAACGTTTGCTCTTGAGCTTTCTGCAGGAGACCTATGAAGCGGCCGCCGATCTCGGCCATTGGGACCGCACCGCGCTCGAGGGGCACTGAAAAAGAGCACACCTTGTGGCTTCCACATCGCGTCGCTTTGGACAGTGGAATTACTCGCTTCCGATTATCGCATTGAACTGTGACATTTCGGCAAATAGGCTGTGTTAACGATTCGGGAGCGGGGAAGCTTTCGTGAACAGCCTCTTGGGACTAGCAGGGGCCATTCTGGCCACGCTGATTTTTTGCCTCGGGTCTCAAGCAGGCGCCCAGACCTCGACGAGCTACGTGCATTATCTCGTTGCGGGCACCTCGGCACAGAGCCTGTTCGAATCCATGCTCAACAATGGTCCGCGTGTCGGGGGCGGCAAGGCCTATGCCTCGACTCGCATGGACCCCAATCTCGCCGCCTCCACCATCGCGAGCGGCGGCCAATGCCGAGTTGCCAGCTTCAAGATGAACATGACCTTCACCATCAGGCTGCCGCAGCTCGACGCGACGAACCAAATCGAGCCAGCCTTGCGTACGAGTTTCGAACGCTTCTATGCCTTTGCCAAGCAGCATGAGGAAACTCACCGCCGTATCTGGCTCGCTTGCGCCGCCGAAGCCGAGGCGTTGGCCACCGGCGTCGTCGCCGCCACTTGCCCCGAAGCCGAATCCCGCAGTCTTAAGATCGTCGAAGAAGTGTCGAGGCGCTGCGATCGCCGCCATGCTGAATTCGACGCGGGAGAGCAAAAGAAGCTCGCGAAACATCCTTTCCTCCGCCAGGCTCTATTCAAATGGCCAACCGCGCCGGCGCAGGCGCTCGCCTCCAGCAAGCACGAGCTGAACAGCGTCCATCAAGGTGCCTTAGCCAGCCAATAGCGGCGCTTCGCCATCGTCATCCGTGTTTCGCCGTATCGGTTTTGGCTCAAGGGTGGATAGATTTCACGGATGAGCTTCTGCCGGATCGACTGCGCGAAATGGTCGTAATTTTCCGCCACTTCGACGAAGGCGTCCTTGCCACCGATCAGCGAGCGCCTGTAATAGGCCTCAAGCTGCGGATCGTCGTTGAGAATGGCTAGCCCATTAATCGTGAGGCCGCGCCGGACCACAAGGTCGCGAATGCCCTCGATGTCGGGCGGCGTATTGTTTCGCCCGTCGCCAGATACGTCGATGACACGGCGGTCGGCCGTGAACCCGTTGCTCTCCAAGAGATTGGCCGACAACTGAACCGCATGTGCCATGGCTGTCGTGCCGGTCGTGCTGCGCCGCCGCGTGAGGCTGACGAGAAAGCCGAAAGCTTTGGCGGTCCTCGCGTCATGCACATGCGCGAAGGGCAGGACCTGGTCTGTGTCCTCCGGTGCGCTCCACTGCACCAGGCTGATGGCCATTCCCAGGCTTCCCAGGCTTTCGATAGCCGCGATGACCTCTGGATTGCGAAAGGCCTCCGCAATGCCGGCGACCTGGAGCGTGAACTCCCTTTCATCGACGCTCGCCGACGTATCGATCGCCAGGACCAGCTCCAGCGCGACGGGTTCCTCGGCTCTGGCCTGCCACGCTTCGTGACAAAGAGCCGCAGCTATCGTCACGGCCGCAACCGTCAGTCTCTTGTCGCGCCGGTTCATCACTCGACTCTACCGCAAAATGTGCCGCGACGCTCTGTCACGTCGCGCGCGACACGAGTCTGCCCAATTGGGCTGCGATCACGACCATCTCGTAAACAATCAAAGAATTGCCTCCTCATGCGCTTGCGAATGCTCATCGAGCTCCTGGCAGCTCTTCTTTTGACATTTGCTGCCCTCCTCGCTATCTCGCAGATGGCGAAGGCCAATGGTATCGAGGTCCTCGAACCCTATGCCCGCGCCACGATCGGTTCCACGAAAACGGGCGTCGTTTATTTGAAGCTCGTCAATCGTACGGCGGACGCCGATCGCCTGCGCGCCCTCTCGACCGATATCGCCGACCGCGCCGCGCTGCATGTCCATGGCATGAAAAATGACGTGGTGACCATGGACGAGATCGCCTGCTTGGAAATTGCTGGAAGCGCTGAGATCGAGTTTGCCCCGGGCGGCCTGCACGTCATGCTGATCGGCTTGTCCCAGCCTATGCATGAGGGCGATACCTTTCCTCTTCGCCTCACCTTCGACAGGGCGGGAGAGATCAGCGTCGATGTTCCGGTCAAATCCTCCGCCGAAGGGGCGCTGCACGCCCATCGGGCAGTCAAGCTAAAGGTCTGTGACTGAAGGGTCTGTCTTGAGGGGCGCGATCGCCTCGCTCTCGATGCGCATGCGCCAGTACAGCATGAGCCCGTTGATGATCGTGAACAGGAGCGCATGCCACCACAGGCCGAAGGCCAACGGCAGCACCAGGATCTCCGCCGCCACCACCAGATAGTTCGGCTGCTTGATAAAATGCGTCGGTCCTCCCTGGATCACCTCCTCGGGTGTTACCATGATCTCGATCGTCCAGCGCGGACCGAGAGCCATCAGTGTCCACGCCCTCACCACTTGGATCAGCAGATATATGACGATCATGGTCCAGTAGGTGGGCTGATCCCAGGCGAACCACCACAGACTCGCCAGCCATGCCACATGCATGACCACGAGCAGGACATAATGGAACTTGCCGACCTCGAAGGCACCCTGTTGCTTGAGGATCTGGGCGTTGCGATACGAATAGACGAACTCGATCACACGCTGCGCCGTCACCAGGGCAAGTATGAGGAAGACATACATCGTCGATGGGTTTTCCCTTTGGAGTGGAATTGGATCATAGGCGCCGAGCCACCATTGTCCAGAGTACCGTCCTTCAACAATCGTCATTCCGGCAGTGGATTCCAGCTTTTGTCGGAAAGACAAACAACCGATTGGCGCAAGACGGGCGACTTTGCGCTGGACCTTGCGACGCTTGCGAGGCGACAGTTGTCCTCATGACACTCACCCTGGGCGCAATTCTTTTTGCCGTCGGCCTCGTCGCCGGAGGCATCAATGCTCTCGCGGGTGGATCGGGCTTTCTCGTCTTCCCCGCCTTTATTGCCGCCGGTCTTCCTCCGATTGTCGCCAATGCTTCGGCCTTTGTCTCACTGGCGCCCGCCAATGTCGTAGGGTTTGCCGTCCATGGCCGCTATCTCTCCGAAGCCCATCATTCCATTCCCCTGCGTGCGGCCGTTGCGGCACTGGGGGGCGTGTCAGGTTCGCTCATTCTTATCAGGACCGGCTCTGAAGCTTTCGAGAATGTTGTCCCCTGGTTGCTTCTCACTGCAACCTTGCTGTTCGGATTAGGTCCCTGGGTCAAGGCACGCATCGAACGCGCCTATGCGTTCGAGGGCCGGCGTTTTCCGCTTCTCCTCTATGCCTTCGAATTCCTGATCTGTGTCTATGGTGGCTACTTCGGCGTCGGCATGGGGATCGTGATGCTCGCCATTTACGAGGTCTTGGGCCAGGACAAATTCCTCGTTGCCAATGCGGTGAAGAATTTCGTGATCGCCATTGTCACTTTCATCGGCGTCGCGCTGTTCGCCTCGTTCGGCCTGATCGCTTGGGGGCCGGCGATTGTCATGGGACTCGGCGCGACAATCGGGGGCTACGCGAGCGTCAGCCTGGCGCAGCGCTTGTCGCGCAGCTTTCTGCGCGGTGCTGTCCTTTCCTGGGCCATTGGCCTGACAATTTATGCCTTCTGGACCTACCTCGATGTCTGAGCCGCCTTGAGTCTCTTGAGTTTGGCCTCGCGGTGCAGCGTATAGATGCCGGAGGCGACAATGAGAACGATGCCGGCGAGCGCCAGCCTATTTGGGATCTCCCCGAAGACCAGAATTCCCGACAGAAGTGCCCACAGCACGCCGGTGAATCGAATTGGTGCAGAGGCCGAAACGTCGGCATAGCGGAGCGTGTGCACCATGAAGAGATAGCCGAGCGAGAGGAACACGCCCGCCGCCGCGAGATATAAGAGCTGATGCCCGCGCGGCATCTCAAGGCCGCCTTCCATCTGGGCCAGGGCGACGGCCGCTACCACCACAAGGGTGCTGTTGGCGAAAGCTACGACCGGTGCTGGAACACTCGAGGGGATTCGCCGGGTTAGAATGTCCCTGAGCGCTACCCCCGCCACCACCCCCACTCCCATGAGGGCATAGCGGTCGAAACCGCCGCTGCTCGGCCGCGTGATCAGGAGCACGCCCAGGAATCCAACCAGGATGGCAGTGCTCCGCCGCCACCCGACATGCTCTTTCAGGAAAATCGCCGCAAGCGCCGTCACCACCAGCGGCGCCGCATGGCTGATCGAGGTAAGATTGGCGATTGGCATGTGGACGAGTGCGGTGATGAACAGGATCGTTGCAATCCCGTCGGTGAGTGAGCGCAGTACAACCTTGGGCGAGGCCGCCATTGGCAGATGGGAGAGGGCGCCGTTGAAGGAAAGGGTGGAGAAGAGAATGAGCGAAGCAAATATCCCCCGCCAGAAGATCAAAGTGCCCACGGGAAGTTCGGACGACAGGAGCTTCATAAGCGTGTCGTTAGACACGAACCCCGCCATTGCGATGGCCATATAGATTCCGCCCTTGAGCGCATCCTGGCGCGGCAGGTCGAGGGGGGTTGCCGTCACGCCGGAAGAGTCTTGATGACGCTCAGCCGCCCGTCACGCTCATGTGACGAGAGAGTGCGGGCCTGTTGTGCTGCCGGTCGATGATGAAATCATGGCCCCTGGGCTTGCGGCCGATCGCTTCGTCGATGGCGGCATTGAGGAGGTCGTTGCCTTCGGAGGCCCTTAAGGGAGCACGAAGATCGGCGGCATCCTCTTGACCCAGGCACATGAACAGCGTTCCCGTGCAGGTGAGCCGCACCCTGTTGCAGCTTTCGCAGAAATTGTGCGTAAGCGGCGTGATGAAGCCCAGCCTTCCGCCTGTTTCCTTGATCCGCACATAGCGCGCCGGACCCCCGGTCTTATAGGGGATGTCTTCAAGGCCATAACGCTCTTGAAGCCTCGACCTCACCAGGGACAGGGGCAAATATTGATCGGTCCGGTCACCGTCAATCTCGCCGAGAGGCATAGTCTCGATGAGAGTCAGGTCCATGCCCCGGTCATGACACCACAGCAGCATGGGCTCGATCTCCTCTTCGTTGAGGGAACTGAGCGCAACCATGTTGATCTTGACCGCAAGCCCCGCTGCCTGGGCCGCCTCGATGCCGGCGAGAACTTTGCCCAGTTCTCCCCAGCGCGTGATCCTGCGGAATTTGTCGGGGTCCCGCGTGTCGAGCGACACATTGATACGCTTCACACCATGGCCAGCCAGCTCCTGGGCGAAGCGGGCAAGCTGGCTGCCATTCGTCGTCAGCGTCAACTCTTCGAGAGCTCCTGAACTCAAATGCCGCGATAAGGACGCGACGAGCTGCATGATGTTGCGGCGCACGAGCGGCTCCCCGCCCGTGAGCCTCAGCTTCCTGACGCCGCGTTCGATAAAGGCCGTTGACACCCTGTCGAGCTCCTCAAGCGTCAGAATGTCGCGCTTGGGCAAAAAATGCATGTCTTCCGCCATGCAGTAGATGCAGCGGAAGTCGCAACGGTCGGTGACCGAGACGCGAAGATAGCTCACCTTCCGACCGAACGGGTCGATGAGCGGCCTCAGCGCTGGAGTGATCTGGTCCAAGAGGTCCTCGTTTGGGATCTGCCTGTATTTCGGCCCGCAACGCGCAATCGTCAAGTCCACGCCGGTGCGCCTTGCAATTCCATCCTAGCACGTTCGAGGCAGGGCTGCAGGCCGCCACGCTCTACAACCATCCGCTTCACTTTTTGAGGAAGCATCGTATCATCTTCCCACCATAAGTGAGCCGTTACCGCCAAAAGGGGGCATTTGAGGAGACATGTCGCAAAAGGCGATCGCTGACGCGCCGATTGTGCGCTTCTTCAACGTCCAGAAAAGCTACGACGGCGAAACTCTTGTCGTGAAGAACCTCAACCTCGACATCGCCCGGGGTGAATTCTTGACGCTTCTTGGTCCCTCAGGCTCTGGCAAAACCACGACACTGCTCATGCTGGCCGGCTTCGAGGCTGCTACCCACGGTGAAATTTACCTAAAAAAGGCTCCCATTAGCCGGGTACCGCCACATAAGCGCGGCATCGGCATGGTTTTCCAGAATTACGCGCTCTTTCCTCACATGACGGTGAACGAGAATCTCGCCTTTCCCTTACAGGTACGCGGCAAGAGCAGGGCCGAGATCGAGGAGCGCACCAGGCGTGTCCTGGCCATGGTCGAGCTGCCAGCCTTTGGCAATCGCCGGCCAAGCCAGCTGTCGGGCGGCCAGCAGCAACGAATTGCCGTCGCCCGCGCCCTCGTGTTCGATCCCGACCTCGTGCTCATGGACGAGCCCTTGGGCGCCCTCGACAAGCAGCTGCGCGAGCAGATGCAGTATGAGATCCGTAAGTTGCACGAACGCCTCGGCATCACCGTCGTCTACGTTACCCACGACCAGGCTGAAGCGCTCACCATGTCCGACCGGATCGCCGTCTTCAATAATGGCGAGGTGCAGCAGCTCTCGACACCCGACGAGCTCTATGAGCGCCCGCAGAATTCCTTCGTCGCCCAGTTCATTGGCGAGAACAACAGGCTGAAAGGCACGGTCGAGGAAGTCAACGGGAACGGCACCTGCATCGTCAGGCTCGATTCGGGCGATCGCATCAGGGCCTCCGCCGTCACGGTCGGCAGGAAGGGGGAACGCACGCTTCTCTCGCTGCGTCCCGAACGCGTCGAGATCAATCCTGAAGAGGGCAAGCTTGCAAATATCTTCGACGGACGCATCGAGGAACTCATCTATCTCGGCGATCATTTGCGCACGCGTCTCTCCGTCGCAGGGCACCCCGATTTCATTGTCAAGATTCCGAACAAGAGCGGATTGGAAGGTTTGGCGACCGGCGCAAAGGTCAGGATCGGTTGGTCGGAAACGGACTGTCGCGCCCTCGATGACGACTAGCTGTTGAGTGCCGAGCCTTCCCTCGCCTTGACGAGGGCGGGGGCAGCGTTGGACAGTGTCGCATGCATCTGCCGCTCCCGATACTTCCAACCTGGAGACTTGTTGCTGCTCTCTCTGTCCTTCTACTGGCGCTTCCTGCCCTTTGTCTACGCCATGACGTGGGGCTGCGCGCGCAGGCCATGGACGTCGATCTTGCCCTCGTGCTCGCCATCGACTGCTCCTTCAGCGTCGACACGACCGAGTTTCGCTTGCAGATGCAGGGGCTGGGCCAGGCGTTCCGGCGGTCCGAGATTCACCAGGCCATTGCCCAAGGAAAGACCGGCCGGATCGCGATTGCGGTCTTCCAATGGTCGGATGACCGCAGCCAGCTTATCGTTGTGCCTTGGACCATCGTCAGCGGCAGCAGCTCGGCCATTGCTCTCGCCGATCAGCTCGAGAACATGCCGCGCAAGTTGGCTGAAGGGGGCACCTCCATATCGAGTTCCATGCGCTTTGGCGCCGCCATGCTCGAGGCCATCCCCATGCGAGCTGAGCGCCGCGTCATCGACATCTCCTCCGATGGGAGGAACAATATCGGCGTAAGCCCCGATCGCGTGCGCAATCAGATCGTCAGGCGCGGCATCACCATCAACGGCTTGGTCATCATCAACGAATGGCCGACCCTTGACACCTATTTCGAGCAGCAGGTCGTAGGCGGGCCTGCTCATTTCGTCATCGTCGCCAACGACTACCCCGCCTATGCTGAGGCCATTTACCGCAAGCTGCTGCGCGAAATCACCGGACCTGGCATTTCCTGATGAAATTCATCGATGCCGCAGAGGTTCACCGCCTGTGTGAGTGGCAGGCCCTCGTTGATGCGTTGGCCCGCGCTCATGAGGGGTCGATGCCGCTCGTCGATCGTTCCGAGATTCATCATGAGCAAGAAGGAGCGCGACAGACCTTTTTCAATCTCCCCGCCTGGCAACCGGGAATCGTCATGGGCACCAAGATCGTCACCGTCATGCCCCAGAACCCAGCCCACAGGCCGGACCTCCCCGCCGTCCAGGCGGCCTATGTGCTGTGCGAGGGCGACAGCGGCACGCCCATAGCTCTGATCGAGGGAACCGCTCTGACCTACCGCAAAACGGCGGCCGACTCGGCTCTCGGTTCGAGATTTCTCGCGCGGCCCGATGCATCGACGCTTCTTCTCGTCGGGGCAGGGGGGCTTGCGCCCTTCCTCGCTTCTGCCCACCGCGCCGTTCGTCCGTCTCTGCAACGGCTCTTTATCTGGAACCGCGACCATGCCAAGGCCGAGCGTCTTGCGCATGATTTGGGCGGAGAACCCGTGCGCGACCTTCCCGCTGCCGTGCGCGAAGCCGACGTCATCGCCTGCGCCACATCCTCAACCGAGCCCTTGGTCAAGGGCGCATGGCTGAAGCCAGGCGTCCATCTCGATCTCGTCGGCGCCTTCACTCCTGACATGCGCGAATCCGACGATGATGCAGTGCAGCGCGCCCGCATCTTCGTCGACAGCCGGCAGTTTGCGATCGACCAGCCGGGCGATCTGGCTTCCCCCCTTCGCCGCGGCGTCATCACGCGAGATGCGGTTGAGGCCGATCTTTTCGAACTCTGCCGCGACGGGCTCTCCCGCCCACGCTCCGACGCAGATATCACGTTGTTCAAGAATGGCGGCGGCGCCCATCTTGATCTGTTCACCGCCCTCTTTGTCTGGAGATCGGCTGGAGCCTCGGCCTGACCTTACCCAGGATTGCGGGCGGTCACTTTCCACGAACTTGAATCCATGAGGATGCCCTGATCCACCTGATATTGGGCAAGCTTTGCCTTGAGGGCTGAGGTGATCGCCCCGTGATGGCGTTCGGCCTCCGCTCCGGCCTCCCGATAAACTTCGCCCGCAGGCCCGAGCGCCAACTGGAAGGCCATCGCATCCTCGGCGTCGCGCCCCACCATCACCTTGGCGTCGATTCGTTCGAAGGCGATCTCGTCATAGCCTGCGGCTTTGAGCTGCATAGTGACCATTTCCGGATCCGCCATAGAGAACGGTCCGGGGCCGCAGCTCGGCACGCCCGGCTTCACCGGCGGGAGATAGTCGAGGACGACAGCCTTGGGGATGCCGAGCCAGGGATTGTCGTCGATCCATCGCCAGACGATCATCGTCATGAGTGCGCCGGGTTTGAGGCTTCGCCGCATGTTCCGAAGGCCCGCAACCGGATTATCGAAGAATTGCGTGCCGAAGCGAGAGAAGCAGAAGTCATTCTCCGGCTGGAAGGGATAGACCTGCACGTCACCCTCGACGAATTCGACGTTCGAAAGTCCAGCCGCTTTCGCATCGGTTCGTCCATGAACGAGGAACGCATCGCAGCAGTCGATCGCCAGCACTGAGCCTTCCGGCCCGACACGCTTGGCCAGTTCTATTGCGGTATCGCCAAATCCGCAGCCGACATCGACGACTTTGTCCTTGGGTTTCACCTTGAGAGTAGGGAAGACCTTGGCACTGTGGAGCGACAGACCATCCACGAGTATGTGCCGATACTTCGAGAATTTCGGTACGAGAACGGTGTTCCAAAACTCGACGGATGGACTACCCGTCGCCTGCTGTGCTTGTGCAACGCTCATGACCCAACCAGCCCTTGCTTTGGTCCTATATACCCTTTCTTCGCAGGTTACGTGAACTCCCTTCACCGCTTGATCAGTTGGAGCAGCAATTCTAGAGCGACATCAAGCTTCTATGGGGATCGCATGACCGGCCAGTTTAGCATCAATGCCATACCGAAGATCCTGTTCGGCAGTGGACGGCTCGCTGAGATTGGCGACAAAGTCACAGCTTTGACGGGTTCAACGGCACCCGTTCTTCTCATTGTCGATCCTGCGCTCGCCAAGCAGGGCATCACGGCGAGAGCCTTACAGCATCTGCAGCAGGCTGGCCATGAGTCCCGCATTTTCGATGCGTTCTCAGGTGAGCCCAAATCCTCGACGATCGACCAGGCGAGCGCCGCGGCTGTGGATGCGCACGCCCGGGTCATAGTCGGCCTTGGCGGTGGCACCGCGCTCGACACTGCAAAGCTGGTCTCGGCCTGCGCCGCATCTGGCGCGCCGGCTGAAACCTATGAGCTGTGCAAGTCGCCGCTTCCTGCTGAGCCGCTTCCCTTCATCGCTGTGCCGACGACCGCGGGAACGGGCTCGGAGGTGACTTCGACCAGCGTTTTCACCAACTCAAAAGGCGTAAAGGTCTGGGCTTGGGACCCGCGGCTCAAACCGCGACTGGCGCTTCTCGATCCCGAGCTCACATTGGGCGTGCCGCCCCCCATCACCGCCGCGACGGGCCTTGATGCTCTCGTACATGCTATCGAGGCTTGCACCAACCGTAACCGCAACGACATCGCCGACCTTTATTGTCATCGCGCCATATCCCTGATTGCCGCCAATCTGAAAAGAGCGGTGGAGGATGGAAGCGATCTTGAAGCCCGGGGCGCTGTGCTTCTCGGTTCGTGCCTGGCTGGCATCGGCATCGACAATTGCGGTACGGCGCTCGCGCATAACATCTCCCATGCTCTGGCGGCCCTAGCTCCCATCGCTCATGGTCGCGCCACTGGCCTGGCGATGCTGGCAACGATGGACTGGGTGGCGGAAGCTGCGCCCGAACACTTTGCTAATGTGGCCGTCGCCATGGGCGAGCCGCCTGATGCTTCCGCAGCCGTCGCCGCTTTCGAACGGCTCGTGCGATCTTTGGGAATAAAAATTTCGATCGACGGGGAAGGACTCGATCTCAATCGACCCGAACACTTGGCTGAGCAGATGGCAGCGCCGGAGAACGCGCCGATGCGGAAATCAACGCGTCGGACCATCGTCGACGACGATCTGGTGCCCTTGGCCCGTAGACTCTTCGCTTTGCACTAAGCATGGTTGTAGCCCGACTATAACCCTTCTTAACCGCCCAACTGGTTAATCGACATCCACAGGATTCCCGGTGTCATGGGCTTCGATGTTGAAGCCCATCTTGTTCTGTGTCTTATTCATGCAACGAATGGGGTGGGTCATGATTGAGGTCGATGCTTGAGCAGTGAATTCATCGCGGACGTGCGTTGGCTTCTCAAATCTATCACGCGCGGCCTTGAGAATCGTGGAGCCGGTTCTCCCGAAGTCACTTCCGTATTGGCGCGACTTGCCGAGCAGGATCTGGCGGACAAGTCGTTCACGCCACCCAGACCTTGCACCTTGCCGGCCTGTTCACTTCTGCCCGATGCCGTCGGTGCGGCGCTCGCCATTGCGAGCGATGTTGCAGCCGCAATCGCTGCCCTGCAGGATGAGCTGCACTGGCAACAGAACCCATCCTATTCCGACGTTGCCATGGGCCGCAGCGGCTACATGGATGGTTATGCCTATGCCGAAATCATCGGCCCGAAGGGTTTCTTCCATGGCAATGACTTCCTCCTGGGTTTTCTCCTCCTTGGACCGAACAGAGTTTATCGCGAGCACTATCATCCAGCACCCGAACTTTACTGGACGCTAACGGGGCCTTCGCGCTGGAAGCGCGGAGCAGGGGGCTGGGAGGAGCTTCAGGCCGGCGACATTCGCTGGCATCGGCCCTTTGTCGTTCATGCTACCGAGACTTCGCAGGTGCCGCTTCTCTGTCTCTGGGCCTGGACGAATGACGTCGCCGAGCCGGCCAAGCTCGTGGCGGGCTACGCCTAACTTTTTTCCTTTTGCCGCAGTTTTTTGAGCCTGGCCCGGGCTTTGCCCATTTCTTTTCGCCGGTCGGGGCGGCCGAGCAGCCGCCGCAAGGCATCCCGCCTATCGTGAATGGCGGCAATGGCCAGGCCCATTGGAACGCCGGCTTCGATCAGCACGGCTTCGCCCAGCTGCAGGCTTGCTTCGCTTGTCTCGGGAACCGCTTCCGCCACGCCTCGACCATAGAGTTCCATGGCGTGGTCCTCGTCGCGGGCACGGGCGATGATCTTGACGTCTGGCCGCTCCCGCTTCGCCGTGCGCACCACCTGGTCCAGTTTCGTCGGAGAATCCATGGTAAGAACCAGGACTGCGGCCCTGTCGATTCCGCAGCGGCGCAGAAACTCGGGCCGCGTCGCATCGCCATAATAGACGGGCCGCCCCGCGCGCCTCGCTCGCGCCACCACGTCGGGATCTGCTTCGATGCCGATATAGGAGATCGAGTGCTCGTCGAGCATCGAACCGACAAGCGTCCCCACTCTCCCGAATCCCACGACGATCGCCTTCGACTCGCTGTCTGCGGCGGGTTCGGCCTGGGCCTCCGCCGGCACCGCCGCTTTCCCCGACAGTCTCGAGGTGAGCCTGTCGCCTGCCCATGACATCAAAGGAATGAGCATCATGGTGAGCGACACGATGAGCACAACGTTTTCACTGACGACCGACGATACCGCGCCGGCGGTTGCCGCGGCGGCCATCATGATGAAAGCAAACTCGCCGCCTGGGCCGAGGAGAAGTGCCGTCCTGATACGCGCTGCCTTGGAGATTCGAAACAAGCTGCCGGCCGCGTAGATGATGATCCCCTTGACCGCGATGAGCCCGATCGCCAGGCCGACGATGAGCAGGGGATAGCTGAGCAGAAGCTTCAGATTCATCCCCATGCCAACGAGCAGAAAATAGGTCCCAAGTAGAATTCCCTTGAACGGGTCGATGATTGCCTCGATTTCTCGCCGGTATTCCGTCTCCGCCAGGAGCAGGCCCGCTATGAAGGCGCCCAGCGCCATCGACATCCCTCCAAGCGACGATATGATCGCCGCTCCGACCACGATCAGAAGCGTTGTGGCCATGAAAAGATCGCTGCTGCGTGTCGAAGCGACGAGCCGCAACATTGGCCTTAAGCCCAGCCGCCCGATGATTACGATCAGCAGGATGGTTACGGCCGCCTTGCCCAGGGCCGCCGTGATCTCGCCGAAACTCGTGTGGCCCGTGCTCTCGACGCCCAGCGCTGGTATCAACAGCAGCATGGGCACCACCGTCAGATCCTGAAGCAGGAGCACCGCAAAGCTCGCACGGCCCGTCTGTGTGCCGAGACGTTTCTGGTCCGACAGGAGCTGAATGACGATGGCGGTCGACGACAGCGACAGGGCGAGCCCGACAATGACGGCCTCGGCATTGGTCAGTCCCATGAGCTTGGCCACGGCCGCAATTGCCGCCACCGAGGCGAGCACCTGAATCGAACCGAAGCCGAGGACGAGCCGCCGCAACGCCAGCACTCGCTCGAAGGAAAGCTCGATGCCAACGATGAACAGGAGAAAAACGACACCGAGTTCGGCAAGTCGCGCGATCTCCTCGCGTTCGCCAATAATGAAAATTGAGAACCAGGGGAAGGATTTGGCCAATTCCCCCAGCACGTTTGGCCCGATGAAGGCGCCGACCAGGAGGAACCCGAGGATAGGGTTGATCTTGAGCCGCGTGAACAGGGGAATCACGACACCGGCGGTGCCGAGAACGATCAAAATCTCCTTGTAGAAATATGCATCCGCCGCGCCGGCCATGCTCCATCCTCTGACGTGATAAGCATAGTTCTATCGAATAGGTCCGGAAGCAAGGCTAAGATGAGGCCGCTAGATCTCTTCCCATGGAAAACTATCGAGCCTCTCGGCCCCTCGCGGGGTGATGATGACCTGGGTCTCGAGCTTGATGCATTCTTTTCCGCCTTCTTCCCCAATTAGGCTTTCCACGCAAACGGTCATGTTGTTCTCGAACACTCCGTCGTAATTCCTTGAATAATCAGGGTGGAGCGCCACGGAGGGATATTCGTCCGCCATTCCCACTCCGTGCAAGGCTACGCTGTACCGGCGCGCTTGATACTTCTCCGGAATGCGCCAGGACCTCTCGTTGAATTCGCGGAAGCTCAAGCCCGGCTTCAGTAGTGTGAGATTGTGATGGATCTGCTCGACTGCCGCTGAATAGAGCTCCCTCTGCTTGTTTGTCATCTTGGTATGGCCGATGGTCCAAGAGCGAGACACATCGGCGCAATAGCCGTAGGGCCCGATCATGTCGGTGTCGAAGGCGAGCATATCGCCGGCCTTGCCCATATGGTCGGAGCATTCCTGAAACCAGGGATTGGTGCGCTCACCGATCGTGAGGAGACGGGTCTCCACCCATTCGCCGCCGGAGCGTATGTTCTCATAATGCAGTTCGGCCCAGATCTCTTGCTCGCTCCTGCCGGGAAGCGAATTCTCATACATGCGCGCCATGCCGGCTTCGCACACCCGTATCGTCCAGCGCATGAGCTCGAGCTCCTCTGGAGATTTGATTGACCGTGCGTGCTCCGTAAGCTTCTGGCCTTCGACGACTTGGAGGCCGAGCGCGCGCAACGCATCGGTGCCAGGGGTCTCGCATTTGTCGACTGCAAGCCTGTTTGATCCGCCACCATGCGCCTTGAGCAGACTGGCAATCTCCTGCGACCAGGGTTTGAGCCGTTCTTCCATGCGATCACCGGCTGAGAAATAGAACCACGCAATGGCCGACCGCACCTCATCGATCGTCTCGATGCCGTTGGCGAGATGCTCCGCGCCCTTGTACTCGAAATCGACAGCATGCCCATCGGCGCAGATCACCGCATAGTGCGAGGGATTGTGCAGCATCCACACCTGCATGTTCGACACATCGAGTGCATGCCGGATGTTGCATGGATCGTAAAGCAGGATAGCCCCGCAATCATGCTTGCGCAGCTGCTCGACCACGCGCTGCTTGCGATAGGCGCGAGCCTTCTTCAGTGTCGAATGGGATATTGGACTTTTAAGCGGCTTGTCCACGCCTTCCGCATTCAAATATTCTTTTTTGCGCGCATCCTTGAAGACTTCCATTCTTTCTCTCCTGCCTGCAGGCTCACCCGCGCATCCGTTCGCCTCTTGGATCGAACAGGGGCTCCCGCTGCGGATGGGCCTTGTAGCGTTTGCCGATGATTTCGATCTCGAATCCTTGATCCTCTTCGGCGATCTCTTTCGGCACATACCCGAGCGCCACGGATTTCTGGGCGAAATGCGCATAACCCCCGGACGTGACCCAACCCACGACTTTGCCAGCGTGATACACGGGCTCATCGCCGATCACATCGACATCCCTCGTTTCGGCCACGAAGCTCGTGAGCCTGAGTTTGCCCCCCTCGTGCTTCTCCCTGAGGGCCGCATCGCGCCCGATGAAATCGTTCTTTCTCAGATCGACGAAGCGACTAAGCCCAGCTTCCAGAGGCCCATAGATCGGCCGGTATTCCCGCGCCCATGTTCCCCAGTTCTTCTCAAGCCTCAAGGACATGAGCGCCCGCCCGCCGAAGGATTTCAGCCCGAAGGGCTCTCCAGCCCGGCTCAGCATGTCATGAAGCGTGAGGAGGAAGTCGGAGCGGCACCATATCTCATAGCCGAGGTCGCCCGTGAAGGTGAGGCGCCCGATCTTGACCGGCACGAGCCCAAGTTCCATTTCCCGAAATGACATGAAGGGCATCGCGCCATTCGACATGTCTTCATCCGTGAGGCTCTGTAACAGCGCGCGCGAGTGGGGCCCTGCGATGGACAGGCCCGTGAGTTCGCTGGTGAGCGGCCTCACCTGGACGCTGCCATCCCTCGGCAAAAGCCCTTCCCAATAGCGCATGTGATAGCTTTCCGCGGCACCTGAACCGAAGATGTAGAAGCGTTCATCATCGGCCTTGGCCACGGTGAAATCGCCAATAAGTCTTCCCGCACGATTGAGCATCGGCGTCAGCACGAGGCGGCCTTTCTCCGGCATGCGGTTGGCGAGTGTTGCCGAAAGCCAGCTCTCCACTTCGCTACCCGTCACCTCATATTTTGCATAGCCCGAAATCTCGAAACTGCCACAGCTGGTCCTCACGGTCCGGCACTCATCGCCCACATGAGGAAACGCATTGGAACGCCGGAAGGTCACCTTTTCGACAGCCTTCTTTCCCTTTGGCGCGAACCACAGCGCTTGTTCGAGTCCGTAGCTCACTCCGAAACAGGCGCCCATGCTCTTGAAGCGCTCATAAAGCGGTGAAGTGCGCAAGGGTCGCGCCGCCGGAAGTTCCTCATTTGGGAATGTGATGCGAAAGCGGCGTCCATAGTTCTCCCGCACCTTCTGGTTCGTATAGGCCATTGTGGCCCAGGAGCCGTAGCGCGCTACATCCATCGCCCAGATGTCGAAGCCCGGATCGCCGTCGGCGATCCAATTAGCGAGTGTGAGTCCGACCCCCCCTCCCTGGCTGAAGCCCGCCATCACACCGCAGGCGACCCAGTAGTTCTTAAGTCCTCGGATTGGCCCGACCAGCGGATTGCCATCGGGCGCGAAGGAGAAGGGCCCGTGAATCACGTTCTTGATGCCGGCTTTGGCGAGAGGCGGATGATGCTTGAATGCCCTTTCGAGATTGTCCGAGATCTTGTCGAGCTCTGGCGGCAGGAGTTCGCTTGAGAAATCCCAAGGTGCTGACTTTGGCGACCACGGGACGCCGTTGGGCTCGTAGGTGCCGACCAGCATGCCCGAACGCTCCTGGCGCATGTAGAGCTCGCCGTCAAAATCGATGCAGTGCACGATCTCCTTGCCCGTTTCCTGGTTGAATTGCACGACCTCGGGCATTTCTTCGGTGATCAGATATTGATGCGCCATGCACAGAACCGGAAGTTCCACACCGGCGAATCGCCCCGTTTCTCTGGCCCACAAGCCGCCCGCGTTGACCACGTGCTCGGCACGAATGGTTCCCTGCTCGGTGACGACGTCCCAGCCGCCGTCGCCGCGCTGCTTCGTGTCCACGACGCGGCATTTCTGGATGATCTCGGCCCCCTTGCTGCGCGCTGCCTTGGCATAGGCCTGAGTGGTTCCTGAAGGATCGAGATGGCCTTCGAGCGGGTGCCACATGGCGCCGATGAATTGCTTGTCATCAAGGAGCGGAAAGTGCCTTTTCGCTTCCTTGACCGATATGAGTTCCGTGGCGACGCCAAGATATCGGTTGCGTGCGTGCGCCATCTTCAGCCAGTCGAAACGTTCGCGGGTGGCGACCAGCATCACGCCGCCCGAAAGATGGACTCCGGTGGCCTGCCCTGAGATCTCTTCGATCTCCCGATAGAGGTTGATCGTATATTCCTGCAGCTTCGCAACGTTGGGATCGCCGTTGAGCGTGTGGAAGCCCCCGGCCGCATGCCAGGTCGAGCCCGACGTCAACACGTCGCGTTCCAGAAGAACGACATCGGTGAGACCGCGCTTCGTCAGATGATAGAGGACCGAGCACCCGACGACACCGCCGCCGATGACAACGATCTGTGCGTGCGAACGCATGAATGGCTCTCTCCCGCCTAAAACTTGCGGGCTCTAGCGGTGCACGAACCCCCACGGTTTTTCAAGCTGTAACAGCCACTAGAAGCCGCAGGTCAGCCCCTCTCGAATTTCAGACGTGAATGGCGCTAACCTTTTCCGGGAACCGGCACCGGCGTCGCCGGCTGGCTGCGCATGGGGCTCTTGGCCTCGTCTCCCCCGCGGCCAAAGGCGATGACGGGTTCCATGCTGCGCAGCACCTCTTCAGGCAGATGGCAAAGAATGTGGTGGCCATTCCCCATGTCGCGCTCCGGCGGCATTTGCGTTTCGCAGATCTCACCGATCTTACGGTGGCAGCGTGTCTGGAACGGGCAGCCGGGAGGCGGATTGATCGGCGAAGGGAGCTCGCCCTTCAGCACGATGTGCTTCTTTTTCACCGACGTGTCCGCAATCGGCACGGCCGATAGCAGCGCCTCTGTATAGGGGTGATAGGGGGGCGCGAAAACCTGATCCACCGTGCCCTGCTCCATGATATGACCGAGATACATGACCACGACTCGGTCGGCGAGATAGCGCACGACCGACAAATCATGGCTGATGAAGATCATGGTCGTGTGCTTCTTGCGCTGGATGTCGGTGAGCAACCCAGTGATTGCCGCCTGCACCGAGACGTCGAGCGCCGAAACCGGTTCGTCCGCCACGATTACCGTCGCCTTTCCGCCGAAGGCGCGCGCAATACCGATGCGCTGCTTTTGCCCTCCCGATAGCTGGCGCGGCTTGCGATAGGCGAACTCGCGCGGCAGCTTGACGAGATCGAACATCTCGAACATGCGACGCTGGATTTCGTCCGGTTTTGTGGCCACGCCGAATTTCTTGATCACCCGCGCCACTTGCGAGCCCACCGTGTGACTCGGATTGAGCGTTTCGAACGGGTTCTGAAAGATGAGCTGCAACGACCCGATGAGCTTTGGATCCCGTTTCTGCACTGGCAGATTGGCGATGTCGCGACCTTGAATCTTGACGTGCCCTTCGCTCGCACTTTCGAGACCCATCAGCACCTTGGCGAAGGTCGTCTTGCCGCAGCCCGATTCACCGACGATGGCCACCGTTTCGCCTTCCCGCGCGACAAAATCGAGCTTCTCATTGGCCTTGACGAACCGCCGCCCAAGGCCCCTGTACCAGGCTGCAATCGAATGGTCCTTGAGCTCGTAATATTTCCGCATATGCTCGACTTCGAGAACCGGCCCGCCGATAGACATGGGCTCCTGCGACTGACCCGCACCTTTCCGGAAAGACCAGTCGATCTCCTCGTGACGCACGCAGCGTGCCTCATGGCCGGGGTCGCCGCCGATCGGCAGCATGGGGATGGGTTTGTCGCACCGCCCCTTCTGGAAATAATCGCACCGCGGCGAAAAGGAGCAGCCGGCCGGCCTGTCGGCGGGCAGCGGCAATTGCCCGCGGATGGGCACGAGCGGCCGTGAGATCCTGTCGGTACCGGGAAGCGGGATCGAATCGAACAGGCCTCGCGTATAGGGGTGGCGCATCATGTCGAAGACCTGCTTGACGCTTCCTGTTTCCACCGCGTGGCCGGAGTACATAACCGTAACTTTGTGACAGGTCTCGAGGATCAGCCCCAGATTGTGGGAGATGTAGATCATCGAGGTGCCAAACTCGCGGCTGATTTCCTTGATAAGCTCGATGATCCCGGCCTCCACAGTTACGTCGAGGGCTGTCGTCGGCTCATCGAGCAGGAGAAGCTTGGGGTTGGACAAGAGCGCCATAGCAATCAGTACGCGCTGCTGCTGCCCGCCAGAAAGCTGATGCGGATAGGCGAGCATGATGCGCTCCGGATCGGGCAGCCTCACCTTTGCCAGCAGCGCCATCGAGCGTTGGCGTGCCTTCTGCTCGTTCATGTCCTGATGGATCATCAGCACTTCGTTAAGCTGATCGCCCGCCCGCATTGACGGATTGAGGGACGCCATCGGCTCCTGGTAGACCATGGCGATCTGCGAGCCGCGGATCGAGCGCAGCTCCTCTTCCGACAGACTCGTGATGTCCCGGCCCATGAATTTGATCGAGCCGCCGGTGATTGCTCCATTCCGCCCCATGTGCCGCATGATGGCGAGCGCGACCGTGGACTTCCCGCACCCGGACTCGCCGACAAGCCCAACGGCTTCACCCGGCATCACCGTGAGATTGAAATCGACGACCGCCGGCACTTCGCCGCCGCGTGTGTAATAGCTGATACAGAGGTCTTTGCACTCGAGGACCGGTATGGAACTCTTGGTGTCGTGCATGATCAGTCCCGTAGCGAAATTTCGCGTAGGCCGTCAGCCAGCATGTTCAGGCCGAGCACCATGGTCGAGACGGCGATCGCTGGCCAGAGCATGGCATTGGCGCCGAAGGAACCGAACTTCTGCGCCGCATTGATCATGCTGCCCCAGTCTGGCTCAGGTGGCGGCAGGCCGAGACCCAGATAGCCGAGCAGCGCGATGGTGATCGTAACATAACCCATGCGCAGACAGGCATCGACGATCAGGGGTCCGCGCGCATTGGGCAGAAGCTCAACGAGCATGATGTACAGCGGCTGCTCGCCCCTCACCTGGGCGGCGGCGATATAGTCACGCGTCTTCAGATCGAGCACGATGCCGCGTACGATGCGCATGACCTGCGGCCCGGTGGCGAGCGTGACGGCAACGATAATGTTGAGCGGCGTCGCACCGAAGCGCCCGATAATGATCAGGTAGAGCACGATCAACGGGAACGACATCACCAGATTTCCGATGAAGCTCAGCACGTCGTCCCAGCGCCCGCCTAGATAACCCGCCGCCACTCCCATGAACATGCCCGTGGTATAGGCGCTGAGCGTTGCAAGGCCCGCCCAAATAAACACGCGCCTTGCGCCCCAGATCAGACGCGAGAGCAGGTCGCGGCCGAGATCGTCAGTGCCAAGCCAGAAATAGGCCCCGTCCGGTCCTTCCGTGAGCGGCCAGGCGAGAAGATGCGAGGAAAACTGCTTGAGGGGAGGGATGAGAGGCAAGATTGGCGCCACGAGGGCGAGAATCAGCCAGAATAACACCAGAGCAAGCCCGAACATGCCGATGCGTGACTCTCGCATGAGTCCCACCGTCTTGATGAGCTTCTCGACGGAGGACCGTCGGGCCGGCAGGGGCAGGGCTTGGTCGGTCATGGGGCCACCTAGGTCAGCCTGATGCGGGGATTGAGAAACATATAGCCGATTTCTGAAATGAACTGCGTGGTGACGGCCAGCGCCACGGCGGTCATCGTGCAGGCCTCGACGATGAAGACGTCGTTGAATTGCGCCGCCTCATAGAGGCGCCGTCCAAACCCGTCATAAGCGAAGATGACCTCGGTTACGATCACCCCGGACAAGAGATAGTTGATCTGCAGCACCATCACCGTGAACGGCGCGATGAGCGCATTGCGCAGCGCATGTTTCATGACCACCCGCCGGAAGGGCATGCCCTTGAGCACGGCGGTCCGCACATATTGCGAGTTCATCACCTCGGCCATGGAGGCGCGCATCATGCGGGTATAGTAGCCGAAGTTGAAGATGACGAGCACGGCAACGGGAAGGATGAGCTCCTTTCGGAAGAGTGATCCTGGGCCAGAAGACGTGCCGGGCAGCCAGCCGAGCCAAAAGACAAAAATGGCCAGAAGGAAGGTGGCGGACGCGAATTCCGGCACCGAGGTGGTCAGCACCGAGATGAAGGAGATCGATCGGTCCATGACACTGCCTTCAGCAATTCCGGACAGAACGCCGAGAGTAAGTGAGATGAGAACCGTTAGGCTGAACACCCAAAGAGCCAGGATGGCCGTGTTGAGCAGGCTTGGCAGAATGATCTCAACAACCGGCCGGTTAAACTGAATGGAGGTACCGAAATCGCCGGTCAACGCCCGCCCCACCCAGGCCACATAGCGCTCGAGGAACGGCTCATTGTAGCCGTTCTGTTCGAGCCACGCCTGACGCTGCTCCGCCGAGGTGTAGGGACCAATAGCCTGGATGACCACCCTGTCCTTGTCGAATTCGAACAGCAGATAGAGTATGAAGGAAGACACGAGCATGATGAGAAGCATCATTCCCAAGCGTCTTCCGATGAGCGGCAGCATGCTGCGTGATCACTCCCTACCAACCTGCGGAGCACCAAGGCGCCGCAAGCTCACCCTTCCCTCGGGCTCTTCTCGGCCCTGTGGCTTGATCATAGTCGCTGCAGGAGACCCGTCGCAAGGAATGTCTACGCTTCCCCCTGCTGACTGAACGGATTTTTGGCTCCTGCCCAATGCGCATATTTCCGCTGCCCAGAGACGACAGGACCAATGGCTGGGCCGCGCTGCTGCCGGATCTCGCCCCCCGCGCCGTCTTTCTGGCGCTCAGCAGGCTGATTATGCCGTGATTGGTGCAGGCATTGCCGGCCTTGCCGCCGCCCGCCGCTTGGGCGAACTCAAGCCCGGAGCCCGCGTGCTCCTGATCGACGCCCAGCGCGTCGGCGATTGCGCTTCTGGCCGCAATTCCGGTTTCATCATCGACCTACCGCACGAAACGGAAAGCCTGTCCGAGGATGCCCTCCAGCATCAGGAGCGTGTCCTGCGGCTCAACCGCTTCGCCATTGCAAGGCTTCGCGATCTCGTGAAGCGACACGCCATCGCCTGTGAATGGGCTGAGCGCGGCATGTACCGCGGCGCGGTGACGAGAGGCGCCTCACGCTTCCTCGATCCTTATGAGCAGATGATCAAGCGTCTTGGCGTTCCCGTTCGGCGAGTTGACAGAGCCGAGCTGCAGAAACGCTTGGGAACCTCGCTTTATGCAGAGGCGGTCTATTCTGCGGGCACGGTGCTCGTACAGCCCGCCGCTCTAGTGCGAGGATTGAGCCGCAGCCTGCCCGAAAACGTGGAGCTCTATGAGAATGCTCCGGTACTGTCCGTGAACCATGGCGCTTCGATTGAACTCGTCACACCGGAGGCTACCCTAAAGGCAGGCAAGCTCGTCCTCGCAGTCGATGGCCTGTTGCCGGCCTTCGGCTTCATGCGAAATCGCCTGATCAATCTTGGTCTCTGGGCAAGCATCACCCGCGAGCTCAATGATGATATGCTGAAAAGCCTTGGCAGCGAAAACAATTGGGGCATGACGCCTGCCGACGCCCGGGGCGGCATCACCATGCGGCTCCTGGCCTCTCGCCGGCTTCTCCTGCGCGCCATCACCTATCCTGAGCAGAACTATCGCCCGCACACACCCGATCTGCTGCGCGTTCGCGAGATCCACCGACGTATACTGGAACGCCGTTTTCCTCAGCTCGCCCCGATCGCGATCGAGAATACTTGGGCCGGTTTCGTGTCCAAGAGCTGGAATGCTCAGCCCGCCTTCGGCGAGCTTGCGCCCAATATCTATTCGGCTTGCGTCCATAATGGCGTCGGCATGGCGCGCGGAACCTATCAGGGCGAGCTCGTGGCCGATTTGATTGCCGGCGAGGCGCATGATCTCGTGCGCGACATGCTGGCCCATGGCCGCCCTTCGCGTCTGCCGCCCGAGCCGTTTACCACCTGGGGCGCCCGCGCCCACATCACCTGGCTCGAGTTTCTCTCGCGCAAAGAAAGATGAGCCGCCCTACACCCACGGGCAGTTGGAATTGCGGTCGCCGAAAGTTCGTCCTTGCGCAAAGCGAGTAAGCGCAAACGGTGCCAGATCGGGCGAAGGTTCGCCGCTCACCAAATGCTGCGCAACGAGCTTGCCAACGCCGATCATTTTATAGCCGTGGTTCGAATCGGCGATCATATAGGCGTTATCCTTGACCCAGTCGAAGATCGGCACATTATCGGGAGTGAAGGCGCCGATGCCGCCGTTCGGGCGCTTCTTAAATTGCCCGCCGTAACCTTTGAAGCGGTCGAAGAGATAGGCGAGTGTCGCCATGTAGTAATCCTCGAACCAAGGATCGGCCTGATAGCGATCATTCTTGTGTCCATAAGGGTCGAGAGTCGCCTTGGGCCCAAGCTTGATCGGAATCGTACCACCCTGAACGCCAGGCGCTCCAACGCGCTCGGCGGCATAGCGCACATACATATAAAAGTGCTTGTCGGGGAATTCCTTCCCGTCCTCGGTGATGACCGGTGTGTTCATCAGCTCCACATGCAGCACGGGAGGATCTTTATCGTCGGCGGTGCGGAAACGCTCGCCCTCCTTCAGATAGACTTCACCCTCAAGCAGCCGCCAATAGGTCCACATGTCGGCATCGCGCACCACCCCGCCGTCGGGGTAGCGCATGTCGATCTTGGGAGCCATGCCAAGCCAATCCCAATGCTGACTGGCCCAGGCGCCAGCGCAGATCACCACGCAATCTGCCTTGAGGTCGCCATGCGTTGTCTTGACTGCGGTGATGCGGCCGTTCTGCATATCATAGCCGGTCACTGCAGGACCGAACACGCATTTCACCCCCCACTGCATGCATTTGTTGTGAAGCCCCTGCACGGCAAGATGGGTTCCTGCATAGCCGGAAGGCTTCTCGTGCAGCACCACATCGGCGCGATCCACATTGAAGTCGGGCCAGATTGATTTCAGGAATTTCTTGGCGTCCTGCCCTGTGTACATGTCGGATGGGTAGCCAGCCTTGGTCTGACTCTGATGCATTTTCTCATAGTCGGATTCCTGATTGGCCTCGCCCACCGACACATAGCCCACCTGCTGGAACCCGAAGTTCACCGGGTCAGACTGCCATACGTCGACCGAGTGGCGGAGGATCCGGTGCAAAGGAGAGGTCATGTAAAGATTGCGCACACAGCCGCAGGCAATTCCCGTCGCGCCCGCTCCAGGCCCGGTCTTGTCGATGAGCACCACGTCCGAGCCCTTACCCTTGCCGGACTTCTCGAGCGCCATCGCCAAATGCCATGCCGTCGACATGCCATGCATCCCGGCTCCGATCACCACATAGGCTGCCGACTTAGGAAGTGAAATATCCATCGTGTTCTCTCCCGTGATCTATGGGCTATTGATGAGTGTCTGTTGTTTGATGCGCGGCAGGCTTGTCATGTTGGGATGGGCCACCGGCTCTTTGGCGCGGAGCAGCCAACGGCTGGCGATCTCGCTGTAGCCATGCATCAGATAGGCGCAATTCTCCTGAACCAGCCGCTCCTTGTTCGCCCGATAATAGGCTGGAAGCTTGTACCATGCGAGCCGCGGCAGCTCGTGGTGCGGCATGTGCAGATTATTGTTCAGATAGAGCAGGCTCACGATTGGATTGCTCTCCACGATAATAACCCGGCAGCCCGGCACGTCATGGGCACGATGCTCCGCATAGGATCGCATCATCGTCAGCGAATTGCCCCAGTAGGCGATGCCGAACACATAGTACCACAGCGACATGCCGCAAACCTCGCCGATCCACAGGGCCAGGAGACCGATCCCCACCGCGTGGAGCAGCCATGCGTCGCGGACCTCCCTGTCGCCGGCGAGGATCAACCTCGCATCGCAGCTGATAAAACGTGCCGTGGCCAGAGCCGGCCCCAGCAGAAACCGGCCGAGCATCGAATTGTTGATCGTGTAGAGCTCCCTGCCGGCGCGGGACGTCCTCTCCCAGGCCTGCGGGTCGAGATAATAGGATTCCGGGTCCTCTTGCGGATCGGTCAGCTGGTCGTTGCGGTGATGTGTGAGGTGAAGCTTCTTATAGCGGCGATAGGGGATCCAAAGCGACAGAGGCAGAAAAACGAATATCTCGTTCAGAAGTCCGCGTCGGGTCGGATGGCCGTGCAAGGCTTCATGCTGAAGAGATCCGTGGAAGGCCACGAGATAGGCTCCGACAGGCGTAACGATCCACCAAGGCAGGCTCGCATGGAAATAAGTGAGCAGACTGAAAGCCAGCCACAAACCGCCCAGCGCGAGCCATGTCGGCCATTCGACCGGCCGTGGCCGTGAATCGGCAAAATCAAAAATCGAACCCATCGTTGCCTCGCCTCCGCAACTGTTTAGCGAAACCTGATGGAGGTTGCGATGGTATTCTGCGCATAATTCGTTGACTTAGGTCTACATTTTCCGCAATAGTTTACAATTGTAAACATGCAGAAACACGAGACAGTTGAGACCTTTCAGCGTCGACTGCGCGAGCTCATCGCGAGGACCGGGCTCTCGCGGGCCAAATTCGCCGCCCGAGCTGGCCTCGACCGCTCGACCCTGACCCAGCTTTTGACCGAAGATAACCTTCGCCTGCCGAGAGCTGAAACGATTGCCAACATCGCCGCCCGCCATACCTCCTCTGCAGACTGGCTGCTGGGCCTTTCCGAGCAGGATCAGGTGGCCACGGATATCGTGCCGCAGCTCGCCATCGAACCGGATGCTTCGAGCCCGGCCGATGCGCGGCTCAAGCTCTGGCACGAGGAAGCGAGGGGCTTCAAGGTGCGTTACGTACCAGCCACCGTTCCGGACCAGCTCAAGGATGATGCGCTCATTGCCTATGAGAGCGGGCGCCTCGACAGTAAGGCCGCCGACGCCTGGTCAGGCGTGGCCCGGGCCCGCATAGCATATGCCAGACGCCCGGATACGGAGATTGAGGTCTGCGCACCCTTCCAGAGCTTCGAGCTCTTCGCTGCGGGCCATGGCATCTGGCAGGGTCTCGCCCGCGCCGAGCGTCTGGCTGCCCTGCATCATGCCGTTGAGGTGCTCGAGAGCCTTTATCCCTCCTACCGCCTCTTCCTCTTCGACGGGCGCGAGCGTTTTTCGATTCCCTACACAGTCTTCGGACCCAAACGCGTGGCCATTTACGTCGGCGACATGTATTTCGTCTTTACCTCCACCGAACACATTCGCGAACTCACGCGTCATTTCGACAGCCTGATTTGCAGTGCCCGCATACAGCCAAATGAGGCATCCGGATTTCTTCGTCGCCTTCTCGTTAGGATTGGCTGAATGCCGATGTTGACGGCATTGATTGATGTGTGGAAGGTGCTGGCGATGCCGATCATCTCTCTTCCCATGTACGACTGGCCGGAAGTTCGCGAAGCGACCGACACCTGGGCTCACGGCATTGCGCGGCATCTGCGCCAACATGGGTTCCCCGAGGCTCCCTCTGAGCTGCTCCGTTGCGAAAACTATGGCGAGGTCTGGCTCTCTCCCGACCTGTTGTTGAGCCAGACCTGCGGCTATCCTTTGACCCACACCTATCCCCGCTGCCTCATGCCGGTTGTCACGCCGCACTATTCCGTCGAGGGCTGTGCTGGTCCCCACTATTCAAGCTTCATCATGGTTCATCGCTCGGCCAATGTTCACCAATTGAGCGATCTGCGCTCCCATGTCTCGGCCATAAACGATCGCCACTCCATGTCCGGGATGCTGGCCTTGAAACTCATGTTTGCACCGCTTGCTCGGGCGGGGGATTTTTTCGCTCGCACCGTCGAGACGGGCAGCCATCTGAATTCGCTGCAGGCGGTGCAGCAAGGCAAGGCAGATGTCTGCGCCATCGATGCTGTCTGCCTGGCCATGGCGAAACGGTATCGACCGGAACTTCTTGAGGGTCTGACTGAACTGGCCCGTTCTCCCAGCGCACCAGGTCTTCCTATGGTCACATCCTTGCGCCGCTCCGCGGAGGAAATTGTAAGGTTGCGTCGTGCTTTGGAAGCAGCTTTTGCCGATTCAACGCTTGAGCACGCCCGCGAAGCACTTTTCCTTGCGGGCGCTTCCGTCCTCGACATTGACGACTACACCATCATTTTGAATCTCGAACGCGATGTACAGCGCCACGGGGATCTTACGCTCTGGCAAGCTGCCTAATCCATCGGATCACACGCCCATGTACGACCTCTACACGTGGAGCACGCCAAACGGCCGCAAAATTTCCATCATTCTGGAGGAATTGGCCGTTCCCTATGAAATTCACCCGGTAAACATCGACGCTGGCGAACAAAATACGCCCGAGTTCACCAAGCTTTCCCCCAATCAAAAGATACCAGCGCTTGTAGACAGGGACAGCAAACTGAATATTTTCGAATCGGGCGCCATTCTCATGTATCTGGCCGATAAGCATGGAAGGTTCTTTGCCGCCGCCGGCGAGGCCCGCCTTCGAACAATCGAATGGCTCATGTGGCAGATGTCCACGGTCGGCCCTTTTCTGGGACGTGCGCACTACTTTCTCAGGAACAATCCAGGCAAGGCGCCTTTCGCCGAAGAATGGTTCGCCAAGGAGGCGCAGCGGATATACCGCGTTCTGAACGCTCGCCTCGAGGGCCGGGCGTTCATTGTCGATGATTATTCCATTGCAGATATCGCCTGTTTTCCCTGGACCGCTCGCTATTCCTGGCATCGTGTCGATCTTGACGACTTTCCGCGCGTGAAGGATTGGTATCTGCGCATCGCGGCGAGGCCGGCCGTCATCAGAGGCTATAGCCAGCCTGACGCCCGGGCGCGCATCCCAATTCCGGAGTGAGCATGGCGGAGCCCTGCATCATCACCGTCGCCATCACGGGATCGCTCCCCCGCAAGGAGAACAATCCCGCCGTTCCA
>Ga0075431_100000456_pt1 | contig 33631 bp, 22 predicted proteins | sample RhiMetdeltSRZDD5_FD_75297 | JGI IMG/M metagenome (GOLD analysis project Ga0075431, IMG submission 75297) | Populus rhizosphere microbial communities from Tennessee, USA - Rhizosphere MetaG P. deltoides SRZDD5 | ecosystem: Host-associated > Plants > Roots > Rhizosphere > Soil | place: USA... | reverse complement strand
TCGTCCCCGTGCTGCCCTTCGCCGGCGCGGCGCTCAACGGCGCCCTCGGCCCGCGGGTGCCGAAGGGGGTGACGACGCTGGTGGCGCTCGCCGCGCCGGGCGCGTCGCTGCTGGTGGCGCTCGCCGCCATCTGGCAGTGGTGGCACGGCGCCGGGCCGCAGCCCTTCGAGCAGGTGCTCTACGCCTGGACCAAGGCGCCGCTGCAGATCGACGTCGCCTTCCTGCTCGACCCGCTGTCGGCGGTGATGACCTTCGTCGTCACCTTCGTCGGCTTCTGGATCCACGTCTACTCGGTCGGCTACATGCACCACGAGAAGGGGTACCAGCGCTACTTCGTGTACCTCAACCTCTTCATGGGCATGATGCTGCTGCTCGTGCTCGGCAACAACTTCCTGGTCACCTTCGTCGGCTGGGAGGGTGTCGGCCTCTGCTCCTACCTGCTGATCGGCTTCTACTACGACCAGGAGGTTCCCCCGCAGGCGGGGCGCAAGGCGTTCATCGTCAACCGCATCGGCGACTTCGCCTTCCTCGCCGGCATGTTCGCCCTGGCGCAGCGGTTCGGGACGCTCGACTACCGGAAGATCTTCGCGGCGATCACCGCCGACCCCCACGCCCTCCAGACCCCCTACATGCTGGGGCTCTCGTTCGCCGCCTTCGTCGCGGTCTGTCTCTTCGCCGGCGCGACCGGCAAGAGCGCCCAGATCCCCCTCTACGTCTGGCTCCCCGACGCCATGGCCGGCCCCACGCCGGTGTCGGCGCTGATCCACGCCGCCACCATGGTCACCGCCGGCGTCTACATCGTGGTGCGCACCAACGCGCTCTTCCAGCTCGCGCCGGGAGTCCTCTGGGCGGTGGCGATCATCGCCGCGGCCACCGCGGTCGTCGCTGCCACCATCGGCGTCGCGCAGAACGACATCAAGCGGGTGCTCGCCTACTCGACGGTGTCGCAGCTCGGCTACATGTTCCTCGCCGCGGGCGCCGGCGCCTACGCGGTGGCGATCTTCCACCTCGCCACCCACGCCTTCTTCAAGGCCCTCCTCTTCCTCGACTCCGGCTCGGTGATCCACGCCATGTCCGGCGAACAGGACATGCGGCGCATGGGCGGCCTCAGGAAGCACCTGCCGGTCACCTACTGGACGACGCTCATTGGCTGCCTGGCGATCTCCGGAGTTCCCGGCTTCGCCGGCTTCTTCAGCAAGGACGCCATCCTCGGCGCGGCGTGGCAAGCGCACATCGCGCTCTGGGCGGTCGGCACGATCACCGCCGGCATCACCGCTTTCTACATGTTCCGCATGTTCTTCATGACCTTCCACGGCCGGTTCCGGGGCACCGAGGAGCAGCACCACCACCTCCACGAGTCGCCGCCGTCGATGACCCTGCCGCTCGTCGTGCTGGCGGTCGGTGCCGTCGTCTCGGGCTGGGTGGGCACGATCCCGTTCCTCCACCGCGACTGGCTGGGCCACTTCCTGGCGCCCGTCATCGCCGACGTCGGCCACGGGCACGCGCACGCCGAACACGGTCCCGGCCTCGAGGCGTTCCTCGTCGGCGCGTCGGTGGCCGTTGGGCTGCTCGGCATCTTCGTCGCCTGGCGCCTCTACGGCCGGGACCGCAACCTCGCGGGCGAAGATGCGTTCATCGCCCGCTTCCCGGCCGTGCACCGGGTGCTCGCCAACAAGTACTACGTCGACGAGCTCTACGACGCCGTCGTCGTGCGACCGATTGCCTGGCTCGCGCGCATGTGCTTCCGGGTGATCGACACGATCTTCATCAACGGCACCGTCCACGTCGGCGCCTTCGTGACCGAGCTGATCGGCGACCTCGGGCGCTTCACGACGACCGGCAACGTGCGCAACTACTCTCTCTACTTCTTCACCGCCGTGATCGTCCTCTTCTGCTGGCTGGTGTTCTGAGTCCGGGCTTTCCCTGATGGAAACTTTCCTCTCCCTCTTCACCCACAACACCCTCACCCTGATGGTGTTCTTCCCCGCCATCGCGGCGCTGCCGTTGATCTTCATCCCGGCCCGGCAGTCGCAGACCGGCGTCAAGATCTACACGCTCGCCGCCACCCTGGTGGAGCTCGCCATCGGCGGCAGCTACCTCCTCAGCCGCCTGGCGCCCGGCGCGTCGTTCCCGTTCGTCCGCGAGCTCGGCCTCGACGGGCAGCCGATCTCGTGGATCCCCCGCTGGGGAATCCGCTACGAGCTCGCCATCGACGGCATCTCGATGCCGCTCGTTGCCCTCACCCTGGTGCTGATGCCACTCGTCATCCTCGGCTCGTGGAAGGGGATCGAGAAGCACTGGAAGGCGTATGGCGCCGCCATGCTGCTGCTCACCACGGGCATGCTCGGGGTCTTCCTCGCCTTCGACCTCTTCCTCTTCTACGTCTTCTGGGAGCTGGTCCTGGTGCCGATGTACCTCATCATCGGCATCTGGGGCGGCGAGCGGAAGATCTACGCGGCGCTCAAGTTCTTCCTCTACACGATGGCCGGGTCGCTACCCATGCTGGTGGCCCTCCTCTGGCTCGGCTGGCGCCAGCACGAGGCGACGGGGGTCTGGAGCTTCGCCCTCGCGGACCTCGCGCAGCTCTCGCTGCCGCTGCAGCCGCAGCTCTGGCTGTTCGCCGCCTTCGCGCTCGCCTTCGCCATCAAGGTGCCGATGTTCCCACTCCACACATGGCTGCCGGACGCGCACGTCGAGGCGCCGACGGGCGGCTCGGTGATCCTCGCCGGAGTGCTGCTCAAGCTGGGGACCTACGGCTTCCTGCGCGTCGCCATCCCGCTCTTCCCGGGAGCGGCCCTCCGCCTCGGCATGCCCCTCGTCGTGCTGGCGCTCATCGGCATCCTCTACGGAGCCCTCGTCGCCTGGGTGCAGAGCGACATGAAGAAGCTCGTCGCCTACTCGTCCGTCGCGCACCTCGGCTTCGTCATGCTCGGCCTGCTCGCCTTCGACCTCGTCGCCTGGCAGGGCGCGCTGCTGCAGATGGTCAACCACGGCCTCTCCACCGGCGCCCTCTTCCTGCTCGTCGGCATGCTCTACGACCGGCGGCACACGAAGAAGTTCGACGAGTTCGGCGGCCTCGCCAAGGTGATGCCGGTGTTCGCCTTCTTCCTCGTCTTCTCGTCGCTCGCCTCCGTCGGGCTGCCCATGCTCAACGGCTTCGTCGGCGAGTTCCTCATCCTCGTCGGCAGCTTCGGGACCGACGTCATGGACCTCCGCTGGGCGACGGTGGCGGCCACCTTCGGGGTCGTGCTCGCCGCGGTCTACCTCCTGAAGATGCTCTACCTGACGTTGTGGGGGCCGATCACGCGCCCCGAGAACGAGCGGCTCGAGGACCTCTCCTTCCGTGAGATCGTGACGCTGGTGCCGCTCTGCGCGCTGATGCTCTGGATCGGAGTCGCACCGGCCCTGTTCATCGACCCCAGCACCAGGCACCTCGACGAGCTCCTCACCAGCGTGCGTGCACGGATGCATGTCGAAGGCCCCGGCGTGGCGGCGGCACCGCCGCACGACCCGACCACCCCGACCGCACTCGGCGGCGCCGCGCACACGTCGGCGGCCCGCCCGTCGACCGGGGGCGCGCCATGAGCTTCGACGCCGCCATGCGCGCCGACGTGGCCTCGCTCATGCCCGAGATCCTCCTCGGCGGGCTGGCGGTCCTCGTGCTGGTGGGTGACGCCCTGCTGCCCGCGCTGCGCCGGCTGTGGGTGCCGCTCTCGGCGCTGGCGGTGATCGCCGTCGGCTTCTTCATCACCATGCCCGGCTGGGCGCAGGAGAGCACGTTCGGCGGCTTCCTCGAATGGTCGCCCGTCACGCTGGCTCTGGCGGAGATCGTGCTGCTCTCGGCGGCGCTGGCCCTGCTCGCCTCCCAGGGCTATCTCCGGCGCGAGGGTCTCGGCACCGGGGAGTACACGGCCCTTCTTCTCTGGTGCACCGTCGGCATGCTTTTCCTCGTGCGCGCCGCGGAGCTGCTCACCCTCTTCCTGGCGCTCGAGCTCCTCTCCTTCTGCCTCTACGCCCTCGCCGCCTACCACCGGCGGCTGGCGATGGCGACCGAGGGAGGTCTCAAATACTTCCTGATGGGCGCCTTCGTCAGCTCCTTCGTGCTGCTCGGCATCGCCCTCCTCTACGGCGAGACCGGGTCGACGCGCCTGTCGCAGATTGCCGACACGCTGGCGGGTGGCGGCGGCTCCGGCGTCGTGGTCACTCTCGGGTTCCTGCTGCTCGTCTGCGGCTTCGCCTTCAAGATGAGCCTCGTTCCGTTCCACGCCTGGGCCCCGGACACCTACCAGGGCGCCCCGTCGCCTTTCGTCGTCTTCCTTTCGGTGGCGCCGAAGGCGGCGAGCGCGCTCGTCATGGTGCGGCTGCTGTCGACGATCGGCGTCGCCCAGGTGGGGCACAACTGGCCACCCCTCGTCGCCCTGCTCTCGATCCTCTCGATGGTCGGCGGCAACCTCCTGGCCCTGGTGCAGAAGGACGTCAAGCGCATGCTCGCCTACTCGGGCATCGCGCACATGGGCTACCTGCTCATCCCGCTGGTGACGGTCGGGCCCGACAGCCTCACGCCGGTGCTCGTCTACCTCCTCGCCTACGCGCTGATGAACGCCGGCGCGTTCGCCGTCGTGGCCCTTCTCTACGCGCGCCCCGGCGAGCAGCACATGATCTCGGAGCTCTCGGGCTGGGGATACCGATTCCCATTCCTCGGCATCTGCCTCACCGTCTCCATGCTCTCCCTCGCCGGCATCCCGCCGACGCTCGGCTTCCTGGGCAAATACCTGGTCTTCTTCCACGCCATCCAGCACGGCCACCTGTCGCTCGCGCTCGTCGGCATCGCGGCCAGCCTCATCGGTGCGGTGTATTACCTGCGCGTCGTGTACGTGCTCTACATGAAGCCGGAAGTGCAGGAGCCGGGCGGGCTCTTGATCGACTTCTGGGGCCGCGCCGCGGTGCTCATAGCCGCCGCGGGCACGCTGCTGCTGGGCGTCTGGCCGGGCGCGCTGCTCGAGTGGCTGGAACGCGCCGTCGGCGGGCAGTGATCTGAGCGGCCCGTAGAGGAGCGCCGTGAGCGACGTCTCCCCGCTCACCCTCAACCGACTGTCGCTCTACCTGCGCTGCCTGCAGGACCTCGCCTCCCAGGGCGTCGAGCGGGTCTCCTCGAAGGAGCTGGCCGAGCGCTACCAGCTCTCGGCCTCGCAGATCCGCAAGGACCTCGCCCAGTTCGGGGAGTTCGGCATCCGCGGCGTCGGCTACGAGATCGAGCACCTTCGCGACCGGCTCCGCGCGTTGCTCGGGCTCGACCGCCGACATGGCCTGGTGATCCTCGGCGTGGGGAGCGTCGGCACCGCGCTCGCCCGCTTCGCCGGCTTCAACCAGGACGGCTACCGCGTCGTCGGCCTCGTCGACTCCGACCCGGCCAAGGTCGGTCGGCGGCTGGGCACCCTGCGAGTCGAGCCCGTCGCCCGGTTGACCGCCGTCGTGCGCGAGACGGGCGCCACCATCGGAGTCCTGGCGGTGCCGGCGGCGGCGGCGCAGTCGAGCTACGACGCGCTGGTGGCCGCCGGCATCGGCGCCGTGCTCAACTTCGCCCCGACGCAGATCCGCGAGAGCCGAGGGGTGCGCATCAAGACCGTCGACCTGCGCGTCGACCTCGAGGAGCTCGGTTTCTACCTCGCTCAGGCGACATAGAACGACAGGCAGCTGTCGCCGTAGCAGCGCGTCTCGTCAAACGTGAGACCGTCGGGCACCGGAGGAACGGCGTCACGCGCTCCGTGCTCGAAGGCGAGCGCTCCCCCGGGCGAGACCAGCGGCACGGCCCCGGCGAGGACCTTCGCCGCGTCGGCGAAGCCGTACGGCGGATCGACGAAGACGAGGTCGAACGGCGCCTCGTGCTCGCGGAGCACCGCGAGCCCCGCCGGCAGGCGCAGGCGGTAGCTCTTCACGGACTCGCCGGCGCCGAGGGCGGCGATGTTCTCGCCCAGCGTGCGCGACGTCCGCGGGTCGCCCTCGACCAGCACGGCGCGCTCCGCCCCGCGGCCCACCGCCTCCAGCCCGACGGCTCCGGCGCCGGCGAAGAGGTCCAGGAAGCGCGCGCCGGAGAGGCTCCCCTGCCAGATCGAGAAGAGCGCCTCGCGGAGGCGCCCTTCCGTCGGTCGCACGCCGTGCGGGACCCGAAGCCGGCGCCCGCGCCAGCGACCGCCGGTCAGGCGCAACTCGCTCAAGGGCGGCGGCGCGACACCAGCGCCTCGAAGACGGCGGGGATGTCCTCGGGGCGGATGTAGAGCGTGAGCGGTTGCTCGACGCCGCGCATCTCGAGGCCCAGCTTGTCGGCGGTGAATCCCACCACCTCGAAGAGGATGCCGTCGGCGCGCCGCAGCACGTCACCCGGTCGCGCGCGATAGCGCGGGGGTAGGTCGGTCGTCACGCGCGTTCGCGCCGCCATCTCGTCGGCCACGCGGAGGATGGTCGCCACCGACAGCGGCAGGCTGTCGAACCGCGAGAAGGCGAGATCGCGAGCCGGGCGGCCGTCGAGGCCGAGCCGCAAGGTGCAGTGCTCGAGCCAGTCCCCCTCCGCGCTCTCCTGCCGGTCGTGCACCTCGGACAGGTCTTCGGCAAGGAGCCGCGCCACGTAGCCCTCGAGCTCCACCGGTCCCAGCTCGCCGAGTCGCATCCGCGGCGCCTTGCCGAGACCCTCGCGCAACCGCACCGTGCCGTTGGCGAAGAGCGTGATCTGGCGCACGCCGAGCTGGTTGGCGCAGCGGTAGTCGAGAAGCTCGCGGGAGCGGTCGCCGGCGGCGGGCGCCTGCGTAGCCGAGGCCGCTCCCGACAGAGTTCTCGGTTCCGGAGCTCTCGGTTCGATTGCGCCGGCGCTGGCTGCCCATGCCGGCGGGCAGGCCGCCAGGATGGTGAGCGCGATCACGACGGAGCGGGATGCGCCGCGCGCGATTGTCCGTCCGGGTCCCTTGTCTGCCACATCGGGATTGTAGGTCCTAGTGGCCGCCGATTGCGGCGCCATCTGCTTCCGATTTGGGTGGTACAGGCCACGACCAGGGGCGTCGGCAACGCGAAGGCCGGCCCCGCCATCGGAGCCGGCCATTTCGAACCCTCGCGTCCGAGTCGCGAAGGGGATCGTCAGCTCACGCCGTTGGGCCCATTCGGGGAGCCCGGCGTGGGGGACTTGAGGTACGGGAACGTCGAATCGAACTGCGAGGCGTCCTGGAGGGTGCCGTCGGTGAACGGCAGGTTCCCGGACGGAGCGTCCGCCGGGGTGCAGAAGACACCGGGGAAGGCGTGGCAGAGCACGCCCATCGCCACGCGGAGCTCGATGTCGACGACGTCGTCGCCGGGCCGGCGCCCGTTCGGGAAGCCCGCATTGTCCCCGCCCAGCACGCCAAGGTTGTTCTGGCTCGCCGAGGGGGTGGCGGCGATCGACGTGTTGAGGCGCTGCATCTCGTGCGGCGCGCCGTCGGAGAGGAAGTTGAGACCCTGCACGCCGGTGGCAAATGCCGCCACGAGGTCGGTGCGCGGGAAGTTGTTCGGGGCGCGGACGCCGGCGGCGCCGAAGAGGAGCTCGAGGATCTCTGGCAGCGTCGGGTTGGTCACGTAGGTGGCGAGGGCCGCGTCACCCTTGGGCGTGGCGGCGTTGAAGAGGTTCTTGTCCTTGAGGCCGATGACCACCTCGTTGACGAGCGGCATGCCGAGGCGCGAGACCTGGACGAAGTCGCCGATCTCGACCGTCGGGGTTGCGAAGCTCGGGTTGCCGGTCAGCGTACGGAGACGCGGCAGCGCCGAGGTGGTCCAGCCGCCGATGACAGGCCCCGAGCCCGTGAGGCAGCGCGAGGGAACCTCCACCGCGAAGGTCGTGATGTTGGCGTACTTGAGGATGTTCGGCTCGGCGTCGCGGGGGCCCAGCGGGTTGGCGATGTTGACGAGGTCGAAGATCTCGCCGAGGTTGACCGCGAAAGGCTCGGCCCGCTGGCCGACGAAGACGCGCCCCTCGGCCCCGGAGCAGCCCGGCATGGCGAAGGCCTGCACGTAACCCTGGGCGTACGTGGCGTAGTCGGGGATCGACGCCTGGCCGATGTTGTCCACCGGCTTGCCGAAGCGCGCCGCGCCACCGCCCGGCGGGGCCGCGAAGGTGACGCTGTTCGGGCGGTTGAGCGGCCCACGGATCACCGCCATGGTGTAGCTCTCGGCGACGTTGAGGTTGCCCGAGCGGTTCTGCGGCGTGTCGGTGACGTTGCCGACGTTGATCAGCGGCACCGAGACCTGCTGGCCACCGACGTTGAGCTTGATGTCGGAGAGGCGCTGGGTGACGCGGAATTGGAAGGTGAGGTCTTCGACGCCGTCGCCGGTGCTGTCGATGAGGATGCGGTAGCGGGCGTCCGGATCGAGGGTGAAGAAGTTGGGGCCGCCGTACGCGGCCTGGATCGGCAGGTAATTGGCCAGCAGAGTGACGTACTCTGCGCGGCCCGGCTCGTAACTGCGGAACATGTAGAAGTCCGTGCCATCCACCTTCGGGAGCTCTGTGATGCCTGGCGCCTCACGGTGGCTGGACGCGGCCAGCGGGGCTGCCACGAGCGCGAGCACTGCGAGGGAGCGGACGAGACGATTGGACATTGGGGCCTCCTTTGGGTCATGCCCCATCTGGGGTCATGAGTCCGGGTCTGACCGGGGTACGGAGGCAGATCCAAATACGGATGAACCCCGGCGGAGGAGCCCCGCGGAGGATCGCGGCGGATGATCGCCGAGTGTTGGGCTTCAGCTCGTGGACTGGACGGCGCGCCTGGCAAGCCACTGCAGTGCGTGCTCGAGCTCGCCGGCGGCGTCGACCTCGCCGTCGAGGCGGGCGTCGCGCGTGGCGCGCAGCGCCTCGCCGATCGCCGGCCCGGGCACGTGGCCCCGGTTGACCAGGTCCACGCCGCGGATGCTCAGGCGGAGCCGCCGTAGCTCTGTGAGCTCCCGCCGCGCCCACGTGCGCACGGCCTCGTCGTCACCGGCGAGGAGGAGGAGCAGCTCCTCGCCGCCGAGCCCGGCGAGCAGGGCATGCGCGGCACGCGGTCGCAAGGCCGGGTCGGCAAGCCCCCGCAACGCACGTTCGAGCCGCCAGGGGAAGCGCTCGAGCAGCTCGGCGTCGGCGGCCGGGAGCTGCAGGCGCGCCGCCACGCCGCGCCGCTGCTCCGCGCTGGTGTCGCGCACGAGCGCCATGAGCAGGAGGGTCGGCAGCCGCACCTCGGGCTCTGTCAGCCCCTCGACGCGGTACCAGTCGTGCGCCGACCGCGCCTCCCGCAGGGCCTGCCGCCGCGGCTCGTCGAGGCGGAGCGCCGGATGCACGGCCTGAAGCACGCCCAGCTCGTCGAGGCGGTCGAGCCCCCGCAGGGCGTGGTCGGGGTCGGCAAGCAGGAGCTCCAGCTCCTCGCGCAGGCGCCCCCCGGAGAGCTGCTCGAAGATCCCCTCCCCCACCGCCACGGCCACGAGCCGCAGCGTCTCGGGGGAGATGGTGAACCCGAGCCGCAGTGAGAGGCGCACGGCACGCAGCACCCGCGTCGGGTCGTCGATGAACGAGAGGCTGTGGAGCACCCGCAGCACGCCGTCTTTCAGGTCGCGTTGTCCCCCGAACGAGTCGACGAGCTCCACCGGGTCGTCGGGCCCCATGCGCAGGGCCATGGTGTTGATCGTGAAGTCGCGACGGTAGAGGTCCTGCCGGAGCGCGGAGCTCTCCACCTCGGGCAGCACTGCCGGCGCGCGGTAGAACTCGCTGCGCGCGCTCGCCACGTCGACGACCGCACCGTCGGGCTCCTTGACGACGGCGGTCAGGAAGGCATCGTGGACCCGCACCCGAGCCCCCAGCCGCTTGCCGAGGGCGCGAGCGAAGGCGGGACCGTCTCCTTCCACGACGATGTCGAGGTCGCGGTTCTCCCGCCCCAGGAGCAGGTCGCGTACGAAGCCGCCGACGAGGTAGGCCGGCACACCGAGCTCCCGCGAGACCGTGGCGACCGCATCGACTCGCCGGCGCACCGCGGGTGCCACGCGCTCCGCGAGGAGCCCACCGACGCCTTGGCGCCGCTCGCGCAGCTCGCGCGCCCGCCGCTCGAGGGGCTCCGCCGCCTGCTCGAGCCGGCCGTGCAGGTGGCGCAGCACCGCCATGCGGGTGACCACCCCATCGGCGCGGCCGCTGGCGGCGTCCCCCACCAGCACGAACCTCGGGTGCTGGCCGATCATCCGCCGGCCCAGCTCCTCGGCCGGAGCGTCGGCTGCGACCCACTCGACCTCCTGGCGCATCACCGTCGAAAGCGGTCGCGCCCCGAGCTCGTGCTGCAGGGCGGCGTCGAGGAGCTGACGCGTGACGGCGCCGACGACGACGCCCTCGCGCACCACCGGCGCCGCGTTGATGCGCGCCCGTACCAGCCGCTCCTTCGCCGCCGCGACCGTGGCATCCGCCTCCACCGCCACGAACGGCGCGATCATCAGGTCGCGCGCCCGTGCCACCGGCGGCAGCGCCACATGGAGGTGTGCGAGCAGACGCTCGCGCAGCTCGAGCGCTGTCGCCCCCTTCGCGCTGCCGGCGGCCGCGGTCGCGTGTCCACCGCCGCCAACGACCGCCGCCAGCGCGTCGCCGAGGTGGAACCCCTCGAGCTGGCCGCGGGCGATGACCGTCGCCCGGTCCCCCTCGCCGAAGATGGCGAAGAGCAGCGGCAGGTCGAAGAGCTCGACGCAACGCGACACGAGGGGGGCCAGCTCGTCGACGAAGCTCCCGAGCTCGCAGACCACGACCCCCACGCGGTGCCCGTGGATGCGAACCACCTCGAGCTCCTCGGTCATACGGTGGAGCAGGTCGAGGTGCGAGCGGTCGAGCGAGTGGATGGCGTAGCGGCGCACGGCGTCGAGATCGCCCCCCTGCGCGAGGAGCCAGGCGGCCGCCTCGAGGTCGCGGGGGCTGGTGGTGGCGTAGGTGAGCGCCCCCGTGTCCTCGTAGATCCCCATCAGCAGGAGGGTCGCCTCCTCGCCGGAGGGCCCGATCCCCTCCTCCCGCAGCCGCTCCGTGATGAGAGTCGACGTGGCGCCCACGGCGGGGTCGACGCGGCCGCCGCGCACCGGCAGGTCGGTCGGCGAGTCCGAATGGTGGTCGTAGGCCAGCACGTCGATCTCAGGTCGCGCCGCGAGCCACTGCCCGACGATCCCCAGCCGCTCGCGCTGGCGCGTGTCGCAGAGCACCACCCGCGTCAGCGCCGCGGGATCGACGTCACGCTGGCGAAGCTCCTCGAGCTCGCCCCCCCGCTCCTCGAGCATGCGCCGCACCGAACCCTCGCGCGACCCCGGGAAGAAGAGCCGCGCGCCAGGGTGCAGCCGCCGCGCCACGACCATGGCAGCAAAGGCGTCGAAGTCGGCGCCGACATGAGTGACGAGGAGCTCCACGGAGCGGAGCTTAACCGCGGTCAATTCACGAGCAGTTCGACCTCGACTTCCGCCTCGGGATCGGGATCGCCCGGGGGCAGCGCGTCGTCGTCTTCGTCCTCGAAGCGGTCGGGCGCCTCCTGCACCACGGGCACCACCGATCCGCCGCCCAGGATCGACTCCACGGCCGCCACCAGCGGCGGCGTGTAGCGCACCTTGAAGCGGCCGGCAGGGGCGATCGAGATGCGCTCGCCGTCCCGGCAGAGCGCCAGCCGCACCGGCAGCTCGCCCGCGTGCTCGGCCAGCACGTCGCGCAGCCGCAGCAGCTCGGCCTCTCCGACCCGTGCGGGGACTAGGATGTCGAGGCGGACGACCTGCTCGAGCTCGAGCGTCGCCAGCGGCACGACCTCCTGGGCGTTGAGCTCGACCTCGGTCCGCATGCGGACGTTGCCCCGCACCAGCACGACGGCGTCCTCCTGAAGGAGGTGGTCGTGCTTCTGCAGGCTGTCCGCGAAGAGCGAGACCGAGACCGAGCCGTGTTCGTCTTCGAGCGAGAACTGGGCGCGCAGGCGGCCGGCGTTGGCCCCGCTCTTGATCTTGATCCGCCGCACGCGCGCCACGACGCCGGCGACGGAGACCATCCCCTCCTGCTCCACCGCGTCCTGCAGCTCGACCGTGTTGTGAGTCACCTTGCCGGCGAGAAGCGCCTCGTGCTGCGAGAGCGGGCTCCCCGTCAGGTAGAAGCCGAGCGCCTCCTTCTCGTTGCGCAACCGCTCGGACTCGCCCCACTCGGGCACTCCGGGCTCGGGCGCGGGCTCGGGGATCACCGTGGCGGCGAAGAGCGAGCCCTGACCGGCGGCCTCCTCGTCCCGCTTGCGCTGCGCCCAGCCGAGGATGCCGTCCAGCGCCTGCCAGCACGCGGCACGCGTCCCACCAAAGCCGTCGAGGGCCCCGGCCTTGATGAGGCACTCGAAGACCTTGTGGTTGAGGGCCTTGCCGTCGACCTCGGCGGCGAAGTGGGCGAGGCCGCGAAAGCGGCCGACGCGCGCACGGGCCGCCAGCACGGCCTCCACCGCGCCCTCGCCGATCCCCTTGACGGCGCCGAGGCCGAAACGGATGGTCTCGCCGACGACGGTGAACGTCCAGTTGCTCTCGTTGACGGCGGGCGGCAGGACGGCGATGCCCATGCCGCGGCACTCCTGCATGTATTTGGCGACGTTGTCCTTCGACGCCATCTCCGAGGTGAGCATGGCGGCCATGAAGGCCACCGGGTAGTGCGCCTTCAGGAAGGCCGTCTGGTACGCCAGGAGCGCGTAGGCGACGCTGTGGCTCTTGTTGAAGCCGTAGCCGGCGAAGGGCTCGATGTAGTCCCAGAGCGCCTCGGCCTTGCGCACGTCTTTGCCGCGCGCCTTGGCGCCGGCGAGGAACTTCTGCTTCTGCTCGAGCATCACCTCGAGCTTCTTCTTGCCCATCGCCTTGCGCAGGACGTCCGCCTCGGCCATCGAGAAGCCGGCGACGTCGACGGCGACCCGCATCACCTGCTCCTGGTAGGCGATGACGCCGTAGGTCTCCTCCAGGATGGGGCGCGTCTCCGGGAGGATGTACACGACCTTCTTTTCACCCCGCTTGCGCTTGATGAACTCCTCGACCATGCCCACCGACAGCGCACCCGGGCGGTAGAGGGCGTTGAAGGCCGAGAGGTCCATGAAGCGCGACGGCGCGGCGCGGCGCAGCATGTCCTTCATCCCCGACGACTCGAACTGGAAGATGCCGTTGGTGCGCCCCTCGCAGAAGAGCCGGAAGGTCTCCGGGTCGTCAAGCGGGATCTCGGCGAGGTCGATGTCGATTCCCTGGAGGCGCAGCAGCTGCAGCGTGTCGTCGATCACCGTCAGCGTGCGCAGGCCGAGGAAGTCCATCTTGAGGAGCCCGAGCTCCTCGATGACGTCCTTGTCCCACTGGGTGATGACCTCGTCGCGGCTCGTCTTGCAGAGCGGCACCAGCTCCTCGATGGGGCGCGGCGCGATGACGACGCCGGCGGCATGCATGCCGGCGTGTCGGGTCAGGCCCTCGAGGCGGCTCCCCACCTCGACGACCTGGCGCACCTCCGGGTCGCTGCGGATCTCCGCCACCAGCGAGTCGACCTCGCGAGCCGCCTCGGCCAGCGACTTGGTCATCTCGGGCACCATCTTGGCGACGCGGTCGACCTTGCCGTAGGGCAGGCCCATGACGCGCCCCACGTCGCGGATCACGGCACGCGCGGCCAACGTTCCGAAGGTGATGATCTGCGCCACCTTGTCGCGGCCGTATTTCTCGTTGACGTACTGGATCACCTCACCCCGACGGCGCATGCAGAAGTCGATGTCGATGTCAGGCATGCTGATGCGCTCGGGATTCAGGAAGCGCTCGAACAGCAGGTCGTATTGCAGCGGGTCGACGTCCGTGATGCGCAGCGAATAGGAGACGAGCGAGCCCGCCGCCGAGCCGCGGCCGGGGCCGACGGGGATGCCGTTGTCGCGCGCGTGGCGGCAGAAGTCCCAGACGACGAGGAAGTAGCCCGGGAAGCCCATGTTGGCGATCACCTGCAGCTCGCGCTCGAGCCGTTCGCGGTAGACCTCCTCGGCCGGGGTGGCGAGCTGGACGCCGCGGGCCTTGCGCTTGCGCAGCTCCTCGAGACGCGCCGCCAGCCCGTCCCGCGCCACGTCGGCGAGGTAGCCCTCGAGCGTCGACCCTGCCGGCACCGGGAACTGCGGCAGGTGGAAGGCGCCCATCGGGATGTCGAGGCGGCAGCGCTCCGCCACCAACACCGTGTTCTCCACCGCGGCGCCGTCGTTCGGGAAGCTGGCGTGCATCTCCGCCGCCGACTTGACGAAAAACTCGTTGCTCGCGTATTTCAGCCGATCGGGGTCGGCGAAGGTCTTCTGGGTGCCGATGCAGAGCAGCACGTCGTGGGCGAAGGCGTCGTCCTTCTTCAAGTAGTGCGCGTCGTTGGTCACCACCATCTGCAGCGACAGCTTGGTGGCGAGCCGGCGCAGCACGTCGTTGGCGAGCCGCTGCTCGGGAATGCCGTGGTCCTGGAGCTCGAGGAAGAAGTCGTCGCCGAACAGCTCCTTGTAGGTGCGGGCGATCGACTCCGCCTCCTTCTCCTTCCGGCCCAGGATCTGCTCGTTGATCTCGCCGTTGAGGCAGGCCGAGAGACAGACCAGCCCCTCGGCGTGTTTGGCCAGGATGTCGCGGTCGATGCGCGGCTTGTAGTAGTAGCCCTCGAGGAAGGAGCTGGTGGTGAGCTTGAGGAGGTTGCGGTAGCCGATCTCGTTTTTTGCCAGCAGCACGAGGTGGTTGCTGCTGCGGCGGTCCGGGTGGCGGTCGAGGCGGCTCCCCTGCGCCATGTAGGCCTCGACGCCGAGGATCGGTTTGATCCCCGCCTTCTTCGCCTTCTTGTAGAACTCGATGGCGCCGAACATGTTGCCGTGGTCGGTCAGCGCCATCGCCGGCTGCCCGTCGGCGGCGGCCGCGGCGAGGACGTCCTCGAGCCGATTGGCGCCGTCGAGCAGGCTGAACTGGCTGTGCAGATGGAGGTGGGCGAACTGGCTCATCGCTGGCTGGTGGGCACCGCCATCTTACCGTCCGGATGTGACGGTCGTGGGACCGGCGGCGGCCCGATCAGCTCTCGCCGGGCGGACGCGGCGCGGCGCCTCGCCTGCCCTCTCCGGGAGCTCCTCCGGAGGGCACTCCAGAGGCCTCGCTCGACGGCTCGCTCGCTGCAGCCCGATCCGGCGGCGCCGCCGCCTCGAGTCGCTCGCTCGCCACGATGCCGTTGACGATGATCAGGTCGATCGCCGAGGCCACCGTCGTCAACGCCGCGAGGTACGGAAGCCACTCCGCCGCCGGGATGATCGACTGCCAGACGCCGGAGGCGAGGATGCCGATGGCAGTCACCACCTGCACGATCGTGTTCAGCTTCGAGAGCATCGTCGGCGGGAAGCGGCTGACGCCGAGCGCGAGGTAGAAGACGAGCGCGAAGGTGAGGATGAGGAGGTCGCGGGCGAGGACGAGGACCGTGACCCACACCGGGATGGGCGCGCCGTGGTGGAGCCCCGGGATCGCGAGCACGACGTAGGCCGACATCAGGAGGAGCTTGTCGGCGATGGGGTCGAGGTACGCCCCGAGCCGCGACTGCTGGCCGTAGGTGCGGGCGATGTACCCGTCCAGCGCGTCCGTGATGCCGGCCACCGCGAAGATGCTCAACGCCGCCACCGGCTGCGCGTTGACGACCGAGATCAGGAACAGGGGGGTGAGCCCCATCCGCAGCACGGAGAGCAGGTTCGGAACCGTGATCGGGGAACGCTGGGAGCCCATGGTGACCGCCGGTGGGCGGACTCTACGGCAGCAGCTCGCCGGTGCGCCGGATCCAGGCCGCGGCATCGGCACCCGAGAGACCGCCTTCGGGCAGGCAGTCCGCCGTCTCGGGCAGCAGGCCGCAAGCGACGGCGACCCCGCACACGGCCTCGCGCGAGGGCGAAGGGTTTCCCGCGAGGCCGGCCACACAGGTGGGCGCGGGCTGGGCGCGCTGGAGCACCCGCTCGAGGGCCTTCAACGCCTGCGAGCGGCGGACCGCCCAGTCGGGGTTGAAGCGGCGCAGGGTCTCGTCGAGGTCGAGGAGCTGCAGGTTCGCCACCCGCATCATCTCCTGGCGGTGCGGGTGGTCGAGGATGTCGCTGGCGATGTGAGGCGAGCTCACCACCGCCGCGCGCACGCCCGGGACGAGCCAATACACGAGCACCGCGAACTCCGCACGGGTGAGCTCCGGAGTATCCACGAGACGCCGCACGTCGGTCGGCAGGTTCTGCACCCGCCAGCGGAACTTGGCGAGGCTCACCTGGTCGGCGTGTCGTGGCTCGTTCGGATGGCGACGCTGCAGCTCCTGGAAGATCTCGATGGCCGCCGACGGCTGCCCCACCTAGAGCTCGAGCTCGCCGCGGCGCTCGAACAGCACCTCGTCTCCCGAGCGGGCGGAGGCGAGGAGGCCTCGCACGGCGGAGAGCTCCGCCGCCTTGTCGCCGGCCGCACGGGCGAGGCCGAGCGCCGCCTCGAGCGTGGCCTGCTCGCCGGGCGCCCACTCCTCGAGCGTCGCCAGCGACTGCCGCGCCTCGTCGAGCCGTCCCTTCCCGACCGCGTCCTCGACCTGCGCGGCAACGGCGGACACCGCGGCCTGGTGCAACTCTCCGGCCCGGTCGAGCGCCGCCGGCGAGGCGCGCGTGAAGCGGCGGAAGAGCGCATAGGCCGCCGCCGGGTCGGCGTCGAGATCCGCGGCATGCGCCGCGGCGAGGGCCGCCGCGGTGTAGTCGGGATAGCGACGGATGACGTCGTCGAGCGTGGCGCGGGCTGCCGCGAGGTCGCGTGCCACCAGCCGGGCCTGGCCGCGGAGCACCTCGGCAGGCGCCAGCTCGGGGTCCACCGCCAGCACCGCATCCGCGATGCCGACCGCCGCCGTCAGGTCGCCCTGGAGGAGCTTCGACTCGAAGGCGGCGTCCACCTTACGCAGCAGATCGGGGCTCGCGGTCGCCGGGAATCCCGTGCTCGGCGCCACGAGGTAGGCGACGTCGTCGCGGTCGATGCGCGGCCCCGAAGGCGGCGGCGGGCCCTTGGAGGCGCAGCCCGCGATCAACGCCGCCGCCGCGCCGGCGACCCACGCCGCGCGCGCCCGACCGCTCGCCGCTCCCCTCACGCCACTACGAGCCGGCCGCCGCTGCGCCGATGGTGGCGATGGCATGCTTGTAGACGAGCAGCTCCTGCCCCTCTTTCTCTAGGACGATCGCGAAGCGGTCGAAGCGCTTCAGACGACCGCCCAGCTGCTCGCCCGTGACCAGCGCGACGCGCATCTCGCGCGCCTCCTTGAGGCTCTGGAAGAGGAATCCGTCCTGGATGTTAATCGCATGTTTCGCCATCGGGGGACCTCCCGGCGCCGCGGTTCTTCAAAAAATCGAGAACACGGTAAAAGGTCGCTGCCGGGTCGTCCGCCTGGAACCAGGCAACGTCTGGCTCGCGGCGGAACCATGTGGATTGGCGTTTGGCGAAGCGGCGAGTCGCCCGGACCGTCTCCTCGACCGCCTGGTCGAGCGTCATGCCCCCGCGGACATGCTGGACGAGCTGCCTGTAGCCGATTGCTTGGAACGCTGGCAAGCCAAGATCCCAACCGGCGTTCAAGAGCCCCTCGACCTCTCCCACCCAACCCGCTGCGACCATCGCGGACACGCGATCCGCGATGCGATCGTACAGGACGCCTCGCGGGACCGTCAAACCGACGCGAATCGCCGCCAGCGCGCCGTCGGCGAAGGGTTGGCGTGCGATCCACCAGCCCTGCGGCCGACCGCTCGAGAGCGCCACCTCGAGCGCGCGCAGGGTCCGCTGCGTGTCTCCCTCGGTGGTGCGCGCGGCCGCCTCGGCGTCGAGGACTCGCAGCCACCGGCGCAGCGCCGGCAGACCGGCGCGGACGCGTTCCTTCCGCAGCCAGTCGCGCACCCGGGTGTCCACCGGCGGCATCGCGCTGATGCCGGCGAGCAGCGCGCGCAGGTAGAGACCGCTCCCCCCGACGACGATAGGCAGGCGGTCCCGCGCGCGGAGCTCGGCGATCACCGTGCGGGCGCGGCGCGCGAGCTCGCCGGCCGAGAGCGACTGATCCGGACCGGCGATGTCGAGGAGGTGGTGCGCCACGCGCTCGCGCTCGGCGGCCGTGGCCTTGCCGGTGCCGACGTCGAAGCCCCGGTAGACTTGCAGCGCGTCGGCGTTGACGATCTCGCCGTCGAGCGCTTCCGCGAGGCGAAGCGCGAGCGCACTCTTGCCGGTCGCCGTCGCGCCGAGGAGCACCACCACCGGCCGCATCGGCCGAGCTTAGTCGCTGGGGTCAGGGAGCGCTGACCGCGATGCGCCAGGGCCGGCCCCAGGTGACACGCACCATACCGTCCCGATCGGTGCGCAGCACGAGCGCGCCCTGTCGCGACAAGACCGCCATCGCTTTCGGCGACGGATGCCCGTAAGCGTTCCCGGCGCCCACGGAGACGAGCGCCACGCGCGGGTTGGCTGCTCGCACGAAGGGTGCGATGCTGGAGCCCGCGCTGCCGTGGTGGGCAACCTTGAGCAGGTCGCACGCCAGCGTGGCCGCCCCCCACCGCCGCAGCAGTGCCGCCTCGCCACGCGCGTCGAGGTCGCCCGTGAGCAGGGCGCAGCGGCCGTCCGCCTCGGCGCGCAGGACCAGAGAGCGGCGATTCTCTGAGCCGGTCTCGCCCGGCGCGGGCCCCAGGACGCGCAGCCGCCAACGTCCGGCGCGCGCGGCGTCCCCCGCCACGAGCTCGCGATAAGGCACGCCTGCGGCGCGCAGACGTTCGCCGCAGAGAGACGCCGCGACGCCGGGCGGGGCCCACACCTGGCCCACCGGCAGCTCGCGCAGGAGATCGGCCGCGCCGTTGCAGTGGTCGCCGTCCTCGTGGGTCACCGCGATCGCCGCCACGCTGCGCACGCCGAGCGCGGCGAGCGCCGGCACCAGCACGCGCCCACCGAAGCCCGCCGTGCGCCAGCCGCCGCCGTCGACGAGGACGGCGGTGGCGCCGTCGCGGAGGAGGATCGCATCGCCCTGGCCGACGTCGAGCGTCGCCAGCTCCGGCGAGGTCGCCGCCCTGGGCGCCAGCCACCAGAGCAAGGCGACGGCTGCGAGCGCTCGGCAGACCAGGCTCCACCGCGGTCGCGGCAGCACGACACACGAGACGGCCGCCGCGGTCACCAGCCAGGCGGCCCAGCCGGGTGCCTGCAGCGGCCACGTGATCCACCCACTCGCCGGCAATCGCTCCAGCCACGCGAGCGGGATCGCCATGAAGTCGAGGAGCGGCAGGAGCAGGTCCGCGACGTCCCCGGCGGCGAGGCGCGTCAGCGCCCAGGCGATCGCCAGCACGAGCGCGACCCCCGACCAGGGCACGGCAACCAGGTTGGCGAGGGGTGCCGCCGGGCTCAGCCGCCCGAAGACGGCAAGCGCCCACGGGAGCGTGGCGAGCTGGGCGGCGAGAGTCACGGCGAGAGGCGTCGCCAGCGGCCCGAGCCGGCGCAGCCTCGCCTTCATGGGGAGCGACAGCGCGAGCAGGCCTGCCGTCGCCGCAACGCTGAGCTGGAAGCCGAGGTCGTCCACCCACGCGGGTGAGAGCAGCACCAGGAGGAGGCACGACGCGGCGAGGCCGTTGGCCGCGGCGGGAAGCCGCCGCAGGAGGAGCCCACCCAGGAGAGCCGCCGCCATGAGAAGCGCGCGCAGCAGCGACGGAAGCGGTCCGACGAGAAGCGCGTAGGCGAGCACGCCGGCGAGCGTGCCCGCGAGGCGCACGCCGCGCGGTGCGCGGAAGAGGACGACGAGGAAGAGCGTCGCGACCATACCGACGTTGAGCCCGGAGACGGCGACCAGGTGCGCGAGGCCGACGCGCCGCATGGCATCGCGCTGTGCCGGCGGCAGCGCGGTGCCGTCGCCGAGGAGCAGGGCGCGCGCGAGGGCCAGCCCCGGGCGTGCGGCGACCGGCTCCCTTGGCGATGAGCCCGCAGCGAGAGTCTCGCCCAACGGCGGCGGGAAGAGCCGGCGCCGCGCCGCGGTCGCCGCGCGCTCCAGCGGGTCGGGCTCGCCGTCGCTCGAGGCGAGCGCCGCCCCCTTGACCCAGACGCTCCAGCTCCCCACCTCGGTAACGACGCCGTTGCGGTAGCTGCGCGGCGGGCGCAGATAGCCGCGCAGCGCGAGGCGGCCGCCACACGGACGTCCACCGGAACGTCCACCGGAATGTCCACCGGAGGCGCCCGGCAGGTGGACTCGCACGCGCGCCGCCGCCCGGCGGAGCACTCTCCCCTGCTGCACCCGGTCGACCTCGAGCCACGCGCTCTCGCCATCTTCGTCCGCCGACCAGCAGCCGGCGACGTCCCCGGCGATCGCCACGGGGCGCCCGGGCGCGAGCGCCAGGAATGCCTGCCGGGGTCCGACCCAGTCGACTTCCGCCCAGACGAGGCCGATCGCCACCCAGGCGAGGACGGGCCCCGCGCGCCTCCCCCACGCCAGCCCCGCGGCACCGAGCGCGACGATGAGCGGCACCGGAAGCAGGCCGATCTGACCGGCGGACCACGCGGCGGCGACCACGGCCACGGCCGGAACGAGGAGCGGCGCGCGGGCGGAGAGCGGCGCAGGCGCAGGTGCGGCGTCCACACCCCCTCAGACGGCATCGGCTCGCGGATCCTTGCCGCGGCGGCTCGGACGACGGGCCCCTCGGCAGAGGGCCTAGAACAGACTCAGCGCGGGCAGGCCGACCGCGCGCCGCAGCCGCTGTCGCCGGAGCTGCCCGCGCAGCGCGGCGAGCTCGGCGTCGGGGAAGCGATCGCGAAGCCCCTCGACGATGGCCTCCACCTCGGCGTCGAGCCGCAGGCGGGCGCCGGCGTCGAGCGTCGCCTCGGCGGCGACCAGCAGCTCGCCGTCGAGGGCGCGCAGCTCCGCTTCGACCGCCTCGGGTGTGCCGCGCAGCGCGAGCAGGCGGGTGACCCAGCTCTCGCGCCCCGCGAGCGCCGCCGGCAGGGCCTCCGCCAGCGATGCGACCCGTTCCTCGACCGGCGCAGCCGTCTCCACCGTGCGCCTCGCGGGACCCTGCAGCTCTTTCACCTCGGCCCACGCCGCGTCCACCGCCTGCGTGCAGTAGCGGAGGCTGTTGATCCTGCCCTTCGCGCCGCGCTCCTTGCGCTTCGCGAACACCTCCTCGAGGGTCGCCTCGACGAGCCGCAGCGGCACGCCTTCGCGGTGCCACCGCGCCGCGACCTGGTAGTCGGCAGGCGAGAGCAGGAGCGGGGCGCCGCGCAGCCGGACGAACGCCGTTTCGACGGCGCGAAAGTACGCCCCGGTGTCGTCGCTCGCGGGCTCGCCCTGGCGCGGCTCGGGGTCGCGCGGCCCGCCGTCAGCGGTTGCGCTCATGGACGAGCTTGAGCCCCATGAGCGTCAACTGGGGCTCGACGTGCGTGATGCGCTCCGAGCCGCCGGCGATGAGCTCGGCGAGGCCGCCGGTGGCGATCACGGCCTTCAGGTCCGGCATCTCGGCGTGGAGCCGCGCCAGGACGCCGTCGACGAGACCGACGTAACCGAAGTAGAGACCCGACTGCATGGCACCGGCCGTGTTGCGCCCCACGAGCCGCGACGGCCGTCGGATGTCGACGCGATAGAGGCGGGAGGCGTGGGCGAAGAGCGCCTCGGCGGAGATGCCGATCCCCGGGCAGATGATGCCGCCGACGTATTCGCCGCCCGCGTTGACGACGTCGAACGTGGTGGCGGTCCCGAAGTCGACGACCACCACGGGCGAGCCGAACAGCTCGCGCGCCGCGAGCGCGTTGACGATGCGGTCGGCGCCCACCTCGGTGGGATTGTCGTAGCGGATGGGCATGCCGGTCTTGACGCCCGGTTCGACAAAGAGCGGCGGCCGGCCGAAGAACCGCCGGGCCAGGTGGTCGAAGACGGCGTTGAGCGGCGGCACCACCGACGAGATCACGACGGCGCTGGCGGCGGACGGCTCGAGCCCGGCGCGGCCGAAAAGCGGCAGCAGCAGCGCGCCGTATTCGTCGGCCGTCCGCTCGGGATCGGTCGACAGCCGGAAGCTCTCGGCAAGCTCGTCGCCGCGATAGACGCCGAGCACGGTGTTGGTGTTGCCGACGTCGATGAGCACCAGCATCGCGTCGCCCGTACCGCTCGCGGCGCTCACGGCTCCCCCACCTCGGCGCTCACCAGCACCTCCTCGCGGCCGTCGACGGAGAGCCGCAGCAACCCCGCCTCGGTCAGCCCCAGGAACGTGCCCACGACCTCGCCCTCGGGCAGGCGACAGCGCAGGACCTCGCCGGGGCGGTGCAGGGAGCGCGCCATCCAGCGCGCGACGGTCGCCTCCGGCGACTGCCCGCTCATCAGCTCGCGGGCCACCGCCTCGGTCAAGTCCCACTCGACCTGCGGCAGCGGCGGCAGCGACTGGCACTCGATCGCCATCGAGGTGGCGGCCGGGTTCGGCAGCTCGCGTTCCTCGTGGCCGTGGTTGACTCCGAAGCCGACGACGAGCTCCGGCGCGGCGCCGGCGCGGATCGCCGCCTCGACCAGGATGCCGGCCAGCTTGCGCCCGTTGACCATCACGTCGTTGGGCCACTTCAGCCGGCAGGGCACGGTCAGGTGGCGGTCGAGAACCTCGGCGAGCGCCACCGCGATGGCGAGCGGCAGCACGACGAGGCGCCGCGGCTCGGCGAGGCGCCCGCAGACGGTCGCGTAGATGCCGAGGCCGGGCGGGCTCGCCCACATCCGCCCCTGCCGCCCCTTCCCTGCCGTCTGCTCGAAGGCGACCAGCGCCGCGTTGATGGGGATGTCGTCCTCGGCGAGCTCGCGGCGGATCCGCCACGCCAGCTGGTTGGTGGAGTCCACCTGGCGCAACACGGCGACGTCGAACGGGGCGTGCTGCCGCCGCCGGCGGGTCTCCGCCACCAGGTCGCCGAAGGTCGCCGTGGCGCTCAGGCCTGGAGCTCCCTGTCGAGCCCGGCCCGGAGCCCGTCGCGGAGTTGCTCGCGCCGTGCCCGCATCTCGTCGAGCTTCACCCGTTGCTGCTCGACGACTGGCGGCGGCGCCTTGCCCACGAAGGACGGGTCGGCGAGGCGGGTCTCCGCCGCGGCGATCAGCCCTTCGAGCTTGGCGAGCTCGCCCTCGAGCCGCTGCCGCTCCCTGTCGTCGAGGACGATCGCCTGGCTCTCGAGCCCCACCCGCACGCCGGCGACGAGGTCCTGCGGCAAGCCCTCGGGCGGCGGGCCGAAGACGATCGCCTGCGGCCGCAGGAGGAAACGCAGCAGCGACTCGTGGGCGCGGAGGAAGGCCTCGTCGTCGCGTCCGGCGCCGGCGCCTTCCACGGCTTCGACGTGCAGGGTCACCGGCGCCTTCGGGGCAAGCCCCAGCTCGACGCGCAGCGCGCGCACGCGCGTCACGACCGCCATGAGCGCGTCCATCCTCTGCTCGAGGGCGGGGTCCTCCCATTCGGGGACGGCGGCCGGATAGGACGCCAGCGAGATCGAGACCGGGTGCACCCCTTCGTGGCCGGGCAGCCGCTGCCAGAGCTCCTCCGAGAGGTGAGGCATCACCGGGTGCAACAGCCGGAGGCTGCGCTCGAGGACGGTCAGCAGCACCTCGCCGGCGCGCGGCCGCAACTCCGCCGATTCGCCAAACGCCGGCTTCGCGAGCTCGATGTACCAGTCGCAGAGGTCGCCCCAGAAGAAGTGGTAGAGGCGCGAGCACGCCTCGTCGAAGCGGAAGGCCTCGAGCTGCCGGCCGACCTCGGCCGCCGTACGCGAGAGGCGCGAGAGGATCCAGCGCTCGGGAGCGGCGAGACCCTCGACCTCCAGCGCCGGCCGTCCGTCGACGTCCGCCGCCACCCGCGCGTCACCCACCTTCGCCAGGCTGAAGCGGGTGGCGTTCCAGATCTTGTTGCCGAACGCGCGGTAGCCGGCCATGCGGCCGCGGTCGACGGGGATGTCGCGGCCGGGGCTGTCGAGCGCGGCGAGGGTGAAGCGCAGCGCGTCGGCGCCGTATTCGCGGACGAGCTCCTCGGGGTCGAGGATGTTCCCCTTGGTCTTCGACATCTTCTGCCCCTCGGCGTCGCGCACGAGACCGGTGAGGTGCACGACGTTGAAGGGCTCGGTGCCGGTGAAGTGGATGCCGAACATCACCATCCGCGCCACCCAGAAGAAGAGGATGTCGAAGCCGGTGACGAGCACGTCCGTCGGGTAGAACGTCCGGCGGTCGACGGTGTCGTCGGGCCAGCCCAGCGTCGAGAAGGGCCAGAGGCCCGACGAGAACCACGTGTCGAGCACGTCGGGGTCCTGGGTGAGCTCGTTCGTCCCCGCAAGGCGGGTCGCCTCGGCGAGGTCGTGGGCGACGACGCAGCGCCCGTCCGGCGTGTACCACGCGGGGATCTGATGGCCCCACCAGAGCTGGCGCGAGATACACCACGGCTTGATGTTCTCGAGCCAGTGCTCCCACGTCTTCACCCAGCTATCGGGCACGAGTCGCAGCCGCCCCTCGCGCACGGCTTCGAGCGCCTGGTTCGCCATCCCCTCGACGTTGCAGAACCACTGCGTCGAGAGCATCGGCTCGATCGGCTCGCCGCTGCGCTGGCTGTGGCCGACGTTGTGCTCGTGGTCCTCGACCTTCACCAGGGCGGCGTCGGCCTCCAGGCGCGCGAGCACGGCGGCGCGAGCGGCGTCCCGGTCGAGACCCTCGAACGCTTCGCCGGCCGCCGCGGTCATGCGCCCCCGCTTGTCGATCACCTGGATGGCGGGTAGGTCGTGCCGCTGAGCGATGGCCCAGTCGTGCGGGTCGTGAAACGGCGTGATCTTGAGCACGCCGGTGCCGAAGCCGGGCTCGACGGCCTCGTCGCCGACGATCGGTAGTTGGCGGCCGAGGATCGGCAGCAGCGCCCGGCGTCCGATCAGGTGGCGGTAGCGCTCGTCGTCGGGGTGCACGGCCAGGGCGGTGTCGCCCAGCATCGTCTCCGGCCGGGTCGTCGCCACCACCAGGCGCTCCGCCGCATCACCCTCGGCGCCACCCTCGAGGGTGTACGCGACGTGGTAGAGCTTGCCGCGCACGGGTCGCATCTCCACCTCGAGGTCGGAGACCGCGGTCTCGAGCGCCGGCGACCAGTTGACCATGTATTCGCCGCGCTGGATGAGCCCTTCGCGGTAGAGCTGCACGAAGGCCACGCGCACGGCTCGCGACAGTCCCTCGTCGAGGGTGAAGCGATCGCGGCTCCAGTCACAGCTCGCACCCAGCATCTCGAGCTGCTGTCGGATGTTGTCCTGGTAGAGCTCCTTCCACTTCCACATCCGCTCGAGGAAGCGCTCGCGCCCCATCGCCTGCCGCGTGCACCCTTCCTTGACCACCTCGCGCTCCACCATGAGCTGCGTGGCGATGCCGGCATGGTCGGTGCCGGGCAGCCAGAGCGCGTTGTATCCCTGCATCCGCTTCCAGCGCGTGAGCAGGTCCTGGAGCGTCGACTGCAGCGCGTGTCCCATGTGCAGCCGCCCGGTGACGTTGGGAGGCGGGATCATGATGCAGAAGCTCGGGCGATCGGACGGAGCTTCCGCGCGGTAGAGCCCGCGCTCCCGCCACCAGTGCTGCCACTTCGCCTCGTAGGCGGCGGGATCGAAGACCTTCTCCATCTCCATGGGGTGCGTATTGTACGAGTGCGGTCGTGTGGGTGGGTGCCGCGGGGGCGCCGCTCGCGGCGTCGAGCTACCGCGCTCGCGAGTCGCCGAGCGACGCCGAGGCTGTCGTCAGGACCGTCCGGTGGGCCGGAGCCGCGCCCAGCGTGAGAGCTAAGGCCCTTCGAGCTGGCGCTCGAGCTCGCGGAGGCGGTCCTTGATGACCAGCTCGGCCATGTCGGGGACGACCTCCCATGCCACCTCGCGGACGAGCTGGTCGCCGAGGAGCTCGACGACCCGCCGGGCGATGCGATCGACGTCGGCGTCGGAGAGGGCGCCGCCGCCGTTGGTGCTCGCGGGCGTGGCCGGGGCGGGCGCCGCGGGCCTCGCCGGCGGAACCGAGACGGCGGGAGCGCTCGTCGGCGCGACGGTCGGAGGGAGCGAGGTGGCGAAGGAAGCCGCGGGCGGAGGTGGCGGCGCGGGCGGCTCCGGCGCCTGGTGCGTTCCCCAGCCTCCCCCGCCCTGACTCTCCTCGGCCTCGGTCCAGGGCGACGCCTCGAGAACCATCTCGCCCGGGATCTCCTGCCCGAGCGGGCCGGCCGGCTCCTCGCTCTCAGCCGCCTCGGCGAAGAGGTCGCCCGCCTCGGCCTCGGGCTCCGCGTCGGGCGCATGCCAGCTATCCATCTCCTCGGCGGGCACCCCGGTCACCGATCCCATGTCGCCGGACTGCGCCGCGGCGATGAGTTCCTCGACGCGACGGAGCAGCTCCTGCGAGTCGAACGGCTTCTTGAGGTGCCCGTCGGCGGCGGCCCGGCGGGCCTCCTCCTCCTGGAAGGGCTCGAAGGTCCCCACCAGCAGCAGGACCGGCGTCGCCGGGCGCCACTGCTTCACGTGACGGCAGAGGTCGTAGCCGTTGGCGCCGGGCATGTGGACGTCGGCGATGACCAGGTCCGGCTGCACGTCGGCCAGGCGCGCCAGGGCGTCGTCGCCGTTGCTGACGGCGACGACCTCGTAGTCCTCGTCCATGAAGGTCAGCTCGACGACCTTCTGAATGGTCACGCTGTCGTCGGCCAGCAGGATCCGCTTCGCCATTTTTGGGGCGCCTCCTCGGTAGGGCAAGCATACCAGGGGTATGCGCCTCCGCGGCGGCGGGTCAGTGGTTTGCGAAGTAGCCGATGAGGTCGGTGGAGGGTGCGCGGTGGCCCAGCTGTCGGAGCATCGTCGTCAGCTGCCCGCGGTGGTATCCCGAGTGGTGGCTCATGTGGACGAGCGCCTGCCAGAGCGGCCGCCGGTAGCTGTTGCCGCCGCGCGAGATCCACGCGAGCTCGATCTCGAGCTGCGCCGGAGTGAGCGAGGCGAGGAAGAACTCCATACCGGGCCAGAGCTCCTCGAACCCCGCCCGCACGGAGTCGAGGTTCGGCCAGTCCATCTCCTCCGGGCGATCGATCGGCGCGCCGACGAAGCGGCTGAGCCAGACCTGCTCGGAGCCGAGAATGTGCGCGATCGTGCCGAGCAGGGAGCCGAAGCTGGTCCCCGTCGGGACGACGAGGTGCTCGGCGGGGATCCGCGCCAGGGCATCGAGGTGTTGCCGATCCGCCCACATGGTGTAGGCGAGCAGGGAACGGGAGAGCCCGGGAAGGTCGGGTATCGACACGGTACCCAGAGGATCCACCTCGGCGGTCGGATTATGTCTCACCTTCGGGGCCCGTGGTCAGCCGGGACGGCGCACTTCCCACTGCAGCGTTCGGGGCATCATCGGCGTCAGTCGCACGGGAACGCCTCGATGTCCGCGCGCAGCGGAGGCTGGGCGCCGAGCGAGTTGGCGTAGTGGACGGTCCGACCGGTGAGCGTGTCGGTGACCGCGAGATCGTATTCGACGCTCGAGGCCGAGGCGACGAACACCCAGCGATGGCCGTTCACCGTGCAGCCATCGATCGCCTTGATCGAGATCTCGGCGTTGACCGGCGCGAAGAACCAGAGGAGCCCCGAGCGGTCACCCTCCGGCACCGGGCGTGCGTGGACGGCGCCGGTGGTGCCGTCGAAGGACTTCCACGTACCGGTGACCCGGAAGCGGCCGTCGAGCAGGCAGAGCACGTCGGGGGCAGGCAGGCAGCCGGCAGCGCGCCAGACTCGCAGCCTCCCGCGCACGAGCCCTTCGTCGAAGCTGGCCGCCATTCCCAGGACGCGCAGCTCGTAGTCGCCAGCGGCGAGCCGGGGCAGCGGCGCCTCCAGGGTCTTGCTCTCGAGCGGGAAGAACGGACGGGGGAATGGGTTCGGGAAGAGATCGAGGACGACGTGCACCTCCACGACTCCGTCGTGCACCGAGAAGTCCAGCCTCGGCGGTCCGGACGCCGCCGGCGCCAGCGTGGTTACGCGCAGCGTGCCGGGCTCGAGATCGGTCGACAATGCCGGGAGCTCGATCTTCTCGATGCCGGGATCGAGGACGGCGAAGGGGAGCTCGTGGGGCAGCAGGTCGTTCGGATCGGAGAGGCGCACTCGGTAGCTGCCGCGGTCGAGTCGACCGAGCTCGACGCTCACGTCGATGTGCTGCTCCGTGGCCCCCGAGATCGGCGGGCACTCCGCCAGCAGGGCGACGTCGATCAGATAGCGGTTGCCGGCCTCGCGCGTCACGGCCGGCGGCGAGAGGTGGAACCCCAGGCAGCTCGTGACGCGGTCGCCCGTGGCCACCAGGCGGACCGTGTCCAGCCACATCGGCGCGGCGGGGACGAGAGCGAGCTGGAGCGGCTGGGCCGCCGCGGGCGCGACGGCGGCCGCGGCGAGAACAGCGGCGGCAAAGAGTCCGAGGACGGCGGAGCGGCGCGACGGGCTCGAGGCACGTGTCCGGCTCATGGGCATCCTCCGAAGGCGTCGGTGTCGGCGACCAGGCCCGGGATGACGCCGTTCGCGTGGTCGTAGGCGCGCACCGCGCCCGTCGTGGTGTCGGTGACGGTGACCCGGTACTCGACCGTCGACGACGAGGAAACGAAGACCCACCAGCGCTGGTTGACGGGGCAGCCGGCGAGCACCTTGACGGTGAGCTCGGAGTTGTCGGCGGCGAAGAACCAGAACCGCCCGCTCTCCTCCGAGCCGTCGAGCTGGAGGGCATGGCCCACTCCGGTGGTTCCGTCGTCGAGCTCCCAGGTCGCCTCGACGCGGAAGCGACCGTCCTGCAGGCAGAGGCCGGTGTCGCCGGGCAGGCAGCGCCCGGCCGCGCGCACGCGCAGGGTCCGCCGGACCAGGCCAGGCGGGCCTCCCGGCGGCGTCAGCAGGGTGTGGTCGAAGAGCCGCACCTCGTAGATGCCCGGGGCGAGCGGTCCTACGGGCGGCTCGAAGGTGTTCAGGCGCGGCGGCGGAGGCTCGATCGGACAGAAGTCGTAGTCGATGCGGATCACCTGCCCGTCGACCGCGGCGTCGATGGAGGCGCAGCTGGAGTGGTAGACGACACGCACCGGCGTCGGATCGTCGCTTGCCGCCACGTCGGGCAGCTCGAGGGCGACGCTGCTCGGCCCGTACATCGTCAGCGCCGTCGTGGCGAAGACCCCCTGACCGTTGCGCACCTCGACGGAATAGAAGCCCGGGGCGAGCGGCGGCAGGAGCGAGACCAGGGTGAAGGGCCTCAGCTCGAAGCTCGGCAGCGGTGGGCAGGCGTCGTGGAGCTCCAGCCGGATCAGGGTGCCGCCGAACACCTCGGGCTCGCCCAGGGAAGGCGCGCAGCCTTCCACGGCGACCACCACCTCGACCCGATCGGGAAAGGCCGGGAGGTCGGGCCGCGTCGCGACGCTGGCCGCCGCAGCCGCGGTCGCGTCGAGGCCCCCGACGGCGAGAAGCAGGACCGCGGCGCGCATCGAATTCCCGCCGACCCGACGCGGGCGCCGGCCGGCGGCGAGCCCTGACGAGAGGCGTTTCACGGGCGGTTGGACCGGCATGAGAGCTCCTTGTGTATGCTGCTGCACCATACCACGGGACGCGAATCGACCGCCAGCCCCCAGCCGTTCCCGAGCCGCCTAGATGTTCCGGCGGTACTCGCCGCCCACTTCGTAGAGGGCGTGCGTGATCTGGCCGAGGCTGCAGTGCTCGACCGCCGCCATCAGCGCGGCGAAGATGTTGCCGCCCTCGACGGCCGCCCGTTGCAAAACCTCGAGCGCCGCGGGCGCGGAGGCCGCGTGCCGGGCCTGGAAGTCGCGCAGCCGCGCGATGCAGTCGTCCTTCTCGGCCGTCGAGGCGCGGGAGAGCTCGACCTCGCGGACGGGGCTCGCCTCGGCATCGGAGCGGGGATTGAAGGTGTTGACGCCGACGATCGGCAGCTCTCCGGAGTGCTTGCGGGTCTCGTATTCGAGCGAGTCGTCCTGGATCTTGCCGCGCTGGTACTGCAGCTCCATCGCGCCGAGCACCCCGCCACGCTCGGTGAGCCGGTCGAACTCGGCGAGCACCGCCTCCTCGACGAGCTCGGTGAGCTCCCCGACGATGAAGCTCCCCTGGGCGGCGTTCTCGCAGAAGGTGAGCCCGAATTCCTTGTTGATGATGAGCTGGATGGCCATGGCGCGGCGCACCGACTCCTCGGTGGGCGTCGTGATCGCCTCGTCGTAGGCGTTGGTGTGCAGGCTCTGCGCGTTGTCGAAGGTGGCGAGCAACGCCTGCAGCGTGGTGCGGATGTCGTTGAACTCGATCTCCATCGCGTGCAGGCTGCGGCCGCTCGTCTGGATGTGGTACTTGAGCTTCTGGCTGCGGTCGTTGCCGTCGTAGAGGTCGCGCAGCGCCACCGCCCAGATCCGCCGCGCCACGCGGCCGATCACCGAATACTCGCTGTCCATGCCGTTGCTGAAGAAGAACGACAGGTTGGGCGCGAAGTCGTCGACCTTCATCCCCCGGGCGCGGTAGAGCTCCACGTAGGTGAAGCCGTTGGCGAGGGTGAAGGCGAGCTGGTGGATCGGGTTCGCCCCCGCCTCGGCGATGTGGTAGCCCGAGATCGACACGCTGTAGAAGTTGCGCACGTCGCGGTCGATGAAGTGCTGCTGCACGTCGCCCATCATCCGCAGCGCGAACTCGATCGAGAAGATGCAGGTGTTCTGTCCCTGATCCTCCTTGAGGATGTCGGCCTGGACCGTGCCGCGCACCTGCCGCAGCGTGGTGGTGGCCACGCGCTCGTACTCCTCGTCGGTGAGCAGCGAGCGCACCTCCTCCCACGTGCTGCCGCGCTTGTGGTCGGGCTGCAGACACGCCTCTTCCGAGATGGCGAGCCTCCCCTCCCGCCGCAGCAGGCGGCGGCACTGCTGGCGGATGGCGGTGTTGAAGAAGAAGGCGAGGATCGTCGGCGCCGGGCCGTTGATCGTCATCGACACCGACGTCGTCGGGTCGCAGAGGTCGAAGCCCGCGTAGAGCTGCTCGGCCTCTTCGACGGTGGCGACGGAGACGCCGCTCTCGCCGATCTTGCCGTAGATGTCCGGGCGCTCGTGGGGGTCCTCGCCGTAAAGGGTGATCGAGTCGAAGGCGGTCGAGAGCCGCTTCGCCGGCTGCCCGTCGGCGAGGTAGTGGAAGCGCCGGTTGGTGCGCTCCGCGGGGCCCTCGCCGGCGAACATGCGCGTCGGGTCCTCCTGCGTGCGCTTGAACGGGAAGACGCCGCCGGTGTACGGGAACTCGCCGGGGACGTTCTCCAGGAGGCGCCAGAGGAGCCGGTCGCCCGCCGACCGGTAGCGCGGCCGCGCCACCTTGGGCACCCGGCTGCCGGAGAGGGTCTCGTGGTAGTTGTCGACCACCACGTCGCGGCCCCGCACCTCGTAGGTGTAGCGCTCGGCACGGTAGGCGGCCTCCCACTGCGGCCACTCGGCGAGCAGCCGGGCGCAGGCGGGGTCGAAGCGTGCGCGAAGATCGTCCGCTTCGGCCAGCAGCTCTGACGCGGCGGCGTTCGGACCGGCGGGCGCAGGGCCCGTCCCTACGCCGGAAACGGAGACACCATGCCGCTCTGGTGCAGGGACGGGGGCTGTCCCCGCCCTTCTTTCCAGGATTCTCGTCGCCCGGTCCACCGCCTCCAGCTCGGCGGCGATCTCCGCCTGCTCCTCGGCCCAGCGGCGGTACTCACGGCAGCGCTCGCTGATCTCGGCGAGGTAGCGCTCGCGTTGCGCCGGGATGGCGTGGTGCCCGATCTCGGTCGCGCGCCCGGGGCCCGCGGGAAAGCGGCTCTGCCAGGGCAGCTCGAGCCGTTCGACGAGCCGCGCGACGACGTGCGCGTAAAGCGCGTTGACACCGGCGTCGTTGAAATGGGCGGCGCTCGTGCCGAAGACCGGCAGCGTCTCCGGCGCGACGTCGAAGAGCCGGTGGTTGCGCTGGTACTGCTTGCGCACGGCGCGCAGGGCGTCCTCGCTCCCCCGCCGCGTGAACTTGTTGATCGCCACCAGGTCGGCGTAGTCGAGCATCTCGATCTTCTCGAGCTGCGACGGGGCGCCGAACTCGGCCGTCATCACGTAGAGCGAGAGGTCGCAGAGCTCGACGACGGCGCTGTCCCCCTGCCCGATGCCGGCCGTCTCGAGGAAGACGAGGTCGAAGTCGCCGCTCTCCTGGATCGTCGCCAGGGCGTCGCGCAGCGCCTCCGACACCTCGCCTCGCGCGCCACGGGTGGCGAGCGAGCGCAGGTAGACGTGGGGGTTCTTGGCGGTGTTGAAGCGGATGCGGTCGCCGAGCAGGGCGCCCCCCGTGCGCCGCTTGGTGGGGTCGACGCAGAGCACCGCCACCTGCTTGTCGGGGAAGTCCTGCACGAAGCGGAGCACGAGCTCGTCGGTGAGGCTGCTCTTGCCGGCTCCGCCGGTGCCGGTCAGGCCGACCACGGCCGCCGCTCGCGCCGCGCCGGCCGCTCGCGCCTCCCGTCCATTCGCCCATTGAATGCCCGGCCGCCGCCTCCCCAGCTCGACCTCGGTGATCGCTCGCGCGAGGCGCTGGTGGCGGGACGCGCCGGCCGGCAGCTCCCGCTCGGCGAGGTCGAAGTCACAGCCTTCGAGGACGATGTTGATCATCCCCTGCAGGCCCAGCTGCCGCCCGTCCTCGGGAGAGAAGATGCGGTCGATGCCGCCGGCGTGGAGTTGCTCGATCTCCGACGGCACGATGACGCCGCCGCCGCCGCCGAAGATGCGCACGGCGCTGGCCCCCCGCTCGTCGAGCAGCTGGCGCAGGTAGAGGAAGTACTCGACGTGGCCGCCCTGGTAGCTGGTGATGGCGACGCCCTGGGCGTCCTCTTCGATGGCCGCGTCGACGATCTCGGCCACGCCGCGGTTGTGGCCGAGGTGGACGATCTCGGCGCCCGATGCCTGCAGCAGGCGCCTCATGATGTTGATCGCCGCGTCGTGGCCGTCGAAGAGGGCGGCGGCGGTCACCAACCGAACGGGATGCCGCGGTCGATAGACCTCCGGCGCTCGCCGTCGCTCGACCGATACCGCTTGCGCCATGGGCTCCTCGCTGCAGCCGCGCGGAACGGACCACCTCGGCCGCCCCGCTGGTGCCGCGAAATTATCCCACGGAGGGCGTGGGGGCGGACGTCGACGCCGGCGAAGCGAACGGGGCGGTCGACCAGGCCGACCGCCCCCGCCGGATTCGTTTCCACCGGCACGAACTCACCCCGAACTCACCCTCGGACCATGGGAAGAGGCGCCCCCAAGGACTGCGCCACCCGGGCGCCCCCGCGTGTGGTGGACCCTGAGGCCGCCACAACGGGTGCCGCACTGCTTAGACGGACGGGAGAGGCCGAATTCCCCTATCCCGCCCAAGCGGGGTGGTGAGAAAGCCCGCGGGTCGCGGCCGCCAGCGACCCGCGAGGGCAAGACTGGCCCACACGGTGCACCGGTTCGGGGCGGCCACCAGGGGTGCTCAGCGCGCTGCCGAGAGCCTCAGCCCGGCCTCCGGGAGCGCCGACGCGGTCCCGGGCCGCGTGTCTCGTCGCGATAGGTCGGTGGCAGCCGGATCCACTGCACCGTCGCCGGGTCGATGCCGCCGGCGTGCAGCCATTCTTCGAGCGCGCCGCGGAAGAGCGCCGCAGCGGTCGGGTTTC
>Ga0075431_100000452_pt1 | contig 33772 bp, 32 predicted proteins | sample RhiMetdeltSRZDD5_FD_75297 | JGI IMG/M metagenome (GOLD analysis project Ga0075431, IMG submission 75297) | Populus rhizosphere microbial communities from Tennessee, USA - Rhizosphere MetaG P. deltoides SRZDD5 | ecosystem: Host-associated > Plants > Roots > Rhizosphere > Soil | place: USA... | reverse complement strand
GGCCGGGACGTCGCGCCACACACCGCCCTGCGCGAGCACCGCACCGACGTCGGCCTTCACCAGCGGCTCCCACGCCGCACGCACGTATTGCTCGAACGTCGCCCACGGGAGCGGGCCCTTGCCCTCCTCGGCACCGAGGACGGTCCGGGCCACCGTCAGCAGCACATCGCCCATCGGCCGCGAATCGCGGATGGGCTTCATCGTCGGCTGCATGAAGCCGAGCACGCCCTCGCGCGGCGAGTAGTCGCCCCACGACTCGAGCCAGTGAGTATCGGGCAGCACCAGATGCGCCAGCGCCGTCGTCTCGTCGGGCAGGCTCGCGAACGACACGATGAACGGGACCTTGGCGAGCGCCTCCGGCACCTTGAGGCCGCCGGGCAGCGTGAAGGCGGGGTTGACACCCGGTCCGAGGACGAGCGTGTCGATCTCCCCCGCCGCCATCGCCTGCACGAGCCGCGCGACGTCGGCGAAGGCCGTGACCTTTCCATGGGCCCAGTCGGCGCCGAAGCGCACGGTGCGGCCGACGTTGCCGGCGGCGGCGTTCAGCAGATTGATGGCGATCTGCGTCTGGACGGCGTTCGAGCCGCTCACGGCGGCGCCGCCGCCGATCGCGAGCCCCGGCTTGCCGCGGCCGAAGGCCTCGGCCATGTGCTCGATGGTCTTCGGATCGACACCGCTCTCGTCGGCGACCCGCTTGACGTCGAGCTGCCCGACGGCGGCTGCGTACGACCGATCGGCCAAGCCCTTGTCGACCAGCACCTTCAACACGGCGAGGGCGAGCAGCCCCTCCGTGCCCGGCGCATTCCGCACCCACTCGTCGGCGTTCGCCGCCGTGAGCGACTGGCGCGGCTCGACGTGGATCACCGTTCCCGCACGGCCTTCGCGGAACGCGTGCATCCGCGCGAAGTCGCCGGGATAGTGCACGTTGTTGATCCACGTCTCCATGAAGTCGGCGCCGAAGTTGAGGATCACCTGCGCGTCGGCGAAGACGTACGACGGGACGGCGTCGCGGCCGAACGTGGCCCGATTCGCCGCCCGGATCGCCTCGTAGCCGAAGGGCTCGAGGGTGATCCGCGGCCGGGCACCGAGCGCCTGGCCGAACCGGTCCAGCAACGCGCCGAGGCTGCCGTTCTCGAGCTGGCTCACGACGGCGATCGCACGGCCCCGGTTGCCGGCGCGAAGCGTGCTGACGCGGTCGGCAAACATCTTGAGCGCGTCGTCCCAGCCGACGGGCCGGAGGGCGGTGCCATCACGACGCTGAGGACCCGCGAAGCGATCCGGATGATAGAGGCCCTGCAGCGCCGCCTGCCCGCGCACGCAGAGCGCGCCGCGATTGATGGGATGATCGGGATTGCCCTCGAGCTTCACCACGCGACCGTCGCGGTTCCGCGCCAGCACACCGCAGCCGGCCGGACACTCGCGACACACGGTCGCGAAGTACGAGGCCACGCCCGGGACGAGATGCTCGTTCGGCACGACCAGCGGCAGGATCGTCTCGGTCGCCTGCTGGCAACCACCGGCGGCCGCGGCCGCGCCACCGGTGGCCACGATCTTGAAGAAGTCGCGTCGTTTCATCCCCGCCTCAGTGATGGCACGCGACGCAGTCGAGCGGGGCGCGCGTGCCGCGCGCCGCGTTCTCCTTGCGGTGGCAATCGAGACACCAGCCCATCGAGAGCGCCGGAGAGGCCGGGCGCAGCCCGGCGACGTGCAGGAGGTCGTTGACGAGGCGCGGTCCGGTGCTGCCGGCCGCCGTCGTCATCGTCTCCACCGGCCCGTGGCACTGCTGGCAGCTGACTCCGCCGCGCACGTGCGCCTTGTGCGGGAAATACGTGAACTCCGGAACCTTGAACACGCGCACCCAGGGGATCGGCTCGCCCTTCGCCGCATACTGCGCGAGCTTCTGGATCTCCGGCTTATCGGCGGCGGTGATCTTGTGACAGCCGAGGCAGCGCTGTACCGACGGCAGTCCCGCGTACTCCGAGCGGCGCGCATCGGAATGACAGTACTGACAGTCGAGCTTGTACGTCTGCACGTGCGTGTTGTGCGGGAAGTTGATGGGCTGCGCCGACGGCTTGGCCGCCGCCGGTTGACGGCTCCACGAGGACACCACGAGGAAGATCAGGACGGCGAGGAGAACGACGCCCAGCGCGCCCACGCCCGCCTTCGCCATCGACAGTCGAACGCCCTCCCCGGAACCGTGGATACGTCTGGAATGGAATGCGCGTGAAAGATATCACTTGCGCCGAAGCGAGTCAATCGAGCTACGTGGCTGCGACCATCGCCTGCGCGGCGGCGCGCGCGGCGACATCGATATCCTCCTCGCTGTGCGCGAGCGACACGAAGGCCGCCTCGAACTGTGACGGTGCCAGCGCCACGCCACGCTCGAGCATGGCGTGGAAGAAGCGCGCGTAGCGGGCGGCGTCGGCGGCGCGCGCCCCCGCGTAATCGCGCACCGGCCCCGCGCAGAAGAACGCCGTCAACATGGAGCCGACGCGGTTGATGGCGAGCGGCACGCCGGCCTTCTCCGCCGCCTCGGCGAGCCCACGCTCGAGGCGGGCCCCGAGGGCGTCGAGGCGCCCGTACACCTTGCGGTCCTCGAGCGCGCGGAGCGTCGTGAGCCCGGCCGCCACCGCGAGCGGATTGCCCGACAGCGTTCCGGCCTGATAGACGCCGCCGAGCGGGGCCACGTGCTCCATGATGGCTCGCGAGCCGCCGTATGCACCGACCGGCAGGCCCCCACCGATGATCTTGCCGAGACACGTGAGGTCCGGGCGCACGCCGTACAGCTCCTGGGCGCCGCCATGGGCGACGCGGAAGCCGGTGATGACCTCGTCGAAGATCAGCAGCGCCCCGTGGGCCGCGGTGACCTCGCGCAGGCCGGCCAGAAATCCGGGCGCCGGCGGCACCACGCCCATGTTGCCCGCGACCGGCTCGACGATCAGCGCGGCGATCTCCCCGCCGCGCGCGCGGAACAGCTCGCGCACGGCCTCGAGGTCGTTGAACGGCAGCGTCAGCGTCAAGCTTGCCAGCGCCGCCGGCACGCCACGGCTGTCCGGAATGCCGAAGGTGGCACCGCCCGAGCCGGCCTTCACGAGCAGGCTGTCGGCGTGGCCGTGGTAGCAGCCGTCGAACTTCACCAGCAGATCGCGGCCGGTGGCCCCGCGCGCCACCCGGATGGCGCTCATGGCCGCCTCCGTCCCCGACGACACCAGGCGCATCATCTCCATCGACGGATAGGCGGCGGTGACCATCGCCGCGAGCTCGACCTCCTGCGGCGTCGGCGCCCCGTAGCTCGTGCCGCGCGCCGCCGCCACCGCCACCGCCTCCACCACCGCCGGCGGCGCATGCCCGAGGATCAGCGGCCCCCACGAGGCGACGAAGTCGAGATACTCGCGGCCGTCCACGTCCCAGATCCGCGCGCCTTCACCGCGCGCGATGAAGCGCGGCTCGCCGCCCACCGAGCGGAACGCGCGCACGGGACTGTTGACACCGCCGGGGATGAGGCGCTCGGCGTCAGCCAGCAGATGTCGCGACCGGGCGGTGGTGGCCGCGTCCGCGGAGGCATCGAGATCGCCGGCGTCGACACGCTCGAAGGCGCCCGAGGCGTGACTGAAGCGGTACGCCGCGAGCGATTTCACCTCGCGGCCGATCACGGAGACGACCACGTACGCCGCCCCCGGATAGGCGGGCTCGCCACGGATCAGCGCCTGGCCGCGGTCGGTCTCCGAGAAGTACGCGCCGGCGTTCGGGTGCGAGTGGTAGATGACCGCGAACTCGAAACCCTCGTCCACCAGCCGGTTCAGTCGCAGCGCGTCGATCGGATCCATGTAGTAGGCGTTCCGCGCGGTGCGCGGAAACGTGATGGGATCCCGCGCGTGCATCTGGTCCTGCACGTTGCGGCAGGCCACGATCCGGCGCTCGGCGCCGCGCCTGAGGATGACGCCGCAGCACTCGTTCGGGTACTCGGCAGCGGCTTGCTGCTTGATGGCCGCCACCTCGGCCGGCGTCAGCAGCATCGGCCACCCGCCAGTGCGGGGATGATGGCGAGCTCATCGCCGTCGCTCAGCGGCGTCGACAGCCCGCCCAGGGCATCGATGGCCTCGCTGTTGACGTAGATCGCGATGTGGCGATGAACCTCGCCGTGCTCGTTCCGGACGAGTCCGCGCAGCCCGTCGTAGGAGGCCTCGAGCTCGTCGAGCGCCTTGCCGACGTCGCCGGAGCCGACCTCGACACGATCACGGTTGCTGGTGGCTCTGCGGAATGGCGTGGGGATGTACACGGTGACGGCCATGACTCTCCTTGCTCGATCGCGGGTGTCGCTCAGCCGATGCTCAGGTACCGCTCGCCCGTGTCTGGAAGCACGGTCACGACGAGCTGCTCCGGCCGCAACGCCGCCGCCACCTCGCACGCCGCCCACACGGCGGCGCCGGCGGAGATGCCGACCATCAAGCCCTCCTCGCGGCTGAGCCGTCGCGAATACGCGGTGGCGTCCTCGTCGCGGACCTGCACCACCCGATCGATCACGCTCTGGTTCAAGATCCCCGGCACGAAGGAGGCGCCGATACCCTGGATGCCGTGCAGCCCCGGCCTCCCGCCGGACAGCACGGGGGATTTCGCGGGCTCCACCCCGATGATCTTCACGCCGGGCATCTTTTCCTTCAGCACTTCGCCGACCCCGGTGATCGTACCACCCGTGCCGACGCCGGCCACGAACGCATCGAGGCGACCGCCCACCGCCTCGAGGATCTCGAGCGCGGTCGTGCGGCGGTGGACGTCGGGATTCGCGGGATTCTGGAACTGCTGCGGCATGAAGTAGTCGGGATGCTCACGGAGGAGCTCCTCCGCGGCGAAGACGGCGCCGGTCATGCCCTCGATGGCGGGCGTCAGGTGGATCTCGGCGCCGAAGCGGGTCATGAGCCGCTGTCGCTCCACGCTCATGTCCTCCGGCATCGTCAGGATCAGGCGATAGCCCTTCACCGCGGCCACCATGGCCAGGCCGATGCCCGTGTTGCCGCTCGTCGGCTCCACCAGCGTGCCGCCGGGCCGCAGGACGCCGCGCCGCTCGGCGTCCTCGATCATGGCGAGCGCAGTGCGGTCCTTCACGCTGCCACCCGGATTGCGCGCCTCGAGCTTGGCGACCACGGCCGCCCCACCGGGCCTCGGCAGCCGGCGCAGCCGCACGAGGGGCGTGCCGCCGATCAGATCGAGCACGGAGTCTGCGATCTTCATCTCGTTACGGTGGCCCTCCATCAGATGTGGTACATCGGCCGCGCCTTGCTGCGGCGCTCGCGCGCGCGGATCACCAGCTCGCCGAAGGTCAGCCGGTCGACCACCTTCGAGACGGCCTCCGCGATCTCCTCCCACAGCTCGCCCAGGTCCGACTCGGCGCCACCGTTGCGGCGCGCGCTCCCGGCCTCGAAGGGCGCGCGCGTGCCCTCCACCGCCCGCAGCACGGCGCCCACCGTGATCTCCTCGGGCTCGCGTGTCAGGTGATAGCCGCCGGTGGAGCCGCGCTTGGAGGTCAACAGGCCGGCGCGCTTGAGAGAGAGCAGCACCTGCTCCAGGTACCGCTGCGGAATGCCCTGGCGGGCAGCCACCTCCTGGATGGGAATGAGCCCCCGCTCCCGCTGCAGCGCCAGATCGAGCATGGCCTTGATCGCGTACTCGCCCTTGGCGGAGATCCTCATGCGCGGCCGAACCTCAGCGGATCCCGCCGCGCTCGAGCAGGCGCGCGGCCTCGCGCGCGAAATACGTGATGACGATATCGGCGCCGGCGCGACGGATGCTCGTCAGCGCTTCCAGCATCGCCCGCTCCTCGTCGAGCCACCCGAGCTGGCCGGCGGCGCGGATCATCGCGTACTCGCCGGACACCGAGTAGGCGGCGATCGGCACCCCGAACTCCATCCGCGCCCGCGCGATCACGTCGAGGTACGGCAGCGCCGGCTTGACCATGACGATGTCGGCGCCCTCGTCGAGATCGAGCGCGATTTCCCGCATGGCCTCCTGGCCGTTGGCCGGATCCATCTGGTAGCCGCGCCGGTCGCCGAACTGCGGCGCGCTGTCGGCGGCCTCACGGAACGGCCCGTAGAAGGCCGAGGCATACTTCGCGGAGTACGCCATGATCGGCGTGTCGGTGAACGTCGCCTCGTCGAGCGCTTCGCGGATCGCGCCCACGCGGCCGTCCATCATGTCCGACGGCGCCACGATGTCGGCGCCCGCCTCGGCGTGCGACACGGCCGTGCGCGCCAGCAGCTCCACGGTGGGATCGTTGCGCACGGTGCCGTCCTCGACGATGCCGCAGTGGCCGTGACTCGTGTATTCACACAAGCACACGTCCGTGACGACGAGCAGGTCGGGCACGGTGTCCTTCACCGCCCGCACCGCCTGCTGCACGACGCCGTCGTCGGCGTAGGCCTCGGAGCCGCGCGGGTCCTTGTGCGCGGGCAGGCCGAACAGGAGCACGGCGGGAATGCCCATGCCCGCCACGTCCTTGCACTCCTTCACCAGCTCGTCGACGGAGAGACGCGACTGCCCCGGCATCGACCGGATCGCGTCGCGCACGCCGCGGCCGTGCACGACGAAGATCGGGTACATCAGGTCGTTCGCGGCCAGCGTCGTCTCGCGCACCAGATTGCGCACGAGCGTCTTTTCACGGAGGCGTCGGGGACGGATCGACCCCTGGGCCATCAGTCGCTCCTTCTGCCCCGTCGTGCGGGGCGCTGCGGAATGCGGGCGAAGTACTCGACGATCGCGCGCGCGAGGGCGGGGATCGTGTATTCGGCCGGCATGATGTCGGTGGTCAGCCCGTACTCGGCGGCGGTGGCCGCAGTGATGGGGCCGATCGAGGCGACGGCCACCCGACCGCGCCAGGCACGCCGCTCATCCTCGGTGAACGCCTCCGCGAAGTTCCGCGCCGTGGAGGAGCTCGTGAACGTGACGGCGTCGATGGTGCCGGCGGCGAGCGCCTCGCCCAGGCGCGGCGCCCCGCCTTCGGCCTTGCGCGTGGCATAGGCGGCCACCTCGGTCACCTGCACGCCGAGCTGCCGGAGCTCCATCACCAGCACGTCGCGCGTCTGCGCGGCGCGGGGCAGCAGCACGCGGTCCGCCGGGCTCAGCAGCGGGCGCAGCCGCGACACGAGGCCCTCGGCACGGTATTCGGCCGGCACGATGTCCACGCGCACGCCGTGCTCACGCAGTGCATCCGCGGTGGCGGGACCGATGGCGGCGACGCGCCGGCCGCTCAGCGCCGGCCACCCCAGCCCGAGCGTACCCAGGCGACGGTCGACCATCGCCACGCCGTTGGTCGACGTGAACACGACCCAGGTGAACGTGTCGAGCGCCGTCAGCGCGGCGTCGAGCGGCTCCCACGAGGCGGGCGGGGCGATGACAATGGCCGGCGCCTCGATCACACGCGCTCCGCTCGCCTGGAGCAGCTCGGTGAACCGCTGGGCCTGCGCCGCCGCCCGCGTCACCACGACCGTCCGCCCGGAAAGCGCACGCGATGTCGCCGCCGCGCGCGGCGACGAGCGCGACGAGGCGCCGCGGCTAGCGCCCATCGCCGACTCCCGCGGGTCGCAGGGCGACCACCGCCGCCGCGCCGCGCGCCAGCAGCGCCTCCGCCACCCGCATCCCGACCGCCTCCGGCCGCTCCGGTGGGCCGTCGGCCGACTCGCGCAGCACGGTGCGACCGTCCTCGCTCGCCACCAGCGCGTGGACGACGACGCCGCCGCCACCGAGCCGTGCGTACGCGGCCATCGGCGTCACGCAGGAGGCGCCGAGACGGCCAAGAAAGGCCCGCTCGGCCAGCGCGCAGACGCGGGTGGGCTCGTGATCGAGCGCGCGCAGCGCCGCCAGCGTCCGCGCATCGTCGAGGCGGGCCTCGACGGCGAGGATGCCCTGGCCCACCGCGGGCACGAACAGCTCGGGGGCCAGCGGCTCGACGTGACGCGGCGTGAGCGCGAGCCGGGCCAGGCCCGCCGCCGCCAGCAGGATCGCGTCGTAGTCACCCGACTCGAGCTTGCCGAGACGCGTGTCGACGTTGCCGCGGATCGGCTCCACGGTGAGGTCGGGGCGCGAGGCGAGCGCGAGCGCGCGCCGGCGCGGGCTCGACGTGCCCAGCACCGCGCCTTGCGGGAGGTCGGCGAAGCGCACGGGCCGGCGCGCCACCAGCACGTCACGCGCGTCGGCACGCTCTGGAAAGGCCACGAGCCCGAGTCCGCGCGGCAGCTCCGCCGGCAAATCCTTGAGACTGTGGACGGCGACGTCGGCATCGCCGCGGAGGAGCGCCTCCTCGATCTCGCGTACGAAGAGTCCCTTGCCGCCGACGGTGGCCAGGCGCGCCTCCGCGAGCCGGTCGCCCTCCGTGCGCATGGGCACGACCTCGACGGCGGCGCCCGCCGCACGCAGACGGTCGGCGACAACCCGGGCCTGCGCGAGGGCGAGCGCGCTTCCGCGAGTCGCCACGCGGATCATGCGCGCCGCCCCAGCGCGAACAGCTCGTGCACCACCTCGAGCCACGAGCGGTGCGAGCCGGCGCGTGACGACTCGCGCAGCTTGGTGATGGGCGCGTGGAGGACCTTGTTCACGATGGCCGCTGAGAGCGCCTCGATGGCCGCGCGCGTCTCCGGCGTCGCGTCCGGCAATCGCGCCAGCGTCTTGCGCACCTCGCCCGTACGGATCTCCTCGAGCCGCTCGCGCAGCGAGACGATGGTCGGGATGACCTCGACGTCCCCGAGCCGGGCCCGGAACTTCGCTACCTCGCGCTCGACGAGCGTTTCCGCCCGCTGCGCCTCGCGCAGCCGCTCGCGGATGTTGGCGTCGACGACCTGCTTGAGATCGTCGATGTCGTAGCAGTACACGTCCTCGAGCGCGTCGACGCCCGCCTCCACGTCGCGGGGGACGGCGATGTCGATGAAGAAGAGCGGCCGCGCGCCGCGCCCGTGCATGACGCGCGCGACCATGTCGCGGGTGACGATCGGCGTGGGCGCCCCCGTCGACGTGACCACGATGTCGACGGAGGCCAGCGCCGCCGCCAGCTCGTCGAAGGGGACGGCGGTGCCCGACAGCGCCCGCGCCATGTCCTGGGCGCGGCTCCAGGTGCGATTCACGACGTAGATCGGAAACGCGCCCTGCTCCACCAGGTGCTTGGCAGCCAGCTCGCCCATCTTGCCCGCGCCGAGGAGCAACACGGCGCGGCCGCTGAGGCCGGCGAAGATCTTCTTGGCCAGCTCGACGGCGGCGAAGGACACCGAGACGGCGTGGCGGGCGATCTCGGTCTCGGTCCGGACGCGCTTGGCGACGGCGAACGCGTGGGTGAACAGCGTGTGCAGCGCCGGCCCGACCGCCTCGCAGGCCTGCGCGAGCGCGAAGGCGTCCTTCACCTGACCGAGGATCTGTGGCTCGCCGATCATCATCGAGTCGAGGCTCGCCGCCACGCGGAAGGCGTGGCGGATCGCGTCGTCCTCCTCGTGCATGTAGAGCAGCGACTCCACGATCGCCGGTGGCACACCGCGCTGACGGCAGAGGGTGGCGAAGACGGCCGTGCGGGCCGCCCCGGGCGCCTCGGCGACGCCGTACACCTCAACGCGGTTGCACGTCGAGAGCATCACCGCCTCGCGCACGACGCCCGCCGCCAGCGCGTCACGCAGGAGCTCGCGGAGCTTGTCGTCGTCGACGGCGAGCTGCTCGCGTAGCGCGACGGGCGCGTTCTTGTGGCTGACGCCGGCGGCGAAGAGAGCCATCAGGCGCCGTGCATCCCGGGCAGGAAGAAACCGGCGCCGAGCGTCAGCACGAGCGCGGCAAAGCCGACGATGGCGTAGTAGGCGGCGCGCCGACCGCGCCAGCCGCCGGCCGTGCGCCCGGCCAGGGTGCCGGCGTAGATGACCCAGGCCACCACGGAGAAGAACGCGACGGGATCCGGCGCGAACAGCGATCCCCACGAGGCGCGCGCCCACAGGGCGCCCAGGATCAGCCCGGTCGTGAGGAACGGAAACCCGAGCGCCAGCGTCCGGTACGTCAGGTGATCGAGCGTCTCGAGCGCGGGGAGGCGGTAGTAGAACCGACCGGGACGCTTGGCGCGGATCTGGCGCTCCTGCAGGAGGTACATCAGCGCGCCGGCGAAGTTCAGCACGAAGGCGGCGATGCCGATGAGCGCGAGCGCGATGTGGACCCAGATCCACGCATTGCCGAGCGCCGGCGCGAGCATCGGCGGACGCGCGACGGTGGCCTTGAGCCCGAGCACGAGCACGACGGGCATGGCGAAGGCGCCCAGCAGCTTCAGGCCCGACCGGCGCTCGACGATCATGACGACGAGCACCACCACCCAGATGGCGACCGAGACGGCGTCCGTGAGACTGCCGAGCGGAGGACGCCCGGACTCGACGGCGGCCACGACGAGGGCAAGCGTGTGGGCGGCCCAGCCCGTCGCCGTCGCCAGCGACGCGAGCCGGTGGATCGCCTCGTGGCGCTGCACGAGGTACGCGAAGCTCAGCCCCGTGGCGCACGCATAGGCGACGATCGCGGCGTTCAGCAGATAGGAATACATGGAAAAGTCAAATCGACCGGGAGTTTACCACAATCCCGATGCGCTGAGCGGGATCAGCGAGCGAGCAGGTCGAGGAGCGCCGGAAGCGGCTTTCGGTATCCGTGCCGGCGGGCCACGACGTCGAGGTGCGGCGTGGACCAGTCCTCGAGCAGCGCCGGCCCGCCATTCCAGCGCTCACGCCGGTCGAGTTCCTTCAGATACGCGTGGCAGTGGCGGCAGCCGGACACGACGTAGCCCTCGTCCGCGCCCTCGGCCTTGAGGCGATAGAGCGCTTCCGTACCCTCGACGCCGCAGAGCGGGCAGCGCAGCTTCGCAAAACTCCAAGCGCCTCCGCAGAAGTGGCACGCCAGACGACGGTGGCCGCCCTCGACGACATCGATGAAGCCGGGCGGCGCCCCGCAGAACGGGCACACCCCCCGCCCCCATTCGGCGCCTTCCAGGTGCGGACGCGCTCCGGACAGCCACGCCTCGAGCAACGGCCGGAGCGTGGCGCACGCGAGCACCGCGACGGCATCGGCGTCGAGGCCACTGGCCGACTCCGCCGTGCCGTCGCCGATGCCGTCACGCGAGGGCAGCAGCGAGGCCGGCGAGACGGCGCGCGCGTCCCAGGCCGCGGCGAGACGCTGCAACGCCGGCGCACGTGCGGCGTCGAGTGCCGCCAGCTGCTCCATGACGCCGCCGAGCAAGTCCTCCACATCGTCGGCCGCGAGCGGTGGCGGACTTTCTGCGGCCAGCGGGACCCCGCGCGTCCAGCTCTGCCGACAGCGCTCGGACGACCATACGCCCACCGGAGAGTCGGCGGCCGTGGCCCAGCGCTCGACGATGTCGCCATACGGCGTGAGCGCGCCGGCGAAGGCACGCCGCCGCTCCAGGAGCTCGCGCCACGGGTCGCGGAGATCGAGCGCGGTCATGGCCCAAAACAGCAAGGGGCCCCGCGGGGCCCCTTGTCCAGCGGATCCGTGAGCGCGATCAGACCTGGCCCGCGGCCATGATGACGTACTTCACCAGGAAGCCACCGACGAGGACGAGGAGCGAGGTCAGCGCGGTCAGGCCGAACGAGCGGCGGCGCAGATCGACGAGGCCGAGGACCAGCGGCAGCACCGAGCCGAGCACGATGGCACCGCCCCAGAACAGCATCGCGAAGCGCCCGTCGGTGAGGAGCCTGAGCGCGGTCGTCGCGGCCACGGAGCCGGAGGCCTGCACGGAGCCGACGAAGACGACGACGGCGAGCAACTGGATCACCAGCGCCACCACCGTCATGAGTCGCACGCTCGCCACCTGGTCGGCGGCGCGTCGCCCCATCGCCGCCAGGATCAGCGCCATGGCGGCCGCACCGGTGGAGGCGCCGACGGCGAGAAACAGCGCGCCGAGCGCGTGTCCCTCGATCCACAGCGGTCTCGCGGTGGCGCCGAGGAGCACGCCGGGGTAGGCCGCGAGGAAGAAGCCGAACGCCGAGCCGATGACACCGACGAGCCGCTTGGCGCCGGTGAAGTGGCTCGCGCGAAGATCCTCGAGGAGCGTGAAGAGCGCGGCCAGGCCGGCGCACGCGGAGAATCCGAGCAGCGCCCAGGCACCCATGCTCATCGGCGAGTCGACATTGAAGCGAAACAGCATGTTGAGGAACCGCGACGGCACGCCGAGATCGACGATGAGGATGAGCGGGCACGGGATGAGCGCGGCCAGCGCCAGGTAGTAACCGACCCGGACGACGTCACGATGGCGGCGAGGGTTGAGGATCTGGGCGGTCGTGGCGAACACGAACGCCCCGCCGGCGAGGCCACCCAGGAAGAAGTACACGTCGATGAGGAACGGCCAGTGCGGCGACTGGAGCAGCGACATGCGCTAGCCCTCCTTCCCGCCGCGGCCGCGGAACGCGACCAGGGCACCGATGCCGACCAGGAATGCGGAGCCGATGGCCAGCAGCGAGTCCGTCACGATGTTCTTCTGGGGCAGCTTCGGGTTCTCCGGCAAGCCATAGGCGCCCGGCTTGGAGAGCAGCAGGAAGAACGCGTTCAGGCCACCGAGGAACCCATTCGAGTCGGCGCCGTACAGCTGCGCGTTCTTGAAGCCCATCGCCTTCAGCGCCTCCACGCGTTTCTGTGCCTTCCCGACGAGGTCGTCGCGGAAGCCGAACTGGATCGACTCGGTCGGACACGCCTTGGCGCAGGCCGGGCCGAGCCCGTTGTGGATGCGGTCGTTACAGAACGTGCACTTCTTCGCAGTCCCCGTCTGCTCGTTGAACGACACGACACCGAACGGGCACGCCGACACGCAGTAGCGGCAGCCGTTGCAGGTGTCCTGGTTGATGTTGACGGTGCCATGCTCGGTCCGGTAGATGGCGCCGGTCGGGCAGGCATTGAGGCAGCCGGCGTCCGCGCAGTGCTTGCAGACGTCGGACATCAGCAGCCAGGCGAGGTCACCGTTCGGCTTGCCGCCCGGCTCCTCGATGAAGCGCACGAGCCTGAACGTCTTGTCGGTGAAGTGCGTCTGGTTCTGGTAGGTGCCCGTCCAGTCCGGCTGCTCGGAGCCGAGCTCGTTCCACTGCTTGCAGGCGACCTGGCAGGCCCGGCACCCGATGCAGAGCGATGTATCCGTGAACATCGCCAGCGTGCGCGCCATGGCTACACCACCCCCTTCTTCACGTTGCAGACGAAGGCTTTCGTCTCCTGGATGTAGACGTTGGGATCGCCCACCGTCGCCGAGAGATCGTTCGTGATGTCACCGCGGCTGCCGGGCAGGTCCGGCACGCCGTTCCAGCCCCAGTGCCACGGCACACCGATCTGGTGGACCGTCTTGCCGTCGATCTTGAAGGGCTTCAGCCGGTTGGTGACCATGGCCGTCACGTGCACCTTGCCGCGCGGGCTCATGACGGTGACCCTCTCGCCGTTCTCGATGCCGAGCTCCTTGGCGAGCTCGTGGCTGATCTCGGCGAAGTGCGAGTGATGCAGCTCGGCCAGCATCGGCAGGTAGCGCGACATGACGCCCGAGAGGTGATGCTCGGTCAGGCGATACGTCGTGATGACGTACGGAAAGTCCTTCGATCCGACCGGCGCCAGCTCGTTCTTCTGATCGGGCAACTTCCAGATCTTGGCGACCGGATTGATCTGCTGACTGGACAGGAGATTGTTCGTGGGCGATTCCACCGGCTCGTAGTGCTCGGGGAACGGCCCGTCGTTGAGCGGGCCGAAGAGACCGCCGACGAGGTCGGCGCGCATGATGAACGGCTTGTTGCCGTTCTTCGCGTCGGGCGCCAGGAATGCGTTGAAGTCCGGCACGTCGAGGCCGACCCACTTGCCCGGCTTGTCTTCCGGCTTGGCCCCGGGCGCCTTCGGATCCCACCAGATGAGCTTCTTCTTCTCGCTCCACGGCTTGCCGTTCAGATCGGCCGCTGCGCGGTTGTAGAGGATGCGGCGGTTGGCGGGCCACGCGAAGCCCCAGCCGTGACCAAGATAGTCGTTCGCGTCGGCCGGCTTTCTCGACGCGGCCTTGTTGGTGAGCTGCCCTTCCGGCGTCTCGGTGACGACGCCGGTGTAGATCCAGCAGCCCGACGCGGTCTTGCCGTCGTCCGTCAGGTGCGCGAAGCTCGCGACGGCCTGACCCTTCTTGTAGACGACCTTGCCGTCCTTGTCGGTGATGTCCTCGGTGGCGAAGCCGTTGACCTCCTTCAGGACTTGCAGGATGTCCGGATGATCGGGCTTGGCGCCATAGGTGAAGTTGGCGGCCAGGAAGCCCTTGTCGCGCTCCCTCTTGGAGTTCGAGTACATCTTCTTCAGCTTGTTGGCCAGCGTGCAGAAGAACTGCGCGTCGGTCTGCACGTCGCCCGGCGGGTTCACCGCCTTCTCGTGCCACTGGATGAGGCGCATGGTGTTGGTCAGCGTGCCGTCCTTCTCCGCGGCCGGCGCGGCCGGGATGAAGAACACTTCGGTTTTCACGTCTTTGGGATTCGTGCCCGGGGCCTTCCACACCTCCGCCGTCTCGGTGAGGAAGATGTCGACCACGACCATCCATTCGAGTCGCTGCATGGCGGCCCGCGCCAGCTTGGCGTTGGGGCCACCGACGGCGGGGTTCTGGCCGTCGGCGAGGAAGCCCTTGATCTTGCCCTCGTACATGTCGGCGAAGATGTGCTGGTGGCTGTAGGCGTCGGCCGACGCGCGCTTGGGGAGCCACTGATAGCCGTACTCGTTGCCGGCGTGAGCCGCGTCGCCGTAGAAGGCTTTCAGCAGGCTCACCATGAACTTCGGACGGTTGATCCAGAAGCCGCCCTTCGGCGTCTCCTTCTCGAGGTACGTGTTGAGATCCGGATGCGCGTCCCGGAGCGGCATGGGCAGGTAGCCCGGCAGCTCGTGGTAGAGCAGCTCGAGGTCGGTGGCACCCTGCACGTTGGCGTGGCCGCGCAGCGCCACGATGCCGCCGCCCGGCCGGCCGATGTTACCGAGCAGCAGCTGCAGCATGCAAAGAGCGCGGATGTTTTCGACGCCGTTGGTGTGCTGCGTGAGGTTCAGCGCGTAGGTGATGGTGCCGGTCTTGTCCCGGCCCGACGTCCCGTTGAAGAGCCGCGCCATCTCCTCGAACTTCGCGGCCGGAATGCCGCATACCCTCTCGACCATCTCCGGCGTGTAGCGCGAGTAGTGGCGCCGCAGCAGCTGGAAGACGGTGTTCGGGTCGCGCAGGGAGACGTCGCGCTTCGGATTGCCCTCACCGTCGAGCTGATACTTCCAGCTCGAGCGGTCGTAGGACTTCTTGGTCTCGTCGTAGCCGGTGAAGAGACCCGCCATGTCCGTCGCCGTCTTGAAGGCGGGGTCGATGAGGAACGAGGCGTTCGTGTAGTGGACGACGTAGTCCTTGAAGTAGAGGTTGTTCTCCAGCGCGTGGCGCATGAGGCCGCCGAAGAACGCGATGTTGGTGCCCGAGCGCAGCGGCACGTGGATGTCGGCGGCCGAGCTCGTCCGCGTGTACCGCGGATCGACGTGGATGACCTTGGCCCCGCGCTCCTTGGCCTTCATCACCCACTGGAAGCCGACCGGGTGATTCTCGGCCATGTTCGACGTGATCATGATGACATCCGAGTGCTGGATGTCGATCAGGTTCGTCGTCATCGCCCCGCGACCAAACGTGGTCCCCAAAGCTGGGACCGTGGCGCTGTGTCAGACCCTGGCCTGATGCTCGTGATAGACGATGCCGAGCGTCCGGTTCAGCTTCGACAGCAGGTAGCATTCCTCGTTGTCGATGCAGGCCGAGCCCAGCGAGGCGATCGCCTCCAGGCGGTTCACCACGACCGGCTTGCCGTCCTTGTCCTTCTCGCGCTCGATGAAGTGCTTCTCCCGCGTGTCGTAGTACCGCTTGGCGATCTCCTCGTACATCCAGGCGATCGGCTTCTCCTCCCACTTGTCGGAGCCCGGCGCACGATAGAGCGCCTTCGTCGGCCGCAGCGGGTTGTTGGAGAGCTGGATGGTCGCCGCGCCCTTCGGACAGAGGCGGCCGAGGGTGTGCGGGGTATCGGGATTGCCCTCGATGTCGATGATCTTGTCGTCCTTGGCGTAGATCAGCTGGCCGCAGCCCACCGCGCAGTACGGGCACACGCTCGCAAAAGCCTTTGCTTCCTTGATCCTCAGGGAGACCGCGGCCGCCTCGACCGGTGCCAGATCCACACCCGTGCCGAGCGCGACGCCGGTCGCAGTGGCTCCCCCGTACTTCAGGAAGTCACGACGTGACAGACTCATGGCGATCCTCCTTGCCGGCCGACTGTGCCGTGATCAGGCAAGACCCGTGATGGAGTGGGCTCACCACTCCGGGCTCGAGAGCTCGTCCCACACGCGACGCACGACGACGATGCGGTCGGGCCGGCCGCCCGGTCCCTCCAGACGCACGATGTCGCCGGCATTCAGTGTGGCCAGATCGGCGCGCGTCCCCTCGTCGCTCACGACCAGGGTGTTCTCGGAGCAGGACAGATCCGTGCACGCCTCGGCGACACCCTTCACGCGAACGGTGCCTCGCGACGTGTCGACCGAAACCACGATGTGGCGGTCGCGCTGTAGCGATTCCGTAAAGCTCATCAGCCTACCTCCCTCGCCCTGCGGTGCTCACAGGCCGAGCATCGATGGACGGCAGCCTAGGTCGGTCCGACCGTCATGTCAAGGTTGCACTGTAACCGGAACCACCTAATCTTGCGAAACTTTCCATGTCGCCCCGTCATCCCCACTGTCCACCGGGGCATACAGACGGCGGCAGCTGTCAAGCAGCGAGCGGGCGGCGGCGAAATCCGCGCCTTCGAGGAGTCCGACGATCTGCCGGCGTATCGCGAGGCTCACGATCGGGGCGTCGGTGACGGGGTTGTAGAGCTTGCCGAGCTCGCGCAGGATTCCGTTCACGCGCGTCGTGTCCTGGAGGTAGGCTTCCGCCTCCCGGAAGAGATCGAGAGCGTAGTCGTCGCGCTTGTTACGTCCCTTGTCCTTGCCACCGAACCGGCGCTTGAAGGCCCGCTCGGCGGCGGACTCGAGGGGCTCCTCGCTCACGGCCGGGCGAGCTCGGGATCGAGCACCAGCGCGGTGCCCGCGTAGAGATTGAGCGTGTCGGGTCGCACGTAGCCGCACACGGTGACGTTCAGCTGCTCGGCGAGCGCGACCGCCATCTCGGTCGGCGAGGTGCGTGAGGCGACCACGGGGACGCCCATGCGCGCGGCCTTCAGCAGCATCTCGGACGAGATGCGACCCGTCGACAGCAAGATGCGATCACGCGTCTCGACGCCGTCCAGGAGCGCACGTCCCTTGACCTTGTCGACGGCATTGTGGCGGCCGACGTCCTCGGCGACGACGAGCAGGCGCTCGCCGTCATGAAGGGCGGCGCCGTGGATCCCGCGCGACTTCTGGTAGTGCTCGGCCGCCTGGAAGAGCTGCTTCATCCCCAGCGCGAGCTGGGAGGGACGCACCCTCAGCGACGATCGCAGCCGCGGAAACAGCCGGTGATCGATGCGAAACGTGATACCGCCGCCGCAGCCGGAGGTCAGGATGCGCTCGGTGGGGAGCGTCACCGCGGCCGCCAGCGTCACGTCGGCGCGCCCGTCCACGGCCGACACCTCGAGGGCGACGATGTCCTCCACCGCCGCGATGACCTTTTCCATCCATAGATATCCGACCACCAGCGCCTCGAGCATCATCGGTGAGCAGAGAAGCGTGAGGAACTTCTCGCCGTTGACGTACACGGTGAGCGGCTGCTCCCGGACGACCTCGGCCGCCACCTCGCTGGTGCGACCGCCACGAACGGTGAGGTACGTGCGCATCGGACTCCGCGCGTATTCTAGCCCGGGTACCGGACGCGGACCAACACGAGGCCGTGGGCGGGGGCGGTAGGGCCGGCCCGCACGCGCGCCCGCGACCCCAGCACGTCGCCGAGCCATTCGGGGCGCTGCGCGCCGCGACCCACCTCCACCGCGCTGCCGACGATCGTGCGCACCATGTGATGCAGGAACCGATCGGCGGACACCAGCAGCGCCACGTGCTGGCGGCGCCGGATCACGTGGAGCGCGTGCACCGTGCACACCGGTGGCGCATCCGCCCCGGCCGCCGCGCAGAAGGCGCTGAAGTCGTGGCGCCCGCGCAGCGCGACCAGCGCGGTGCGCATGGCAGCCACGTCGAGCGGCGCCGGCACGTGCCAGGCGACCCGCCGCCACAGCGGCGCGGCCACGGCACCGTTGTCGATCAGATAGGCGTAGCGCTTGCCGAGGGCCGCCCGACGCGCGTCGAAACCGGGGGCGGCCTCGGCCGCGCTCAGCACGCGGATCGTCGGTGGGAGCGCCGCGTTGAGCGCACCGCGCACGGCGATGGCGTCGAGCGGCGCCGCGATCGTCAGTGACGCCGTCTGACGGAGCGCGTGGACGCCGGCGTCGGTGCGGCTGGCGCCGGTGACGCGCGCGTCGGCACCGAGAAATCGCTGCGCGGCCTCGAGCACTGCCCCCTGGATGGTGGGCGCGTCGGGCTGCACCTGCCAGCCGCGGAACTCCGTGCCGTCGTACGACAGCACGAGCCTGAAGACGCGAGGGGCGGCTATTGCGGCGGCGCGCGGCGCGAGGCGCGCGTCGGCACGAAGGTCAGCCACACCACCGCCACCAGCAGGAAGAGGGTGATGCCGACCACGGCGTCCCAGTCGAGGCCTCCGATGACCGGCGGCCCCGACTCCTGCAGCCAGCGCTGGCGATCCGAGTCCTTCGGCTCATACGCGGTCGGGTTGTAGCCGGCAATCGACTCGACCAGTCGTGCCACGCGCGGGACGACGACGTAGGCGACGACGAAGATGGTGAAGACCACGGCGAGGTGGAATCGTCCGTGGTGCCCGAAGTGCCGGTGATACGCGCGCCGGAGCGACATGGCCGACTCCTTTCGGGCCGGGCGGCCCTACGAGTCGAGCAGCAACTCGGCGATCTGCACGGCGTTGGTCGCCGCTCCCTTGCGCAGCTGGTCCCCGACCACCCAGAAGTTGAGACCGCACGGATGCGAGAGATCCTCCCGCACGCGGCCGACCCAGCAGTCGTCCTGGCCCTCCACGGCGACGGGCATCGGATACCGCTGCGCCGCGGGGTCGTCACACACCTTGAGGCCCGGGAAGCGCGCGAACAGCTCGCGCGCCTGCGCGGCCGTCACCTTCGTGTCCGTCTCGGCGTTCACGGCCACGGAGTGACACGTGAAGACGGGGACGCGCACGGTGGTGGGTGCAATGAGCAGGTCGGGACACTCGAGGATCTTGCGCGTCTCGTCGACGAGCTTCATCTCCTCGCCGGTGTAGCCGTCGGGACGGAAGGCGTCGATGGCGGGAATGAGATTGAAGGCGATCCGATGCGCGAAATGCCGCGGCACCATGGCCTCTCCGCGCGCCCACGCCAGCGTCTGCTGACGTAGGTCCTCGATGCCGTTGACGCCGGCCCCGGAGACGGACTGGTACGACGTCGCCACCACGCGCCGGAGGCGGGCGGCGTCGTGCAGCGGCTTCAGCGGCATCACGGTGACGATGGTGGTGCAGTTCGGCGAGGCGACGATGCCGCGATGGGTCTTCACGACGTGTCCGTTGATCTCGGGCACGACCAGGGGAACAGCGGGATCCATCCGGAAGGCGTTGGACTTGTCGACGACCACCGCGCCCGCCTTGGCGATCATCGGCGAGAATTCCCTCGACTGCGCGGTGCCGGCGGCGCAGATCGCGATGTCGACGCCCTTGAAGGCGGTCGCCTCGATGCGCTGGAGCCGCAGCGCGTCGCCCTTGAAGCTGACCGTCTTGCCGACCGAGCGCTCGGAGGCGAAGACGCGCAGCTCGCGAATGGGAAACTTTCGCTCCTCGAGGATCTGCAGAGTCGTCGACCCCGCCGCCCCCGTGGCGCCGACCACCGCCATCGTGATTCCCGAGGCCATCAGACGACCTCCAGCTCCTTGACCACCTGCTCCCCCATCTCGCGCGTGCCGAGCTTCTTCTCGCCCGGCGAGGCGATGTCACCGGTGCGATGTCCCGCCTCCAGAACGCGCAGCACGGCCGCTTCGATCCAGCCCGCGGCCTCGCCCATGTTCAGAGAGTACCGCAGCAAGAGGGCGGCCGACAAAATCGCGGCCAGCGGATTGGCGACTCCCTTGCCTGCGATGTCGGGCGCGGTGCCGTGCACGGGCTCGTAGAGCCCGAACTGGTGACCGCCGGCGCCGACGGGGCCCAGCGACGCGGACGGCAGCATGCCCATCGAGCCGGCGAGGATCGCGGCCTCGTCCGACAGGATGTCGCCGAAGGTGTTCTCGGTGACGATGGTGTCGAAGTGCGTGGGCTTGTGCACGAGGGCCATCGCGCAGTTGTCGACGAGCACGTGCTCGAGGGCCACGTCGGGATAGTCTTTCGCCACGCGCGTGACCGTCTCCCGCCACAGCTGCGACACGGCCAGGACGTTGGCCTTGTCCACCGAGGCCAGCCGCTTTCGCCGCTTGCGCGCCACCTCGAAGCCGACGCGGGCGACGCGCTCGATCTCCGGCGTCGTGTAGACCATGGTGTTGACGCCGCGCTCGCCGCCGCCGGCGAGCGCCTCACGGCCGCGAGGCTCGCCGAAGTAGAGGCCGCCGGTCAGCTCCCGGATCACCATGATGTCGGTGCCCTCGACCACCGAGCGCTTCAGCGGCGAGGCATCCACCAGCATCGGAAAGCACGTCGCCGGGCGGAGGTTCGCGAAGAGATCGAGCTCCTTCCGGAGTCGCAAGAGGCCGCGCTCCGGCCGCTGCTCCTGCGGCAGCGTGTCCCACTTCGGCCCGCCCACGGAGCCGAACAGGATCGCATCGGCGCGGCGGCAGAGGGCGAGCGAGGCATCCGGCAACGGCGACCCGGTGGAGTCGATGGCGGTGCCGCCGCAGAGCGCCTCCTCGAACTGGAACTCGACCTTGGCCCGCCGGCCCACCGTCCGCAGCACGCGGACCGCCTCCGGCGTCACTTCTTGTCCGATGCCATCTCCCGGCAGCACCGCGATGGTGTGTCTCGTCATGGCTCCTTGACCTCGAAGGTGAGTGCCGCGGACATCGCTACGAATGCTCGCGGCCGGCCGCGTCGGCGGCGGCGCCCACGGCCGGTGTGCGCCCGCCCACGACGCGCCACATCGGCCCCGACAGCGCGTAGCCGGCGAACACCAGGAACAGGAACACCTCGTGCTTGGTGGCCACGATCATGACCGCCAGGACGACGATCAGCAGCGTCTGCACGGGCCGCCGTCGCGCCCAGTCCACTTCCTTGAAGCTCCAGTAGCGGAACGTCGACACCATGAGCAGCGCCACCAGATAGGTCATGACGGCGATGCCCCCGCGCATCCAGCGTGTCAGCTCCTCGTCGTGGAGGAAGATCACGGTGCCGCACACGACGGCCGCCGCGGCCGGGATCGGCAGCCCGACGAAGAACCGCTTGTCGGTGGTGCCGGTGAAGACGTTGAAGCGCGCGAGGCGCAGACCGCCGCAGATGACGAAGAGAAACGCGGCGAACCACGCGGGGCGACCGAGGTCGCGCAAGGCGAACCCGTAGAGGAGAAAGGCCGGCGCCACACCGAACGACACGATGTCGGCCAGCGAGTCGTACTCCACGCCGAACTGGCTGGTCGCCTTCATGAGCCGGGCCACCCGGCCGTCCAGCGCGTCCATGATCATCGCCACGAAGATGGCGACCGCGGCCTCCGCGTAGCGGCCGTCCACGGTGAGCAGCATCGCGAAGAACCCGCAGAACAGGTTGCCGGTGGTGAGCAGGCTGGGCAGCAGATAGATCCCCGTGCGCCGCCGCTCACGGAGATCCTGCCACGGTCGGCGTCGCGGACGCTTCGCGTGGCGCCGGGGAATCACCGTAACAGACCCACCACGGTCACTCCGCCGACGACCCGGTCACCGACCTTGACCCGCACGTCGGTCCCCTTCGGCATGTAGCAGTCCGTGCGAGAGCCGAAACGGATCATGCCGAAGCGCTCGCCCGCCTCCAGCTTGTCACCGGCGCCGACGCGACACACGATGCGGCGCGCCACCACTCCCGCCACCTGCACCACGGTGACCCGCGCCTGGTCGCCCTGGATGCGCACCGCGCAACGCTCGTTCACCTCGCCCGCCGTCGGATCGTAGGCCGCCACGAAGCGCCCGGGCGTGTACACCGTATCGGTGACCAGGCCCGCGATGGGCGCACGGTTGATGTGGACGTCGAGCGGCGACAGGAAAATCGAGACGCGGCGGGACGGTCCGACGAAGGGATCGACCGCGTCCTCCACCGACGTCACCCGGCCGTCAGCGGGCGCCAGCACGCCGCGGGTGACGGCGGGGACGGAACGCTCGGGATCACGGAAGAAACCCAGCGAGGCAGCCGAGGCCGCCCAGAACGGTGTGGCCAGACGCCGGTGGCCGAGCAGCGTGAGGCCGAGGGCGGCCACCGCCGGGCCGAGAATGAACGGCCAGCCCTCCCTGGCGACGGGAATTCGTGATGCCATCACTCCCTCGGCGGCTTGATCCAGGACATCATCGAGCGCAGCCGCTTGCCCACTTCTTCGATCTGGTGATCGGCGTCGCGGCGACGCATGGCCAGGAAGCCGGCACGATTGGCCTGGTTCTCGAGCACCCACTCGCGCGCGAACTGTCCGGACTGGATCTCGCCGAGGATCTTCTTCATCTCGCGCTTGGTGTCATCGCTGACCACGCGCGGGCCGCGGGTGTAGTCGCCGTACTCGGCCGTGTCGGATACCGAGTAGCGCATGTACGCGAGACCGCCCTGGTAGAAGAGATCGACGATCAGCTTCATCTCGTGCATGCACTCGAAGTAGGCGACCTCGGGCTGATAGCCCGCCTCCACCAGGGTCTCGAAGGCGGCCTTGATCAGGTGCGACACTCCGCCGCACAGCGTCGTCTGCTCGCCGAAGAGGTCGGTCTCCGTCTCCTCCTTGAAGGTCGTCTCGATCACGCCCGCACGCGTGCACCCCACGCCGCGGCCATAGGCCAGGGCGAGATCGCGCGCCTTGCCCGACACGTCCTGGTACACGGCCACCAGGGCGGGCACGCCCGGCCCCTGCGTGAAGAGATCGCGCATCACGTGACCGGGCGCCTTGGGCGCGATCATGGTCACGTCGACGTCCGGCGGCGGCACCACCTGGTTGAAGTGGATGTTGAAGCCGTGGGCGAACATCAGCATCTTGCCCTTGCCGAGCGCGCCCTTGATCGACTCCTCGAACACCTGCCGCTGGCTCTGATCGGGGAGCAGGATCATCACCACGTCGCTCATCTTGGCCGCCTCGGCCACGGTGGTGACGCGGAGCCCGTCCTTCTCCGCGCGCGCCCAGGACTTGCTGCCCTTGTAGAGCCCGACCACCACGTTCTGGCCGGAGTCTTTGAGGTTGAGCGCGTGGGCGTGGCCCTGGCTGCCATAGCCGATGATCGCGATGCTCTTGTTCTTGAGCAGTCCGAGATCGGCGTCCTGGTCGTAGTAAATCTTCGCCGGCATCGTCTGAGCTTCCTTTCAGTGGTGGTGTGTCAATCCGCGAAGCCGACCACGCGCGGGTCGTCGGCGACCCGGGGGCGCGGCTTCGGCGTCTCGGTCTTGCGCGTGCGGGTCTTGGGACCGCGCGAGATGGCGACCTTGCCCGTGCGCACGATTTCCTGGATTCCCATGGGCCGCAGCAGCTCGAGCAGCGCCTCCAGCTTGCCCTCGTCGCCGGTCGCCTCCAGCACGAACGACAGCGGCGTCACGTCGACCACTTTCGCCCGGAAGATGTCGGCCGTCCGCATGATCTCGGCGCGATGCTGCGGCTCGGCATTGACGCGGATGAGCACCAGCTCGCGCTCGACGTGGCTCTCGTCGGTGAGGTCGTTGACCTTGATGACGTCGATGAGCTTGTGGAGCTGCTTCATCACCTGCTCGATCACGAACTCGTCGCCGGAGACGACCAGGGTCATGCGAGAGACGCTCGGGTCGAGCGTCTCGCCGACGGAGAGGCTCTCGATATTGTACCCGCGCGCCGAGAACAACCCGGCCACCCGGGACAGCACGCCGAACTTGTTCTCCACCAGCACGGAGATGGTGTGCTTCCTTGGCTCGCTGCCGTTCTGGCTCATACGTCTTTCTGGGGACCCCGAAATGGCCCCCAGACCCCCACCGCTCGGCCGCGCCGCGGCGAAGCCGTGGCGCGCCTACGAATCCGCGCTCCGTGTTCCATCAGAAGCCCGTCTGCGACTTCTCCGCCTTGTCGCGGACCTCGCGTGTCGGCGGAGCCAGGATCATGTCGGTGTTGGCGCCGCCGGCGGGAACCATCGGGAAGACGCACTCGTCCTTGTCGACGCACACGTCGAGGATGACCGGGGCCGGGGTGGCCAGCATCTTCTCCACCGCACCCGGCACCTCGCTGGGCTTCGTCACGCGCAGGCCCATGCAGCCGTACGCCTCCGCCAGCTTGACCCAGTCCGGAATGCCGGGCAGATCGATGGCGCAGTAACGCTCCTTGTAGATGATGCGCTGCCACTGCCGCACCATGCCGTGACCGCTGTTGTTGATGATCACCGTCTTCACGGGCAGCTTCTCGGTGAAGCAGGTCGCCAGCTCCTGGCTGTTCATGGCGAACGAGCCGTCGCCGTCGATGTTGACCACCAGGCGACCGGGATGCGCGGCCTGCACGCCCATGGCCGTGGGCAGCCCGTAGCCCATGGTGCCCAGCCCGCCGGAGGTGAACCACGCGCGCGGATGCTTGAACTTGTAGTACTGCGCCGCCCACATCTGATGCTGCCCAACGCCGGTGACCACCATCGCCTCGCCGTGCGTCTGGCGAGAGATCTCCTCGACCACGTATTGCGGCTTGATGACCTCGTCGCTCCAGTCGTACCGGAGCGGCTGCTTGGCCCGCCACTCGGCGATCTGCGCATGCCACGCGTTGCGCGCGTCACACGCGGACACCGCGGCTCCCGCGCGGAGCTCCTCCTTCACGGCCGCGATGAGGCCGGTCAGCACGCGGCGACAGTCGCCGACGATGGGCACGTCGACCTTGATGTTCTTCGAGATCGACGAGGGGTCGATGTCGATGTGGATGATCTCGGCGTTCGGCGCGAAGGCGTCGACCTTGCCCGTCACGCGATCGTCGAAGCGCGCGCCCACCGCGATGAGCACGTCCGAGTGGTGCACGGCGAAGTTGGCGTAGTAGGTGCCGTGCATGCCCAGCATCTCGAGGCTGAGCGGGTGCTCGGACGGAAACGCTCCGAGCCCCATCAGGGTCGTGGTGACCGGGATCTGCGTCAGCTCCGCCAGCTCGCGGAGCTCGACGTGCGCGTCGGCGGAGATGACGCCGCCGCCGACGTAGAGCACCGGCCGCTTCGCGCGCAGCATGGCCTTGGCCGCCCGCTTGATCTGCCCGGGGTGTCCGTCGTAGTTCGGGTTGTACGAGCGCATGACCACGCGGTCGGGCCAGATCAGCTCCGCTTCCTTGACCAGGATGTCCTTGGGCAGGTCGACGTGCACGGGCCCGGGACGTCCCGTGGAGGCGATGTGAAACGCCTCGCGGATGATGGGCCCGAGGTCCTTGCCGTCCTTCACCAGGAAGTTGTGCTTGGTGCACGACCGCGTGATGCCGACGTTGTCCGCCTCCTGGAAGGCGTCGTTGCCGATCAGGTGCGTCGGCACCTGTCCGGTGAAGGCGACGATCGGGATCGAGTCCATCATCGCGTCCTGGAGTGCGGTGACCAGGTTGGTGCAGGCCGGTCCCGAGGTGACGAGGCAGACGCCGACCTTCCCGGTCGCCCGCGCGTACCCCTCGGCGGCATGACCGGCAGCCGCTTCCTGCCGGACGAGCACGTGGCGCAGTCCCTCGAAGTCGTAGAGGGCGTCGTAGATCGGCAGCACGGCGCCGCCGGGAAGCCCGAAGATGATGTCGACTCCTTCACGTTTCAAGCACTCGAGCACGATCCGCGCACCAGGCAGTTTCAACGTGTCCCCCCTACCGCAAATCCGGCCACTGTGAACTTCCGCTACGCATTCGGAGCGCCCTCCGCAGACGCCTCACGGGCGCGCAGCCGGGCCTGCGCCGCGCTGAGCCGCGCGATGGGAATCATGAACGGCGAGCACGACACGTACGTCATGCCGACCTTGTGACAGAATTCCACCGACGACGGCTCGCCGCCGTGCTCCCCGCAGATACCGATCTTCAGATCCGGGCGCACGCGACGGCCGCGCTCGATCCCGATGCGCACCAGTTCCCCCACACCTTCCTGGTCGAGCACCGAAAACGGGTCGTGCGGCAGCAACCCCTTCTGTAGATACTCGGGCAGGAACTTCGCGACATCGTCGCGGCTGTAGCCGAAGGTCATCTGGGTCAGATCGTTGGTGCCGAACGAGAAGAACTCCGCGTCCTGCGCGATCTTGTCGGCGATGAGGGCGGCCCGCGGAACCTCGATCATGGTGCCGACCGTGTACGTGCACGGCGCGCCCATCTCGACCAGCACCGCATCGGCGACCTTCTTCGTGTTCTCGTAGGTCAGCTTCATCTCCCCGACGGTGCCGGTGAGCGGAATCATGATCTCCGGCTCCACCTTGACGCCCTGCTCGGCGACGGTGCAGGCAGCCTCCATGATGGCGCGCACCTGCATGGCATAGATCTCCGGCGAGGTGATGCCGAGGCGGCAGCCGCGGTGTCCGAGCATCGGATTGGCCTCGCGGAGCGCGTCGATCTTGGCGAGCTTCTCGTCGAGCGCCGCCTTCCGCGCGGGGTTGATGTTCAGCGCGTCCAGCCGCGCGCGCTCCTCGATCATCTCCCGGTACTCTTTCGGATTGGCCAGGAACTCGTGCAGCGGCGGGTCGAGCAGCCGGATGGTCACCGGCAGGCCGTCCATCGCCCGGAAGATGCCGATGAAGTCGTCGCGCTGGAACGGCAGCAGCTTCTGGACGGCCGCCCGGCGCGATACGGTGTCGGGCGCCATGATCATCTCGCGCACGATCGGAAGCCGATCGCTGGCGAAGAACATGTGCTCGGTGCGGACGAGGCCGATGCCCTCCGCCCCGAACTCCCGGGCGCGCGCCGCGTCCTCGGGCGTGTCGGCGTTGGCGCGGACACCGAGCTTGCGGTACCGGTCGGCCCACGCCAGGAACTCCTCGGTGAGGCCACTCACCTGCGGCTCCGTGTGCTTGACGGCGTCGAGGATGACCTCGCCCGTCTCGCCGTCGATGGCGATGACCTCGCCCTCGCGGACGAGCCGGCCGCCGGCCTCGAAGACGCGCCGCTCCTCGTGGACCACGATGTCGCTGGCGCCCACGATGCACGGCTTGCCCATGCCCACCGCGACCACGGCCGCGTGAGACGTGCGCCCCCCGCGCGCCGTCACGATGCCCTCGGACGCGTACATGCCGGCCACGTCCTCCGGCGACGTCTCGGGACGGACCAGGATCACGCGCTGACCGTTCTTTGCCAGCTCCACCGCCCGGTCGGCATCGAACACGACCTGGCCGACCGCGCCGCCCGGCGCCGCGGCAAGTCCCCGCGCGAGCAGCCGACCGGCGCTGACGGCCGCCTGCTTGTCCTGCGGATCGAGCAGCGGGACGAACAGGCGAGCGAGATCGCGCGGATTCACGCGCAGGAGCGCGGTGTGCTGGTCGATCACCGACTCGTGCACGAGGTCGACCGCGACCTTCACCGCCGCCGCCGCCGAGCGCTTCCCCGCGCGGGTCTGCAGGAGATACAGCTTGCCCTCCTGGATCGTGAACTCGATGTCCTGCATGTCCTTGTAGTGCCGCTCGAGCCGTCCCGCGATGGCCAGGAGCTCGTCGTAGATCTCCGGCATTCGCCGCGCGAGATCGTCAATGTGCTCGGGCGTGCGGATACCGGCCACCACGTCCTCGCCCTGGGCATTGGCGAGGAACTCGGCGTAGAAGCGGCGCTCGCCGGTGCGCGGGTCGCGCGTGAACCCGACGCCGGTGCCGGAGGTCTCGCCCAGGTTGCCGAACACCATCGACATCACGGTGACGGCCGTGCCCCAGTCGGCGGGGATGTTGTTGATGCGCCGATACTCGACAGCCTTCTTGCCATACCAGGAGTCGAACACGGCGCGGATGGCGAGCTCGAGCTGCTGCCGCGGTTCTTGAGGGAACGCCGCGTTGATACGCGAGGCCACGACGTCCTTGTACGTCTGCGTGAGCTTGCGAAGCTCGGCGGCGGGGACCTCGGGATCGCTCTTGACGCCGAGGCGCGTCTTCAGCGCGGTGAGATGCTCGTCGAATGCCTCGCGGCGGATCCCGAGCACGACGTCGCCGTACATGGTGATGAACCGCCGGTAACAGTCCCACGCGAATCGCTCGTTGCCGGTCCACGCCGCCAGACCTTCCACGGTGGCGTCATTGAGACCGAGATTGAGGACGGTTTCCATCATCCCGGGCATCGACACCCGCGCGCCGGAGCGAACGGAGACGAGCAGCGGACGCTTCGGATCGCCGAGCACGACACCGGTGTCGTGCTCGAGCTTCTCGAGGGCGCTCGTGACCTGCTCGAGCATGCCGTCGGGGAACGTGCGTTGATTGCGGTTGTAGGCCGCCCACGCCTGCGTCGTGATCGTGAAGCCGGGTGGCACCGGGATCCCGAGGTTGGTCATCTCGGCCAGCTCGCAGCCTTTACCGCCGAGCAGGTTGCGCATCACGGACGAGCCTTCGGCCTTGCCACCCCCGAAGGAGTAGACGTATTTCGTCATGGGCTCGGGTCTCCGCGCTGGATGGCCAAAAAAGTCTTTCAATCCTATTGGATATCCGGCATCCCTGTCAATCGACCTGACATCGCCGACACCTCCACAAACGCGAAAGGGGCCACGGGTCGCTCAACCCGTGGCCCCTGATCCGCTTCGATCGCCACGGGCGTCTCCTGCCCGTGGCGTTCCGCGCGTCTTAGGTCGCGGACACTCCGGGCAGGCCCGGCAGCAGCAGGCCCAGAATTAGCCCGAGCGACGACATCCGCGACGTTCGCGTCATAGTCTGCGCAGTGTACCGACCGCCACCGGGGCCGTCAAGGCGCACCCTTCCCGCGCACGCCGGCCGCTCCCGGATCGTCCGTTCCGAGGACGAGCGCCTCCACGGCGTCGAGGTGCTCGACCATCGCCTGCCGCGCGGCCGCCTCGTCGCGGCTGCGGATGGCCGTCAGCAAGCGGCGGTGGTCGTCGTGCGAGCGATCGGGCCGGCCGGGAGTGTTGAGTGACTCCTCGCGGCTCTGACGGAGCAGGTCCATGACGGCGTGGGCGATCCGCGTGATCGCGCGGTTATGCGCGGCGGCGCCGATGGCCGCGTGGAACTCGGCGTCCTGCTCGAGGCCCGTGCGGCCGGCCGCGACCTCCTTGGCCTGCGCCTCGAGGATGCGCTCCATCTCGTGCACCTCCTCGGGCGTGGCGCGGCGGGCCGCCAGCGCCGCCAGTGCCGGCTCGAGCAGCCGTCGCGCCTCGAACAGTTCCCCCAGCGCCTCGCGCTGCGAGAGCATGACCAGCGCGAGCGGCTCGATGAGCGACTCCACCGACACCTCGCGCACGAAGGTCCCCTCGCCGGGACGGATCTCCACGAGCCCGAGGCTCTCGAGCGCGCGCAGCGCCTCGCGGACTGACGTGCGGCTGACGACGAACTTCTCGGCGAGGTCGCGCTCCGGCGGCAGCTGATCCCCGCTCTTGAGCCGGCCCTCCGCGATCATGCCCTTCACCTGGCGCACGATCTCCTGGTAGATGCGCGTCGACTTGATGGGCGCGATGCCCATGTCCTCGCGGCGCCGGCCCTCCTCCGACATGCTCAGTGCCTCGGCCCCGCCGCGGGAGCGGACGGGTGTCCGCGAAGTCGGCGCCACCACGGTGTCAGCACGGGCATGAGCAGGAAGAATATCGCAGCCGCCGTGATCACGCCCGCGATGGGTCGTGTCACGAAGACGGCGAGCGAGCCCTGCGACATGATCAGGCTCTGCCGCAGCGCGTTCTCGGACAGGTCGCCGAGCACGAGGGCGAGCACCAGAGGGGCGATGGGATAGTCGAGCTTCTTGAAGACGTAGCCGATCACGCCGAACAGCAGCATGTACCAGATGTCGATCGGGCGGGAGCTCACCGCGTAGGCGCCGATGGCGCAGACCACCACGATGACCGGGGTGAGGATCGCGAACGGCACCCGCAAGATCGCCGCGAAGAAGGGCACGAAGGCGAGCACGACCAGCACGCCGATGATGTTGCTCGTGTACATGCTGGCGATGAGCCCCCACACGAAGTCGGGATTCTCCTTGAACAGCATGGGACCGGGCTGGAGTCCCCAGATGATCAGTCCGCCGAGCATGACGGCCGCCGTCGGCGATCCGGGGATGCCGAGCGTGATCATCGGCAGCATCGCGGCCACGCCCGCGGCGTGGGCGGCCACCTCGGGCGCCACCACGCCCTCGAGCTCGCCTTTGCCGAAGCGCTCGGGGTGCTTGCTGAAGCGCTTGGCGAACGCGTACGACATGAAGGAGGCGGGCGTGGCACCTCCCGGCTTGAAGCCCATCCAGAAGCCGATGAGCGAGCCGCGAATGAAGGTGCGCGTGTAGTTCGGCAGGATCCGCCAGGTGTCGAGGACCACTTTCAGATTGATGCGCGCACGGACGCCGTGAAACCGGAGCCCCTCCTCGAGCGAGAGCAGGATCTCGCCGATGCCGAACAGACCGATCACGGCCACGATGAAGTCGAAGCCCTTCATGAGGTCCGTGATCCCGAAGGTCAGCCGCAGCTGACCGGTGACGATGTCCAGGCCGACCGAGGCCATGAGGAAGCCCAGCAGGATCGAGATGAGCGACTTGAGCGGGTTGCCACCGCCCAGTCCCACGAACGACGAGAACGTCAGCAGCTGAATCGCGAAGAATTCGGGAGGCCCGAACTTGAGAGCGATCTCGGCGAGCACCGGCGCGAAGAACGTGATGAGCACGATCGAGAAGAACGCCCCCACGAACGAGGAGGTGAAGGCCGCCGTGAGCGCCGGCCCGCCCTCGCCCTGGCGGGCGAGCGGGTAGCCGTCGAAGGTCGTGGCCACCGACCACGGCTCGCCGGGGATATTGAACAGCACCGAGGTGATGGCGCCCCCGAAGAGCGCGCCCCAGTAGATGGACGTCAGCAGGATGATGGCCGACGTCGGCGGCATCGTGAACGTCAGCGGCAGCAGGATGGCGACGCCGTTGGCGCCGCCCAGCCCCGGCAGGACGCCGATGATCGTGCCCAGCAGGATGCCGAGAGTGGCGATGAACAGATTGAACGGCGTGACCGCGATCTGAAAGCCGTGGAACAGGTTTTCGACGCCCACCTCAGAAACCCAGCCAGCCCTCGAGCGGCCCCTTGGGCATCGGGACGAGAAACCACCGCTCGAAGATGAGGAAGGTGACGACGGGCAGACCGAGGGCCAGCGCGGCCACGGCCGGCCATGCATGGTCGCCGAGCCAGCGCATCGAGAACGCCAGGTAAACGGCGGCGGCCACGTAGAGGCCGAGCGCGGGGAACAGCGGGATTTCGAAGACGGTGACGCCGGTGGTGAGGAGGACGAAACCGACAGCGGGGCCGAGCATGGCAAGAACCGGTCGGAGCCGCTGGCGCGTCACGAACGGCCGCGTGGCATCGCCGCGGAGCGTCTGAGCCAGCACGCCCGCACAGCAGGCGACGAGGATGACCGCCAGCCAGAACGGGAAGAAGCCGCTCATGGGTCCCTCGATACCCCAGCCGATGCCGAGGCGGACGGCGTCGAAGATGATGACGCCGCCCACCACGAGCAGCACCGAGGCGGTGACCAGATCGGCCGTCCGCATTACTTCTTCAGCAGCCCGCCCTTTGCCATCAAATCTTTGTGCATCTGCTCAGCGCTCTCGACCCACTTGGTGTACTCCGCTCCGGTGGCGAACGCCGGCTTGAGCGCATTCTTGTGCATGTACTCCTGGAAATCCGGCGTGTCATACACCTTTTTCAGGAAGGTGCTGTACCACTCCGCGGCCTCCTTCGGCATTCCGGGCGCGCCGAAGATTCCGCGCAGCATCTGGTACTGGATGTCGGTGCCCAGGGCCTCCTTCGCGGTCGGAATGTCCTTCCACTCCGCCTCGGGGATCCGCTCGGGATCGAAGACCGCCAGCGGACGCACCCGCCCGGCTTTCCAGTGGCTCACGCACTCGGCGGGATTGTTCACGGTCGAGTCCACGTGCTTGCCCACGAGGTTGACGCACACCTCACCGCCGCCCTTGAACGGGACGTACGTGAACTTGAGGCTCAGCGCCTGCTCCAGCTGGACGGTGATGATCTGGTCTTCCTGCTTCGACCCTGTCCCACCCATCGAGCACTGTCCGCCCTCTCGCTCCTTGCACTGCTTGCTCTTGGCGGCTTCGAGATACTCGCGGGCCGACTTGTAGGGGGTCTCGCTGTTCACCCAGAGGATGAATCGATCGAGGGCCATGCGGGCGACCGGCGTCAGGTCCTTCCAGTTGAAGGGCGTCCCCTGCGCGAGCGGGGTGGTGAACAGATTCGAAAGCGTGATGATGATCGTGTGCGCATCGCCCTTCTTGCCCTTGACGTGCAGGAAGCCTTCGGCCCCGGCACCACCCGACTTGTTGACGACGATGAGCGGCTGCGGAGAGAGCTTGTGCTTCTCGGCGATGCCGTGGATCAGGCGGGCCATCTGATCGGCGCCGCCGCCGGTGCCGGCGGGAATCACGAACTCGATCGGCTTGGTCGGCTCCCATGCCGCCGCCGACAGCGGGGCCACGGTCAGGCCGACGATCGTTAGGAGCGAACCGAGCTTGCCTGTGAGTCTCATGCTCCGAGCCTCCTCCCGCTCCGTTGAAAGCGAGCGCGACGTTATCTCGACATGCGCTCCGACCGTCCGGCGCCCTAAAGCAAAACGGGGCCAGACGCGTGAGCGCCTGACCCCGTCACCGGCAATCCTCGGGCGATCACCGACGCCGCGCGGTTACTTCACGTCCAGCGCCGCCCGTGCGGCGTCCAGTCGCTTGAAAGGGATCACACCCGGGATCTCCCACTTGTCCCACATCTCGTCGACCTTGGCCTGGAAGTAGCCGAGGTCCTCCTCGGTGAAGTGCGCGAACCGTCCCTGCTTGAGCAGGTACTCGCGCACGGGCTTGCGTGCGCGGCCATCGACGATGGCCTTCGTCTTGCCGTAGAACTTCAGCACCCCGTCCTCGATCTCGTAGAGCGGGAAGAGTCCCGTCTCGATGGCGAGCTCGCCCAGCTCGTGCGACAGCATCGGATCGTAGTCCCAGCCCTTCGGGCACGGGTCGAGCGAATGGATGAAGGTCGGCCCGCCGATCGTGAGCGAGCGGCGAACCTTGTTCATCATCTCCACCGCGTACGACGCGCACACGGTCGCCACATATCGGCATTCGGGGTGACCGGCCGCCATCATCCCCGCCATGTTCTTCTTCCAGCGGGTGTGGATCAGCCGCTTGACCTTGCCGGGCGGGCTGAACGTCGTGTTGGCGCCGTACGGCGTCATCCCCGACAGCTGGATGTCCGTGTTGGCGTACGACTCATTGTCGTAGAGCAGGATCAACGAGTTGTATTCCTTGTGAGTGAGGGTCGCCGAGATGGCGCCCACGCCCATGTCGGCGCCGCCGCCGTCGCCGCAGAAGGCGATGACGTTGATCGGCTCCGACTTCATCTTGCCTTTCCGCATCAACACCTTGAGGCCGGCCGCGGTTCCGAGCGCCGCCGAGCCCGAGGAGCCGAGCTGCGTGTGCATCCACGGCACCACCCAGGGCGTGGT
>Ga0075431_100000448_pt1 | contig 33819 bp, 27 predicted proteins | sample RhiMetdeltSRZDD5_FD_75297 | JGI IMG/M metagenome (GOLD analysis project Ga0075431, IMG submission 75297) | Populus rhizosphere microbial communities from Tennessee, USA - Rhizosphere MetaG P. deltoides SRZDD5 | ecosystem: Host-associated > Plants > Roots > Rhizosphere > Soil | place: USA... | reverse complement strand
CCTTGAGGCCGAGCGGTCTGCCGCGCCAGTCGGTGATGACGCCGCCGGCGCCTTCGATCACGGGCACCAGCGCCATGTAGTCGTAGGGCTTGAGCTGGGCCTCGACCACCGCATCGATGAAGCCGCTGGCCAGCAGGGCATAGGCGTAGCAATCGCCGCCGAAGCGCCGCATGCGGGCTCGCCCGCTCACCGCCTCGAAGCGCGTGCGCGCGGCGCCTTTGAACATGTCCGGCGTGGTCGCGTACAGCACTGCATCGGCCAGGCTGGTGCAGGCGCTGGTGCGGCACACCGCACCGTTGCTGCGGGTGAGCTTGCCGGCTCTGCCTACCCAGCGCTCGCGCAAGGCAGGGTGGTCGATGATGCCCAGCATCGGAGTCTCTCCATCGAGGAGCGCGATGAGCGTGCCGAACGTGGGCATCCCGGAGATGAAGCTCTTGGTGCCATCGATCGGATCGATCACCCACGTCAGGCTGCTGGAGCCGGCGTCGTGGCCGTGCTCCTCGCCGACGAGCCCGTGCGATGGGAAGCGCTCCCGGATACGTCGTCGGATGAGGGCCTCGATCTGTCGGTCAGCCTCTGTCACAGGCGAGGCATCGGCCTTCGCCTCCACGACAATAGGGCGGCGGAAGTAGCGCAACGCGATCGCACCAGCCTCGTTGGCCATGCTTTCGGCAAACGTTGCCGCTTCCTGAGTCCGAAACTTTCCGCCGGTTGTCACGACCGTCGTTCACCATCGTTGAGCATGCCCACCATGCTTAGCATTATTCCGGGCGTCGCAATTCCGCGCGATAGCCGCATCGGCCGGCGGGACGTGCCGTGGCGGACACGATGCACAGGTCAATGGCCGGCTTGAACGGGTTTCTGAGAAGCCCTGCGTGACGCAGCATCATCCAAGCGCGTGCGCTTGCTTTCCTTGTCCGCCTTGCCGGCGGCTGCCGCGAGCTTCGATAGCCTCTGATCGATCCAGCGTGGCCGTCGGCCGATGTCTTCGCTGCGCTCCTTGCGGCGGACCGCATCGCGCACCAGGATCGATCCGATGTAGCGGAACGGCTCGGGCGGAAACCAACCCAGGGGTCCCCTGGCCATCGGCGACCTGCTCCAGGCATTGTCCAACCCCAGCGCGAGCGACGACAGGAACTGCCCTCCGAGATAGGTTGGCCCTACCCCGTTCCCCGAGTAGCCGAAGCCGTAAACGACATCGGGGTGGTCGTTCAGGCGCGAAAAGAATGGAAGGCCCGTGGCCGAACGGTCGGAGGCACCATTCCAGCTCGCGGCGACAGGTACCTCCCTGAGCTCGGGGATGAATCTGTGCAGGGCGTCGGTCAGCATCGGTCGGCAGGGCGAGGGTTCATCAAAGGTCCTGAGCATACGCGCGCCGAACGCGAACGTGTTGCCACCCTTGCCCAGCATGATCCGACCGTCGACGGTGGTACGGTAATAGTGAACGAAGATGCGCGAATCCATCACAGCGATGCCGTTGTCGAGGCCGATCCGCTTGAGCAGATCGGGTCGCGGCTCGGTGATGATCATGTCGCTTGAGACAAGCACGACCGTGCGCCGGAATTGCGAGAACGTGGCCGGCATGGACGCGTTGAGCGCGAGGACCACCTTGTTTGCACGCACGGCTCCTTGCGCAGTGTGGACGATCGGGGGGCGCCCTTGCTCCAGTTTGCGCATCGGCGTGTTCTCGAAGATGCGGACGCCCATCTCGAGTGCCACGCGACGAAGCCCGCGAACAAGCAGACCCGGGTGAACGGTGGCACCCACGGGGGAGAACATCCCCGCCAGGTGCAGACGCGATGCCGCGCGACGCTGGACCTCCTCGCACGGGAGCGTGCTCCACGTGCTGGCGCCGATGCCCTTTAACGCCGCCATGACGGCATCTGTGCTGCCGACCTGGGCCGCATTGGTGGCGGTATAGAGCGTGCCGTCCATCCTGATTTGCGCATCGATATTGTGCTTGTGGCAGAACGCGCAGATGTCATGGATCGCCTGCTCGCTGGCCTTGACCAGGCGGATGGCCTCCGCCTCGCCGAACAGGCGCTCCAGCGTGAAGTACTTGGTCGCCCAGCTCATCATGCAGCCGCCGTTGCGACCGCTTGCTCCCGCCCCGCATATATCCGCCTCGACAATCACAACGCCGAGGTCCGGTTTGAGCTGCTTGAGCTGGATTGCCGTCCACAAGCCGGTGTAGCCGCCGCCGACGATGCAGACGTCCGCAGAGATGTCTCCGTAGAGGGTCGGGGAGCAGCCGGTCGGTTCCCGCTGCAGGGCCTGCTCGAGCCAAAAGGCCCTCACGACACCATCTCCGCTTCTCCCAGTGCTGTGGCCAGGGCCTATGCCGACGCGATACCGGCTATGAATACCCTACGAGCGCGATCGTCGGTAATAGGCCGCCTCAATCCGCCCATATGCGCGCTCAATATGTCAGTCTGGCAGCGGCACGGCGCTCAGCCAGTGCTTGGTGTGCGCCAGTTTCTGAGCCACATCGAAGAAACGAGCGATGAGCGCGATCCGCCGGCGCTCGGCCCGGCAGATGGCGTACTCACTGACCAACAGGTCTGCACCCAAGACGCCGAGCGAGCGGATGCGGGAATCGCCCCCCGCCTCGCTGGCGAACACCACCCCGACGCCGAATCCGGCGGCCACCGACTCCTTCACGGCCTCCCGCGTCCCCACGTCGAAGGTCTGCCCCGGCTTCACGCCGGCTTGCGCGAGGCACCGTTCCATCACCTCCCGGGTGATCGACCCCTTCTCCCGTACAACCAGGTCGCGGCCGGCCAGGTCGGCGACCTGCACGCGCTTGCGCTTGAACCAGGGATCGCGCGGCCCGACCAGGAGCACGAGGCGATCCTCACGGATCTTGACGGACGCAAGCCGCGGGTCGGAGACAGGGCGCGCCATGACGCCGAGGTCGGCCTCGTTGTTGATCACGTGGGCCGTGACCTGCTGGGAGTTGTCGATACGGATCGAGAACCTTAAGTCGGGGGAGGTGCGTTTGAGCTCCGCCAGTGCGGGGATGACATGGATGGCGCTGTCGGCGCTGATCCGGAGTGTGCCGCGCGAGCCGCTGCGGGGCTCCGCCAAGGCGCTCTCCACCTCGTCGATGGCCTCCGCCAAACGCGTGGTCGTCTGCAGCAGCCGTTCGCCCGCCGCCGTCAGTCGGATCTGGCGACCCTCGCGATGGAACAGGCTGGCTCCGACGCTCCGCTCGAGCTCGCGCACCTGCGCCGACAGTGTCGGCTGGCTTACTCCCGAGATACTGGCAGCGCGCGTGAAGCTCCCCGCGGTGGCAACCCGGTGAAATGCGAGCACATAGGTCAGGTTCAGGGCACGGCTCCATAGATATGCTCTATCGTTTCATCAAGTTGATATATTGGATCAATAGTTGTGTGGAAGGTAGCCTGCCATCGGGATGCGATTGCTCAGGGAGGGTAAGTTGGCGAAGGCCCCGCTCGGTGCGTCGGAGACCGGCGATCCGCTGCTGCTGACACCCGGCCCCCTCACCACCTCCAAGGCGGTCAAGGCGGTGATGGTGCACGATTGGGGCTCGCGCGATGCGGCCTTCCTGGAGATCAACGCCACGGTGCTGAAGCGCCTGCCGGAGATCATCAACGGCGCGGCGGATTTCGTCACCGTGCCGATGCAGGGCTCGGGCACGTTCGCCGTCGAGGCCATGTTGACGACGATGGTGCCGCGGGCGGGCAAATGCCTCGTGCTCATCAACGGCGCCTATGGCAAGCGGGCCAAGCGCATCCTCGACATCGCCGGCCGCGCCCCCGCGGTTTACGAGACCGCCGAGGACACACCACCGGCTCCGGCCGAGGTCGAGGCACGGCTTGCGGCGGATCCGGCCATCACCCATGTCTTCGCCGTACAGTGCGAGACCACCAGCGGCGTGCTGAACCCCGTCGAAGGAATCGCCAAGCTGTGCGCCAGGCTCGGCAAGCGCCTGCTGGTCGATGCCATGAGCGCCTTCGGCGCCCTGCCCCTCGACGTGGCGGGGACGCCGATCGACGCGATCGCCGCCTCCTCCAACAAGTGCATCGAGGGCGTCCCGGGCCTCGGCTTCGTCCTGTGCCGGAAGACGGCGCTCGCCGCGGCGGCCGCCAATGCCACGACGCTGGTGCTCGATCTGCACGATCAGTGGCAGGGCTTCGAGAAGACCGGCCAATACCGCTTCACGCCGCCGATCCACGTCATCGTCTCGTTCCACCAAGCGCTCGTGGAGTTCCTCGCCGAGGGCGGCCAGCCGGGGCGTGGCGGGCGCTACGCCGCCAACAGCAAGGTGTTGCGCGACGGCATGCTTGCGCTGGGCTTCAAGCCGCTGCTGCCGGCCGAGCTGCAGGCGCCGATCATCCACACCTTCCACATGCCGCAGGACGCCAACTTCGTGTTCCAGGCCTTCTACGACAAGCTGAAGGACCGGGGTTATGTGATCTACCCCGGCAAGCTCACGGTCGCCGATAGCTTCCGCATCGGCTGCATCGGCCGCCTGACGCCCGACCACATGCGCGGCTTCCTGGCGGCAGCGGCGGAAGTGCTGGCGGAGATGAAGGTCGATCCGCTCAAGTCGGTGGCTTGAGAGGAAGGTGGGAGGAGCCCATGAGCCAAGTGATCTGCAACGGCCGCAGCTACGCCCTTCCCAAGGTGCCCACGGTGGTGGTCTGCCTGGACGGCTCGGAGCCTGGCTACATCGAGGCCACCATCGAGGCGGGGCGGGCGCCGTTCTTCGCGCGCATGCTGCGCGACGGTGCCAATCTGGTGGCCGACAGCGCCATGCCGAGCTTCACGAACCCGAACAACCTGTCGATCATCACCGGCCGGCCGCCGGCCGTGCACGGCATCGCCGGCAACTATTTCTACGACCGTGCCGCCGGCACCGAGGTGATGATGAACGACCCGCGCTTCCTGCGCGCGCCGACCATCCTCGAGGCGTTCCACGACGCCGGCAGCAAGGTGGCCATGGTCACCGCCAAGGACAAGCTGCGCCTCCTGCTCTCCAACGGCCTCGATTATGCCAGCGGCCGCGCCATCGCCTTCTCCTCGGAGAAGGCCGACAAGGCTACGCGGGCCGATAACGGCATCGACGACGTCGTGACGTTTGTCGGCCTGCCAGTGCCGGATGTCTACTCCGCCAGCCTCTCCGAGTTCGTGTTCGCCGCCGGCGTGAAGCTGATGCGAAGCTTCCGTCCCGATCTCATGTACCTGTCGACGACGGACTATATCCAGCACAAGGCTGGGCCCGGCACCCAGCTCGCCAACGACTTCTACGCCATGATCGACGGCTACCTGGCCGAGCTCGATGCTGCCGGCGCCATCATCGTCGCTACCGCCGACCACGGCATGAACAACAAGCACAAGGCCGATACCTCGCCCGACGTGATCTACCTGCAGGCGCTGCTCGACGATTTGCTGGGCGCCGGCCGGGCGCGGGTCATCTTGCCGATCACCGACCCCTATGTGGCGCACCATGGGGCGCTGGGCTCGTTCGCCACGATCTACCTGCCGGCTGAGGACGCCGCGAAGGCGATCGACCGCATCGGCAAGCTCGATGGCGTCGACGTGGTGCTCTCCAGCGCCGAGGCCTGCGCCCGCTTCGAGCTGCCCGCCGACCGCATCGGCGACATCGTCGTCATCTCGGGCCGGCACAAGGTGCTGGGCACAGCGGCGGAGAAGCACGACCTGTCCGGCCTCGACGAGCCCTTGCGCTCGCACGGCGGCCTCACCGAGCAGCGCGTGCCGATGCTTGCCAACCGCAAGGTCCGCCTGCCGGAGGGCCACGCCTTGCGCAATTTCGACGTGTTCGCCGTCGCGCTCAACCATGTCGTCTGAGGGCCCCGCCATGCAGAAGGTCCTGCAGCCCAAGCTGCCCATCAAGGCGCATGAGCCCATGCGCATCGCCGGAAGGCTCGTCGACGCCGCCGAGAGGGTGGACGTGCTGAACCCCTATACGGGGGCCGTCGTCGCCAGCGTCGCCGCCGCCGATCCGCGACAGGTCGCGGAGGCGTTCAAGATCGGTCACGCCTACAAGCCGAAGCTCACCAAGTACGATCGCCAGAAGATCCTGCTCAAGGCCGCCGAGATCCTGGCGAGGCGCAAGGAGGAGATCGCGCTGCTGATCACGGCTGAGTCCGGGCTCTGCCTGAAGGACTCCCTCTACGAGGTCGGCCGTGCCTACGACGTCTACTCCCTCGCCGGGCAGCTCGCGATCCGCGACGACAGCGAGATCTTCAGCTGCGACATCACTCCCCACGGCAAGGCGCGCAAGATCTACACCATGCGCACCCCGGTCCTGGGGTGCATCTCGGCGATCACGCCGTTCAATCATCCGCTCAACATGATCAGCCACAAGCTGGCGCCGGCCATCGCCATGAACAACCGGGTGGTGGCGAAGCCGACCGAGCTGACCCCGCTCACCGCGCTGCTGCTCACGGACATCCTCTATGAGGCCGGCCTGCCGCCCGAGATGCTGTCGATGGTGACCGGCAATCCGCGGACCATGGGCGATGCCATGATCACCGACCCCCACGCCGACATCATCACCTTCACGGGCTCGGTGCGGGTGGGCAAGTACATCGCCGAGAAGGCCGGCTACAGGCGCCTGGTGCTTGAGCTGGGCGGCAACGACCCACTGATCGTCATGGAGGACGCCGACCTCGACAAGGCGGCCGAGCTGGCGGTGCAGGGGGCCACCAAGAACTCCGGCCAGCGCTGCACGGCGGTCAAGCGCATCCTGTGCGTCGAGAAGGTGGCCGACCGCTTCGCCGAGTTAGTCCTCGCCAAGGCCCGGAAGCTCAGGTCCGGCGATCCCATGGACCCCAAGACCGACATCGGCACCGTCATCCACGAGAAGGCGGCCCGCGAGTTCGAGGCGCGCGTCAACGATGCCGTCGCCAAGGGCGCCAAGCTGCTGCACGGCAACGACCGCAAGGGCGCGCTCTACCCCGCCACTGTCGTCGACCACGTGCCCTATGACTGCACGCTGGTGCACGAGGAGACGTTCGGCCCCGTGATTCCCATCATTCGCTGCCCGAACGACATCGGCGAGGTGATCCGGATCTCCAACTCAACCAACTACGGGTTGTCGTCCGGCGTTTGCACCAACCGTCTCGACTACATCACGCGGTTCATCAGCGAGCTGGAGGTGGGGACGGTCAACATCTGGGAGGTGCCGGGCTATCGTATCGAGATGAGCCCATTCGGGGGTATCAAGGATTCCGGCCTCGGCTACAAGGAAGGCGTCTGGGAGGCCATGAAGAGCTATTCCAACGTGAGAACCTACTCGCTACCCTGGCTGGCATGAACACTGCACAAAACAAGCCGCGCTTGGCTGACTGAGGGGAAACCGCCACATGCTTGCTCGCTTCGCCGCTCTGGCACTTGCCGTCGCGATGTCGACGGCGGTCGTAGGGCCATCGTATGCCCAGAAGACTAAGCTCACGGTCTACACCGCGCTCGAGAACGATCAGCTGCGGCCGTTCAAGGACGCGATCGAGACGGCTGTCCCTGATGTCGAGGTCGAGTGGGTGCGCGACTCCACGGGCGTCATCACCGCGCGCTTCCTGGCCGAGAAGGACAATCCCAAGGCGGACATGGTCATGGGCCTCGCCGCCTCCTCGCTGCTGGCCTTCAAGGGCGCCGGACTCGCTGAGCCCTACCAGCCCAAGGGTGTCGATGCCCTGAAGGCAGGCTTCAAGTCCACCGACGGCTCATGGACCGGACAGGATGCCTACCTTGGCGTCATCTGCTTCAATACCGCCGAGGCTGCCAAGATTGGCGTGACGGCGCCCAAGTCCTGGAAGGACCTGCTGGACGCCAAGTACAGGGACAAGATCGTCATGCCGCATCCGGCGTCGTCGGGCACCGGCTACCTGACCGTCTGGGCCTGGATCCAGACCATGGGCGAGGCCGAAGCGTGGAAATTCATGGACGGCCTGCATGAGAACGTTGCCGTCTACACCCATTCGGGCTCCGCGCCTTGCGTGCAGGCGGCCAAGGGCGAGCGCGTGGCCGGCATCTCCCTCGACATGCGCGGCGCCAAGGAGAAGACGTCGGGCGCACCGCTGGAGGTGATCTCACCGGCCGAGGGTATCGGCTGGGACATGGAGGCGCTCATGATCGTCAAGGGCACCAAGAACCTCGCCGCGGCCAAGAAGGTGGCGGATTGGGCCGTGACCAAGGAGGCCAACGAGCTCTACTCCAAGTTCTACGCAGTCGTGGCCCATCCCGACGTGAAGAACCTGCCCAAGAACTACCCGGCCGACGCCGAGGCCAAAATGGCCAAGGTCGACTTCGAGAAGATGGCTGCGGCGCGCACAGGCGTGCTCGCCGAGTGGTCGAAGCGCTACGAGAGCAAGGCCGCGAAGAAGTAGTGCGTGCTAGAATGACAGCCGCGGGGCGGAGCCGAGCCGGCACCGCCCCATCGTTCGTTCGCTGCGGGGAAAGGTAGTGCCATGCACGGAGGGGTTGATCGCGTTGCCGGTCAGCCGGCTGCCGTGCAATCGCCCTTCGTTCGCATCAAGTCGCTCACCAAACGCTTCGGCGCGTTCACCGCGCTTAACGCCGTCTCCCTCGAGGTCGGCAAGAGCGAGTTCGTGTGCTTCCTCGGTCCATCGGGGTGCGGGAAGACCACGCTGCTGAGGGCCATCGCCGGCCTCGACCGCCAGGACGAGGGCACGGTCGAGATCGGCGGCCGCGATGTGTCGCTGCTGCCGCCCGCGGAGCGCGACTTCGGCATCGTGTTCCAGTCCTATGCGCTCTTCCCCAACCTGACCGTGGCCGACAACGTGGGCTACGGCCTCGTCAACCGCCGCACCGGCCGCGCCGAGCGCCGCGCCCGTGTCAGCGAGCTGCTGGCGCTCGTCGGGCTTCCTGATCAAGGCAGCAAGTACCCCGCGCAGCTCTCCGGCGGCCAGCAGCAGCGCGTCGCCTTGGCGCGGGCGCTCGCCACCTCGCCCTCCCTGCTGCTGCTCGACGAGCCGCTGTCGGCGCTGGACGCGCGCGTGCGGCTGCGCTTGCGCGAGGAGATCAAGTCGCTGCAGCGCCGCCTTGGCGTCACCACCATCATGGTCACCCACGACCAGGAGGAGGCGCTGGCCATGGCCGATCGCATCGTCGTGATGAACCACGGGGTCATCGAGCAGGTGGGCATGCCGGCGGACATCTACGCCGCCCCCGCCACAGCCTTCGTTGCCGATTTCGTCGGCCACATGACGTTCTTGCAAGGCACCGTCACGGCACCTGGGAGGGTGACCGTCGACGGCGTGGAGCTCGACGTGCCCGCGGCCGGCGACTTCGCAACCGGCGATCGCGTCCGGCTCGGCTTCCGCCCGGAGGAGGTCCAGGTGCGCAATCTGACGCCGGCGACACCGAACCGCGTCGAGGCGACCGTGCAGTCGCTGGAGTTCCTCGGCTCCTTCTGCCGCGCCACGCTCGTTGCGGCAAAGGCGCCGACGCTGACGATGCGCGCCGACTTCTCCAGCAACGCCATCCGCGACGTTGCCATTGCCAAGGGGCAGACGCTGACAGTCGCGCTGCCACCGCACGCCATCCGCCGCTTCGTCGACGAGCGGGGGAGCGCGGCGTGACAGCCATCTCAGCGCGGCAGCCGCCTGCGCACCCTGGCGTGAACGCCGAGCACTGGGTCCGCGGCATCGGCGTCTGGGCGCTGGTGGCGTTTCTGATGCTGGCGATCGCGCTGCCGCTTGGCATGCTCCTGTCCAAGAGCTTCCTCAACGGCGCCGGCCACTTCGTAGGCCTCGCCAACTACGTCACGTACTTCAAGACCCCGTCGCTGGTGTCGTCGCTGTGGAACAGCGTGTGGATCGCGGCGGCCACCACGGCCATCGTGCTGCCGCTGGCGCTCGGCTACGCCTACGCCCTCACGCGGACCTGCATGCCGGCCAAGGACGTGCTGACGGCCGTGGCCATGTCGCCGATCTTCGCGCCGTCGCTGCTGCCGGCCATCTCGTTCATCTACATCTTCGGCAACCAGGGCTTCCTGAAGTCGTGGCTCCTCGGCGCCTCGGTCTACGGCCCCGTCGGTATCATCATCAGCCAGGTGTTCTACTGCTTCCCGCACGCCCTGCTGATCCTTACAACCGCCCTGGCGCTGGCTGACGGGCGCCTCTACGAGGCCGCCGAGGCGCTCGGCACACCCAAGGCGCGTGTTTTCCGGACCATCACCATTCCCGGCATCCGGTATGGCCTGATCAGCGCGGTGTTCGTCGTGTTCACGCTGGTCGTCACCGACTTTGGCATCGCCAAGGTGATCGGCGGCCAGTTCAACGTGCTGGCGACGGAAGCCTACAAGCAGGTCGTGGGCCAGCAGAACTTCGAGATGGGCGCCGTGGTCGGATTCGTCCTGCTGGTCCCGGCCGCGATCGCGTTCGTTGTCGACCGCATCACGCAGCGCAAGCAAGTTGCCCTGCTGTCCGCCCGCGCCGTGCCGCTGATGCCGAAGCCCAACACCGTCAAGGACCTGGCGTTCCTCCTGTTCTGCTGCGTGGTCGGCGGGCTGATCCTGGCCACCATCCTGATGGCAGTGGTGGCGTCCTTCATCACCTACTGGCCCTACAACCTCACCCTGTCGCTGCGCCACTACGACTTCGGCGAGTACGAGCCCAATGGCTGGTCGCCGTACTTTGCCTCTCTCAAGATGGCCGTGCTGGCGGCCCTGATCGGCACCGTGGTGGTGTTCGTCGGCGCCTATCTTATGGAGAAGACCGAAGGCTCGGAGACGGCCAAGATGGCGGCGCGCTTCCTCGCCATGCTGCCGATGGCCGTGCCGGGGCTGGTGCTGGGTCTCGGCTACGTGTTCTTCATCAACGCCAGATGGAATCCGCTCGGCATCTTCTACGGCACGCTCCTGCTGCTGGCCGTCAACACGGTCGCCCACTTCTACACGACGGCCCATATCACGGCCGTGACCGCACTCAAGCAGATCGACAAGGAGTTCGAGGCGGTCTCCGCCTCGCTGCGCGTGCCGTTCTACCGCACGTTCTGGCGGGTCACGGTGCCGATCTGCCTGCCGACCATCCTCGACATCGCCGTCTACATGTTCGTCAACGCCATGACCACGGTGTCGGCAGTGATCTTCCTCTACGGCGCCTCGACCAAGCTCGCCTCGATCTCCGTCGTACATATGGACGAGGCGGGAGCAACGGCCGGCGCCGCCGGCATGGCAACGTTGATCCTGCTCACGGCGCTGGGCGTGAAGCTCCTGCATCTGGCCGCGAACGCGTTGGTCCTGAAGCGCCTGCAGCACTGGCGCAGCCGGTAGGACCGTGAGGACTTGGCATGCGCAACAGGCAGCTCCGTCAGCCCGATGCGACTGCGCAGTCGGAGGGCGACACCAACCTCACCGATCGGCGCGCCGCCTGGCAGCAGACGCGGCTCGACGCCGGGACGCGGGCGTTGCTGGCGGAGGACGAGCGCTACTTCCTACGCCAATCCGTGTCCACGCCCTGCCTCAACGCCATCGCCAAGGCGGAGGGCATCTGGATCGAGGACACCGGCGGCCGCCGCTACATGGACTTCCACGGCAACAACGTCCATCACATCGGCTACGGCCACCCGCGGCTTAAGCGCGCCATCGCCGAGCAGATGGATGCCCTGCCCTTCGCACCGCGGCGCTATGCCAACGCGCAGGCAACGGCGCTCGCCAGGAAGCTGTCGGAGATTTCCCCATTCGGGCCGGCCAAGGTGCTGTTCACCACCGGCGGCTCGGACGCCGTCGAGGTCGCGGTAAAGCTCGCACGGGCGGCGACGGGGCGCTTCAAAACGCTGACGTTCTGGGACGCCTTCCACGGGGCGGGCATCGGCGCCGGCGCGCTCTCAGGGGAGGCGCTGTTCCGCTCAGGGCCAGCCGCGCCACTTGTGGCCGGCGCCATCCACGTCGCACCCTACGCCTCGACGCGCTGCCCCTACGGCACCCAGAGCCTGGAAGCCTCTGGCGCGGCCTGCGCGCGCATGATCGAGTACGTCCTGGAGCGCGAAGGCGATATCGCCTGTCTCATCGCCGAGCCGATGCGGGCCGTGCCCTACGTGCCACCGCCGGGCTTCTGGCAGCGCGTCCGGGCCGCGTGCGACAGGCACGGCACGTTGCTTGTCTTCGACGAGATCCCGACGGGACTCGGCAAGACGGGCAAGATGTTCGCCAGCCAGCACGACGGCGCGACGCCCGATATGATCGTGCTGGGCAAGGGGCTCGGCGGCGGCGTCCTGCCTATTGCCGCCGTTTTGGCGCGGCCGGAGCTCGACGTGGCCGCCGCGTGGGCGTTCGGCCACTATACGCACGAGAAGAACCCGGTGACGGCGTGCGTTGCCCTCACCACCATCGAGATCATCGAGGATGAAGGCCTTGTCGAGAACGCTGCCGGCGTCGGTCGGGTGGCGCTGGCGCGGCTGGAGGAGATGAAAGCGCGCACGCCGGCCATTGGCGACGTGCGCGGCCGCGGCGTTGTGCTCGGCATCGAGCTGGTGCGCGACCGGGCGAGCCTGGCGCCGGCTCCCGACTTGGCGGAGGCCACGCTGTATGCGGCGCTCGACCGCGGGCTGTCATTCAAGACCACCATGGGCAACGTCCTGACCCTGACGCCGCCGCTAACAGTCTCTCGGGCCGACATGCTGAGCGCGCTCGACATCATCGAGGCGGCGATCCGGGATGCCCAGGCTGCGCTGTAGTGCCTACCTCGGCATGACGCCGAGACGCCATCAGTCCGGCGAGCTCGACCTGCCCGGCCCCGCGTCTCCGGCTACGGCGCCCGCATGGTTCGCGGTCTGCTGTTGGAGACAGCCCATTGCGTGTCATGGACGCTCGACCTTGGGCGCGGCCTCCCGGGGACAGGGTAAATGGGCGCCGCCGGCAGCGCGTGATAGGAGCGATGGGCAAACGAGTCGCCATCGACAACCAGGAGTGGCCGGATCATTTGGGAGGGCGCGCCTCCTTCTCAAGGACGACCTCGGTCGGCTTCTTGTCCTCGCGAATCCCAAGAAGGGCCGGGTGGCGCATCTCACCGGCGGACGTCCATTCGGTGAATCTGACCTCTGCCACCAGCTTCGGTTTGATCCAGGTGGTGGTCGCTTCGTCCTTCACGCGCTGCTTGAACGGCGAGGATGCCGTCCGCAACGGCCACAGTTTCGCGTGCAGGTCCTTGAGCATGGCATGCGAAAATCCGGTGCCCACATGGCCAATGTAGCGCCAGGCGCCTCCATCCCGCACCGCCAGCACCAGTGCCCCGAAATAGGGTCGGGTCCTGCGCGGCGCGGTGAAGCCGACAACGACAGCCTCCTGGCGCCTGGAGGTCTTGATCTTCAGCCAGTCCTTGCTACGCGCCCCGGAGAGGTATCGGCTCTGGGCGCGCTTGGCGATGATGCCCTCAAGGCCCGCCTTCTGCACTTCCCTGAAGTATCGCTTGCCGTGCTCCGGCAGGTGCTCGCTGTAGATCAGCAGCGGATCCTTGGGCAGCAGCGCGCGCAATCGCTCCTTGCGTTCGAGCAACGGCAAGCCGCGCAAGTCCTTGCCGTCCATGAACATGACGTCGAACACGCAGTAGCGAAGATTGGCTGCGGTGTTCAGGGCGTTCTGCAGCAGTTGAAACCGGGAAATGCCGTGCTCGTCAATCACCACCAGTTCACCGTCGATGACGGCATCGCTCCTGACCTTCTCCAGTGCCTTGGCGATCGGCATATAGTTGTCGCTGACGATCAGGCCATTGCGCGAGTAGAGGGTGACGCTGCGCTTGTCGATCGCAGCAACGATGCGAAAGCCGTCCCATTTGCTTTCAAAAACCCAGTCGCGGCCGTCGAACGGCACATCGACGAGGGTCGCCAGCATGGGCTGCAGAGCTTTCGGTAGTTTGGACTGGCGCGCCATCGCAGGAGCATGGCATACGATGTAAGGCGCGCCCAGACAGACCATGGGAAGCAGCCGATGGCGTCGGCCACTGTGGCGCTTCAGCCAGAGCTATTGGCAGGACCGCAAGCGGCTGCTGCGCGAGCCGATCGATGACGGTATTCTGTAGTTCAGCGGCGCGTAGCAGCAGATGAAAGTCGTCGTAGTAGGCGCGGGCATCCTGTCGACCGCCTTTCGTCCGCCGAGGCCGCCAGCCTGTTCCCGCCGCTGCGAGTCCGATGTGGTGGTCGCCGCCGGCGCCTGGGCGCCGGAGATACTTAAGCCAGCCGGCATCCACCTGGCAGTGGTGCCCCAGCGCGGCCAGATCGTTCACCTTCGCTTGCCCGGCACCAACACCACCGCTTGGCCGGCGCTGTTGCCCCTGAGGCAATGTCTGCGGGCAGATGGTGCCCGCAGGCATTTCATGTCGCGAACTTGACGGTCTTGATTTCCCTCATGGAATGGCCAGGCCTCGACGGCCGCCCGGCTCATCAATCATCGAGCCCGTGCCCATCCTTGTCGCGGCTGGGATGGCGGCATTCGAAGTTCGCCTCGTCCTGGGTGCTGCCTGAGCCCTTGTAGACTGCCACGTTCAAATACGGGCAGAGCGGCCGCGTTCGCTCGATGCCCTGGGCCGGCTGGTTGCCGATATACTTCACAGCCACGATACGTTCGGGCGCCGCGCCCTTCTCCACCCAGCGCTCCAGTGCGCTCAGAATGTCGTGCTCAGGCGCGTTACTGAGAGGGCGCGCCTGTGGAAGCGACTGGCCAAAGGAATTTGGCCCCGGACCGCCGCCACAATGAAGCATCCCTGGTGCGAGGAACAGGCGGAAGAAGTCGCGCGCGTCATGGTTTTGGCGAACCACCTGCTGGTAATAATCGATGGAGCTCAGCGCAGAGATCGCCGGGTCTTCCCAACCGTGCCACATGATGATCTTGCCTTTGGGGTTCTGGCGCCTGAAGGAGCGAAGATCCGGATCGGTGGCGTTGAATGTGTGCTCGGCTTTGCGGTCGGCCGCTCTCATATCTTCACCAAAGTCGAACGTCGAGAAATCCCAAACGCCCGGGGCTGGAATCTCGTTGATGACTCTGCCGAAGAAGGCGTTGCCGAAGAATGCCTGGATCGACGCTCCAGGCACGGCCGGACCGGTGATCCACGCCGACCACGAGCCCGGCTCGCCGGCCGCGCTTGTGAAGTATCCCGGAAAGAGTTGTCCTCCGGCCCCATTGTCATGCTTTACGTGCGACATGTGGGACGTATGGGCTTTGCGGGGCCCTTGCATGATTTTCCGCACGGCCTCGACCTGCGGCGGCGTGAGACAGCTATTGCTCTGGGTGCCGGCTGGGCAGGCGAGGCTTGCTGGATCAAACCTGCACCGGCGCGGATCCTCGACGACACCATCGACCACCCCGTCGAGAGCGTCGCAGGTCGCGAGCGTGGCGGCCTGCACCGCAGCAAGGTTGCTGGCAGTCAGGTATGCCCCCGGCGTGTTCCACAGTGCCTGCTCGTTCCAGACAAAGCCGGCGAAGAGGTGCGTCCAGTCATGTGCAGGCGCGCCAACGATGACACCATCGAAGTCCTCGGGGAAGCGCTGGAGCTCCATCAGGGCCTGGCGGCCTCCGTTCGAGCACGAGCTGAAATACGAGTGCCTGATACGCTCGCCGTAAAATGCGCTGATGATCTTTTTCGAGCGCGCGGCCTGAAGGTGATGTGCGCGCCAGCCGAAGTCGATGACCTTCTCCGGGTGCCCTGGTGCGAAGTCGGCGGTTCCGCCGACATGCCCGGTATCCGTGGAGCCGCCTGCGTAGCCGCGGCGCAAGGCGTCCGCGATACCTGCATGGTTGATCGCGCCTGCGAAGCCGCCCTCGCCGGCAGAGAGAAATTTCTTGTTCCAACCGGAGATCGGCATCCACACTTCGAACTGGATGTCGGAATCGGTCGTTGGCCTGATCGATCCCACAACGCGGCAAAACGCCGGCAGATCGGTAAGCGTCGTCGTTGTGCCGGGCGGCGTGAAAGATCCCCCGGTGAACCGCGCAGTGCTGATCGTGGTGTCGCCCAACTGCAACTCGGGGAGGCCTTCGCAAGGAATTGGCTCGCCCGATCCGTCCCCCGCCTGAGCTGGCGCAGAAGCCACAATGGCTGCGAGCAGCAGCGCGGCGATGGGGGATGCCTTCCCTGAAAGCACGGGGATGGGTAACATGTCTCCTCCTTCTCCTTCGAGATTGTTTGTATTTTCTCGAACCGGAGAATACGGGTGGGAAGTCGCTCGCGCTGTCATCCAGCCGACAATCGGACGGCCTCGGGCCGAACCCCGGGGCATGGGCTCATGTCCGGCCCAGAGAATGTACCTACGCTCGATAGCCTGCTGACAACGTCGACCTGGACGCACGGGCTCTCTGCAGATGAGATGGAAGTCGTCAGGAAGACGATAACCGAGCGATCGGTGAGAGCTGGAGGTTACGTCTGCCGCAGAGGGGACGCGGTCGAGCACTGGTTCGGCGTCATCGAGGGCTTCGTCAAGCTCTGCAGCAATTCCCAAGGCGGGCGGGCGGTGACGTTCACCTGCGTGGCCTCGGGCGGCTGGTTTGGCGAAGGATCACTCCTCAAAGACGAGCCACGGCGCTTTGATGCGATAGCGCTGCGTGACACGCGCAGCGCCTGCCTGCCGCGCGCCACTTTCCTTTGGCTGCTGGAAAACAGCATGGCGTTCAATCGCTTCCTGGTGAATCAGTTGAACGAACGCTTGGGTCAGTTCGTTGCGATGCTGGAGTTCGAACGAACGCTTGCTCCGGACATACGCGTGGCCCGCTGCCTCTCCGTTCTTTTCAATCCGCTCCTCTACCCGCGCACTGGTCCACGATTGGCAATCTCCCAAGAAGAGATTGCCTCCCTGTGCGGCCTGTCACGTCAAACCGTAAATCAGGCGTTGCACGCGCTCGAGAGACAGGGCTGGTTGCGCGTCGACTTTCGGGGGATCACGGTCACTGACCTGCACGGGCTGCAGACTTTTGCGTCATTAGATGACAATCACGGTTAGCCGCGGCTATGGCGCCGTACTTTCGCCCACACGGTACGGCCACCCGGCATCATCTGTTGCGGCCGCACCCGCAGGCGATTGGACCAGCCGATGACGCGTGGGCACAAGGCGCTACGCCAGCCACCGCTTGCGACGGCGGTAGTGCTTGACGTTGCGGTAGTCGACCCGGCCGGTGCCGCCCAGGTAGAACTCCTGGATGTCCGGGTTCTCCCGCAGCGCTGCGGCGGTGCCGCTCATCACAATGCGGCCGTTCTCGATGAGGTAGGCGTGCTCGACGACGGCCAGCGCCGCCGCGGCATTCTGCTCGACCAGGAGCAGGCCGGTCTTCGTATCGCGGTTGATGCGGGCGATGATGTTGAAGATCTCATCGACCAGGAACGGCGCGAGGCCAAGGCTCGGCTCATCGAGCATAAGCAGCTTCGGCTCGGTCATGAGCGCGCGGCCGATCGCCAGCATCTGCTGCTCGCCTCCCGACAGGTAGCCGGCTTTCGTGCTCGCACGCTCTCTGAGCCGCGGGAAATAGCCGAGCACGCGCTCCGCGAGCTCGCTCACCTTGGCGCGGCTCCTGTGCATGGAGCTCGCCGCCACGAGGTTCTCCATCGGCGTGAGGTGCCCGAACACACGCCGTCCTTCCAGCACATGCACGATGCCGCGGCGCACGCGCTCAGGCGCTGCCAGCGCCCGCAGGTCGTGCTCCTGGAACCGCACCTCTCCGCGCGTCACCTCTCCCCGCTCGGGTGCGAGCAGGCCGGAGATGGCTTTGAGCGTGGTGCTCTTGCCGGCGCCGTTCGACCCGAGGAGCGCGACAGCGCCTCCCTCGGCGACCTCGAGCGAAACGCCCTTAATCCCGAGGAAGACGCTGTCGTAGACGACCTCGATGTTCTCAAGCGCCAGCATTTGCGAGACCACAACGGCTAGTTCTGCTTCTTGAAGTCCTCGGCGTTCTTCCGGATGAGGTCCCAGACCACATCCTGGTAGGCCGCGTACCAGTCGGTCTTGGGCACCCACTTGGCGCCGTCCCATTGCGAGATGCGGCCGCGGCCGCCGCCCTGATGGTCCTCGCCCGTGATGGTGACGGGTGGGATCAGCCCCTGCGCGTTGAAGTCCTTCACCTCCTCCAGACCTTTCCGCAGCTTGGCGGGGTCGAGCGGCTCCCCGTACTTCTCGAGCGCGATGCGACTGGCCTCCACCACAATCGACATGCCGGCCACGCCGATGTTGTAGTAGCTGCTGCCGACCTTCTCGGTGGGGCCGGCGCTCTTGCCCTTGGCCACCACCTCGTCGAGGATCGCCTTGATCACGGGGTTGTCGCGCCCGTAGGCCGCGCCTTCGAAGCGCAGCACGCCCTTGGCCGCATCCTTGCCGACGATCTCGGTGTCGGTCTCCGACAGCCAGATCACGGACAGCAGCCGGTCGAGCTTGATGCCGTTACGGACTGCGTCGCGCAGCGACACGGTCTGGCCGCCGCCGGCACCCCAGATCACCACCCAGTCCGGATTGAAGCGGCGCACCGCAGTCCAGGACGAGGACTGCTCGTTGCCGGGCGACGGGTAAAAGAAGGTCTGCAGCTCGACGCCCTCCTTGGCGCTGACCGCCTGAATGACCGGCAGAGGCTCCTTGCCGAAAGGCGAGTCGATGCCGACCAGGGCGACCTTCTTGCCCTTGAGATTTCCCTTCTCCTGATCGGAGATGTACTTGAGGATGACCGCGGCTTGCGACCAGTAGAGCGCGCCCGCGGGGAACACGGTGGGGAAGGTCTTGCCGTCAGCCGCATCCGACCTGCCGTGGAAGAGCGTCAGCACGTTCTGCCCGTCCTTCAGGGCACGCGGGACGATGGCCCGCGACACCGGCGTGGAGAAGAAGTCCATCAGCACGGCGCCGTCAGCCTTGAAGCGCTCGTAGGCCTCGATGCCGCGCTGCGGCTCGTTGCCGTGATCGACTACGGCCGCCTCGAAGCGGTGACCCTTGATGCCGCCGCGGGCGTTGATGAGCGAGAGGTAGTCGCGCTGGCCCTGGTTGTACTCGGACGACACGAAGGTGTAGACCTTGGTGAAGTCCAGCGCCAAGCCCAGCTTGATCACCTTCTCCTGCGCCGCGGCGCCGCCGGCCAGAGCCAATTGTGCACCAAGGGCGAGTAGCATAAGCGATCGTTTCATCGTTTCCTCCTTCGACTTCACGGTTGCCTAGCAGTTGTTGTCAGTGCCTGGCGTGGCGGAAGGGCCAGACCAGGAAGTAGTTGCGGACGTTGTCGTAGATCTTGGCAAGGCCGAGCGGCTCGAGCACGAGGAAGCCGACGATCAGCGCGCCATAGAGCACGAGCGGGATGTGCGACAGGACCTCGGTGTAGAGCGGCAGGCTGAGAGCCGCAGCCAGCGAGCCGACCAGGTTGTTCAAGAAGATGGGGGCCAGCAGCACCAGGCCGGCGCCGAAGAAGCTGCCCAGCACGCTGCCCAGGCCGCCGACAATGACCATCGCGACCACCTGGATCGAGACCTCCAGATGGAATTGCTCGGGCGTGATGGCGCGATAGTAGCAGAAGGCCAGCACGGCGCCCGCGACGCCGCCGATGAAGGATGAGCACCAGAAGGCGAGCAGCTTGAACTTGAACGGATTGACGCCGATGATCGCCGCCGCGAAGTCCTTCTCGCGCACGGCCACCAGCGCTCGCCCGAAGCTCGTCCGCTGCACGTTGAGCAGAAAGCTGGTCACGACCGCGCACACAGCGAGCGCCAGCCAGTAGCGTCCGGCGTCGGTCTCGATCGGCCAGCCGCCCAGGCGAATCACCGGCGCCTGCAAGGTCGCCTGGCTGCCGCCACTGATCGCAGGCACGTGAACGATGGTCCAGTCGACGATGGACTGCATGGCAAGCGTCGTGACGGCAAGGTAGAGGCCCTTCACGCGCAGCGCGGCGGCGCCGAACAGAAGTCCGATGCCGGCGCTGGCAAGCCCGCCGACGATCAGCGCCGCTTCGAAGGGAATACCGGCGCGGACCGAATGGATGGCCGTGTAGGCGCCGATGGCCATCACGGCGGCATAGCCCAGGTGCACCTGTCCGGCCCAGCCCATCAGCAGGTTGAGGCCGAGGGCCGCGGTCGACCAGACGACCCAGGGGATCAGGTAGCTGTTGAGCTGAAGCGGCGAGGCGAGGAACGGCGCCGCAACCGCAGCACTGAGGACGAGCGCCAGCAGGACGCGGTCGAACGGGACCGGAAACAGGCGGCGCGCCGAGCGATAGGTGGAATGCCGGACTCCGGCCAGGCGGTACAGCATCACACGCGCTCGATGTCCTCGCGGCCGAACAGGCCGTAGGGTTTGACGATGACGGTCAGCAGGATGACCAGGGAGGCGATCACGTCGCGCGTGCCGGCGATACCGAGCCGCTCCAGGTAGACGGGCGCGACGTTCTCCAGCACGCCCAGGATCACGCTCGCGACCAGCACGCCGGGAATGCTGTCGAGGCCGCCGAGGATCGCCACCGCGAGCCCCTTGATGAGCAGGAGCGACAGGGTCCAGTCCACGCCCTGGATCGACCCCCACAGGACGCCGGCGGCGCCGGCGACGATACTCGCAAGCCCCCAGGATATGCCGATGGCGCGCTCCACCGGGATGCCTACCGACCACGACGCGGTCTGGTCGTCCGACACCGCCCGCAGCAGCACGCCCTGGCGGGTCCGGAAGAAGAGCACCGACAGGCCGATCAGAAGCAGCGCCACCACGCCGCTCAGCAGGTAGGCGCGGTCGATGAGGATGGGGCCGATGATGATCGGCGTGGTGTCGAGGCCGATGTCGAGGCGCTTCTTCACCGGCCCGAACAAGGCCGGCGTCAGCCCGCGCAGGAAGATCTCCAAGCCGAGCGTCAGCATGATCACCATGATGACGGGCTGCCCGACCATGGGGCGCAGGGCGAGGCGCTCTATGCCCCGGCCCAGGAAGAACATGGCGAGGAGTGCGAGCGGTATACCGGCCCAGAGCGGCGCGCCCAACAGGGTCAGCGCTGCCCAGGTCAGGTAGCCGCCCACCATGGCCATGGCGCCTTGCGCGAGATTGGCAACGCCCGATGACTTGTAGACCAGCACTATGCCGAGCGCGATGGGCGCGTACATGAGGCCGACCAGGGTGCCGTTGATGGTGAGCTCGGCAAGCTCGTAGAGGGTGTCCACGCTGCCTACCTCACGACCTGAACGGCAAGCCAGCGCTTCAAGATGCCGGTGGCGCCGGTCTCGTAGGTGATCTGCGTCTCGAACTCGACGCCTGTAGAGCCGTCGTAGAGGGCGTCGATTACGGGCGCATAGCGCTGCTCGATGACGTTTCGGCGCAGCTTGCGGGTGCGGGTCACCTCTCCGTCATCGGGGTCGAACTCCTTCGGCAGGTTGACGAAGCGGCGGATGGCGAGCGCCTTGGGCAGCAGTTCGTTGACGTGCGCCACGGCGCCTTCGATGAGCTTGTAGACCTCTGGCCGTTGGGACAGCTCGGCATAGGACGTGAAAGTGACGCCGTTCTCCTCGGCCCAGTGGCCGACCGCTCCGGCATCGATGCAGACGAGCGCGGTGAGATCGTCGCGGGTCGCGCCGAGCACGGCAGCGTCCTTGACGTAGGCGCTGAACTTCAGCCGGTTCTCGATGTAGGTGGGGATGTAGCGCTCGCCGCCCTTGGTATAGACCACCTCCCCCGCGCGGCCGAGGACCACCAGGTGCCCGTCCTCGTCGAGATAGCCGGCATCGCCCGTGCGCAGCCAGCCGCCGGCCAGCGCCTTCCTCGAGGCCTCCTCGTCGTTGTGGTAGCCGTCGAACACGCTGTCGGCGCGCAGCAGGATCTCGCCATCGTCCGCGATCCTCACCTCGACTCCAGGGAGCGGTTTGCCGACCGTGTTGAGCTTCACGTCGCCGGAACTCTGGGCGGCGGTCAGCGCACAGTTCTCGGTCTGTCCGTAGAACTGCTTGAGGTCGAGGCCGAGCGCGCGGAAGAACACGAACGTGTCCTCGCCGATGGCCTCCCCCGCCGTGTAGACGTTCTTGGCGCGCGACAGGCCCAGATGGTCGCGCATCGGCGCATACATCAGGACATCGCCGAGTGCACACAGCGTGCTGCGCCAGGGGCCAGGGCGGCGGCCGGCAAGGCGATCCCGCTCGACGCCGATGGCCAGCGGCATGAGCCAGCCATACAAGCGGCGCTTGAGTGGCGTCGATTCGGCGATGCGCACCTGGATATGGGTGAGCATGGCGTCCCAGCTCCGCGGGGAAGCGAAGTACATGGTGGGCGCCGCCTCACGCAGGTCGCGCAGCACCGTCTCCTGCCGCTCGGGGATGTTGGCGGTGAAGCGGAGCGCGATGCCCGACGACAGCGTGAAGACAAAGTCGCCGACCCAGGCCATCGGCAGGTAGGCCATCAGCTCGTCGCCCGTGCGGAAGTAGCCGGCGGCCTCGGCATTGCGGGCGGCGGCGATCACGCGGCGATGCTGGAGGGGGGCGCCCTTCGGTTTTCCGGTCGTGCCGGACGAGTGCAGGAGGACGGCCACGTCCGTGGGTTTCGCCCGATTGATGATGTCGGCCTCGAGGCCGGCTTCGCTCGCGAGCCGCTTGCGCCCGCGTTCCACCAGCTCCTCCCAGGCTATAAGCCCCGGCTGGTCATAGCGCGAGAGCCCCCGCGGATCGTCGTAGATGATGATCTCGGGGATGCGGGCGCGCGTTCTGAGATCGAGCAGCTTGTCGACCTGCTCCTGGTCCTCGGCCAGCGCGAAGCGCGCGCGGCTGTTGCCGGCATAGAATTCCAGCTCGTCCGGCGGGACGTCGGGATAGATGGGCGCGGCCAGCCCTCTGAGCGCCGCCGCGCTCAGCATGCCGAAGTAGAGGCGCGGCCGGTTGTCGCCGATGGCGAGGAGGCCTTCGCCGACCCGGAAGCCCATTGTGTCCAAGGCCGCAGCGAGCGCGACCACCTCCGACAGCATCTGCTTCCAGGTAAACTCGCGCCAGATGCCGCGATCGCGCTCGCGCATGGCGACGGCGCTTCCGTGCGACCGGGCGTTGGTGGCAAGCAGCGAGATCAGCGTGCCGCCGTCTCGGCCTGCGTGGGTGCGGGGCACGGCCGCGGCGTCTACGGGGGCACCCTCGCGACCGCCGGAAGCCCCTCTGTCCACTAAGGCCTCAGGCCGCATGGCGCCGCTTGCTCCCGAGGTACGCTTCAACGACCTTTGGATTGGAGAGCGCCTCAGCCGGCGTGCCATCCGCGATCTGCTCGCCGTTGCTCAGCACGGTCATGCGGTCGCACAAGGCCGCAACAACGTCCATGTGGTGCTCGATCAGCAGCACGGTCAGCCCCCGCTCCTCGCGCGCATCGAGGATGAACCGCGCCATGTACTCCTTCTCTTCCTGGTTCATGCCCGCCATCGGCTCGTCGAGGATGAGGAGCCGCGGCTCGGCCACCAGCGCCCGCGCCAGCTCCACCCGCTTCTGAAGTCCCAGCGGCACAACCTCGATCGGCGCATCGCGCACGTCCTGCAGCTGCAACAGGTCGACCGTGTCTTCGACCAGCCGGCGCTGAGCAATCTCCTGCCGCCCCGCCCAGACCCAATAGAAGAGGGTGCCCAATGCCGAGGGACGCATATGGATGTGGCGGCCCATCATGATGTTGTCGAGCACGCTCATGCCCCGGAACAGGGCGATGTTCTGGAAGGTGCGGGCGATGCCCAGCCTGGCGATGTTGTGGGGCCTGTAGCCGGTGATATCTGCTCCCTCGAACCGGATGCGCCCCTGCTGCGGCGGATAGAAGCCGGTGACGGCGTTGACAACGGTCGTCTTACCCGAGCCGTTCGGGCCCACAAGACCGAAAATCTCGCCGCCAGCGATCGAGATCGAGACGCCCTTCAGCGCATGAACGCCTCCAAACCAGCGACTTACGCGATCACAGGCGAGGATGGATTCGCGCTTGTTCATGCTCGGGGCGGCGGTCACGATCTTGCCCTTGCGTCACGCAAAGCGAGAGGGGCGCAGCTCTGCCCAGTCAGGGCTACATGCTGCCCCAAACAGTCCGGGCGCTTGGTCAAGAAATGGCTCTGAGCCACCACTTCCTCCCCCCGACCGGCAACCGTTCTGTAACGGTCGCCTGGCACCGACAGCTGTTTTTCCTACCCCTAGCAGCCGAGCCTTGTTCTGCAAATACGAAAAGATTAGCATGATTTGTTAGGATTATTCGAATGAGCGCCAACATCCTCGAGCACCTGACCGCGTTCATTGCGGTTGCCGAAACCGGCAGCTTCTCCGTTGCGGCCCGCAATCTCAACAGGGCCGTCTCCTCGATCAGCTACTCCGTAGCCCAACTGGAGAGTCAGTGCGGTTTTCCGCTTCTTGAACGGCGCGCCAAAAGATCCGAGCTGACGGAACGCGGCCGGGCCCTGTTCGGCGAGGCCAAGGCGGTCGTGGAAGGAGCGCGGCGATTCTCGTCACATGCCGCCTCTCTGGAGAGAGGCGCCGAGACGCGGATACAGATCGCAGTCGACGTCCTCTTTCCGCTTGCCGACCTGCACGCCGCACTCAAGTCGTTCGTCACGACACATGAGCGGGTGCAGCTTCAGCTGTTCACCAGCTCGCTCAACAACCTTTGGGACGAGCTGAGAAGCCGCTCTTTCGACTTCGCCCTTTCGCTTGTGGCGGCGATTCCCCTCGACATGGAGGGGGGCTCGTTCAGACAGGTCACGCTCGGCCCGATCGCCTCAGCAAGCCACCCGCTCGCCCTGCTGAAGCGGCCACTGTCGCTGTCGGACCTGCAGCGCGAACGCCAGATCTACTTTGTAGGGTCGCCTCACATTGCGCTCGAGCGGGTTGGGCGGGTGTTCAGCCTGGACGTCTGGACTGCCAACGACCTCGAGCACATCCGGCTGTTGATCCGCAACGGCTTCGGCTGGTGCTTCGGGACCGAGGAGTTCTTCAGCGAGGAGCTCCGTGCCGGATCGGTGCGAATGCTACCTTGCAGCGATGCCCAGCTGCAGCCGACACGTACCATCAGCGCAGTATGGTTGGCCGAGCGGCGGCCAGGACCGCTGGGCCGCGAGCTGATAGGGCTTATAGAGCGTCGCTTGTCTCGCACGCCGCCGATGAAAGTTTGACCAAGGTCGAACGTGATACTCGCCATGACCCAATCCGACCGCTCACCCAAGACGCCTAGAACGGGGGCGAGGGTTCGTCAGCAATGGCGCAGGTTTCCTCGGACGCCTCTACCGCTGAGATCCTCACGGGGACAATGCGCCACCGTTGACCTCGAGTGTGTGGCACGCGCCGATGTGGACTGCCACGCCGTTAGCCGTCAAGGCATCCGCGAGATCGCCCGGAGGCGGCCGATCGGTGACAAGGTCGGAGACCAGCTGAAGATCGCACACGCGCTCGAGATGTCTTCGGTTGAACTTGCTGGAGTCGAGCAGCAGGACACCGCGCTGTGCTTGAGCCAGCATGGTGCGCTTCACCCAGCACGCCTCAGTCTCCACGTCGGTAGGCCCCGCGGACGTAAGTCCGCTTGCGCCAATGAACGCCACATCGGCGTTGAAGCGCTGCAGAAATCCTACTGTTTCCAGGCCGTAGACGCCCCGTTCCCGCCGCGAGAAGTCGCCGGGACAGAATACGACGCGCACCGCCCGCTGCTGGACTAGAGCGTTTGCCACGGCGAAGCAGTTGGTGATGACTGTGATCCGCTCGATCGCTCCGGACAGCGCGTGTGCGAAGCGAGCGGTGGTGGAGCCTGAATCGATCATGAGGACGTCGCCCGGCTTCACCAGCTGCACTGCCATGCGGGCGATGGCGTCGCGCTCTTCAACGGCGAGGCTGCTGCGGTCGTCGAATTCCGGCTGGGAGCCCGATTGCCGGCCGGCCGCGCCGCCATAGGTCCGGCTCACCAACCCTCGCCGGGTCAACTCCTCGATGTCCCGGCGCACGGTCTCAGGCGACACCCCGAGGCGCCGCGCCAGGACCGACGTGCGCACGGCCGTGGAGAGGCCGAGCTCAGTCAGGATCAGCCGCTGACGTGCGGCCCTCTTGCCCGCGGGGAGGTCCATCAACGCACCTTTCCACCCTCTGGCCGTTCTTGGGATGCCCGGAACCTGCCGGAGCAACGTTGCCGCAGCTACGGAGGTCGCACAAAAATATGTTTGAAGTCCAACTTTTTATAGCGTAGCTTCCACAAAAACATGTAGTAAGAACAGCAATCGATAATGACAATCCGTCAATCGTGTCGGTGGGATGGCAAATCGCGGTCGCGCATAGCGGCTGAGCCTTGCATCTGGCCGACATGACTCGGCCGCTCACCGCCATGCCGCCTGCAACCGCCGGCCGCGTGCGGGCGCTCTTGACGGACATCGACGATACGCTAACGACCGCCGGGCGCCTGACGGCGGCCGCCTATGGGGCACTCGAAGCCCTGCATTCCGCGGGTGTGATCACGGTCGCAGTGACGGGCCGGCCGGGCGGCTGGTGCGATCACATCGCCCGCATGTGGCCCTTTGATGCTGTCATTGGTGAGAATGGCGCGTTCTACTTTCAGTATCAGCGCCGGAAGCGCGAAATGCGCCAACGCTTCTGGCTGCCCCCATCCGAGCGCGCCGCAAACCGAGAAACCCTGCGCGCGCTCGGTGAGAGGATCCTGGCTGCTGTGCCGGGCAGCGCCCTTGCGAGCGACCAGCCCTATCGCGTGAGCGACCTCGCGATCGACTACTGCGAGGATGTCGCTCCCCTCCCGCAATCCTCGGTGGATCGGATCGTCGCCCTTTTCGAGGAGGCAGGCGCACATGCAAAGGTCAGCTCCATCCACGTCAACGGGTGGTTCGGCAGCTACGACAAGCGGCGTATGGCCGAGATCCTGCTGCGAGACGCGTTCAGCCTTGAGCCCAGCTCCGACGCCATCGTCTATGTCGGCGATTCGCCGAATGACGAGCCGATGTTTTCCGCGTTTGCCTTGAGCGTCGGCGTCGCCAACGTGAAAAATTTTGCACATCGCCTTCGCGCGAAGCCCGCCTATGTGACGCCGTCGCCGTCCGGTGCAGGCTTCGCAGAGCTGGCAGATCATCTGCTCTCGGCGCGTCGAGCGTCACGTCTGGGCAATGCGGAGCTGCTGCGCGAACCCCCATTGCGGGATGTGGGCCCGGAGGTTGATCTGTGAGCTGCTCGGTGAAGCGAGGTGAGGAAGGATTCTGCGACCTGCTGATTATCGGCGGCGGCATCAATGGGGCGGGGATTGCCCGCGACGCTGCCGGCCGCGGATTGAAGGTCCTGCTGTGCGAGCAGGCAGACCTCGCAGGCGCCACCTCCTCTGTTTCCAGCAAGCTTATTCACGGTGGCCTTCGCTATCTCGAGCACTACGAATTCCGGCTGGTCCGCGAGGCGCTGGCAGAACGCGAGGTGCTGTTGGCCATCATGCCTCACATCTCCTGGCCGATGCGATTCGTGCTGCCGCACGATGCGAGTCAGCGCCCTCCGTGGATGATCCGGCTTGGCCTGTTCCTGTACGACCATCTTGCGCCTCGCTCACGCCTTGCCGGGTCGCGCCAGATCGACATGCGCTCCGTGCCTGAAGGCGCGCCGCTGCGTACGGACTACAAGAAGGGGTTCGTCTATTCCGATTGCTGGGTCGACGACGCGAGACTCGTGGTTCTCAACGTAATGGACGCGGCATTGCGCGGTGCAACGGTTCTAACTCGTACCGAGCTCGTGAGCGCCCGGCGTGAGAAGGATCACTGGATCGCCACCCTGGTCTCCGAGGATCATGGTGGGCAGGTCATACGGGCCAAGGCGCTGGTCAATGCTGCCGGCCCATGGGCTGCCGAAATCCAGGGCAAGGTCTTGGGCAGGCGCGGTCGCGCCTCCCTGAGACTGATCCAGGGTAGCCACATCGTTGTCCCCAAGCTCTACGAGGGCTCTCACGCCTATATCCTGCAGAATCCCGACAAGCGGATCGTCTTCGTCATCCCATACGAAGGACGCTTCACATTGATCGGGACGACCGACGTCCCTTACGAGGGCGATCCTCGCAACGTGCGCACTTCGGAAGCCGAGACAGCCTATCTCTGCGGTGCGGTTAACCGCTATTTCCCATCGGAGATCGCCCCGACCGGTGTGGTGTGGTCCTATTCCGGCGTTCGCCCGCTCTACGATGACGCCGCCGACGATCCCTCCTCGATCACGCGCGACTATGTCCTTGAGCTGAGCGGTGAGCGGGGGGAGGCTCCGTTGCTGACAATCTTTGGTGGCAAGCTCACCACCTATAGACGCTTGGCGGAGCAGGCGCTGGAGAAGCTTTCTCCCTTCCTGACCACCGGCTCGGGAGGGTGGACTGCAACGGCTCCCCTCCCAGGCGGCGATCTGCCGTGCGGCGATCCCGACGCCTTCCTTTCCGCGTTTCGACTGCGCCATCCCTGGCTGCCTGAAGCTGTTGCGCGCCGCTACGTCCGCAGCTATGGCACCCGGGCAGATTTGATCGTGCAAGGCGCGCGACGCCTCGTCGATCTGGGCGACCATCTCGGCGCTGGGCTGTACGAGCAGGAAGCCGAATACCTCCTCGCCCATGAATGGGCACGGACGGCAGACGATATCCTTCTGCGCCGGACCAAGCTGCTGTTGCATGGCGGCCAGCCGCTCATGCGCGCTGTTGAGAAATGGCTGGCTGATCGCCGCCGGGGTCACGCCGACAGGATGACCGCCGCCGTTGCGATGCGCGAGTAGAGAGTCATGTCAGAGATCGCCGTCCATCACGTTTCGAAATCCTGGTCGGGCGTCGGCGGCGTCAAGGACGTGAGCTTTGTCGCGGAGGCCGGTACCCTGGTCGTTCTCCTCGGGCCATCCGGCTGCGGCAAATCAACGACGCTTCGCCTGATCGCGGGACTCGAGGAGGCAGACTCGGGAACCATAACCATTGGCGGGCGCGACGTGACGCAACTGCCGCCGGCCGAGCGGCGCATCGCCATGGTCTTCCAGTCCTACGCCCTGTTTCCGCACCTCAGCGTCGCGGAAAACATCGTCTTCGGCCTCAAGGTGCGCGGTGTCGGCCGCGCGGAGCGCGATTCCCGCTTGCGGCGCGTGGCCGAGGTGGTCGGGCTTGCGCAGCTGCTCGACCGCAAGCCCAGCCAGCTGTCCGGCGGCCAGCGCCAGCGCGTTGCGCTCGGGCGCGCGATCATCGCCGAGACGCCCGTCTGTCTGATGGACGAGCCCCTCTCCAACCTCGACGCCAAGCTTCGTCACGAGATGCGCACCGAGATCCGCGCGCTGCAGCAGCGGCTCGGCATGACGATGGTGTATGTCACCCACGACCAGACCGAAGCCATGACCATCGCCGACCGCGTGATCCTGATGCGCGACGGCCTCATCGAGCAGAACGCGGCGCCATTCGACCTCTATAACCAGCCGGCGAGCACCTTCGCGGCCCGGTTCGTCGGCACGCCGCCGATGAACCTGATCGAGCGCGCCGACGAGATTGTCGGGGTCAGGCCGGAGCACGTGAGGATCGTAGAGCGCGGCGGCCTCGCTGCAACGGTCACGGCGGTTGAATACCTCGGCGCCGACAGCATCGTGCAGGTCGATGTCGCCGGGTCTCCCGTGTCCCTTCGTCAGGAAGGCTATTGCAGCCTGGCGACCGGCACCTTGGTGCTGGTGGGCTGGGAGGACGGCCACGCGCACCGCTTCGACAAGACGAGCGGAACCCGCATTCAAGGAAGGCCGGCACGATCGCATGACCGCGGCGCGGCCGTGGAGCAAGGGGCATCCTACGCCCAAGCAGGGAGGCTTGTATGAACTATCTGGGTAAACTGGCGTTCTCGGGGCTCATGGCGGCGTCGGTTCTCGGCTGGGCCGGGAAGGCGAGCGCGGTCGACCTCACGATGTACTATCCGGTGGCCGTCGGCGGCCCGTTGACGGACGTCGTTGACGACCTGGTGCAGCGCTTCCACAAGGAGCACCCTGACATCAAGGTCCAGGCGGTCTACGCCGGCAGCTACGCCGACACCATCACCAAGGTCATGACGGCGATGAAGGGCGGGCAGCCGCCCCAGCTCTCGGTGCTGTTCTCGACGGATCTCTTCACGCTGATCGACGAGGACGCCATCGTTCCGCTCGACGACCTTGCAGGCCCCGAAGGCAAAGCCTGGCTCGCTAGCTACTACCCCGCGTTCATGGAGAACGGTCAGACGGGCGGCAAGACCTGGAGCATCCCCTTCCAGCGCTCCACCATCGTCCTCTACTGGAACAAGGAGGCCTTCAAGGAGGCCGGTCTCGATCCCGAGAAGCCGCCGGCGAGCTGGGACGAGATGGTCGAGATGAGCAAGAAGCTCGTAAAGAAGGACGCTTCCGGCAACATCACCCGCTGGGGCGTCGAGATCCCGTCCACCGGCTACGGCTACTGGATGCTTCAGGCCCTCGCCATCCAGAATGGCCAGCGGCTCATGAACGACGCTGGCAACACGGTGTTCTTCAACGACAAGAAGACCGTCGAGGCCCTCCAGTACTGGACCGACCTCTCGCGAGTTCATGGCGTCGCGCCCAAGGGCTCCGTGGAATGGGGCACCCTGCGCAGCGACTTCCTCGAGGGCCGCACCGCCATGATGTGGCACACGACCGGCAACCTGACCGCCGTCAAGAACGCCGCCAAGTTCGGCTTCGGGGTCGCCATGCTGCCGGCGAAGGTGCAGCGCGGCTCGCCGACCGGCGGCGGCAACTTCTACATTTTCAAGAACGCCAAGCCGGAGGAGCGCAAAGCGGCCCTCACCTTTATCCGCTGGGTTACCGAGCCTGCTCGTGCCGCGGAATGGAGCATCAAGTCCGGCTACGTCGCCGTAAAGCCGGCTGCCTATGACACGGAGGCCATGACGGCGTATGCCAAGGGCTTCCCCCAGGCACTCGTTGCGCGTGATCAGCTCAAGCATGCCGTGCCCGAGCTGTCGGTGCACGAGAACGGCCGCATCTACAAGCTGATGAACGACACCGTGCAGGCCGCTCTGACTGGAGCACAGACGCCGCAGGCAGCCCTCGACGCCGCGCAACGCCAAGCCGATCGGCTGCTCGCGCGCTACCGCTGAGACGAAGCGGAACCCGGCCGTTGCCACGGCCGGGTTCGCACCAGCGCAGTTACGGGGAACGAGATGGCAGAGGTGGCCGCGACGTTAGCGGTTCAGGACGGGATGCGCCGCACGCGCCGGCTCACCGGCATCCATGCCTGGCTACTGCTCCTGCCCGCGCTCGTGCTGCTTGCGACGTTCACCCACTATCCGATCGGCGCAACATTTGTCCGCAGCCTGTTTGGCGGGGGCCGGACCGGTCTCGGTCCGTTCGTCGGCCTCAACAATTATGCGGCCATGCTCGATGACCCTGTCTTCTGGCAGGTGCTACGTAACAATTTCGTCTTCGCCGCTGCGACGGTCCCGCTAAGCATCGCGCTGGCACTGCTCATGGCCGTGCTGGTAGACGGCAAGCTGCGCGGGCGGGGGTTCGTGCGCCTCGCGTTCTTCACGCCGACGGTGCTGCCGATGATCGCGGTCGCGAACATCTGGCTGTTCTTCTATACGCCGGGCTACGGCCTCCTGGACCAGGTGCGGGGGGCGCTGGGCCTCGCCAGCCACAACTGGCTTGGTGATCCCTCGACGGTAATGGCCTGCCTGATCGTCATGGTGGTGTGGAAGGAAGCCGGCTTCTTCATGATCTTCTACCTCGCGGCGCTGCAAAACATGCCGCCGGAGCTGAAGGAGGCCGCGAACGTCGAGGGTGCCGGCCGGTGGTACTTCTTCCGCCGCGTGACCTTTCCGCTCCTGATGCCGACCACTCTCTTCATCTCGATCAACGCCGTGATCAACTCGTTCAAGCTCGTCGATCAGCTCGTCATCATGACGAAGGGCGGGCCGAACAACGCAAGCTCGCTGCTGCTCTACTACATCTACGAGGTCGCCTTCTCGTTTTGGGACACCGCGTATGCCTCGACGCTGACGGTCACCCTCATCGTGCTGCTGGCAGCCGTGGCGCTGACGAAGTTCGTCTATCTCGACCGAAGGATCCACTACCAATGAGGGATCGCCTTCCGATGCTCGAGACTGTCGCGGCTTGGTGTCTCGCCGTGCTCTGGCTGCTGCCGCTGGTCTACGCCTTCTGGAGCGCATTCCATCCTGCGGAGTTTGCAACGCGGTTTCAGCTCACCGCACCCCTTACGCTCGAGAACTTTGCGCGGGCCTGGAGCCAGGCTCCCTTTCCCCGCTACTACTTCAACAGCGTCGCCCTCGTGCTGATGGTCCTCGCCGGACAGCTCGTGGTCGCGACGCTGGCTGCCTATGCCTTTGCGCGATTGCGCTTCGCCGGCAGCAATGTCGTTTTCGCCTTCGTCCTCGTGCAGCTCATGATCATGCCGGACGTGCTGATCGTGGAGAACTACCGGGTGGTCGGCACCCTCGGTCTCCTGGACACGATTCCGGGCATCGCGCTGCCCTATATCGCCAGCGCCTTTGGCATCTTCCTTCTGCGCCAGACCTTCAAAGGCGTCCCGAATGAGCTCGTGGATGCGGCGCGGGTTGAAGGCGCATCCTCGCTCGGCATCCTGTGGCGCGTCTTCGTGCCCCTCGCCAAGCCCACCTACATCGCGTTCGGCCTTGTGTCCGTCAGCTACCACTGGAACAATTTCCTGTGGCCGCTGATCGTCACGAACTCGGTCGAGAGCCGTCCCCTGACTGTCGGCCTCGCGGTGTTCGGAGCACCTGAGACAGGCGTCGACTGGTCCGTCATCACGGCAGCGACCGTCATGACCATGGCCCCGCTTCTCATGGCCTTCCTGCTGTTCCAGCGGCAGTTCGTCCAGTCCTTCATGCGCGCCGGGATCAAGTGAGACGCGGCCCATGAAGCTCGTCACCTGGAACATCCAATGCGGGCTGGGCTGCGACGGCAAGGTTGACCTGGCGCGCATTGTGCGCACGGCGCGGGCGTTGGCGGACGCCGACATATACTGCTTCCAGGAGGTCTCCCGCGGTTTTCGCTCGCTCGATCGCGGCGAGGATCAGCCAGCCCGCCTGGCCGAGCTCCTCCCGGGCTTCTCCGCGATTTTCCGGCCGGCTGTCGACGATGTCGACGAGGCACGAGTCCCGCGCGAGTTCGGCAACATGATCCTGTCGCGGCTGCCGGTCCTGCGCATCGCCAATCACCTTCTGCCGTGGCCGCCCGTGGATGGTCTGCGCAGCATGCGGCGCGCAGCTCTGGAGGTCCTGGCGGACACGCGCCTCGGACCGCTGCGCGTCATCACGACCCACCTCGAGTATCACCACGCCGCGCATCGCGAAGCGCAGGTGCGGCGGCTGCGCGAGATCCACGCCGAAGGCCACGCCCTGGCGAGGCTCGACTTCCACGATCGGTCCGACGGACCCTACCGGACAACGCCGCCTGCGGTCGGCACCATCCTGTGCGGTGACTTCAATATGGGGCCCGGCGACACGGCATACCAAGCCATGCTGGCGGACGACGGGTCCGGTGCGCCGCGGCTTTACGACGCCTGGCGCGTGTGCAACGGCTCCGAGCCCCATGCACCGACGACTGGCGTATTCGATGTCGCGCAGTGGCCGGAGGGACCGCATTGCAGGGACTACGTCTTCGTCAGCGGCGAGGTTGTCCGCAGGGTTGAGAGCATCGCCGTGGACCAAGAGACCGACGCATCGGACCATCAACCCGTGTCTTTGAACCTGTCTTGTAAGGCGCCTCGCCGCTCGGTCGCCGACGGCTGACGCCGCTCGATGGGTGCGGTGACTAACGGTGACCAAGTTGGAGAACCACGCGCTGCTGCGTGCCGAGGAGGAGCGGAATGCCGGCAACCTTTGCTCTCCTGCACCTCGCCGGGTACGTCGCCCTGCTGCTCTGGGGCATGCACATGGTGCACAGCGGCATCGTGCGC
>Ga0075431_100000446_pt1 | contig 33843 bp, 27 predicted proteins | sample RhiMetdeltSRZDD5_FD_75297 | JGI IMG/M metagenome (GOLD analysis project Ga0075431, IMG submission 75297) | Populus rhizosphere microbial communities from Tennessee, USA - Rhizosphere MetaG P. deltoides SRZDD5 | ecosystem: Host-associated > Plants > Roots > Rhizosphere > Soil | place: USA... | reverse complement strand
CGGTGGTCGCGCAGAACGTGGCAGACGTCCTGACAGAGAAAGCACTCGATGCATTTCCGGAATTCCTGCACCCGGTCCACATCCGATTGCGCCATCCGCCACGTCCCGTCGGGCGCGTCGGGCGGCCGTGGCGTAAAGGGCGTGATCGAGCGCTTGACCTCGAAATTCCACGACACATCCGTGACGAGATCGCGCAGCGGCGGAAACGCACGCATCGGCTCGACGGTGACCGGCTCCGAAAGGTCGAGATCGCTCAGCCGCGTCATGCACATGAGCTTCGGCATGCCGTTCACTTCCGCCGAGCAGGAGCCGCATTTTCCGGCTTTGCAATTCCACCGCACCGCGAGGTCGTTCGCCTGCTCGGCCTGGATCTGGTGCACGGCGTCGAGCACGACCATCCCCTCGCTGACGTGCGTGGTGTACGGCACGAGCTCGCCCCGCGTCGCATCGCCGCGCCAGATCTTGAACGTCGCGCGACCGACGGGCTCGGGCTTCTTGTCGGGCGGAGCCTCCTCCTGTACGCGGCCGGGCTCGGCGAGGTCGGGCTTCAGAACTTCGCTCACCATCACTTCATCTCCTCGATGATCGCGGCCAGCTCGGCCGGGAGTGGCGGGATGGGACGACGCGAAAGCTCCATCTGCCCGTCGCGTCCCTTGCGGACGACAATGTTGAACGTGCCGTACTCCGCACCTTTCTCGGGGTAGTCTTCCCGGAACTGCGCGCCACGGCTCTCCTTGCGCTCGATCGCGGCCCGCGTGATCGCCTCCGACACCGTGAGCATGTTGTGCAGGTCGAGGGCCGTGTGCCAGCCGGGATTGTATTCGCGATGGCCGGACACGGGGACCTGCGAAGCATCCCGCGCCAGGCGCGCGATGTGCTCGAGCGCGGTCCGCATATCGGCCTCGTTCCGCACGATGCCCACGTTGTCCTGCATGATGTCCTGCAGCTCGTGCTGAATCTGATATGGACCGCGCGCACCATTCGACGGACGCTCGAAGGGCGCGAGCGCCTCGCGGACGACGGCATCCGCGTCGGCCTCGCTCGTCCGAACCGGACCGTGCTCCTGGGCGAAGCGTGCCGCGTACTCGCCGGCCCGCTTTCCGAACACGAGGAGGTCGGAGAGTGAGTTGCCGCCGAGGCGGTTGGCGCCGTGCAGGCCGGCCGCGACTTCGCCGGCGGCAAAGAGCCCGGGCACGCTCGACATCTGGGAGTCTCCGTCCACGCGGACGCCGCCCATCATGTAGTGGGTCGTGGGCCCGACTTCCATTGGCTGCACGGTGATGTCGATGTCAGCCAGCTCCTTGAACTGATGGTACATGCTCGGGAGCTTCTTGCGGATGTGGTCCGCGGCGTTAGGCAGCCGGCGCTTGATCCAGGCAATGTCGAGAAAGACGCCGCCGTGGGGTGAGCCGCGCCCTTCGCGCACCTCGCGGACGATGGATCGGGCGACGTGATCGCGCGTCAGCAGCTCGGGCGGCCGGCGGGCCTGCTTGTCCCCGAGCACGTACCGCCACCCTTCCTCCTCGTTGTCCGCGGTTTGCGCGCGGTAGTTCTCGGGGATGTCGTCGAACATGAAGCGGCGTCCCTCACGATTGAGCAGGATGCCTCCTTCGCCGCGTACCCCCTCGGTCACCAGGATGCCTCGAACGCTCGGCGGCCATACCATGCCGGTCGGGTGGAACTGCACGAACTCCATGTCCACCAGCTCCGCACCCGCCTCGTAGGCGAGGGCGTGACCGTCGCCGGTGTATTCCCAGCTGTTGCTCGTTATGCGGAAGGACTTGCCGATGCCTCCGGTGGCGAGGACGACGGCCCGCGCACGCCAGAGCCGGAAGCGGCCGCGCTCGCGATCGTAACCCAAGGCACCGGCGATCCGGTCGCCATCCTTGAGGAGCCGAACGACCGTGCATTCCATGAAGACGTCGATGCCGCGGTGCACGCCGTGATCCTGCAGCGTGCGAATCATCTCGAGCCCCGTGCGATCGCCGACGTGCGCCAGTCGCGGATAGCGATGCCCACCGAAGTTGCGCTGGAGGATGCGCCCATCAGGCGTGCGATCGAACAGCGCACCCCAGGCCTCGAGCTCGCGCACCCGGTCGGGGGCTTCCTTCGCGTGCAGCTCGGCCATGCGCCAGTTGTTGAGATACTGGCCACCACGCATGGTGTCGGCGAAGTGCACTCGCCACGTATCACGGTCATCCACATTCGCCATCGCAGCGGCGACTCCGCCCTCGGCCATGACGGTGTGGGCCTTTCCGAGCAGCGACTTGCACACGACGCCGACGCGGGCTCGCGTACTTGCCGCCTCTATGGCGGCGCGCAGCCCGGCCCCGCCAGCCCCGATGACCAGAACATCGTGCTCTACGGTGTCGAACTGGGACATCAGATGAGCCTCCAGTCCGTCCAGACCCCCATCGAGCACAGCCTCACGTAAATGTCCGCGAAGGCGACACCGATGAGGCTCATCCACGCCCACCGCATGTGGCGGCCGTTGAGGCAGGTCACGCACGCGTACGCGGAACGTCGCACCGGTTTGCCCGACATCTGGTCAAGGTGACCGCCAACGACGTGGCGCAGCGAGTGGCAGCCGAGCGTGTAGCCGGTGAGCAACACGACGTTGAGGGCGAGCACGAGCGTGCCGATGCCGATCCCAAACTCGGTGCGTCCAGTCGCCGGGTCGGCGAACCAGAGCGCCTTGTACACGTCGTAGGTGAGGATGCCGAGGAAGACCAGAGCGATGTACAGGAAGTACCGGTGGACGTTCTGCAACACCAGCGGCAGTGTCTTCTCTCCCCGGTAGGATTTCCGCGGCTCTCCCACGCTGCATGCGGGCGGGTCAGCCCAGAACGCCTTGTAGTACGCCCCGCGATAGTAGTAGCAGGTGAATCGAAAGAGGGCTGGGAAGGGAAGGATGATCAGCGCGGGAGAGAATGGGAGCCACGCGGGCCACCATCCTGGTTGCGGTCCGAGCCACGCGTGCGCCGGATCGCCGAAGATCACGGGGGAGTAAAAGGGCGAGAGGTACGGCCCGTATGTGTAGTGGGCGTTCTGGAAGGCGGCCCAGGTGGCGTAGATAAGGAAAGCGGTGAGGACGGCCAGCACGATCGCGGGCTGTACCCACCAGACATCGCGCCGAAGCGTCTGGAGGAAGCCTCGTCGGGCGATGGGGAGCGGAGAGGACGTCATTAGGGGATCGCGGGGTGCGGGTGTCGAGGTCGGGGAAGGTGGTGAACGCCGGCTCAACGCTCAAGGGGAAACCAGGCGAGAATGCGGAATGCGGAATCCGGATGGTGGTGCGGTTGATCCGCATTCCGGATTCCGCATTCCAGGCGGCCCCGAGAGGAGTTAACCCCCGAAAAACCCCATCGAGATTCGAGGCAAGCCCGATTAACTTTCGGGGGCCAGAGATCGGCCGCCACGCTCTCGAGTTTCGACGTCGCGACCGATCTCTTCGCATTCATCCCCCTGGAGTCTGGAGAGGCGATGTCACGTTCGCTCGTCCGTCAGATTGGGCTCGCGGCCGGCGCATTGGCGACGATCGTCACTACCGTTTCCGTCGTGCGACCGGTGTACGCGGGCCGCACCCCGGTAGTCAGCCGTCTCCTCGCTGAGAGCTGGCGGGATTCCGCGCACGCGCGCGCTCCGTGGATCGTGGACACCACCGATGCGGTCCTGGCGACGCCACAGTTCGAGGCCGATCAGCGCGCCTTCGCCGAGGACCTCCTCGCCACCGGTCAGGTGGATGAGACCAGGGCGGCCGAGCTCGCGTCGTTCGCCGTGCGCGAAGCGTATCTTCGACGGGTGCCGCCGGCGCTCGTCTTCGGCGTCATGCTCACCGAGAACCGCTCGCTGAAATCGACCGCCCGCTCGAACGTGGGTGCCGTCGGCCTGATGCAGATCCACGCCCCGGCGTGGAAGCGCAGCCTCGGCAAGCTGTTCGGGACGAATCTGCGCGACGATGAGACGAACCTCCGGTACGGGGTGTTCATCCTGAGCCACTACCTGCGCCGTGCCCGCGATCCCATGGGGAGTGGGGAGGCCTGGCGGTACGGGCTCCTTCGCTACAACGGCTGCGTCCGCGGCACGAACACGCCGAGCTGCCACGGCTATCCCGACATCGTGCGGGCACGGGTCGAGGAATATGCCCGAGCGCTCTGCGCGGACGGCGATTTCGATTCGTGCGTGAGGCAGCCGCTGCACCTGACGCTCCGCGAGGATGCCGAGAACGCCGATCAGTCCCTGCGCGCCCCGGCGGCGATCACGCGGTAGCGCGCTCAGGTTCGCGGCTTGATGAGCAGCGAGTCGCCGGAGCGAATGCGATCGTTGGCCATCGAGTTCAGCGCCCGTAAACGCTCCGGCGTAGTGCCATAACGAGCGGCGATCGTCCCGAGCGCCTCTCCACGCCGCACGACGTGCCAGATGGGTTGCCGCGCGCTCTCGACCGCGGCCAGTCGCGCCAGCCGGATTGCCTCGGCGTCCTCATGCATGCGTCGCTGTGCGACGGACAAATCCGAGATCACCGCCTGCACGTGACTCCACTGATCCGGCCGGGCGGCCCAACGCTCGCGGACGTCTCGCGCGCGCACGGTCACACCGCGAGAGAATCCGAACATCACGCCCCCGGTGTCGACGCGAACCGTCGTATCCTTGGGGAGGTCTCGTATCGTCGGGAGGGTGGTCTCCGCCTCGCGCGTGAGCGGGTCGGGTGGCGTGAGCGTCAGCAGGAGCAGACGACGATCCGTGGACGCGAGGATGGCGTGCGTCGATCGAAAGTACGATAGCGGGCTCCTCCAGTAGAGGAACGCGCTGGCGAGCACCTTCTCGCCCGGGTCGAGTGCGTACGTGGACAGCTCTCGCGTGAGCGTGGACCGAGCGACCACCGGATCGAGGTGTCGCTGCCACAGCGCGTATCCACCGCCGAAGAAGAGCAACACGAAGCCGAGAATGACGCCGATGGCGGTGACCGCACGGCTGCGCCTGCGCCGTGATGGCGTCATCGGCGCGCCGCGCGGCGCGGTATCGTCGAGCATCACGTATTCGACTTCTGTCATCCTCGAGAAATCCAGGGCTCCGCGCGCCGTTAACTTCAAAGACCTCGGGCCAGGGCCAAGGGCCAGGGGCCATGGGGCGGGTCAGCGACCGCCGTTATCCGTCACCCTTTCCCTGGCTCCTGGCCCGTGGCCCTTGGCCCTGTGAGATCCGACGTCCTCGAAGTTCGTTCAAGCCCGCTTACGAAGCAATGACAAGGCCAATCGAAACGCCCCCTTTCGAGATACGGCGTTCGCGAATCCAGGGTCGTGGAGCGTTCGCCACCCGCCGCATCCGCAAAGGGGAGCGCATCATCGAATACACGGGCGAGCGCATCTCGAATGCCGAGTCCGACCGGCGGTACGATGACGACCGGATGCGACGGCACCACACGTATCTGTTCACGCTGACGCAGCGCACGGTGGTGGATGGCGGCGTGGGAGGGAACGCGTCGCGATTCATCAATCACTCGTGCGACCCGAATTGCGAGGCCGTCATCGAGGACGGGCGTATCTGGATCGAGGCCGTGCGCACGATTCCCAAGGGAGGCGAGCTCACGTACGACTACCAGTACGAGCGGACGAGCGCCGACGACGAGGCGGACGAGAAGAAGTATCCCTGCCACTGCGGGGCCGCGAAGTGCAGGGGAACGATTCTGCTGCCACGCCGGAGGAAGCGACGTCGGCGGAGATGATCCCCGAGCACTCCGATCACGCCTGGCACGTTCAGCAGCTCTGACGGCAGACGTACAGAACTCTTACAACGCGTCGAAGACCGCCAGGCATCTTCGTGGTGTCTCTTGTATACGCGGGCGGATGCAGCGCCCGCGCACCTCGACCCCGGAGGCGCCCATCGATACGCTTGGTCCGTTCGAAGTGATCACGCTGGCGGCGCCGGCGCTGGCGCTGGCGGTTTCCTGGACGATCGAGATGTGGAGGCGCGCGCTGATCGCGCGCGCGGAGCACCTGGCGCGGCGGGCGATGGAGCTGGAGCGACGGCTCAATGACGCGCACGGGGAGCTCCATCAGTGGGAGCGGCGGGCGACGTCGGCCTCCTCCGCGCTCACCGATGTCTCCGCGGCTCTCCCCTGGGACACCGTGACGGCGGAGCACCGCATCGCGCGACTCGCCGAGGATCTCCGGGAAGCGCTCACCGACAATGCCGCGCAGCATATGCGGCTGGTGCGGGCGGCGGCGTGGACCACACGGCACGCCGTGCGTGCGAGCCCCGTGGCGCGCGAACGTAGTGCGTGACGGACCCCCGGGCGGGGAAGTGCGTCCCGGTGCCGGGCGGTTCGTCACTCGAGGCGTGCGGGTCGTCCCTGGGTCTTTGCGGGCCTGCGCGCCATCGCGCATGGTCTCGCCTCCGCATGGCCCGGCGCGCCGCACCGATCCTGACGACATGATGACGTCCCCCGTTCCGCCTCGCCTTTCCCCTCCGGGGGCACCGACCAATCCCGGCGGACAGCGATTCGCGCGGGCGCGAGGACGTCAGCGTCCGCATGCGTGGGTGGCAGCCGTGGGCATCTGGGCGGCGCTGGGACTTGCTTCGGTCGCGTCCCGACCACTTCCCGATGCGATCGCCGCCAGCGGGTCGGCGGCTCGGGTGGTCTATCACCTCGTCCACATCCTGACGTTAGGCGCACTCACCGGCGCCGTCATTTGGGTCGCGCGACGAACGGATGGGTGGCGGCTCTGGTCACGCCTCGCGCTGCACCTCGCGATGGCGTCGATCTTCGCCGCGCTCGTGGCCGCGTTCGGATCGATGGCCATCGACCCCGGGCGGTCGTCCGTTGGCGGCCCCTTCTCGCTTCCTACGTTCGAGCTCCACTTCCTCGCCTACTTCGTCGTGCTTGCCGTCGCGCACGCGATCGATTTCGTCGCATGGCGCCGCGACCAGCGGGTGGAAGAAGCCCGGCTGGCCACGCACTCCGCGCGCCTCGAGGCGCAGCTCGCTCGCACGGAGCTCCAGATCCTGCGCAGCCAGCTCGACCCGCATTTCCTCTTCAACGCGTTGCACGTGATCTCGGAGCTGGTCCACGTCGATCCGCAGCGTGCGGATCGCATGGTCGCGCGTCTCGGGGATCTGCTTCGCATGTCGGCGTCGCTCGCCCGCTCCGCCGACGTACCGCTTCGCGACGAGCTCGCCTTCGTGAATGCCTATCTGGAGATCCAGGAGGCCCGCTTCGGCAAGCGGCTGCGCGTCATTCGTCAGGTCGATCCCGCCACGCTCGACGCCGCCGTTCCGAGCCTTCTCGTGCAACCGCTCGTCGAGAACGCCATTCGCCACGGCACATCCCGGTGTGCCAGCGGTGGGCAGCTCGAGATCGTCACGCGTCGCGCCGGCTCCTCGCTCGTCATCGAAGTGCTCGACAATGGACCGGGCCTGCCCGCCGACACCCCGCCTGACGAGGGGATTGGCGTCGGCCACACGCGGGCGCGCCTCGATCAGATGTACGGCGACGAAAGCTCACTCGAGCTCGAGCCGAGAGCGAATGGCGGCACCATGGCCAGAGTACGACTCCCCTTCTCACGCATCGCCCAGCGCGAGGGGGGCCGTGTCGTGGTCGATCGCGAGGTGGCGCTGTGACGCTTCGCGTGCTGATCGTGGACGACGAGGAGCTTGCGCGTCAGCGCTTGCGGCGCCTGCTCGAGGTGGAGGACGACGTCGAGGTCGTCGGTGAAGCGAGCGACGGCACGCAGGCCGTCGAGTCCATCCGCGCGTTGGGACCGGACCTCGTTTTCCTCGACGTGCAGATGCCGGAGGTCGACGGCTTCGCCGTGCTCGACCGCCTGCGTCCCGACTTGTCGCCGGCGGTCGTGTTCGTCACCGCCTACGATGACTACGCGCTGCGCGCCTTCGACGTGCACGCCGTGGACTACCTGCGCAAGCCGTTCGACGCGACTCGCTTCAAGGAGGCGTTCTCTCGTGCGAGACGACGCCTCGCCGGAGCGGAGGCGGAGGACCGCGTTCGGCGGCTCGAAGCCCTCCTCGCCCAAATCAGCGCGCGCCCGCAACGCTCGCGTGACCGGCTCATGGTGCGCTCGGACGGCCGCCTCTATTTCATCCGCATCGACGACATCGATTGGATCGAGGCCGCCGGGAACTACGTCAAGCTTCATGTCGGACGAGACACGCATCTCATGCGCGAGACGATGGCCGGGATCGAGAAGATGCTCGATTCGTCACGGTTCCTTCGCATCCATCGTTCGGCGATCGTGAATCTCGACCGTGTCCGGGAGATGCAGCCGTGGTTCTCCGGTGAATACACGGTGATTCTCCGCGACGGAACGCAGCTCCGTCTGAGCCGCGTCTACCGCGACCGGCTCGAGAGCTGGATGCACGGCCCTCCAGCATAACAGCTGGTCCCAGGGCGCCGGGCCTCCTCCCGGCCCACGCGCGACTCATCACAATTTCGTTGTCGCCTCGCATCCCCGCGCTGAACATCGGCGGGAACATCCTTTCATGCACTCCCACCATGGTCGAGGAGGGGAAATGCAAGGGACTTTCCGTCTGTTTGCGTTGGTGGTGGCGGCCATCGTACCGCTTTCCGCGGCGGCGGCACAGGAGGGAGCGACCATTACCGGTCGCGTGGCGAGTGAGGCCGGTGTCCCGCTCGCGTCGGCGAGCGTTTTCGTCGATGGCCTGAGCATCGGCGCGCTCACACGGGAAGACGGAGTGTACAGCTTCGTCGTCCCGGCGGGGCGCGTGCAGAACCAAGCCGCGACGCTCACCGCCCGCCTGCTCGGCTACAAGGCGATGACCGTTCCGATCACGCTCTCGAGCGGAACGATCACCCAGGACTTCCGGCTGGCGCCGAACCCGTTGCGGTTAGGCGAGGTCGTCGTGACGGGCGCTGGCACCGCGACACAAGCCGAGAAGCTCGGCAACGTGCGGAACGCGGTCGCGGCCGAGGACATCGTCAAGTCGAACGAAGCGAACGTGGTGCAGGCGCTGGCCGCGAAGGCGCCAAACGTGGAGGTCACGCAATCGTCAGGCGAGCCCGGGGCGTCGTCGTACATACGCATTCGCGGGCAGCGGACCGTCACCGGTGGTGCACAGCCGCTCTTCGTCGTCGATGGCGTTCCCATCGACAACTCGAGCTTCTCGACCTCCAACTTCAACCCGATCGACGAGCTCGGCACGGGGGAGATCTCCGGCACGACGCAGAACAACCGCGCCGTCGATCTCAACCCGGCCGACATCGAGAGCGTCGAGATCCTCAAGGGGCCGGCGGCGGGCGCCATCTATGGCGCCCGCGCGGGGCAGGGCGTCGTGCTCATCACCACCAAAAAGGGGCGCGCGGGACAGACGAGGTACTCATGGCGATCCTCGGTCGCTTTCGACGACGTCGCCAAGACGTACCCGCTGCAGACGCGATACGGCGTCGGCCGGTTCGGCGCGTCCGCGCTGCCCTGCGACAACATCGACAAGACGACGTGCTTCCGAAGCTGGGGGCCGGACCTCCGCGCCGAGGGCAGGCCCGCGTTCGACCACTCGAACGAGGCGTACGACACCGGGAGCACGTGGGACAACACGATGACGGTGTCCGGCGGATCCGAGCGCACCACCTTCTACCTCTCCCTCGGTCGCACCGATCAGGACGGGGTGTTCATCGGGCCGCACAACGAGTTCGAGCGCACGACCGTGCGTCTCAACGCATCGCATCGGCTGACGGATCGCCTGACGGTGTCCGGGAACGTCGCCTACGCGGACACGCGCGGCCAGTTCATTCAGCGCGGCAACAACGTCAACGGGCTCCAGCTCGGTCTCCTCAGGACGCCGCCCGACTTCAACAACTTCCCGTACCTGGATCCGGTGACGGGACTGCACCGCTCGTTCCGGCTGCAGAATCCCTCCCCGCTGTCGGGGAGCGACTCGCGCGGATTCGACAATCCGATCTTCGTGCTGCACGAGCCGCTGAATCAGGCGCAAGTGGGTCGTACGTTCGGGAACGTGAACGCCGAGTGGATCCCCGCGACGTGGTTGCGAGTGAACTACACGCTCGGCGCTGATTACGCGACGGACGAGCGGCTCGAAGGCGCGCCGCAGGCGTCCTCGGACGTCTCGGCCGGCGGCCGCGTGACCGAAGGGAGCATCACCAACTTCGAGCTCGACCACAACCTCACCGGCACGGCGAGCTGGACGCTCTCTCCGTCCATCGCCGGAACGTTCACGTTAGGCCAGAACCTCAGCGTCTCGAACAACCGGCAGCTGTCGGTGGTGGGCCGCACCCTGGTCGCCCCGCGGCCGTACCGGCTCTCGAATACCGTCAATCGCGATCTGCCGATCGACGTCGTCACCAACATCCATCGCGAGTCCTACTTCGGGCAGGCGACGATCGACCTGTTCGATCAACTCTACCTGACCGCGGCGGTGCGCAACGATGGATCCTCGACGTTCGGGAGCGAGGATCAGCGCAACTGGTTCCCCAAGGGGAGCGTCGCGTGGACCTTCACCAACTATCTCGGCCAGCAGCCGTGGGTCACGTTCGGCAAGCTGCGCGTCGCGTACGGTGAGGCCGGGACCGAGCCACTCCCGTATTTCACGTCGGACATCTTCAACAGCGGCTCGATCCTGCTGACGCCGATCTCGCAGGGCACCGGTCTCTCGCCGAGTCAGGGGGGACGTGGCGGCCTGTACTCGTGGATCGTGAAGGCGGCTGATCGCCTTCGCCCCGAGCGCACGAAGGAGTTCGAAACGGGCTTCGACCTCGGGCTGTACCGCGACAAGGCCGACCTCAGCTTCACGTTCTACAACGCGATCACCTCCGACGTCATCCTGCTGACGCCGCTGGCGACCTCCACGGGATACTTCACCCAACCGCAGAACTCGGCGGAGTTCCGCAATCGCGGATACGAGGTCGCGCTCAACGTTCGCCCGGTGACCACCGAGAATCTCGCGTGGGACGTCGGGCTCCAGTGGGCGCGGAACCAGAGTCTGGTGACCCAACTGGATGCGGCAACGTTCATCCCGCTCGACGGCGTGAGCACCATCACGCCGTACAACGTCGCGATGGAAGGGCATCCGGTCGGCGTGTTCTACGACTTCGGGTGGGTTCGATGCGGGATCAGCCCGAACGGGATGGATGCGGCGATCCGCGGCGTCGACCTCGCGACCGTGTGCGCGGGCCAACCACACGGTGCTGCGTACATCGCGGCCAACGGCTTCCCGGTCGGTGATCCGAATCAGCGCGTCGTCGGCGACCCGAATCCGGACTGGTCGGGCAGCGTCCGGAGCGGATTCCGGTACGGGAAGTGGCAGTTCTCCGGCCTCGTCGACATCCGCAAGGGTGGCGACATCTACAACGGAACGCGCGGGGCGCTGTACAGCTACGGCACGCACAAGGACACGGAGATCCGCGCGACGTGCGACGGCGAGACGTGCACCGGAAACGAGAAGGTCTTCGGGCGCAACGGCTGGTTCGATGGTCCGGTGGTCGGCCCCGGCGCCGGTGTCGCGGTGCCGATCGGGGAGAACTGGTATCGCCAGGGACTCGGCCCGTGTCCGTTCTCGAACAACTCCGAGGCGTGCATCGAGGACGGCTCCTACGTGAAGCTGCGCGAGCTCTCGGTTGGCTACACGTTCGACGCAGGGTGGGTGCGCCGGGCGCTGGGCCTAACGAGCCTCGATCTGCGGGTGGCCGGGCGGAATCTCAAGACGTGGACCGATTACTCCGGCTACGACCCCGAGACCAACCTCGGCGGCGCGATTCAGAACACCCGCGGCATGGACTACTTCAACATGCCGCAGACGCGCTCGTTCGTCATCACGTTCAACCTGAACCGCTGACCGCCAATGAGGGCGACACCAATGAGACGACTCGTCGTGATCGCGCTCGGCGGCCTCCTCGCCGTCGGCGCCGCCGGTTGTACGGATTTCCTCACGAAAGATGGGATCGGAAGCGACAAGGACCCGAACAACCCGCGCGAGGCGACCCGCGATCAACTGTTCGTCGCCGCGCAGGCGGCGCAGTTCGGAATGCAGGAAGCGAACATTGGGATGATGGCCTGCCTCTTCATGCAGCAGTGCGGCGGCGTGGGCGGTCGCTTCGTGCAGTTCCGCGGGTGGTACTTCTTCAGCGAGGTGGACGCGAATTCGGACTTCATCCAGCTGTACAGCGGCGGAGGCCTACTCGACCTTCGTCGCATTCAGGAGATCTCGGAGGAAAACGGCGACCGCGTGTACGCGGGGGTCGCGAAAGTCCTCGAGGCCATGCTCATTGGACTGGGCGCCGACGTGTTCGGAGACATTCCCTATCGCGAAGCGGCCCAGTTCGAGACGATCAAGCACCCGGCGTTCGATCCGCAGGCGCAGGTCTACGCTGACGTCCAGGCGCTGCTCACCGAGGCAATCGCCGACATCGAGAGCGGTGAGGGAGATGGTCCAGCGCCCGCGTTCGACCTCGTATACCGCGCCGACTTCGACAAGTGGGTGGACGCGGCGTACACGCTGAAGGCGCGCTTCTACCTGCACACGGTCGAGCAGCCGAACAACGGCATCAGCATCACCGCCTATCAGAACGCCATCGCCGCCGCGACGAACGGAATCAGCTCGTCGGCGAATGACTGGCGCGCGTTCCATGGCAGCGCCACCTCCGAACGCAACATCTGGTACCAGTTCTCTCAGACGACGTTCGGGCAGGACATCGTCGCCGGCAAGCCGCTCGCTGACCTCATGGTCGCGCGCAACGACCCACGCCTCGACGATTACTTCGGGCTCAACGCGAACGGCGGCTACGGCGGATACGACGCGCCGACCGACGGTCCGGCCGATCAGGACGAGATTTCGCCATTCACGGGGAGCTTGCGCAACGTGCCGAACTTCCGGCAGCCGCTGATCACCTGGGAGGAAAACCAGCTCATTCTCGCCGAGGCGAAGCTCATGACGCAGGACGCCGCGGCGGCGCAGCCGCACCTGGATGCCGTGCGAGCGGCCAACGGGCTCGGCTCGGTTCCGGCAACGCTCGAGAACATCATTCTCGAGAAGTACGTGGCGCTCTTCCAGAACATCGAGGTGTGGAACGACTACAAGCGCACGTGCTTCCCGCGACTCACGCCGGTGCCCGACGCCGACTTTGGGCACGGCTTCGGCGATGAGGTTCCCGGACGGCTCTTCTACGGCTCGACGGAAATGAGCGCGAACCCGAACACGCCCTCGGTCGCATCACAGTTGGCGAACGGCGGCGTGGCGGGCGGACGCCCGGGAGCCGGGGGATTCCGCAATCCGAACGATCCGAATGCGTGTCCCTAACCCCAAACGAGGAATGAGGACAAGGGACCGAGGAATTCCATTGAATAGCTTCTCATCCGATCGAATTCCTCGGTTCTTCGTCCTCGTTCCTCATCGAACTTCCATCATGCGCGTTCTCACGACCACGGTCTTGACTCTTCTCGCCGCCGGGTGTCACCGGTATGAGCCGGTAACAGCCGCGACCGTGGCCAGGGGCGCGGACGTCGCGGTGGCCCTCACCGACTTCGGCACCGCCAACCTCGGGCGGTTGTTAGGCATGGGCGTTGGGACGGTGGAGGGGAATCTCGTCACCCTCTCCGACAGCGCGTTCACGGTGGCCGTGCAGCTCGTAAGGCAGCGAAATGGGGTCGAGACGCCCTGGCGCGGTGAGCAGGTGACGATTCCGCGCGCCGATGTGGCCGAGATTCGCCAGCGACGGTTCTCGCGAGGCAAGAGCGCGCTTGCCACGGCCGCCGTCATCGCGGCGGCCGTCGGTGCGGTGGAGGCGTTCATCGGGACCGGGGCCGCCGGCCAGCCTCCCGGCGGTGCCGGGGGTGGGGGGCCGCGCTAGGCTCCAGGCATCAAGAACCCAGGGGTGCATCACGGATGACACGGATTGGACTGTAACGGCCTGATCGCTCCGGGCGCCGATCACTCTCCCCGCGCAGGTCCAAAGCAGCTTTTGTGGTCGCGCGAGGAGGGTTCAATGCGCCAGGAACGAATCCGCAGCATCCGCCCCATCCGCCTCATCCGTGTAGGCCCTCTGTTCTTGATGCCCGTTCAGGCGGGCCGGCTGGCATCAAGAACGGAGGGGCGATACGGATGAGGCGGATTGGGCGGATGCAGCGGATCGCTCCTGGTGCATTGAACCTTCTCTGCGCGACAACAAAAAAAAGCTGCCTTGGGACTGCGCGTGGTGAGTAATCGACACTTGGAGCGATCAGGCCGTTGGGTCTTGATGCCAGCTAAGCCATGAGGACTACCCGCTCCGTCGAGCAGCGTCGCGCGCCTCGAGAATTTTCTTCGGCGCGTTCGAGATGATTCCGCTCACGCCCTTCCCCCACAGGCGCTGCGCCTCGGCAGGGTCGTCGACGGTCCAGACGTGAACGGGCGCACCGAGCCGGCGCGCGCCGCGCACGATGAGACCGACGGGCACGGGCGCGCCGTAATACTGGTTAGGCGGACAGAGCGCCCGGTACGGGACGCGTTCCGGTCCCATGCCAAGCAGCGTCCGCCCCATGAGCCGCACGACGTCGCGACGCGAGGCGCCGAGGGTGAAGGGCGGCTCGCCGAACGCGGCGAGCGAGCCGGCCTCGAACGCCGCGACGATGCACCGGGACGCGGCGTTGAAGCGCTCGAGGACACGCCGCAACGCCCACTGCGCGTGCAGTGCTTTCACCTCGATGATCATGGGAAGCTCGGCCGGAATCGCCTCGAGCACCTGCTCGACCGATGGGACTCGAATTCCCTGGTCCCGATGGGGAAACGTCGCGCCCGCATCGCGCGTGAACGTCGCGCCGGCGTCGAGCTCGCGCAGCCGGCGCCACGACATCGTCGCGATCTGCCCCGGCGCGCCCGTCGTGCGCAGCACCGTCGGGTCGTGCATGACGACCGGTACGTCATCGGCGCTGACGTGCACGTCGAGCTCGATCGCATCGACGCCCTGGTCGATGGCCCGCGAGAACGCGGGAAGCGTGTTCTCGGGCAACTCGGCGGAGGCGCCGCGATGCCCGATGACGGGGTGCGCGGCCGGTTCGAGGAGGATCATTTCGAAAACGGTACGGTGCGAAAGGGGATTCGGAGGGATCAGGCCAACTATGGCAAAACCAAAGCCGAGCGAGTCTGCTTGCGCAGTCTCGCTCGGCTTCGAACGGTCTTGCCCCTGATCCCGCGGCTCGAGCCCCTCGCGTTCCGGGTCAGAAGGTCACTTGCAGCTGCGTGAGAACGAGGCGCCCGATTTCGGGCGCGCCGATGAATTCACGGTGCTCGTCCCCGAGCAGGTTCTGCACGTTGACCGAGAGAATCGTGTTCTGCGCGAACGGGAATCGATACGCAACCGACGCATCGACCACCGTATACGACTCGACGTTGCCGATGAAGACGCCCGAGTTCATCGGGAATTCATCGTTGAACCGGCCTCGCAGGTCGACGGTGAAGCCGGTGGGCTGCTCGCGATACGCCACTCCCAGCGTCCCCTTGTGCTTCGGCGCGTTCAGCGCGACGTCGGAGACACCGCCGACTTCGCTGCGCGGGAAGAAGTTCTTGTTGACGTAGGAATACGACCCGGTGAGTGAGACGCGGTCGGTCATGAGCACATCGAACGCGAGATCGCCACCCCACCGGTCGAGGTTACCGAAGTTCCGGTAGGTGAGGATGAGCTCGGGCGCCGCTGTGAGCGGGTGATCGGGTGTCACCACGCCGATCGGCGTTTGCCCGATCGCCGTGGCCGCGGTCACCGCGTTGGCCTGGGAGATACCGTTCGCCATGAGGTATGCAACGAGCTGCGGCCCGGCGAAGTGCGCCGTCGGCGTCTCGACGATGAGTGGACCGACGAAGTCGGTCTTCTTCTCGAAGTAGACGTCGGCCGCAAAGCGGAACCGCTCGGCCACGAGGCCGTTGTAGCCGACCTCGTACGTGCTCGTGATCGTCGGCTTCAGGCGGCCGACGTCCCGCACGTCGCCCGGCTGAACCAGGAACGGCTGGTTCTCGGCGTTCCGCGCGAACATGACGGTGGGAACCTGAGCCGCCGTGGGCCGGGGCACGCCAGTGATGTTGACGCCGGCTCCCGCCGCGACCGCCTGGGCAACGGCCCAGAAGTTCGTCACATCGGGCGGCAGGTATGCCGTCGGGCCTCCAAGCGCCGGCGGCGTGAACGGCGACTTCATGCACAGCGTGTTGCCATTGACCGCGGTGCAGTTCCGACGGAACTGCAGGCCGGTCTGCGGCACGCCGATCGTCCGCACATTGAATGGGCCAATGCGCTGCGCGATCAGGTCGAGGAAGAGGTTGTTCGTCGTCGGTGTGTTGAACGCCCGGTTGTACGTGAAGCGAATCGTGTGGCCCGTGTCGGCCTTGAATACCAACGCCGCACGCGGCGAGAACACGGGGTCCTCGAGCTCGCTATGATCATCGAGGCGGCCCGCCACGACGAAGTCGAACATCTCGCTGAGCCGCGACTCCGACTGTATGTAGCCGCCGACTTCGGTGATCTCGTCGATGGCTTCGTTGCGCCCGTTGATCGTATTGAGCGTGCGCGGGTCGGTCTTGGAATAGTCGACGCCGTAGATGAAGGTCTGTCTGTCGCCCAGGTCGAGCCCGTGCTGGATCTGTCCGACGAGCACCCGCGACTTGTCGACGACGCCCTGGCCGGTGCGGAGCAGGTAGGTGTCCTTCGTGTCGCTCGTGTTGAGGAACGTCTGCACGAACAGGCGCTTCCAGTTGAACCGGCCCTGCACGAAGTCGTAGCTCCAGTCACGTGCCTGCGCGGTTCCAATGCCGGTCATCTCGAGCGCGTTGCCGGCGAACGCGCGTCCGCCGGTGATGATCAGCTCCGACGCGGTCGTCGGCCGGATATCGAAGCGGATCTCACCCGACCACCGCTCCACGTCGAAGTCACGCCTGCCGATCCTGAGCGTATCGGGATCGGCGCCCGCGGTGATGGCCTGCTGCCGCGACGCCGCCTCGACCGGATCGGTGTAGTGCCAATCCTCGCCCTTGAGCACCTGAGCCGAGATCTTGTAGCCGAAGCGATCGCCGGAGGTCCCGGCGTGACGCACGGCCCCCCGGATGATGCTGCGACTCCCGCCGCCGACGCTGACGGTCGTGCCCTTCGACTCGAAGGGCGACTTGCTGATGATGTGCATGACGCCGTTGGCCGCGTTCGGTCCATAGAGTGCGGCCCCCGGACCGAGCACGACCTCGATCTGACCGACGTCCTCGTTGGGCGTCGGCACGAGGTAGGGCGTGTTGACCCGCAGCGAGGGTACCGTCGTATAGCGGTAGTCGCTGATCGTCAGGAGCGCGCCGGAGAACACGTTGTTGAAGCCGCGGACGACGACGTTGCCGCCCTGAATTCCCGTGCTCGCGTAATCGACGCCGGGGACACTGCGAATCTGGTCGACCGGCGTGAGCGTCGCGCGCTCCTCGATGACCTGCGGCGTCAGCACCTCCGCGTGCGCCGGAGCGTTCTGCGCCTTTTCCGGAGTACGAGTCGCCGTCACGATCGTGGGATTCAGCTCGATCGCTCTCACGTTGAGGGTGACGTCGACCTGCGCCGTCGCGCCCGTGGTCACGACGATGCCGCGCCGCTGCGTCTCGCCATAGCCAATGCGGCGGACGGTGACGGTGTACGTACCGGGCGCCACGTTCAGACGAAATTGCCCTTGGTCATCGGTCATCGTTCCCGCGGCCGCCGTTCCCGTGGGCACGAGCGCGAGCACCGTCGCTCCGGGAATGGGCCGTGCCCCATCGGCATCCGTGACGCGACCGGCAATCGTTCCGAGTTGCGCGGCGGCGCTCGAGACGAGACAGGCGAGCATTGCCACGGCGAATGCGAGCTTGCTGCGAAGAGATACGACCATCACGCACCTCGGCGTATGGGATGAGACAGAGCGATGCAGTGCTGACGCTGGCGGGGCGATCCCACGTCGGATCGCGTGCGCGCGTTCCAGACTCTGGCGGACGCCCGACCGTTGGGCTGCGTGTGAGACAAGTGGTAGCGGCACGAGGATGTACGGCCACACAGCAGCCGGCCTGTGACCGCGACGAAAATGACCAGCGGTGTGCATTCCGGCAAGGGCAAAAACCCTCACAGTAAAGGGCGAGTAAACGACGCTCCCTGCGGCGACGCGTGTCGCGGAGCAAGCGTACGCATGCGGCGGCCGGCGCGGAATACGCTCCATTACGTAGCCGCGCGCCACGCCGGTAGCGCGCTTGCATGGCCGGACTGGCTGGCCTCACTCACCGGGACGCAGCATCTTCCGACGCGTATGACTCTCGTTGCGCCGTGGCTCACCCGCGGACCGGCGGTGATGGCGCTCGCGACGCTCGCGTGCGCGGCGCCGCACACGTCGCTGCGCCTCGACCCCGCGCGACACGCGATCCGGATCAACCAGGTCGGGTATCTCCCCGCGAATCCGAAAGTCGCGGTGCTATGCTCGCTCGACAGCGTCCGCCTGGACTCATTCAGCGTCGAAGACGAGCGAGGCACTCGCGTGCACGGGCCGCTCGCCGCCATCGCGGCTCCCGGCTTCGGTCCCTGCGTCTCGACGCATCGGCTGGACTTCTCCGGTGTGCGAGAGGAAGGTCGCTACCGGATCGTCGCCGCCGGCGTGCGATCTCCACTGGTGCGCATCTCACGCGCGGCGTACGAGGGGCTCGCAGACTCGCTGCTGTTCTACATGCGGCAGCAGCGATCGGGCTACAATCCCTTCTTCCGCGACTCGGTTCACAAGAAGGATGCGCTGCTCGTCGATCACCCCACGCGATCCGGTGAGTTCATTCCCGTGAGCGGGGGGTGGGCCGACGCCGCCGATTATCTCCAGTACGTCACGACATCGGCCAACGCGACCTACGTGATGTTGATGGCGTACCGCGAAGCCCCCGAGGCGTTCCGCGACGCGCACCGCGCCGATGGACTTCCTGGTGCGAACGGCATCGCCGACGTCCTCGACGAAGCGCGTCACGGGCTCGAGTGGCTGTTGCGCATGTTCCCCGAGGACTCGCTGATGCTCAATCAGCTCGGCGACGATCGTGATCACGCGTATCTCGACTTGCCGACCACGGATTCGTCGGATTACGGGTGGGGGAAGGGCGGTCCGCGCCCCGTGTACCCCTGCACCGGCAAGCCACAGGGATTGTTCGGCGCCAGAAATCGATCGACCGGACTCGCCTCGACAGCCGGCAAATACGCGTCCGCGTTCGCGCACGGCGCGCAGCTTCTCGCGCGACACGATTCGGCGTTCGCGCGTCGGTTGCGCGCGCGGGCGATCGCGGCGTACGAGATCGGTCGCGCGCGTCCCGGCGTGTGTCAGACGGCGCCGGCGCGCTCGCCGTATTTCTATGAGGAGGACAACTGGGCGGACGACATGGAGCTGGGCGCGGTGCAGCTCTATCAGCTCACGCGCGAGCCCAGATACCTCGTCGAGGCGGCGGAGTACGCTCGAATGGAGCCGGTGACGCCGTGGATGGGCGCTGATACCGCCAGGCATTACCAGTGGTATCCGTGGCACAACAATGGGCACTTCGAGCTGTGGCGCGCGGGAGGCGAGCCGGAGCGCGCCGCGGCGATCGGATATTATCGCGACGGGCTCGAGCGCGTGGCCGGCCGGGCGTCGAACGGATTCCGCGTCGGCATTCCGTTCATCTGGTGCTCGGCGAATCTGATGGTGTCGCTGGCGACGCAGGCGCGGCTGTATCGCGAGATGACCGGCGATGGCCGCTTTCTCGACATGGAGATGGCGGCGCTCGACTGGCTGTTCGGCGGCAATCCGTGGGGCGTGTCGATGGTGATTGGCATCCCGCGGGACGGCGTTTTCCCCCGCGATCCGCATTCCGTCGTCGCGAAGAATCTGGGCGTGATCCTCACCGGCGGGCTGATCGACGGGCCGGTGTATCGTTCGATCTACGAGAACCTTCGGGGCATTCATCTGGCCGAGCCCGATGAGTATGCTCCGTTCAACGTCGGTCACATCGTGTATCACGATGACATGGGCGATTATTCCACGAACGAGCCGATCATGGACGGCACCGCGAATCTGACGTATCTCGTCGGCGCGCTCGCGCGCGACGGCGCGCGCGCACCGCGCTGACGGTGGCGCGGCAGAACATCTCGAGCGGGACGGCGTGGGAGCCGATCGTCGGCTACTCTCGCGCGGTTCGCGTCGGAAACGCGGTGCATGTCTCGGGAACGACCGCGACCGACGCAGCGGGGCGCGTCGTCGGTGTGGGTGATCCGTACGCACAGACAAAACAGGCTTTGCGGAACATCGAGTCGGCGCTGGCGAGAGCCGGTGCACGACTTGCACATGTGGTCCGCACGCGCATGTATGTCACCGACATCACGAAGTGGTCGGAGATCGGGCGAGCGCACGGAGAAGTTTTCGGCAAGGTGCGCCCTGCCACGAGCATGATCGAGGTGCGACGGTTGATCGATCCCGACATGCTCGTCGAGATCGAGGCCGATGCGATCATCGACGATGCGTGAGCACTCTGTGACCTCTGTTACAGTGGGGGCGGATCATCTGTTTCACGTGTCCGCAGGCCCCGAAAATGCACCGCCGCGCGGCGAAAGTGGCGCGTTTTATGACATCGCGCCGTTTCGGTGAATTCCGATCACCGCCGAGAAACGAACTGCTCTACCGGAAACGAGTCATGAAGCTCAAGCGGGATTTGCACCTCGAGATCAGCCGAAAGCTACAGAACAGCGTGAGCGTGAAGATCTTTGCTCACCGTACCGACCGAGCGGACATCGACTCGCGGGTGTGTCTCGGATCGCTGCACATGCCGGAGTCCTACCTGCGCGTGTTCCGTGCCGTCCTCGAATCCGGCGCGATTGCGCAGGGGGCGCGCGTGACCGTCGGCGGCTCGTATTTCGGCACGGGCGCGACGCTGACCGACGACGCGGTGTTGAGCAATCCGTCTGCCTAACGACGAAGGGGCTCGAGGGATCACGGAAGTCGAGGGGATCGAGGACACCCCTTGGCCCCTCGACACCGTCGACACCTTCGACACCGGCCTGGTGACCAGCCTCACCAGCGCGGCAGAACGGCCGTCACCGCGGTCTTCCTGACTCTCACGGTCAAAATGCCCGTTTCCGGGAGGTGACGGGGCACCATGGGGAGCGTCTTTAGAGTATCCAAGGAGCCCCATGCAAGACCAGATCGTCGAGCGCTGGGAAACGCAGAACGAGGCCGGGCGGCGGTTCTTCGGCAAGGGCGATCTGGCTCGTGCCGAACAAGCCTTCGTCGCCGCCATTCGTGAAGCGGAACAGCTCGGCGCCGGGGATCTGCGGCTCGCGACCAGTCTCGCCAACCTCGCTCAGCTGAAGCTGCGCCAGCGCGCCTACGACGACGCCGAGCGTCTGTTCCGCCGCTCGCTGCAGATTCGCGAAGCCGCGCTCGGCAGCGACCACGCGAGCCTCGTGCAAACGGTGAACGGCCTCGCGGCGGTGTTCTATTCGCGCGGGGACATCGACGCCGCCGAGCCGCTCTTCCAGCGTGCCCTGTCCATCACCGAGCGGCGGCTCGGCGCCCAACATCCCGATATCGTCACCAGCCTGAACAGCCTGGCCCGGATCGCGTTCAAGCGAAAGGATCACGCCGCCGCCGGTCCGCTCCTCGAGCGCCTGCTCGTCCTCAAGGAGTCGGCGCTTGGCCCGGATCACCCCGAGTCCGCTCCGATTCTCACCAGCCTGGTGAAGGTACGATGCGCCGAGGGCGCGCTCGATGAGGCCGAGCGCGTCGCGCGCCGGGTCGTCGGAATCCGCGACAGCGAGCAGCCACCTAACGAGGTGGCGCTGGCGGCGGCCCTCGAGCTGCTTGCCGACGTGCTCGGCCGGCTCGGAAAGCGCGATGAGGAGCAGAGCGCGCGACAGCGCGCGACGACGCTCCGGGGGCACCCGGCGGCGACGGCCGGGCTCATGCCGCTGTCGACCCCTCGCGGTACGCCGCGAGGCACTCCGGCAGAGACGCCGCTCGAGATTCTCCGGACCACGCCCTCGGCGACGCCGACGGCCGCACCGCCGGTCGCGCCGCCGGTCGCACCGCCGCCGCCGAGGCCGACTCCGAGCCAGGATGTCTTCGCGCCACACCCGACGCCCGCGAGTCTGCGAGCGAAGCCGAAGACCAATGAGCCTCGCACGCCGCAGACGTCGGATCCCGCCATCTTCCTCGGCGAGACGCTTGGCCTGGATATCATTGGGCCCACGCCGCCCGAGCCTCCGGCGCCGCCCCTGCCGCCGACCGTCAAGTTCCTGTCTCCGATGCAGCAGCTGCCGCGCATCTCGATGGACGGCTCGACGGACGAGATCGTGCCGCGACGGAAGACGCCGCCGGCAGCACCGCCACCGCTTCCCGACGCACCGCGTCCCATGGAGCCAAGCTCGGTCGAAGGAGCCGGCGTCGAGCTCGTTCCAATTCCCGCGGCGCCGCCTCCGCGTCCTGCGCCGCCTCCACCGGTGGAACCGCCGCCGCCGCGACCGGCGCCGCGGCGGAGCACGCCACGCCGGGTGCAGCGTCCGCCACGCCGCCGCCAGCCACGTGCATCGAGCCCGAAATCACGCGGTGGGCGGAAGTTCATCGTCCTGCTCGCGGTGCTCGTGTCGGCCGGTGCCGCGGCCGCCGCGATGAGTCGCGGTGGTGTCACGGAATCTCGGGGGGTAACCGCTCCGCCGACGCGCGAGGTGAAGCGACCGGTGCGACCGAAGACCGTCTCTCGTGAGGCGAAGCGTCGCGCGGACTCGGCCCTCGCCGCGTCGGTTCGCGATTCCGTCGCGCTCCTGATTGGACGCCCGCCGGCGAGTCGCGAATCATCGCAGGAAGTCAACGTGCCATCTCGTCGAGGCCGCGATCCGCTCGATCAACAGATCAAGCAGATGCTGCCGGATGGTGAGTTCGAGCTCACGCCGATCGATTCGGCTGCGCGCCGCCCGCGCCCGTCACCCTGAGCTCCTGACATTTGCGGTCGGACCACGCGAGCGCCCCGTCTCACGCACGGGGCGCGATTGCATCCAGGGGTGACATTGCTGGGTATGGCGCCTACATCTTTGCGTCGCGTATGCATCGCGCCCAACGTCCTCGGACCGTCATTCGAAGGAGACCGCATGCCAGCGGACGTGATCGACTATCGCCTCATCGGTGATGACCTGCAGGCCGTCATCGTCACGCTCGATCCGGGTGAAGGTGTCATCGCTGAAGCCGGCGCCATGATGTACATGCAGGATGGGATCGAGATGGCGACGACGCTCGACCCGACCGGCGCAGGCGGTGGCCTGATGGGCAAGCTCCTCGGCGCGGGGAAGCGGATGCTGACCGGAGAGTCGTTCTTCATCACGCTGTTCGCCAACCAGTCGCACCAACGCCGCGACGTCGCCTTTTCGTCACCGTACCCCGGGAAGATCCAGCCGATCGACCTCAAGGACTGGGGTGGGACGCTGATCGCCCAGAAGGACGCGTTCCTGTGCGGCGCGCGTGGCATCGACGTCAGCATCGCGCTCAACCGGCGCATTGGCGCCGGGTTCTTCGGTGGTGAGGGCTTCATCCTTCAGAAGCTCACCGGGGACGGGCTGGCGTTTCTCCATGCCTCCGGGACGCTGCACTCCATCGACCTCACGGCGGGTGAAACGCTCCGCGTGGACACGGGATGTCTCGTCGCGTTTCAGCCCTCGGTGGACTACAGCATCGAGATGGTCAAGGGCGTCAAGACGGCGCTGTTTGGCGGGGAAGGGCTGTTCTTCGTGCGCCTAACGGGTCCCGGCCGCGTGATTCTTCAGACGCTGCCCTTTTCACGGCTCGCCGACCGCATCATTGCCGCGGCGCCTCGCGCGGGCGGAGCGCGGCGTGAAGAGGGTGGCGTGCTCGGAATTCTCGGGAACGTGCTCGACGGCGATTCCTGAGGGGAATCAGCCGCCGCGAATGTCGGCGAGGACACGCTCGAGGGCCGCGGCATCGAGCCATCCGCGGTCTCCCGCGTGCACCGCGACTTCCGCGCTGTCGGCGGCGAGCAGCAGCTCGCTGTGGGCCGCCGCCACCTCACGAGCGAGTGCGCGGATGCGCACGGCGCGCGACGCGTCGGATGTGACGTTCCGGATATAGATCGCGAGAATGCGCGATGGGTACTGCGCGACGATCTCCCGGTAGATCTCCGGATCCTCCTGACCGGAATCACCGACCAGCACGAACGGCAGGGTGGGATAGAGCTCGACGATCGCGCGAATCGCTTCGATCTTGTGCGAGCCGTGCGAGGTCGGCAGCAACTCCCGCTCGGTGAGCCCCCAGTCCCGTAGCAGGAGCGGGCCCTCCGGGATGCCGCGCAGCGCCAGAAACTCCGAGAGTACGTCGTAGAGATTCCACGGACTGCTCGAGACGTAAAAGACGGGATTGTTCTGCCCGCCGCCCACCCCGTCCTGCAACGCGCCGTAGAGCGCCGCGACGCCGGGGAAGGGGAGGCGCGTTCGCGCATTGGCGAGGAAGACCGATCGAAGAACGGCGCGCGGGTCGGTGGCGCCGGTTCGGACGACGGTGTCGTCGAGATCACTGATGATTCCGAGCTTCGCCGTCGCGGGTGGAACCAGGACACGACCGATCGCGGTTGGTGATGGGTGCACGGGATGGCGCGGCGCGAGCAGCTCGACGGCGACGTCGTGCCAGAGCTTGTCGGCGTGCAGCGCCTCCCGCGGGGTGATCCAGCTGTCGAAGTAGCCTTCCGCATCCGTCACCAGCTCCTGAGTGGCGCCCGCGAGCTGGAGTCGCACGCGCGCTCCGGGAACCTCATCGCTCTCGAAGCGCCGCAGCGCACTCAGCGCGTTGCGCCAGGCCGAATCGCGCTCGCTCGCGGCCGGGATGCCGTCATCCTCGAGGACACGCCCGCGGATTCGGATCCGCGTCTGCGTCCCGTAGCCTCGATAGGCATGAATCACGAGCGGGTCCCGCCCTCGTCGCTGCGCGCGTCGGGCCATCACCGCGTCGAGCTTGCCTTCGACCCCCGCGGCGAGCGCGAGGAGACGCTCGCGCCATCCCGGACTCGTCACGAGCGGCTGCGCCCTCGCGTCCCGGCGCGTTGCGTGAAAAGGGAAGGGTTCGCCATCGTTCGCGGGAAGATGTCCTGTCGGATCGCTCGCGCGCGAGACCGAACGACCACCGTCCGCCTTCATGGATCCCATCGAGCATTTCCGGTCGCTGCTGGCCGCGGCGCAGTCCCTCGACCGCACGCTGCTGCCGGAGCCGACCGCAATGACACTGTCGACAGTCGGCACCGACGGACAGCCATCGGCGCGGCTCGTGCTTCTGAAGGCGGTGGATGACCGAGGCTTCGTGTTCTACACGAATCTGCGCAGCCGGAAGGGGCGAGAGCTGGCGACCAATCCACGGGTGGCGCTCACGTTCCACTGGCAACCGCTGGAGGTGCAGGTGCGCATCGAGGGTGTCGCCGAGCAGGTGGACGACGCGGAGGCCGACGAGTACTTCGCCACGCGGGCACGCGGCAGCCAGCTCGGCGCCTGGGCCTCGGATCAAAGCGAGCCGATCGCGCACGACGAGGAGCTCGACGCGCGATTCGCGGAGATGGAGAGGCGTTTCGCCGGGCGCGACGTGCCGAGGCCGCCTCACTGGAGCGGTTACCGTGTCATTCCGGCGAGCGTCGAGTTCTGGCGGAGCCGCCCGAGCAGGCTGCACGAACGGAGGCTCTTCGTGAGGGAGGGCAATGAGTGGCGAGAGACACTGCTCTACCCGTAACCATGGCAACGTGGGAGACGTCATCGAAGGACGCGGAAAGCGGAACACGGAAACGCTGATCCGGATTCCGCATTCCGTGTTCGGGAGACATCTCTGCCGTTCGGCCGCTCGCCCCACTACTATTCGCGAATCATGGCAACCCGAATCGCTGAGCGTCGCCCCGCTACTGTGCCGTCGCGGAGTTGGACGATCGACGACTCCCGCCAGCTCTACAACATCGAAGGGTGGGGGCTCGGCTACTTCGACATCAACGCCAACGGGCACGTCGTCGTGCGCCCGGACAAGGCGCACCCGGAGCGCGAGCTGGACCTCTTCGAGCTTGCGCGCGATCTCGAGCAGCAGGGCGTGGGGCTTCCGCTCCTGCTCCGATTCTCGGAGATCCTGCGCTCGCGCATCGAGTCGCTGAGCCAGAAGTTCGGCGCCGCGATCGAGGAGTTCGGCTACGAGGGCAGCTACACGACCGTCTACCCGATCAAGGTCAATCAGCAGCGCCACGTCGTCGAGGAGATCGTGCAGTTCGGCGCCCCGCACGGAGTCGGGCTGGAGTGCGGCAGCAAGCCGGAGCTGCAGGCGGTGCTGGCGCTGCGTGAGAACACCGATCACACGATCGTCTGCAACGGGTACAAGGACACGGAGTTCATGCGGCTGGCCCTGATGGGGCAGAAGCTCGGCCATCAGGTGTTCATCGTCATCGAGCAGCTCTCCGAGCTCGACGTGTTGCTCGAGGCGGCCGACGAGCTCGGCGTGCAGCCCACCGCCGGCGTGCGGATCAAGCTGGCGTCAGAGGGATTTGGCCGATGGGCGAAGAGCGGCGGCGAGAAATCGAAGTTCGGCCTCTCGTCGAGCGAGCTCGTGAAGATGATCGACAAGCTCTCGGCGATCGGGAGGCTGGACATCCTGCGGCTGATCCACTTCCACCTGGGATCGCAGATCACCGACATCCGCTACATCAAGGCGGGTCTGTCCGAGGTCTCCCGGTTTTACGCCGAGCTGCGCGGACTCGGCGTGAACATCACGCACGTGGATGTCGGCGGTGGTCTCGGGGTGGACTACGATGGCTCGGGGACGACGGTGATCTCGAGCGTCAACTACACGCTCCAGGAATACGCGAACGACGTCATCTACACGATCGGCGAGGCATGCCGGGAGCAGGGGCTCCCGATGCCGCACATCATCTCGGAGTCGGGGCGTGCGCTGACGGCGCATCACGCACTGCTCCTGGTCAACGTGATCGACGTCGAGACGGCGGTCGCCGTGTCACCCCCGACGCCCACCGAGGACGATCATCTCGTCCTCCACGAGCTGCGCGAAGGCTACGACACGATCTCGACGAAGAGCGTGCGCGAGGTGTATCACGACGCGACCTTCGCGAAGGAGCGCGCGCACGAGCTGTTCAAGAGTGGCGTGCTCTCCCTGCGCGGGCGCGCGATGGCCGATCAGCTCTATACCGCGACCGTCAACGAAATCGCCAAGCTCGCGCAGCTGGACCGCGAGGAGTACGCCGACCTGCTCCCGGAGGTCGAGTCGACGCTCGTCGACCGCTACTTCTGCAACTTCTCCGTCTTCCAGTCGCTCCCCGACAGCTGGGCGATCGACCAGCTCTTTCCGATCGTGCCGATCCACCGCCTCGACGAAGCACCCGTCCGTCGCGGGACGCTGCAGGACATGACGTGCGACTCGGACGGGAAGATCGACCGTTTCACCGGGGGACGCAAAGGGAAGCCGAGCCTGGAGCTCCATCCCTGGCGCGAGGGTGAGCCGTACATCCTCGGCTTCTTCCTCACGGGCGCCTACCAGGAAATCCTCGGCGACCTGCACAACCTGTTCGGCGACACGAACGCCGTCCACATCCGCCTCGCGCCTAACGGCTACGAGGTGACCGACATGGTTCACGGGGACACGGTCACCGAAGTCCTGAACTACGTGCAGTTCCGCGCGTCCGACCTGCTGGCGACGTTTCGTCGGAAGGTGACGGCGGCGAAGAACCTGTCGCGCGAAGAGGCGAACGCGTTCATCGCGGACTACGTGGCGGGGCTGGAGGGGTACACGTACCTCGAAGGCGAATAGGAGTCAGGAGTCAGGAGTCAGGGATCAGGGGGTGCCAGGGGGTGGGTGACAGGAGAGAACGACCAGGCACCTCGTCCCTTGGTGCAGTTCTCTCCTCAAACCCACTCCCTGACACCCCCTGATCCCTGACTCCTGACTCCTGTTTACTTACCAAACCTCTTCGCCACCTCGGCCCAATTCACCACGTTCCACCACGCCGCGATGTAGTCCGGGCGCCGGTTCTGGTACTTCAGGTAGTACGCGTGCTCCCACACATCCAGACCAAGGAGCACATCGCCGGCGCGCTTGCCTTCCATGAGCGGATTGTCCTGGTTTGGCGTGCTCGTGATCGCGAGCTTGTTCCCGTCGCGTAGGAGCCACGCCCAGCCGGATCCGAAGCGACCGGTGCCGGCCGCCGCGAACTGCTCCTTGAACTTCGCGAAGCCGCCGAAGCTCTGGTCGATCGCCTTGGCGAGCGCGCCACCCGGCTCACCACCTGCCTTCGGCCCCATCAGCACCCAGAACAGCGAGTGATTCCAGTGGCCGCCGCCGTTGTTTCGAACGGCGGTGCGAACCGCTTCCGGGACCTTGTTCAGATCCTTGAGCAGCTCCTCGAGCGGCTTGTCCTTGAACTCGGGCGCCTTCTCGAGCGCCGTGTTGAGATTGGTGACGTACGCCTGGTGATGCTTGCCGTGATGGATTTCCATCGTCTTCGCGTCGATGTGCGGCTCGAGCGCGGCGAAGTCGTACGGCAGAGCAGGGAGCGTGTGTGCCATGAGGTCGTTCTCCGGGCCAATCGTGAATAGCGCGCGCCGGGCCGCGTCAGGCGTCCGGCGTCGTGCTCGGACCAACGGTGACGGGCGGACGCCGGCGTTCCTTCCACCAGTGGATGATCCCTGGCAGGATCGACAGGAAAATCACCACCAGAATAACCTTTTCGATGTGCTCACCGATCCCCGGAATCCACCGGCCGAGGAAGTAGCCGGTGAACAGCATGCTCCATACCCAGAGCAGCCCGCCAAGGACGTTGAAGGCCACGAAATCGCGGTACCGCATCTCGGCGACCCCCGCTACGACGGGCGCGAACGTCCGGATGATTGGCATGAATCGCGCGAGAACGATGGTCTTGCCACCGTGCTTCTCGTAGAACTCGTGCGCGCGGTGGAGGTGCCTCTTGTTGAAGAAACGTGAGTCCTCACGGGTGAAGATCCTCGGTCCCGTTTTTCGGCCGATGTAGTATCCGACCTGGTCGCCGGCGATCGCCGCGGCCGACAGGATGAGGCCAAGGAGGTAGACGTTGAGCCCGAAATCAGGCTGTGAGGAGAGCAGCCCGGCGGTCACCAGGAGCGAGTCGCCGGGAAGGAAGAACCCAACGAGGAGTCCCGTTTCGACGAACACGATGGTGGTGAGCCCGACGTAGCCGCCCCAGCGGACGATGGCTTCGACATCGGTAAGGCGGTGCCACAGGTCTATGAGGGTGTCCATGCAGTTCCGTGTGCGAGTGCAGACTCCAGTCCTTCAACATCCACGGACGCGGCGATGAGGTCAACGGGCGCGGCCCATCGCATGCTCGATCACCTGGAGGTCGCGCTGCACCTGCCGGCCGCGCCGGCGAGTCGCTGGCACCGGGCGGGAGTCTCGCCGCGCGCCGAGCGGGTCTTCGACATCGCGGGCGCGGCCCTGCTGCTGACGTTCGTCGTTGGCTGGACATGGTCCGTCGCGACCGCGTCCGCACGGACGGGCGATCCCGCCGCGGCCACCCGAGTGACGGCATCGATCACGAGCGGGCTCACCAGCGCCGACGCGCCGACCGCGGCCTACCTCACCGATGCCGCCTTGAATGCGCTCCTCCCGCTGCGGGGCGAGAGCGGCCGCCTGCGCGTGCAGTTCCGAGAGCCCGGCGCACCGCTGGGCGCCGACTCGCTGCCACCGGGCACCTCCGTCCACTACTCGGCGGGCGAGATCACCGACACGGCCATCGCGGACTCGGTCGTGATCCCCGCGCCCGAAGCTCCGGGGATGTGGCGCGTGGCGGTCAGAATCGGCGATGCGATCCGCCCGCTCACCGACTTCAACGTCATCACGCTCACGCCCTTCAGCGAAAAGCAGCGAGGGCGCATCGGACTGTACTACCTCGGCAGCTGGCCCAGCGAGCGGTCGAGGAAGCGCGCTCGTTATGCACCGCCGCGTGGATTCATCGAGGTGACCCGCGAGAATCGGACTACGCCGGTGAGCGAGCACTTTCGGCTCGGAGATTTCCTCACCAAGAACCAGGTCGAGGTCTGGCCAAAGTACCTCGTGCTCGAGACGCGGCTTCTCGACAAGCTGGAGCTGGTGTTGGCGGAGCTTCGCACGCTGGGGATTCGCACGGAGGGCGTGAAGGTGCTGAGCGGCTTTCGCACCCCGCAATACAATCGCTCGGGCGGCGACCCGCGGGGGCGGGCGTCGTTGAGCCGTCACATGTACGGCGACGCGGCGGACATCTACATCGACAACGACGGCAATGGCAGCATGGATGACCTGAACGGCGATGGTCGCGTGAACATTGGCGACGCACGTGTGATTCAGGACGCCGTCGACCGCGTCGAACGCAACCATCCGCGACTCGTCGGCGGCGCTGGCGTGTATCCGGCAGCGCCCGGCCACGGGCCGTTCACGCACATCGATACTCGGGGCTTTCGCGCCCGATGGATCGGCACAGGAGACAGCTGATGACATCCACACGTGAAGCGCACGACGCGGCTGCGGCGGCTGTGGGCCAGTGTCCGGCCTGCGGCAAGCCGCGCCCGGACCTGTCCACCGCCTGCCAGCACTGTGGAGCCCCGCCGCTCGGTCCGGCGGATGCCGCTGGCGATGGCGCCGACCACCGCCGTCCCGGAGCAGAGACGGTGATGCACGTGCGCGCGGCCGATCTGGAGCCGTACGTCGGGCTCCGCTACGTGGCGAAGCTCTTCCGCCTGATGGCGCTCATCCTCGTGCTGCTCCTCATCGCGGAAGCGGTGACGGGCATAACGATGCAGGGCCGCGCCGCGATCCCGACGCTGCTCGCCGAGGGAAGCCGCCTGATCGTGCTGGCTGGCCTGCTCTGGGCAAGTGGGGATCTCGCGATCCTGCTGATCGACATCGGTCACGACGTTCGCGCGACGCGCATTCTGCTCGGACGGCAGTCGGCGCATCATCTCGCGGAGCACCATGCGCGAGCGAGAGACGAGCGCGAGCGGCCCGTCGAGCGCAACGTCGAGCGGACCACGGAGCGAGCGAGAGATCTGACGGAGTGACGGTCGTCGTGTACACGATCGGACATTCCACGCGACCGATCGAGGATTTTCTGGCACTCCTCCGGCGCGAGGGAATTCGCGCGCTCATCGATGTGCGCGCGTTCCCGGCGTCGCGACGGTTCCCACACTTCGATCGTGAGGCCCTGGCGGCGACGCTCGCATCGAACGGCATCGCGTACGCGCACGCGCCGGCGCTGGGTGGGCGGCGTCGTCCACGCCCGGATTCACCGAATGGGGCCTGGAGGAACGAGAGCTTCCGCGCGTACGCCGACCACATGGCGACTCCAGTCTTCCGTGAAGCGATCGACAGCCTCATCGCCACGGCGGCGCGGTCCGCGACGACGATCATGTGCGCGGAAGCCGTCCCGTGGAGATGTCACCGTGCGTTGATCTCCGACGCACTCGTGGCCCGCGGTTGTGAGGTCCGTCACGTGCTCGATGCATCGACGAGCGCACACACGCTCACCGACTTCGCCCGGGTCGCCGAGGGCCAGGTGACGTATCCACCCTCACGTGCCGGCAACGCGCCGCAGACCGAATTATTTGGCGCCGGTTGAGGAACGCGCTCGGCATGCCTGTTGCTCTTACGAGTGGCGCGCGGCACAGGACACAAACTTTCTCAGGGGGCACGCCATGCTCTGGACGATCGCCATCATCCTGCTCATCCTTTGGCTCCTCGGTGCCTTCGTGGCCAACGTCGGCAGCATCATCCACGTTCTCCTGGTGATCGCGCTCGTCGTGATCGTCTACCGTCTCGTGACGGGCCGGAGACCGGTGGTCTGACGCAGACGAATGCACAAGGGCGGCCGACATCGGCCGCCCTTTTTTTGTCCTTTGTCCTCGTTCATGAGCGCCTCCGGTCCATTCGATGTGCACGTGGTGTCTCACACGCACTGGGACCGCGAGTGGTACCTGCCCTTCGCTCGATTCCGGCAGCGGCTCGTCGAGCTGATCGACGAGCTGCTCGATGAGCCGCGACCCGATGCTCCATTCCTGCTCGACGGCCAGGCAGTGCTGCTGGAGGACTATCTCGCCGTCCGCCCCGATCGAGAAGGCGAGCTGCGCGCAATGCTCGCGCGGGGTGCGTTCGAGGCGGGCCCCTGGTTCGTGCTCGCCGATGAGCTGCTCCCTTCGGGTGAGGCGCTCGTGCGAAACCTTCTCCTCGGCATTCGCACCGTGCGTGCGCGCGGCGGTACTCCACCGACCGTCCTGTATTGTCCGGACTCGTTTGGCCACCCTGCCGATCTCCCCACGCTCGCGGCGGGCTTCGACTTTCCCCTGATCATCCTCTGGCGAGGCCTCGGCGGCGTCGCGTGGCCGTCGGGTGATGCGTTTCGATGGCGCGCTCCCGCGGGCGCGTCTGTTCTGGTCCATCATCTCCCTCCTGCCGGATACGAGTACGGCGCCAACCTTCCCACGGCCGAGGCGCAGGCACGCGACAGGTGGCGCGGGCTCCGCAACGTGTTGGCGTCCCGCGCGCGGACGGACGCGCTCCTGGTGCTCAACGGAGCCGATCACCATGCTCGTCAGGCGGGGCTCGAGCAGGCGCTCGACGTCCTCGCCCTGGTAGCGAAGCCTGATCGCGCCCGGGCGAGCTCGTTGTCGGAGTTCGCGAGCGCCTTCGTGAACCACGCCGGGAAGATGTCGGCGCTGCCCGAGATCCAGGGCGAGCTGCGATTCTCGCCGGGCTACACCTGGACCGTGCCGGGCACCTGGTCCTCGCGTACCTACCAGAAGCGGCGTAACGCGCGCGTGGAGCGTCTGCTCGCTCGTGAGGCGGAGCCGTGGTCAGCGATCGCCGCCGCGCGAGGCGGGCGAGACCGAGCACCGCTCGTTCGCGCGGCATGGCGGACCCTGCTCGAATGCCATCCGCACGACACCCTGTGCGGGTGTTCCGGTGATGACGTCGCGAAGGACGCCGACGCACGCTTCGACGCCGCCAACGTCGAGGCGCGCGGCATCGTCGCCGACTCCATCCTCGATCTCGTCGGGCATGAGCCGGCGGGCGCCCGCGTCGCGTCCGACAGGTGGCAACCGCACCTCATCCTGCGCAATCCTTCGGCGCGATCGCGCGCCGGCGTCGCCGACGTCGACGTCATACGATTCCTCGATCACGAGCCGGTGGGACCTGGATCGGCGGGCGTGGTGCCTCACGAGCGCTCGCTCGAGCCCCTAATGCTCGACGGGGTGCTGTGGGAGGTCATCGACAGAACGGTTCGCTCGGATCGCATCGAGTCGCCGCGCCATTACCCCGACAACGACCGCGTCGAGGTCCTGCGGTGCCTCGCCTGGGTAGAGTTGCCCGGCTACGGAGTCGTGCCGCTTCCGCTCGATGATGCGTTTCGAGGCGGGGAATCCCGATTCCCATCCGTTCCGGAAACTGGCGTGCAGGCAACCGACCAGTCGCTCGACAACGGAGTCATCCGTCTCACGATCGACGACACCGGCGGCGTGTGGATGACGGATGCGGCGACCGGCCGCGAGCACGGTCCCCTGTTTCGTTTCGAGGACATTGGTGACGCGGGCGACTTGTACACACACTCGGCCATCGGGGACCCGATCAACCCGGCCCGCTTCCTCGGCGCGCGGCTGACCCTCGATCGTCGTTTGCGCGGGGCGATCCGGCTGCGCTTCGCGCTCGACGTGCCGGCGTCGTCGAACCGGCACGGTCGATCGCAGACGGTCGTCGCGAGCAATCTCGACGTCATCCTGACGGTCGACGCGGAATCACCCATCGTGAAGATCGGCGTTCGCGGCGTGAACCGGGCCCGCGACCACCGCCTGCGGATCGTGTTCGCGACAGGCATTCG
>Ga0075431_100000444_pt1 | contig 33920 bp, 26 predicted proteins | sample RhiMetdeltSRZDD5_FD_75297 | JGI IMG/M metagenome (GOLD analysis project Ga0075431, IMG submission 75297) | Populus rhizosphere microbial communities from Tennessee, USA - Rhizosphere MetaG P. deltoides SRZDD5 | ecosystem: Host-associated > Plants > Roots > Rhizosphere > Soil | place: USA... | reverse complement strand
GTACCGCAGCCTAACCCGCAACCACATCCTGCCCCGCTGGGGAACCACCAACCTGACCGCCATCTCCGGCCTCGCCGTCCACACCTGGGCCAAGAAACTCCGCGCCGACGGCTACGCCACCTCCACCGTCTCCACCAACTCATCGCGTCTCGAGCAGCCGGCGCACGGCCCGCTCGACGAGGTCGTAGTCGATCTTGGTGTACGGCAGCTTGAGTGTGCCCTTCGCTCCTGCGTACGGCGCGAGGTCGGCGTCAAGCGCGAGGTCACCTATGGGTGGCACGGGGTACAGGGAGACGTGCTGCTTCCACGCCGCTGCATGGACGAGAGAGGTCCCGTCGACCTGCCAGGTCGGCATGTCGTAACGAATCACCCGCTCTGCGCCGGGCACCACCGCCAGAACCCGCTGCTCGATCTCCTCCAACACCGCCCTCTGCTCACCGGGCAAGGAGGCGAGGTAGTCGTCGACGGACGCGAACTTCGGCATGGCCCAGTATGGCTCAGCTCTGACGGGCCGGCTGGTAGCCGGCAGCGCCAGGGACGAGTGGAAGCTCGTTCGCCCCGACAGTCCGGGCGTTTCCCGTACACAGGAACGCTGTTGGGGACGCAGGATCTGAGCCCGGGTGCTCAGGTGTGCCGGCGTTGATCGGGGATAGCGTGGCGATCGACGACAAGGGAGCAGATGGTGAGCATGGCCACGAACCAAACGAAGTCGCATCCGCTCCAGGTGCGAAGCGCTGCCGCACTGGCCGTACCCGGCGTCCTTGCCCTCACCATTCCGATGATCGGCTTCGTGGCATCCCTGTTGCTGCCGTTCTTCGCGGCTCGATCTCGTTCCCTGCTCTGGCCCCGGACCTCCCCGATCATGGGGCACCTCTCCGCGGCACTCGCCGTCACCGGGCTCTGGCTGCCTGCGCTGCTGGCAGTAGCTTCGTTCGGCCAGCTAGGCTCGGCTGCCACCAGCTGGCTGCTCATTCCGTTGTGCGCCCCCGTGGAACAGCGCTGGTGGTACCCGCTGTGTTGGCCGTCGCCCCTACCTCATCGACACCACCGTCGGCGTCATCCTCCGCACCCCTTGGCCCTGGGTCATCGGCGCGTGGGCAGCGCCACTGGCCTATGCGGCGGCCAGTCGTTGGCTGGTCGACTTTAGGTGCGTCGCCTGAGCTCACTGCCGACACCAAGGACGACTGTCAAGCGCAGGCCGCCGCCCTGCAGCCACCCGGCCGGGAACCAGTCGTCGTGCATGTACGTCAGGTTCGGTTCAGTCCCCCACCCGGCCGGTGTCGTACGCCCACATCGCGATCTCGACCCTGTTCCGGGCGCCGATTTTGGTCAGCAGGCTGGCGACGTGGGTCTTGGCGGTCGTCAAGCCGATGAATAGCTCGGCGGCGATCTCGGCGTTCGTGCGGCCACGGGCGACCAGCGTCAGCACCTCCTCCTCGCGTTCGGTGAGCGGCTCGATCGGTTGGGTACGGCGTTTCGACAAGGCCCCCGCGGCGAGGGTGGCTAGCAGCCGCCGGGTGATATTCGGCGCGATCAGGGCATCGCCGACGGCGGCGGCATGGACGGCCTGCACGAGCAGCTCTGGCCCGGCGTCCTTGAGCAGAAATCCTCGGGCGCCGGCCCGAAGCGCGCCGTGGACGTACTCGTCCAGGTCGAACGTCGTGATCACCACCACCGCGATCGGGTCCGGAACGCCCCGCCCGGCGAGGAGCTCGGTCACCTCGATGCCGTCCAGCCCGGGCATCCGGATGTCGACCAGGCACACGTCGGGGCGGAGCCGATGCGCCAGCTCGACGGCGGCCTTGCCGTCGGCAGCTTGGCCGACGACCTCGATGTCGGGCTGGGCGTCAAGGATCATCGACAGGCCGGTGCGCACCAGATCTTGGTCGTCGGCCACCAGCACGCGCACCGTCATCGGGGTATCTCCGTCGGCAGCTCGGCGTCAACCGCCCACCCGCCCTCGGGCGTCGGCCCGGCGCGCAGCGTGCCGCCGAGCAGCTGCACGCGCTCGGTCATCCCCAGCAGCCCGAAGCCGTGGGTCGCTGGCCGCGCCGGGTCGATCTGGCCGTCGTCGGTCACGCGGAGCCGCAGCCTTCCTGCGCACTCGACGACCCTGATCTCCACACGCGAGGCGTTTCGGGCGTGCCGCAGCGCGTTGGTCAGCGCCTCCTGCGCCAGCCGGTACACGGCTGCGTCAACCTGGAGCCGAAGTCCGGCCAGATCACCTGCCAACTCCACGTCGACGACGGGGACCGGGTCGCGGCGGGCGAGGGACACCAGGTCGGCGACGCCGGGCTGGGGAGCGTACTCCGCCGGCGCTCCGTCGCGCAGCACCCGGACCATCGCCCGCATCTCCGCCAGTGTCCGCGACGCTTCCCCCTCGATGACCGAAAGCGCCTCGAGCGCCGCTTCAGGTCGCTTCCCGGCCATCGTCCGGCCAGCCTGCGCCTGCACAGCGATCGCCGAGACGTGGTGGGCGACCGTGTCGTGCAGCTCGCGGGCGAGGCCGACCCGCTCCTGGCTGCGGATCTGGTCCAACGCCCGGCGCCAACTCTCGGCGCGGTAGCGGAACGCCGCACCGCCCGCCGCCGCCGCCGCCAGGACGGCGAACCCACCAATGACGTCGGCCGGCCCGGTGTAGTCAGCGACCGTACCGATTACCGCAGCGACCAGCACCACCGCCAGCCCGATCACGATCTCGCGCCCTGAGCCCCAGCGGACCAGCGCGTAGACGAGCACCAGGACGTAGATCATCGTGTCGAGGCCCACGTTCGGAGCCCCGCCCGCCAGGCTCGCCAGCCCCAACACCATCGCGGTGCCGAAGGCCACCACGACACAGGCCAACGGCCGGGTACGCCGCCACAGCAGCACCGGCGCGAGCCCGACCGCCACGATCGTCGCGAACGGCCGCCAGGCGACGTCGTCCCGGAGGACTCCCTCAAGCAGCGCCGTCACCATCAACACCCCGACCAGCACCCAGTCGCGCGACACCCGTTCGGGAGCGTCGGCTGCGCGGGGCTCGGCCCACAGCGAGCGCAGGGCGTTGGTGATCACACACCCAGCCTAGGGACCGCCGAGGCGTCGGGGACCGACCGAAAGAACGAGACGCCGCTCCTCCCAACGGCCGAGGAGGGTCCGGCCTCGACGCCGATGCGGCCGGGCCGGCGGTCCGCGAGCGTGGAGCCACCGGGCGGAGAGGCCGGACCACGAAGCAAGGAGAAGATCCATGTCACGGTTGCTGTACCGCTGGGGACGCTGGTCGGCTACCCGCCCCTGGATCGCCATCGGAGCCTGGGTGCTCCTCTCGGTCATGGTCGTTGCCGCCTCGGCCGGTCTCGGGAACCAGTTGGACGACTCGATGGCGGCGCCCGGGACCGATTCCCAGGCCGCCGCCGACCTGCTGGCGGGCGCCGACAGCGGCGCAGGCGGGCTCACGGCGTACGTCGTGGCGACGCCGAGCCAGGACAGCGTGACTTTCGTGGACTCCCGGCAGGCCAGGGTCGGCCTGGACCGGCTGGAGTCGGCCGTGGGTGAACTGCCGAAGGTGCTGGGCACGACCCATGAGGTCTCGCCGGACGGCCGGGTGGCACTGCTGCGGGTGCAGTACCCCGAGATCGGCGAGCTCGCCGTCTCCGACCTGGCAGCGCTCAAGGCCGTCCTGGCGGAGTCGAGGGCGTCGTCGTCGCTGCGGCTCGAAGCGGGTGGTGACCTCTACTTCAGCTTCGAGCAGCCGCCCGCCAACGTGGGCGAGGTGCTCGGCCTGGTGGTCGCGGCGGTGATCCTGGTGGTGGCCTTCGGGTCGTTGCTGGCCGCCGGGCTGCCGCTGGCGGTGGCGCTGTTCGGGCTGCTGGTGGGCGCCAGTCTGATCCCGCTGCTCGGGCTGCTGATCGACATCCCGGTCTGGGCGCCGGTCATGGCGGCGATGGTCGGGCTGGGTGTGGGCATCGATTACGCGCTGTTCCTACTCTCGCGCCACCGGGAGCACCTCGCCGCGGGCGTCCCGGTCGCCGAGTCGGTGGGCCGCTCCCTGGCGACCGCCGGACAGGCTGTCGTCTTTGCCGGCGGCACCGTCGTTGTGGCGATCGTCGGGCTGGCCTTCGCCGGGCTGCCGTTCGTTACCGCTGCCGGCGTGGGCATCTCCGCGATGGTGCTCGTGATGGTGCTCGCGGCGATCACCCTGCTGCCAGCCCTGCTCGGGCTGGCCGGCCAGCGCCTCCAGGCACGCGGGCTCCTTGCCCGGCGCGGCCAAGGGCGCGGGCATGGGCACGGGCCTGGGACCGACGCCGCGGTGCTGCGGTGGTCCCGCTGGGGTGCGCACGTCACGCGGCACGCCGCGGCGTACGCCGTCGCCGGCACGATGCTGCTCCTCGCGCTCGCCGCACCCGTCCTCGCCCTGCGGCTGGGACTGCCCGACCAGGGCAGCTACCCGCAGGCGCGCACCGAGCGGCGGGCCTACGACCTGGTCGCCGAGGGCTTCGGACCCGGCGCCACCGGGCCGATGGTCGTGGCCATCGACGTCTCGCGGGACCGGTCGGTGGTGGAGCCGTTGGTGTCGGCGCTGGCGGCCGACCCGGGCATCGCGTCGGCCGCAGCCGCCCCGGTGGAGGCGACGTCCGACGTCGCGGTGATCATCGCCCAGCCAACGACGACACCGCAGGACCCCGCGACGGCCCGGACGCTGGACCGGGTGCGCAGCGAGGTGCTGCCCGCCGTGCTAGCGAGCAGCCCGGCGACCGCGCACGTCGGCGGCTACACCGCCACCATGTCCGACCTCAGCCAGCGCGTCGAGGAACGGCTGCCGATCTTCCTGGTCGCGGTCGTGGCGATGTCATACCTGCTGCTGATGGTGCTGTTCCGCTCCATCCTGGTGCCCCTCAAGGCGGCCGTGCTGAACCTGCTGAGCGTCGCCGCGTCATACGGCGTGCTGGTGATGGTCTTCCAGTGGGGCTGGGCCGCGAGCCTGATCGGGTTGGAGTCAACGGTGCCGATCATCTCGTTCATCCCGCTGTTCATGTTCGCGATCCTCTTCGGGCTGTCCATGGACTACGAGGTCTTCCTGCTCTCGCGGGTGCGCGAGGAGTACCTGCGCACCGGCGACAACGGCTACGCCGTGGTGCGAGGGATCGGGGTCACGGCGCGAACGATCTCGTGCGGTGCCGCGATCATGGTGTCGGTCTTCGTCGGCTTCGGTTTCGGCGACGACCCCGTCCTGAAGATGCTCGGCCTCGGCCTCGCGACCGCGGTGTTCCTCGACGCGACGCTGGTGCGCCTGGTGCTGGTGCCCGCAACGATGAAGCTGCTCGGCGACGCCAACTGGTGGCTCCCGTCGTGGCTGGACCGGCTGTTGCCGAAATGGGACATGGAGGGCGCGGGTGACAACCTTCCCGCTCATGAGGAGCCCGACTCGAACCGGCGGGCGCCACAGCTCCCAGTACGGACTGGGTAGGTCCGCGTAGGCAACGATCCGGGTGGCGATGCGCGACTCCCCTCGTCGTTGCCTGGCACTCGCCATCAAGCGAGGCGATCGAAATTGGCGGGCCTGAGGCGCTTCCATGATTGCCGTGGCGGCTCACGGCCACAGCAGCCGACAACACCCGCCACCGCCAGACCAACCACCCCAACCGACCACGACAGCAACCAAACGGCCACAACCCAACACCGGTTCAGCACCGTTGACCCCTGTTGAGCGCCGTACCGCACAGCCCAACCAGGAGCGGCCACTTCGGCGACCCCATAAGGCCCTTGAGTCAAAGACTTACATGATCCACTCCTGTTTCGCTCCTGATCCGCCCTGTTGATCATCGTTCAGACCCACCACAGGCGGCCCACCAAGATCGAAACCAGGAAACAAAACGCCCGCTGACCTGGGCTTTCGCCCAAGGTAGCGGGCTCGTTCGACCTGTCGGGACGACAGGATTTGAACCTGCGACCCCTTGACCCCCAGTGTCGCCCGAACAAGCCCACTACCAGCGGAAATCGAGAACCCGCTGCGTACGACAGGTCCGTTGACGGCAGTTGGTCCCGGTTCAAGCACCACCTGCGGCATTTCCCGCTCCTGTTTCGCTCCTGCTCCTGCGCACTTCCGGTCTGCCGGTCGGCACGACGAGTACCGGCCCGCGCTCTGCACGGCGACCCACTCGCCGCAGCAGCTACCGCTCGCCGTGCTCGCCAACCTGGACGCCGTGCTGCACCTGTTAGAGCCAGACAAAGCCAGGGTCGAGGCCGGCGAGCAGAACTCGGACCTCCTGCGACGGCTCGCCGGCTACTCATGCCTGCGACGACCGCCTGCGAACAGCGCCCCCCGAATCCCTCTGGCGAACCGAACCGAGCAGCCGCCGCCACGTCATCAACCCACTCCGGCGCCGGCTCCACACCGTCAGGCACCTCACCAGGAGACAGCGGCGCAGCAGGCGAAGCCATAGCCGACACAGTAGCGCTCCTGATCGCCGACGAGCGGCGCTCGAGCGCGGCGGAGTGTCGGGACATGATGACGGCTCATCTGCGGCCTTCTTGCTGGCGTCTTCAACGCGGCCAGTGGGCACGGTCCGTGACCACCCCGACAATTCACCGCTACGGCGGGTCATAACCTTCGGGCACCAAGCGACGAAGGATGAAGGTGGAGCGCACGTGCGCAACCTGACGTTGCCGCAGCCGGAACGGCACCTGTTCGCCGCGGCGGACCTTCTCCAGGGCAGGTGGATGCCTCGGAGTTCAAGGACTACATCTGTGGGGTGCAGCGGGGGTGATCGACGGAGCAACTTGGTTGGGCCGCTCAGGCAGACAGGCCGAGGGTCCGCCTCCACTGAACTGGGGTAGTTCAGGCTGCGTCGGCCCTCCCGGGGCCGGCTTTGGGCTCCGCCGTCAGATTGGCAAGACTCAGCGCGCCGGCCAGCAGCAGTTGGGTGATGTCGTTGCGGTTGCCGTCGGTCACCGTCACCACCAGCGGAACACCCTCCCTTTGCAGACCAGGGGGTTGTCTGGAGACGGGCCGCCGCCGTGCAGGAGTACCCCCGTACACCCTGTACAGCCACCTGCACCCCACCCTCAGCTCTCAACCGGCACGGTGGTCGCCACCCCGGCCAACGGCTCGGGAGCCATCGGCCCGATCGGCAACACCAGCGCCTGCATGCGGACTTCACGATCAGATGCACACGTCAGAGCTGTGTTACACCAGAGCCACTGTCAGCGATTAGCCCACGTCACGTTCCTTACAACAGGCATCCCAAGAGAGCTGGTCCGTCTTGCTCGAAATCCAGGCACGATCACTTGTCATAGCTGGGAAGATCTTGCGTCGGCACGCATTGCCGGATCAGGGTCCGATGGCCTCCGGCACCGCGCGGTGGCTTGCTGAGGCGCTCGACAGTTGCCTGGAACGGCACGACCAGCTGCCATCCGGCCTACAGACGGAGCTTCTTGAGCTGGAAGGCTATTTTGGCGGGCTGCGTCTCGCCGATGACGGCGACAGCGGCAACGCGAGTTTCTCTTGGGTACGCTCGATGCTCATCAGGATGGCCCGGGACAAGCGGCTGTTTCATACGCCGATACCAGCAGATGCTCCGACTTCAGCCCTGTTTGAGTTGCTGGGACAGCAATACATCCGATTCGGGGATTGGTCAACTGCGACTGAGTGCTTCAGCGCGGCCCTGATGTACCGACCGCGCAGAAAATCGGCGTTGCGCAAGATCATGTGTCAGGTCATTATATGCGAGTTGAGGGCCGGCGCCTGGGACAGAACGCGGGAGTGGCTCGACATGATGCCAGACCGCATTAGCCACCGCCCGTCACGCCACTTCCGCAGCATTGCCGAGAAGCTGGTTACGGCCGATGCAGAGATCGATACTCAGGACGAAGAGAACCTCCATGATGTCCAGGCACTCGGCATCATCAACTACACGTATTTGGCGTCCTGCGTGGCCCGAAAGCTCGCTGGCGATGGGCACTACGAGCGAGCGGTCAGCGTCGCCACCATAACACTTGAACGATTGCAGCAGGCCGAAGTCGATGACTGGTTTGTCGGTGAGCTTGAGCAGCAGGCGGCAAGCATCTACACAGCCATGAGACAGCATGAGAACGCGCGGCGTCTCGCCGTGGCTGCCTGGGCCAAACTGGACACCGCGCGCTACCGGGCCTGCTCACACACACAGCGTCAGAGCACGTGGCGAGCCTTTGCACCTTCCAGATACGCAGCCCTTCGCGCCAGCGTCGAACTGGGGGACGCCCGAGGTGTTGCAGAGCTGATCGAATCGAGTCGGCTACAATCCCTGATTGCTACCGAAATCGAAATCGATCACCAGGAGGAGAAGGACAAGATCGACGCAACTGGAGTTGCTGTTCCTTCACAAGAGCGGGCGGCCGGAGATGAGCAGCCCGGCGAGAACGTGATGATGTCGTCAGCAGTATTCACGGCGATAGGCGACGCGTACAACGCAACGCGACTACAATCTCAGGCATCGATTAAATACCAAGGAGTCTCACTTTTTGCGTCGGAGTACGCCATAACAGCAGGGGGCGGACAGGCTGGTCGAGCACTGGACGACGCACTACCCGACGGTGCCTTTTGGTCGTCGCACATCGAGAATGGATTCCTATTCTGGTTCCTCGCGGTCGATGGAGGTCCCGTCGACTTCGGCGTGATGGACTTACGGCAGCACCAAAACCTTACGCCAGTCTTACTCGGGCTCGCAGGGCATTCGAACTCGGCCGAGCCCGAAACGTGGAACCTGCCCCCTCACCGACAGCAGTCTGGCGAGTACTACGAGCCCTATACGCACCTGGCGAGCTGGAAGTCACCGGAGGAACAGATAATCTCTCATACAATTGGCGAGTTGCTGCCTGAAACTCTCGTCGATCTACTTAAGAATTCGGCCAAGCCACTAGAGATTACAATCGCAGCCGCCCGCGAGTTGGGCTGCGTACCGTGGCCGATCGCCATCCTGTCCGGCACGGAGGACAGGCTGGTCGAACACGCCATTTTACGGATGTGGACCTCGACTCCCACTCAGCTCAACCGCAGCAGCCGTCCCCGTCCGTGTCCGGGAACGCCGATCCCGTTTGTCTTAACGTGCGACAATCCGGACGGCACCTTGCGCGAGCGGACGGCAATCTCACCAGCGACGAGCGCAAAAACAGTCCTAGGCGGCCCCGGCTCGGCCGTTCCTGCGACCAAGAACGCGGTCCTACACGCACTGCACGAGATCGGACCAGGCACACCTGGCCTGTTCTTCTACCGCGGCCACGGCGTGCATGACTCCGACCCGGCTTGGTCAGCTCTACCGCTCGTAGATGGCTCCATCCAAGCGGGCGAACTCTTCGGTACCCTTGATGGAGGCACACCCTTCTTGCCAATGCCCTCACGAGCCATCATATCCGGCTGTTCAACGTCCGGCGGGTCACTACTCGCCGGCGAAGGACTTGGCCTCGCAGCTGGGCTCATTCAAGCAGGTGCGGAACAGGTCATCACCACAGCCACTGACGTAATAGACACTTCATTCACCGAAGCATTTGAAGATATGCTGATTAAGGGCAGTCTAGCTCCGGACGGGGACAATGCAGTACTACTCCGCGCCGCACAGCTGAAGATGCTGCACGAGTGGAAGCTCTATTCACTACGAGGCGGCATTAGCCACAGGGAAGATATCAAAGACCCCCACCCCATCATCTGGGCCGCTTACCACGCCTACTGAGACGGAACGTAAGAATGTTGCGTATCGAAATGCCGGCGGAGCTAGCCGACGACCTGGTAGCCGACGGCATGGCCGTGCGGCCGGGAACCCGAGGAACGTTATCGTCGATCCTGATTGACACCGCGCTCTCAGGCGCAACTGCAGTCAGTCTCCTCCAAGCTCCGGACACCTTCACCAGACTTGCCCGGAAAATCAAGGATAAGTTCGTCCGCCGGTCGCGGGGCGTCCGAATGACCGTCATAGGCAGCGGAGGGAAGATTGACGTCGAGATAACCAAAGATACCGATGTCAGCAGCCTCGCCAAGCTTATCCAGGATGGCCTACTCGGCAAAGTTAAATAACTCGAACGGCGCGCGCGTTGCGTCCTGTGACGTTGAAATCTAATGGCGCCGCCTAGGGGCGGCGCGGTCCCGGTGTTGCAGGGGCTGGGTCCGGCCAGGCGTGGCTGCGCACGGCCGCCAAGCTGCGCGCAGCGCCGCGTCTCGATTGGTGGCCACGCGGGCTGGCAGCCCTGCCCGCCCGCGGGCCGGCGTAGCGAAAGCTGTTGCGCAACAGGTGTACATTATGCCGATATCGGCATAATGTGCAGTAGCGGACCAGCCGCCACGTCGGTAACCTCTTGGCGCGGCGGCCCGCGCGTCGGCCCTCGGTGGACATCGACCCGCCCGGCTTCCACGGCCTCATCAGATGCTCATCCAGCACTGACAAGGCGATATTGGCCAACAGCGGAGACAGGATGCCCCCTTATGAGCAGTGCTGGGTTATGCGCAGTGTCGGCATGTTGAGTCTGGTCAGGGCACGGCCAGGGGTCGAGCACTGCGCATAATCCGGGGTGACGGGTCACAGGCTGGTGGGCCAGTCGAGCAGTCCGAGGTCTTGGCTTGGCTCCATTCGGGCAGGTCTTTGTAACCCAACGCATCAACTCAGCGGCCAAGCCGGACACCAGCGCAGACGCAGTCGCCATCACAGCCGACCTCCGATCACGCAGGCCCGGCACCATGCCGAGCGGCGTGATCAGAGTCCTCCGGATTATGCGCAGCGCTCGACAACCAACCCTGCCCTCACCAGGACCAACAGGTCAGCGCTGCGCATAACCCAGCGCTGTTCATTAGGGGGCTTATGTTCAGCTGAACATAAACCGCCTTGCGGCGTGCCGGTATGCGTTTCCTCGGTGTCGCCGAACTCGGTCAGGACCCCGGCCTTGAGGAACGCTTTCACCAGCGCCAGCACACGCTTGTCCTTGACTCGCATCCGTACCCGATCCATGAGAGCAGAGTGCGAGATGGAGTCAAAACACGCCTCGATATCAGCGTCCAGCACCCACCGGTAGCCGCGGGTGCCGTAGAACTGGATCTCGGCGATCGCGTCCTGAGCTCGCCGTTTCGGCCGAAACCCATAGGAGACCGGCTCGAAACCGGCCTCGAAGATCGGTTCCAGCACCAGCTTCAACGCAGCCTGAACAACCCGATCGGCCACGGTCGGAATACCAAGCTTCCGCAGCTTTCCAGACCCGCCCGGCTTGGGGATCTTGCGCTCCCGCACCGGCAACGGCCGAAACACACCCATCTTCACCCGGGTGCGCAGGTCATCCAGGAACCCTGAGACACCGATCCGCTGCTCGACATCGGCGACCGTCAGGCCGTCCACACCGGCAGCGCGTGCCCCAACATTGCCCGCGACCCGCCCGAACGCCACGATCAGCGTCGCCGGGTCATACACGAGATTAAACAGGTCGTCGAACCGGCGACCAGGATCGGCCACCGCCCAACGGTGAAGCTTGGACTGCATCCCCGATACCCACGACCACGGCCCTACGGCCCGGTCGGGAGCGCCGCTGTTCAACGACGCGTCTTCCGGCATTACAACTCCTCAACTTCCCGATAACCGCTGCCGCCCTTCCCCATGTGCCAGGCTCTCCCCAGCTCGGAGTACTACGACGGCTCCGCCCCACCCGACCCGTTCAGCGGTCGATGCGCCTATCCCCACTATCCGACTGGCCGCCGAATACCAGGGAACCATGACCGGGTGGTTCCCGTGTTCACTGTGATTCGCTCAGCGAAGGAGGAGCCCGACTGTGTCCCAGCAGCATCGCCACAGGTACGCCGCAGACTTTCCCCATGGCCTCCCGACCCAGCAACTGTAAACCTGCCGGAAGTTCCCGCCACCACCACAACAGCAGCAACAGCGAGACGCACTGCACCCGGCCCACATCCACCAGATTCGAGCCGGTGTCAAGATGAAAGGACGTAACAACGCCGGTTCCTCACGTACTCCTCTCCGCCACGCTCGCCGGACCCGCACCATCTGGCAGTACTGACACGCCCCGGCTTTGTCAGGGCCGCTCCCACCCTCCCCAGCATCACCCGGATCAGGCTGCCCTCAGCTCCACCACCCTGCTACGACAGGACAACGGCGAAGGTCTCTCACCTCCACTCGAAACACAGCACCTCACGGCGCAAACGGTTGTCATGACACGCCCCGCGCTCACCCCGACGATCGGCTACTTTCCCGACTTCCTCAACCCCAGCATGGCAATCCACGGCCTCGAACATGGCCTGGAGGCCATCCGATCTACGCCGAAGGCGATCCTCGACCGTGACCTGCGGCAGCTCGCCCGATCCCAATCGCTGCCCGGCGGCGCCCACCACCTGGCTCAGGGCGAACCCGGCGCCTTGGTCAAGCTCACCGACACCATGCGGACCTGCTATGACCGAACCGTCACTCCATACCGGCGCACTATCGAATCGGCCGTCGCGCGTGACCGTCGAACCCGCACCGACGCCCTGGCCGCCGGCGGCGTGGAGGCAATGCTGGCCAGCCTGCGCCCGATGATGCACTGGAGCTCCGGTGAGCTGCGCATCCCCACCCACCGTGACCAGGAACTGCACCTCAACGGGCGCGGACTGCTGCTCATTCCCTCCTACTTCTGCCTCCTGGGCCCGGTGACCATGCTCGACCCGGCACTCCCACCGGTCGTGGTCTACCCCGTCACCAAACACCCCGAGCCCCTGCTGCCGTCCGGTCATGCGGCGTCGCGACCGCTCGCCGCGCTCATCGGCACCACCCGCGCAGCCGTGCTCGAAGCCATCGCCATCCGTCCCCGAACCACCACCGACCTCGCCCGCCACGTCGGTACCTCCGCCGCTACCGCCAGCGAACACGCCACCGTCCTGCGCCAAGCCGGCCTCATCACCAGCCACCGCGACCGCAACCGAATGCTGCACCACGCCACCACCCTCGGCCTCGCACTACTCGAAGCCAACTCGTACCAACCAATGCCATAAACAACCACAGCAAACCCGCCGGAACTGCATGGGCTGGCCCCCAAGATCGGCGATTCTGGCCGGATGCGCTGGACTCGGATCTGGCATGCGGCCAACCGAGCGATGGTGCGTCCCGATGTCAACTTTGCCTGTGAATTGTGCCGTCGGTGCGCACTTGATTCCAGATTGAGCGTGGTGATGGTGGACCACCCCACCAGCTCTCCGCTACTTCGTGTGGGTTACGTAGGGTGACCTCCAGTTGACGGGCTAGACGGGGCGTGAGCTTCCCCCCGTAGCACGGACACCTCACCTGAGGTGGCCTCGACCACCGGGAAGGATGTCCTCGTGCCTGCTCCTCACCCTCCTGAGTTCCGACAGCGCGCTGTCGAGCTGGCTCGGCAGCGGACCAAGCCGGTCGCTGAGTTGGCGATCGATCTGCGTAGCGCCTTCGGCTTCCGCAACCCCAACCAACGCCTACGATCACGCTGCGCAACCATCCGCACATCCCGGCGACCAACCAAGCCCGGTTAACTTCGAGGACCCCGTAATGAAGCAACAAAATCCACATCGGGTAACGTTTCCGCAGGTCCGAATGGTGGAAGCCTCCCGAAAGAATCAAGTTATTTCATTTCGGCTACTTTAGCTTTCGTAGTTCGCGTGCGACGGCAAGTGCTAGCGCCGGTGGTACCGCATTGGCAACCTGTAAAGGTTGATTCTGGCGTACCCCGCAGAATATGTGGTCGTCGATAAACCCTTGAATTCGGGCGGCCTCGCGGACGCTGATAGTTCTATTGAGTTCTGGGTGGACGGGCAGGGCGCGGTGCCCAGCTACGATCGTTCTGGCGAGGTCAGGGTGAAGCCTGCGATAAGAGATCGGGCCGGTTCCGGGCTCGATCTTGCTTATCTTGTCGATCACTCTTTGTGAATGCTTCATTGTGCTTCCGTTAAAGACGATCATATCGCCGTAGGCAAAGTATTCGGCTTCCTGACCAGGGCCTAGTTTCGGCAGCCTTGAGAGAGTATGCATTACGGTAGGCGTTAGCGGCAGGCCACAGGTTGAGCTACTAGCAGGCGTATTGCAAATAGTGCACCTGTCGCCAGGGCAGTGCGTGGGCGACGGCATCGGAGGAGCATCGCCAATGAATACGTCCTGGGCAAGAAAGAGTATTCGGTGCCGTAGCTGGGGAACTCCGTAGTCACACGCACGGAGCAAATATTCGTTAGCGGAGAAGCCGCTGTTATGAAGTTCTTGCAATACTGCTTTCGTGAAGCTAATGCCTCCAACTGCCCTCATACCTGGTACGTTCTCGATTACTACAAATCGGGGGCGGAGTTCGCGGGCCAGCCGGCCGATCTGGAGGAACAGCCCGTTCCGCTCATTGCTGGCATCGCGCTTTCCGGCTGCACTGTAGCCTTGGCAAGGGGGTCCCGCCACAAGAACCTCTAGTTTGGAAGCGAAGGGCACCATCCGGTGAATGGTGGCAGCCGTAACAAGCCTGACATCAGCTTCGAGCACAACCGTTCCCGGGTGGTTGAGGCGGTAGGTCTGGGCAGCGTCCCGATCCCATTCGACAGCCGCTGCTATCCGGTAGCCCGCCTGAGCGAATCCCGCGCCCATTCCGCCGCCGCCAGCGAAGAGTTCAACGGCCACGGGGCGAGAATCGCTGATAGTAGTGGCAGGGCGGTTAGCCTGGCAGAAGCTGATGAGCGAGCACGTATTGCAAGAGGGTTTGATGTTGCGGCATACTTCCCGCCCGTGATGGATTAGGTTTATGTGTAGCCGCTGCCGCAGTTTCGGCGGCACGAGTTGATCGTACTGGCGGTGGTCGACCTTGCCGGTAGAATCGGTGACGAGGCCGAGCCGGTGGAAGATTCGCCGGATATTGGTGTCAACGGCGAATACCTTGCGGTCCAAGGCATAGTGCATGACGCACCGCGCGCTCTTTGGCCCTAGGCCGGGTAGTGTGAGCAAGAAGGCTTCGGCCGCATCGTCGTTGAGTGTTTTGAGCCAGTCGAGAGTGATCTGTCCGGTGAGCCCTTGGTCGTCGCAAGTTTTAGCGACAGTATCGAGCAGTTCCTTTATCTGAGCAGCGCGCTGTTTACCGAACCCTGCCGGCGCTATTACGTTTTCGATGTCGCTTGCTGCTGCGTTCCTCACATCTGCCCAGCTCGGCCAGCGGGCCCGCAGGGCACGATACGCCTGCTGGTAGCCTGCTTCGCGCGTTTGCCTGCTAAGGATGATGTAAATTGCCTCGTCGAGCGGATCATCGTAATTGCCAAGGGTGTGACTTCGATATCGGAGTTCCAGAAGCTCGTCCACGCGATCTATGACCGCGGCCTTCTCGTCGGCTGTTAGCTGCCGCGGCTGGAGCGGCGGAAGGGTCATCTTGGTCATGGCGGGCTGCATCGTCGCATACGGCTGTCAGCGATCAAGGTGCGGTCAGGCATGGTGTGCCTCGACCAGCTTGGGGGTCCCGCCACCGCGCCAGCGGCCTGAGCGAGTGTCCAGCATCGTGGCTAGAAACCCGAGGTCAGGGCGAGCGAACGTTCCGGTGACGAGCCCACGGTCAAGGAAGTGGTTGAACTCCTCGCATGAGGTTTCCGGAACGAGCGCGCAGCCGTGGCAGGCAGCCATGTTGCAGGAGTTGGGGCCCTGGCCGGCCTCGCCGAGTTCCATGCATACCGGGTCGGTCGAGCACCACCGGGCCTTTGCAATGGCAGCGGTCATCACCGCGAGGAGGTTTTCAGGTTGCCCCATTCGAACCAGGCCACCCATGGTTCCTTCGGAGTCGCCGGCCGCAGTGTAGATCAGCATCCCGGCCATCCCGTGACCTGGCGTGCTTGACACATACAGCCGTTCGCGTAGGGCTGCCGAGCTGTAGCCGCAGGTGTAGACAAGCTCGTTGATTAGCAGGTGAGCGAGGGTGTGCAGGAGTACGAACCGTGCTGACACGTCGCCGTACCGCAAGCCCCGAGATTGCTGGATGGCGCCGAAGCGGGCGGCCATTCGGCCTGCGCGGGCCTGGACGTCAGGATTGGTTTCCCAGCGACCAAGCGCGCCAGGGTGCAGTTCCAGGTAGATGCCCTCGCCGCGGACGACGTAAGCCGGGAGCCAGTCGCGCTCTGGCCGCGACGATTTGCGCCGGAGGAGAGCCTTTCCCTCGGACAGTCTTAGCGAACCGTGCCGCACTCGGGTGAACCCGCGCAGTACACGCGTCTCGCGGAGGATCTCGATGCGCCTGACCGCGCTAATAACCTCAGCGAGGCTGGCCGGGACTCCCGGGTCGTTCACCTTGAGATCAGGATGGTCCAGGTTGGTACGAAGGATTTCGTACTCCGGTCGTCGCCATTCGGCCGATCCCGTTAGCTCATCGCCATCGCCACCTCCGGAATGTGAAGCTGGGCCGCCGCTAAAGAGCTCGGCAAGGCCGGCGTCGAGCTCCTCGTCAGAGAAGGGGTGCAAGAGTTCCGGCTTCACCCTGGTGCGGACTTGCGCAGCAGTGAGCGCGGGGAGAAGCTCCTGGAGAAGCTGGATCAGCGGCTGAACATCGGCGCGCCGGAGGATGTCGAGAACCTCTGCGCGGGCGCCGCCCTGCCGGCGTGGCAGGAAAATCGATGACTCGACCAGCGGGAAATACACGTTGCCCGCGCCCCGGAGCGCGGCACGCAGCGGATTGCCACAACCAGATCCTGGGTCTGCTACCCAGGGGCGGCTACCGACGCAGGCAAACTCGCCTTCCCGCGAGAGCTGCTGTGTAAGTACTGTAGATTCGTGGTCTCCAACGGGTTTTGCTGTGGTGACTCCTTCCAACGGCCGCTCGCGCTCGCAAGCCGAACAACTCACAACCTGCCCGGCGAGCGTGCCGCCACCTCGAGAGACCAGCCGCAGTACACCATCGCAGGAAGGGACCAGCTCCCGATGGACCCATTGGGACCAGGGAAAGTCATCCAGGTGGCCCCGCTCGCAGATCACCACGAATGGCACCTGAGACATGACCGGGGGCTTCCAGTGCTTGGCTACGGCGCCTTCGGCCGCCCGGTGTGCGGGGTCGGGGCATCGCGCGGATTCGGAAAGGCTCAAGGTGCTTGCCTCGAGGCGCTTGCAGTACATGCAGAACGACCATCTCGGGAATCGGAGCACCGGCACGGCAAGATTGATATTGCGCTGACCTGCGCTGCCTGGTCGCGGGAGCCGGTGCTCGGGTGGCAGTCGGAGTTCCTTGACTCGTAGGCGTTCCTGGAGCCGCCACTCGTCGACCACGTACTCGTCAGGGTAGAGGCTAGTTGGGTCATCAGTTGCATACCAGTGGTCAAGCCCTGCGGTGATGACCGACGTGCCGTTGACGAGAGTGCTCATGGCCCCGACGCCGAAGGGGCTGACGAGCTGCGCACGGCGGACGCGCCCTGTGCTCATTCCGTTTCCCTTTCATCCGGATCGGTAGCGGCAGCGACCGCATAGGCGTCAGTGATCCGGAGCGCGCACTCGGCGTCTACAGATCGCATGCTCGTCGGCACCTCCCAGACCGGGACGTTGCACCTTGGATCCAGCGAGCTGCCCGCGCTGAGCATCAGACCTTGCTTGGGGTCGCCGCCCTGAGGATTGGCGTTCCACTCGGTCCGCTCCCAGCTCCCCCATTGCCGTGCCCGCTGCCGTGCAACTTCCCGGAGGGCGCCCAGCTCAGCACCGTCGGCGATCTGAGCCCTGCGGAGCAAGAGCGCAACCGCTTTGTCGAACAGGAGGTCAGGGAACGGGTATACGGGCAGGTCGGCTGCTGCGGTCTGCCGTACGTGTGAGATCACTGCGCCATGGAGCCCGCGTTGCAGAACAGGCAGCGCGAAGGGGGTGACTGTGGTTGGTTCGACCTGGGCATAGAGCTGCTGGTGATAGCTGCGGAACCGCTCGTAGTGGCTCCGATCACGGGGCTTGGCTGCTCCGTAGATGGTGAGGACGAGGCCCGGGCGCTCCCACCAGCGCCGCCCTACCCGGCCGCTTACCTGTATGTACTGCGCTGTTGTCTTCGGCTGGCCGACTACCGTCATGAGCGATAGGCGATCAATGTCAACACCTACTTCTATGATGTTGGAGGCCAGGCACACGTCGACACATCCCGGGTCGCCGTAGCGGACCGACAGCTCTTCGATAGCCTTCGGTATCTCATCGCTGCGCCTACGGCTGGTCAGCTCAAGAATATTCTTTGGCCAGCGCACACGCTTCGGGTCGATGCCGTCGCGCTTCCACATGCCGGTCAGGTAGTCCGGAATGTCGGACTGCAGGAGTGAGACTGTGTTGCCGAGTTCCCGCAAGCTGTTGAGGAAGTTCAGATTCGTCCAGTAGCCGTCTCGGTTACCCTCGTCAATTGACAAGCCGGCCTGCAGAGTGGCCGCTGCGACGCGCACTTGCACAGTCTGAATTGAGCCCAGTGACGCAGATAGGATTCCGATGTACCGCCGGCCGGGTGCCACGCTGCCATCAGGCAGCGTGGCAGGCTCGGCAAAGAATGACCGACCGTCCTCCAATCCGCGAGGTGGGAACAGAGCTACCCGTGAGCGGCCATACAGGTCGCTTACCTGCTTCTCGAACCGGCGGATGGTGGCGGTGGAGGCGACTATCTTGGGCCGAACCGGCGGGTCTAGGCGGTGATCAGTGCAGAGATCCTCGATGACAGGCTCGTACAGACCAACCATGGAACCCAGCGGGCCGGAGATGAGGTGCAATTCGTCCTGGATGATGAGCCCCGGCGGGGAGAATTGACGCTCCCCGCTGGGTGCTAGCCCGAATATTGATCGCGCCTCCGGCCTCCAGGCCAGGGTCGCGAATTTGTCTACGGTACCGATGACGAGGGTAGGCTGACGCTCGTAGATGTCCTCATCGACAACGAATATGGGGAGGCCCTCGCGGTTGCCGAACTTGCACGAAGTGTCCGGGCAGCGGAACGCAACCTTCTTTCCAACCCTTACATATCCAGCTACCTGGCGCCGCCGGCCCGACAGGACTGGGCCCATGCGAGTTCCGCACCAGGGGCAGCGAAGGAGCAGGAAGGGGTTCTCAACATGGTCGCGGCGCATGAGCTGTCCGTGTGCCGCCACCGCTGCGCGGTGGTTATTCGGTGTTGTGGCTGCGCCTAGCCAGATCCCGATGCTGAATCGCTCGGCGCCGAGCGCTGGGGACCGGCGCCTGATGTCCTCAAGTACGCATATTAGGGCGGCCGCTCGCAGGAACTGTTGTGCGGTGAGGAGTCTCAGTGTGTACCGCATTAGCACATCCGTACCGGTATCGGCAGGGTTACGCAGCCTTCGCGCGATCATGCTGATCGCCGCGGCGCCGAGGTATGCCTCGGTCTTGCCGCCACCAGTTGGGAAGAAGATGAGGTCGACGCTTTCGCGCTCTCGAGAGTCCCGATAGATGAGGTCCGGTAGACAAGCGAGCAGGAACGCGATCTGGAATGGCCTCCAGTAGCCACTGCCGGGCTCGGGTTGGCCATCCGGCTGCTGGCCTTCGATCTGGAGCAGGCCTTGGTCTGTCACGGTCACATCGCGGATACACAACCGCGAGCGAACCTGCTGGTACAGCATTGCCTGGTTGGCAAGCCGGAACGCGTACGCGGCGAGGCTGTCCTCCTGTACCAGCTGCCAGCCCGAACGCATACGTCGCAGCGCCTCCTGGCATAGCCCGATATGACGGCGTGCAGCTGGCTGGTAACGCGGCTCGAGGGTCGGGATCTCTCCTTCCCTGCTACCGATCCACAGCTCGTACAGGTCCATGACCTGCTCTATCTGCCGCTTGCCCTCGGCCTGATCCTTCGCGAGCGCCTCCATGCTTATCTTCAGCATCTGCCGCTCGCCGGACGTGCTGATCCACGATATGTCAGGCGTCAGACTTGGCACCTCATACGCTGGCAGCGGCTCAGCGCGTACGGACGCGGTGGTGCCGCCAGCTGGCTCGTCCCATTCTGCAGCGCAGCCGTGACCAACTGCAAAAGTTGGTTTGTGGCGGTAGAGCAGTGCGATCGACTCGGCCTCCCAATCGGCTTCGCCGGGTGAGGGGGGCTCGGGGTATGGTTGTATTCGTGCCGAGCCTTCCGCGGAGACCTCCAGCGATGCCTGGAAAAGCGCTCCTACTGAGCCGCTGCGGCTGTCAGTATTGACAAATGCAACCGTCACGAGGAACCCGGAACCATCATCGTAACCTGGTACGGTCCGGAGGTAGGCTTGCAGCTGCGGCCGAAGGGTCGCCGGGCCCTCATGTTCTGCGGGCAGGGTAATAAGTCGTCCGGCATGCTTGACAAGTTCGCTGAGCGTGACTCTGACCATTACGTGTAACGGGCGCCGGACGTACCAGTCGCGGCCATGCTTCGCGCCCAAGACACGGATGGGGAGCCTATCGTACGAGGCGGCCCGGGCGTCAATTCGCAGGGAGCCGCCCCTGCTTCCGCCCACCTTGAACGTGATTGCCATGGCGCTAGGCTGGAAAGAGTTAGCGTCGCTGAGATCGAAGTCGTCGGAGTCAGCTTCAGGTGGTGCACCGGCAATATGCGGTTGGGTAGCTGGAGGGGAATCGGCAATGGTATCGGTTGCTGGGAGGCCCGGTATGCCAGTGATGCTCTCCACCGCGAGCCGGCCCTGTGGGTGGAGCACGCCCACCCCATACCGGCGCAGCGGCTCGATTTCGCTGAGCACTTCCTCGCCGGTGTCAGCGTCGAACCATGGCCCACGGGCCTCCTCCCAGGACGCGAACGTGATCGGCGCAGCCGAAATATCAAGCGGCCTACCTCGAGTCTCATCGCTTGCCGGGCCAACCAGCTCGCGGCGAACCGCGGCCTCCATCTGGTCCCGTGGTGTCATGACTGCCTTCCGGGTTGCAGGATCTTGCCGCTCAGCGCGGTCCTGGTTGCGAGCACGGTAAGCCTGTCAGTAGCGCGCGTCAGGCCGACGTAGAGCAGGGCTTCGAAATCTGACGCCTCGGGGCTGTCAAGATCTGTGAGGATCACGGCCGGCGCTTCCAGTCCTTTGAAGCCATAGATGGTCGAGTGCCTGAGCCAGCCCGCACGCGGGGCCGTGCCGTCCGCCTCGACCAGGCGGTGCCGGAGTAACGGGTCTTCGCACCGGCTTATGGCCGATCCGGCTCGCCGCGGGCTCAAGACGGCGATATCTTCAAGGCTGAAACCGTCGTCGCGGAGTTCCTGTATAGCGCGGGATAACAAAATTGCTTGCTCCTCCGGCCGGGAGTACCAGAGGTATCTTGGCATTGCACCGTCATCTTCACGCCGGAACCGCCGGTATCCCGGCTGCATGGCGGTGATCGCTTCGGCGGCGTGGCCGATCCTTGGCAAGTTGCGGCAGTTAGATGTGAGGCTGTACCGCACGAGTCCCGGAATGCGGCGGGCGAACTCCTGGCGGCCGTCCCGCTGCCCGTATAGTGCCTGGCGCTCAAAGTCACCGAACAGGAGGCAGCGCCCGCCGGCCAGACCACCACGCACCAGCAGGTCAAGTACGTCGAGGTACGCAGCCGTCGCGAGGTCCTGCGCTTCGTCCACGATGAGGTAATCCCGGGTGTCGCCACCCTCAAGGAGCCGCTCAAGCGTGGCGTCGGCGAGCGCTTCCTGCCAGAAGCTCTCACCTGCACCGTCTGGGACCGCCAGACCGGTAATACGCAGCATCAGCCTATGCAGACTTGTGGCTTCCAAGCCAGGAGCAGCGGCCCTGGATCTCAGGTGGCGGCCAAGTGACCGGTTGAAGCACACGATCCATCCAAACGCTCCTGACGCTGCTTCACGACGCGCCGACTCCAGTGCAAGGAAGGTCTTGCCGCAACCGGCGGGCCCGGTGAAGAGAACGCTCCGATGAGCCTGCATGGCATCCAGGGCTTCGTACTGTTCATCGAGGAAAGCGGAAAGCTGCGATTCGCGTTGCCGCCGTAGCTCGGCTGAACCGGCTGCCAGTTCGAATCGCGGGCGCAATGCCGCGATAATCGCTTCAGCCTGCCCGCTATCAGGCCCTGCCATGAGGCGGCCAGTGTGGTGACGGACGTGCTGCACGCCGTTAGTCAGGAGGCGGAGCACGCCTGTGGCGCTACCGCTCGTAACGTCCTCCCTGTCCAGGAGCTGCCACGGATGCCACTCCGGTGTTGCGGGCAGGTTAGCGCGAGCATTCACATGGGTGAACCACACCCCTGACAGGAACGGTACATCGCCGACGTCCAGGCCGGTTCCGCGCAAGTACTTCCTGATGCTGTGCATGGCCTCAGATGCCTGCTGGAATGGGCCGCGGACAGTCGGCCGGCCTTTTCCAAGAATCCATTGACCGTCATCGCGCCTCGCTACTTTGAGGTGAGACTTGACCTCGATCACGGCGATTCCTTGACCTGGCACGATGACAACGAAGTCTGCCTCACCCTGGACCTGACGAACATGCTTGGCTATGTCAAGCGAGTGTAGGACGGTCCAGCTCTCGGCGCCGGGATCGGAGGCGAGCCGCTCAAAGAGCAAGCGCTCACCTGGGGCACAGTCAGGAGGGACAAGCGGAGGTATCATTCGAGCCATCGAGCGCTCCGGTCCTGGACCGGGATACGTACAGTATGGCGCGGAACCAGTTCTTCAAACGGCGAGACCGCCAGAACCCGTGCCGCGATGATTGCGGCAAAACCATCCAAGGTTAGCTGCAGCCGGATATGACCTTCCCGCTGCAGCCTGCCTAGCTCAGCCCGGTCGAGCGCTGCCTCAAGCGCTTCGCGAACATCCGCTGCCGCCTGGGATCGAGCCTTGCGGAGCCGGTTTGCGTGTTCCACATATGACCGCGGTGGAAGGCCGAGCCACTCGAGCAGCAGCACGAAATCCGCATCACTTTGCGGTCGCACCACTGTACGGGCCGTCCAGAAGGGTGCCCGCCTGGCGGCGTGCACTCCGCTCTTGCTGAGCTGTTGTATCACAGGCCGACGGCCGAGAGCTCGAAGCCTGCTTCGCAGCGCATCTTTCCACTCCCCCTGCGAGGTAGCCACGGTGTCTGTTGCTGAACCGAGCAGATCAAGAGCGCGCGTGTAGAGCACATCAGATTCAGTCTCTCCTTCCCGCAGGACTAGGAACATCCCTGGGCTGATCGCCTGCTCGTCATGCATGTGAACCCGCTCGCCCACCGGCTGCAATGGATCAAGGGTCCGTATCCAACCACCGTCCTGGTCTAGCCACATCGCCCGGCCTCCGGCAAGGAGCACACGGCGTGCAATTACTTCATCATCGCCGGCGCTTCCGCAAGCGTTGGATGGGCGGGCCCAGAGGGGCCCGGGAACCAGCTGATCCTCGGGCGGGTTGCACCGTCGTAGCGCAGGAGCTCTGGCACCGACATGATACCGCTTGGCTCGCGGTCGGATCCCGCCACTGGCCACTTGAGAAAATTCCGACTGCGGCAAGTCCTGATCCCAGACCCATGAAGGAAAAATATATGTAAGCGAATAAGCTCGTGGCGCCGTCAGGGCAGAGCACCCAAACAGCCGAGGAGTTCCGATGAAATATGCCTGATCCCTGACCGTCAGCCCTTCTAACCCATGCCGATCAGCAATTGCCACATTAACACCGAGCTCGTGAAACCAATATCGAGCACCCTCTGCCGCACGAGCACTCACCAGGATGGCCGCACATTCTAGGCAGCCTACCTCCTCAATCGACTGAAGGAGTAGCTGGCCCATAGGGTGCCCATCAGTCCGACCCGTGACGGCGGCCGCATCAGAAAGCTCGTCGAGAATACGCCGAGTTTCCTCAGCTGCTAGGAACTTCCGGCGTTCAGCGAGAGTGGTAAGCTCAGTTACCAGCTGTTCCCGGCCCTGGTTGTACTGGGCGGGGTATGGCTCCGTCACACGGCGCCACCGGAGTTGGCGAGCTATCATGAGCAGGTCGTTCCAATGCTCAGGGTCGCCCTCCCTCACAACAATGCTTAGGCGCTGAAGGCAAGCGTTAAAACGGGCGCCATCTGGATCATCGATGGAAACAAGCTCTACCACACCGTTCCTAGCCACAGAAGCGGCCGCCGTGTAGAGAGCGTTGAGATTGCCGAGATCAATCATAATGGAACCTCAAATGTCGACCCCTCCACCCCAGCTTGAGGCGACCACCCCAACCTCTCGACCGAGACTGGAACCCCGGTCGAGCGCAGCTGCAACACCGTCGCAACTGCCGACTCATCGGCGCTGCTTCGGTCGATAATCGCTAGAACAACAGGCGTTCTAATCTCGGGAAGCCACCGGATCGCCGAGGCGCCATCCATAATCGCCAGTGCAACCTCACCTGGAAGCTCGGCCAGATCCTCGCGACCTCCCGGAATAATGACGCTCCCCCAGCTGATACTTTCCCTCTGACGCGGACGGACGATATCGCCAAGGCGATCAAGCCCTCTCCCCGACCTACGCCTAGCGGCGCGCAACTCCAACTCCCCGTGCAACCGCGATTTTACACCAATGATGGCCACCGACGCCCTAGCAGTACAAAAAACCCGCCGCCAACTGGCGGTATCAACATAAGCGGACACAAGGCCACCCGGTCGAGGGATTTCCTTCCGCCCGAATCCATACTTACCCGCGTCCTCATCTACCTCGAGGCTGACCACTCGGCCCAACGCCCACTGCGAACTTCCAACATGGACACGCATCCCATCACTGGAGGAACGGCAACCGTAAAATCGATCAACCACGACACAGTCTTGCATCGCCATCCGCACCGGCACTCCCCGCGTGAGCTCCGCCAGTCGATCCATCCACCCCGGAGAAGCCGGTATCTCACGGCTCAGTAGCCACCCGCACGCTACAAACAGCGCGCCATAGTCACGGGCAGGGAGTGTCACCGCGACGATCGTCTGTTGCCCATCCGTACCCCGGTACCGCGCTAGCTGCTGCCCAAGGGCCAGCAGTTCTCCTGCCCAGGGTGCGCTAGCCGCATCGACGTACGAATCTGGAAGAGCAACCTCCCAGCCCACATCCTCACGCTGCACCTGCCACCACCCGTACTGTGTCACCATGATGACCATATCGGCCAGACTGCCTAGCGTTACATGCCCTACCAGCCCAGCGACGGTTGGAGCTGGGGCCGTTCCAAGATCGTTTTGGTAGCGATCTGCGGCAGGCCAGGTAGGGAACGTGACGAAGCCTCGACAGGACTACCTGGCCCCAGCCACAGCAGCGGTGCTCCTCGCGTTGTTCCTCGCTGGCCGCCGTACCGGCCCGTAGCCTCTCCGAGCGGCCGGGGTTGCTGTGCCTCGTACCGGATCCCCATACGTCATTGGATTGCCTTGCACAACCAATCCTCACCAAGAAGGCGCGACCGCGCGAGCAGCTCCACCCCGCGCACACGGCCAACCCCGTGGCCAGAGCAATCGACCGGTTCACCATGGCCTACCCGACGACGGGAGATCCGAGCTGGGACGGCGACATGACGTACTCCACCCTCCTCGGAACGATCGCCGCGCTACCGCTTACCGTGGGCCTGGCCAACGTCATCCCACCCACAGTCGATCATCTATGCCCTGTTGGCCACGATAGTGTGCTACTTGATGTTCTGGCTGTCGGCGACGTTCCTGGCCGCCAAGGGGGTGGTCCAGGTGTACCTGCGCAGGCAGCACCCGTTGGCGCACATCTACACAGACCTGGCGCGTCGGCACTGGGTGGTCCGCGACGACGCAAGAGGTCAGACGTTCGTGATCCATGAGCCGGCTCCGTCGGCGCTGTCGCGTCTGCTTGGGAGAGTGTTTAGCGCCATGGGGGTCGGTCAGGTCCTGCTGCCTTGTTCGTCGATGTCTACGGATGCTACTGCCCGGCTTGGTTGCCGATGGCGAGATCACGGCGGCTGTACAGTATGTCATTCTTCTGTGACACCCCGACGCCGCCTGAGATGGAAATGTCATTCTACACGCCTAGGCGTCTTCTCGTGCAGGTGAATCGCGCATTGTCGGGGTGTGAAATGCGTTCCAGGGTAAGGGGAATACCGTTTGCTGATCGCTCCATCTTCACCAGTAGGCACACGTCAACCGGTCTCTACAATCCGCGTATCCCCCGAATTCGCGATGTAGTGAACGGACTCCTGTCCGGTCGGTTGCCGCCGGATCGAATCGGCGAGTTAGAGCTCCCGCTGGATGGCTCCGTTGGCATTGATCCTATTGGGATGGCGGATCTGCAGGCGGCGACCTGCTCCGACGCAAGGTGGACCTCTGGAATCGGGTGGTGCGCGCTGGCGGTCACCGTCCAGTCGATCAACTGAACGAGCTGAGGTCGCTTAACAGTGAGATAGGTAGCGGTGCGTCAGGGATCGGGCACTACTTGTCGATGCTGGTGCTGGTGGAGGCCGCATCCGCCGCCGCCTGACTCTATCTGAATTGATAAACGGCGGTTGAGACCGCCGGGTCGTGGCGCCGATACTGGGGCCGCTGGCACCTCGTATAGCGGTCCGAGATCAGTCCGGTATGGCGTCCTCGGCCGATGCTTGATGGGCGGTGTCGGGGTGTGCTCGGCGAGAGCACTCGTGATTCCTGTGGGGTATGATGGCATTTATCTGTTGGTTGTGATGCAGGCAGGTGTCGTTCAGTTCGAGGTTGGTTAGGATCGCCTGGTATTCACGCTGGCACGTTTGTGCGGTGTGGTCCTCGCCGGTGGCCTGGTAGGCGCGTGCTAGGCGGGCGAGGGCTCGAGCGATTTTGACCTGGGAGCCGAGCTGGCGCCAGATGGCTAGTGCTTGGCTGGTCGACCGGATGGCGTCGGTCCAGTGGCCCTGGGCGGCGGCTAGGTCGCCGCGGCTGCGCAGCGCTTCGGCTAAGCCGTCGCGGCTGGTGTTGCGTTTGTGCACCTGCTGCGCTGTCTCTAGCCGATTGGCGGCGGTCGACCAGCGGCCTAGTTGGATGTCGACGTCGGCGAGGGCCTGTTCCAGGTACGCTGATCGCGCTTCGTTGCCGTGCTCGCGGTTGACCTGTAGCGCGGTGGTTAGCATGCGTTCGGCGTCGGTCGGCCGTTCGGCTTGAGTCAGCGCCATCCCGTAGTGGTAGAGATGGCGGGCTCTTCGCAGTGACACGGTCGATCGGCGGTCGATGTCCAGCGCCTCTTCCAGCAGCGACAACGCTGTGTCGACGTGGCCTGCGTTGAGGTGGGTGAAGGCTAGGCTGGTCAGCGTTTCTCGCAGCTGCCAGGTCGGGATGCTCGGTTTGCGGGCGGCCGTCACCGCCCGCTGCAGGCGGTCGAAGGCGTCGCTGAAGCGCGCGAGCGTCAGGGCCGCCAGTCCCTCGTTCTCCAGCGCCCGTACCTGCGCCAGCGGGTCTTTCAGCAGGTGCGCGACGGCGACTTCCTCGGCCGCGATGGCAGGCAGCTCGGCGTACTGGTCCCGGCGTAGGTGGGCGATGAACGCTGCGCTCAGAAGCCGGACCAGGAGGTCGGGCGCACCGTGGTCGCGCACGCAAGCGATCGCCTGACCGACAGCGCTGTCCCAGTCGTTGTCGTAGGAGCGCAGGGCGAAGAACCCCGAGAGCCGCAGCGCGAGGGTGCCGGCGATGTCCGGCAGTTCTATGTGGCATGCCTGTGCGACTGCTGCGAGCAAGCTGTGGCGCTCGGCGTCGAACCACTCGCTCGGTGTGTCTCGTGCCAGCGCTGCCGCGCTCGGCGGTGGCGGTGGCGTCTGCAGCTCGGGCGCCCGAACCAGATCGTGCTGAATCTGCCGGTCGGCTTCGGAGGCCAACGTCAGCCAACCGATCACCAGGTCAGATAGCGCCTTGGCCCGCTTCTCCGGTGCGTCTTCGGCGACCAGGCGTTCCCTGGCGAAGTCGGCGACCAGGTTGTGTAGCCGGAGGCGCTCCTGACCGACGCCGTCGCGGCCGAGCGACTCGACCAGATGCGCGTCCACGAGTTCATCCAAGATGCGCGTGGTCATGCCGCTACCGATCAGAGAGTCCGCTACCCACGCCGGCCAGTCCGGCGTCTCGACCAACCCGAGTCGCCGAAAGAGCTCCCGCGCCTGCGGGTCGAGCGCGTGGTAGCTCAGCAAGATGCTGGCCCGCACATCCAAATCACCGACCGCCAGCTCGTCGAGGCGGCGGCGTTCCTCGGCCAGCCGTGACTGGAACGCGACCAGCGTCCAGTGCCGCCGAGTCACGAGCCGAGCCGCCGCGATGGCCACCGCCAGCGGCAGCCGCCCGCACAGTTCCACGATCGCCGCCGCAGCGTCCGGCTCCGCGGCCACCCGCCATCGACCGACGGTCCGAGCCAGCAGTTGCCGCGAGCCGGCCGCCGTGAGTACCGGGACTGACCACCGGGTCGCTGCGACCAGCGCACTGAGATGCTGCCGGGAGGTGACCAGCACGCCGCAGCTACTCGTCCCCGGCAGCAACTGCCGCACCTGGTTCGCGTCAACAGCATCGTCAAGCACGACCAGCACACGCCGGCCGGCAAGCTCGCTGCGGTACATCGCCATCAGCTCATCACGATCATCCGGCAACCGGTGGGCCTCAACACCGAGCGCACGCAGGAACCGGCCGGCGACCGTGCGAGGATCGACGGCATCGCCGTGGTGATTGCTGCGCAGTTCGGCATGCAGCTGTCCGTCCGGGAAGACCCCGCACAGCCGATGCGCGACGGCCAGCGCGAGCGCCGTCTTGCCGACGCCACCCGGTCCTACCAGCAACGCCACCGCAGGCGCCGAGTCCGCCCCGCATCGCAGCACACTCGTGATCTCCGCGAGCAACTCGTCCCGGCCGGTCAGCGGCACGGCCGGCGGAAGCTGGCGCGGCACGACCGGCCGGGCCGCGGTGGATGCCACCGTCGATGTCTCACCGCGCGGGACACGCCGCTCCGGCTCGAGGCGGCCGGGTGGCGGCCCAGGCCTGGGTTGCTGGTCTGGCGGAGTGGGTTGTTGATGACCGGCGGCGCGCTGCCACAGCCAATCGATGCGATCCAGCACCGAGTCGTCGGAGTCAGCAGCCTTGCTCGACGTCGCCGGCAACAGCACCTCAGCGACCCGGAGCACAAGTTCGGCCGGCGGCAGTATGGGCCGGGTGAACAGCCTATGGATCGTGGTGTGTGAGATCGCGGTCCCGAATTTGCGTCCCACCGCCGTGGCGATCTGACGACTGCTCAGGCCCGACCGTTCGCGCAGCCGGTGCAGAGCATCGTTGAGATCACACAGCGGACCCGCAGGGAGGTCCGGCCGCTTCCACGTGGCCAACTCACACCCCTCCCGACAAGCCGACGCCCAGCAAGTGTAACAACCTGTAAACCGCCCGAGCCCAGTCCACGCATACACAACCGCCGATCAAGGGCCTGGACAGCGATTCGTCAGAAAATTTGTAACCGCATGTTCGCCGTCGTAAAGCGTAGCAATACCCGTAGTGCAGACTTCACCGCGTGCGCCGCAAGGCGACAACAATAAAGGATCATGACAAGGAGCAAATCAATGAGGCAGAGAATCTGGTGATCGCGTTCAGGAGACGCTGTGTCCTCGCTGGCATCGTTGCCGCTGTGTTCAGCATCGGCCTCACCGGCAAATGTTCTGCCCGTCCACGCACGGAGTAGCTCTTCAATGTTCGAGGCCGAGCTATCGGCTCTCCAGGATTTCGCGTAGTTATGCCGATTCGATAGTTGTACCCATTGTGAGGGAGGGAATCTTAGGTGAAAAGAATTATCATCGCCATGCTGGCAACGGCAATCTTCCTGCCGCCTCTCGTGCCAGCTGTGCGATCGCAGCGCCATCGGCGCCGGACGGTATCCTCGGCTGGGTCTACATCAGGCCCACTGGCGCTGCGAAGTGCCTGGCAATACCGAATGGGTCGACAACGCCAAACACGGCCGCCATTCTGTGGCAATGCAATGGTGGCAACGAGCAGAAGTGGTACATCTCCGGCACCGGGCGCAGCACGCTGCGCTACGGGAAGAACTACGAGATGTGTCTAGCGATACCTGGCGGGAGCACCGTCGACGGTGTGCGGCCAATCATATGGCCGTGCAGTACCGGCACGGAGCAACTCTGGGTTGGGTTCGCCGCACAGGGCACCCCTATCGTAAATCTTCGCACTCAAAAGTGTCTGGATGGTTACCGGTGGGACGAGAATCTCATCCTTCAGTGGAGGTGCGACCAAACCCGCTGCAAGCATGGACGTTCGTGCGGGCGCCAACACCTTGATCGCCGATTGCCACGATGTCCCGGTCCCGGCCGAATCGATTGAGGCCTGAACCGGGACGCGCCCTTACTACTTCCATCCGGACATGCCAGCAGTGCAGTGTCACCAGCGCCAACGGACTGGCCACCAGCGCCACGCACGGCCGTGACGTCCTGACTTGGCTCACGTCTTGATCAAGATCAAGACGTGAGCCAAGTCAGGTTTGAGGTACAGCGCCCGTGTACGCGGGGACGAAACGTCGAGCAAAGAGCAGCAGGGTGAGGATCCGGCCGGTGCCGGCAGCAGCGGCAATTCAAGTAATGGCAGCTCGGGAAATTTCCACGGCGAACAGCCGATCGCTGGCCAGCGTGATCAGCCCTCCAGCCGTAGCGCTGCCAGAAAGAAGCGCAGCACTTGAGGGCAACGCTTGCTCAGCCCGTGTCAACGTCTGGCCGCCCTGGCGGTGCTTGCCAGGACCAGTAGCGAGCGTCGATACAACCAGTTCCGAGGACCATGAATCAGTACAGAATACCGATGGACCCATTCCCTGAAGACGTTGTTGGACACATCGGATATCGTTGCCGCGAACTTACTGGAGCAGGCTATGCAGACCCATATCCAGTGGCCACCTAAAACCAGTACTTCCCGTACTGGACGGAGCTCGCCGTACCGTTCTCACACGGCTGGTTGACGGTGCACAGTACTTACAAGGTTGTCAGTGTTGACCAAGCATCCGACCTAAACGGTAGCCCTGTGATCCAGCGGCGCAGGTGCACCTATCCGCATTATCGCCCCGGCCCAGTTTGTTACCCTAACTTCGAGTCCTTGAAGTTGATCTGTTACCGGAATCACGGACGTGCCCAGTCACAAGTGTCGTGGGGATTCGTGCAATGCGCCGAGGGAATTTATAAAGCCGACGCGGGGTCAGGATTGCGGCTGGCGAAGGCGTGGTGGGTCGGCCTCGCCGGGACGAGGCCGACCCACTTCACTCGAGTGCGTCAGGTATCACCACCAGGCGCCACAGTCGCCACTGAAACTGTTGCAGGCACGGAGGAGAATTCTCGACGCATGGAAGAAGACCCCGGCACCGTCCGGCCTCCCCAGGTGCACGACGGTAGGTACGCCGTTTTCGGCGAGCACCTCCGCCTGGACGAAGGTCGCACCGGCGATCCTGGCCGAGAACGTCCCGAACCAACCAGAGCCGTCAGACTCCAAATGGTAGGTCTTGCATGCCTCCGCCCATGCTCCTCCGGGAGACGTCAGCACCGTACACACATTGTTCACATACTGAACACCAACACCGTCGACGGTGGCCGCTGGAGCGTTGGCCTGGTCGTCGCCGATTACCTCGACCGCGCCCGGAGAATTGTTCGGAGCGGCTGCGGCAACTCCGCTGAAGAGCGGGACTGCGACTGCGAACGCAGTAACAAGCAGCATTATTCTGCGCATTAGGTGAGCACCTACTAAGGAGAAAATCGGTTAGTGGACTACAGCAAGGCCGTGACCTGCGAGAACTCTATTTCTGGAGTCCACTAGGACATTTTCTCGTTAGTACCTTCTCGAAACTCAGTGGACTGCAAGGTGAACGGTCTGCCGGTAAGGCAGTCCCTCCCTTGATGTGAGCACGAGTAAGTCTCGCGGTCCGTAGATAATGGCAACAGCGACAACTTCTACGGATTTCCTCTACAGTTACCGTGGGAGGCTGACGTGGACAATTCCTTCGGCCCATTGCTACGAGGTCACCGGAGGGCGCGAGGATTGACACAGGAGGCTCTGGCCGGGATGGCAGGACTGAGCAGTCAGGCGGTCGGCGCTCTCGAGCGCGGTGACCGGCGTTTCCCCTACCGGTACACCCTCGCCAGGCTCGCCGATGCGCTCGAACTCACCGACGACCATCGGGCCATGTTCGTGGCGGCCGCACGACGACGGGGAACGCCGAGGGATGTCACGTCCGCATACTCGGTGCCGCCACGGCAGTTACCTTCAGACCTCGCCCATTTCATCGGCCGTGACCCGCAGGTCAGGAGCTTGGGCGAGCTGCTCGTTCGCTCGCCAGCAGTGGTCGTTGCGGTAATCGCGGGGATGGGCGGGATCGGGAAGACCTGCCTGGCAGTGCACGTCGGCCACGTTGTCGCTGGCCGGTTCCCAGACGGTCAGCTGTATCTCGACCTGCAAGCTCACAGTGCAGCATTGTCAGCCCAGGAAGCGCTGAGACAACTGATGCGCGCGATTGACATCACGGGTGACGCGATCCCCACGGATGTGGCCGAGGCCGCTGCCCGCTACCGCTCCGGCCTCGCCGGGCGGCGGGTGTTGCTGATCCTCGACAACGCCGCAAACGCCGAGCAGGTCATCCCGCTGCTGCCCGGCAGCCCCGGCTGTGCGGCGATCATCACCAGCCGACACACACTGAACACGCTGCCCCAAGCCCACCACCTTCGATTGGCCGCGCTGTCCAAGCGCGAGGCCGTGCAACTCCTCGCCGCATCAGCCGGACAACAACGTGTCGACGCCGAGCCGGACGCAGCCGTGGCGGTGGCGCACCACTGCGGCGGACTACCGCTGGCTATTCACTTCGCCGGCGAGCGGCTGGCCGCCCGGCCAGGATGGCCAATCGCGCACCTGGCACAACAGCTGGCCGACGAACACCGACGGCTCGACATGCTCGAACGCGACGACAAGGGTGTGCGAGCAAGCTTCGCCGTCTCCGTCGACCACCTCGACCGACAGGACGCGGCCGCCTACGCCATGCTCGCCCTGCCCCACGGCCCGGACATCTCCCTACCGGTAGCAGCACGACTACTCGGCTCGAGCGAACCCGACGCCGAACGAGTACTGGAGCGGCTGACCGACATGCACCTGCTGGAGACCACCGCACCCGGCCAGTACCAGATGCACGACCTGCTGCGCCTGTACGCACGCGAACGCACCACAGACCTGGTCTCCGGAACTAGCCGTACCGCTGCACTCAACTCGTCTGCTCGAGCCGCTCGTCGCGGTAGCGCTGCCAGGGCGGAAACGCCGACATCGGCGGATGTTGGTACGAGTGGAGCTGACGGGGTTCGAACCCGTGACCCCCACAGTAAACATTCAGCGGGTGCGCTGACGGTTGTTGGTTGTGACGTGGTGTAGTGCCCCGAGGGGTTTGGTGGCCGCGTCGGGTGTTGGTGCTGGGGTGGTCAGGTGGGGGCGGGGTCGGGTGGTGTCCAGGGTCGGCCGATGATGGCGTCGCGTAGGGCGTTCATGAGGTTCTGGCCGTGTTTGGCGGCGGTGGAGAGGTAGCCGCGGATTCGGTAGCGGTCTTTGGTGCGGGTTTCGCTGGTGAGGCGGCCGGAGATGTTCTGCTGGATCTTGGCCGGCCGTAGGTCGCGTTCGGCCTGGTTGGAGGTGGGCGGTACGCGTAGGTCGTGGGTGAAGCGCAGTACGTCGGCTTCGCGGTCGCGTAGCACTTCCAGCAACAGTCGGGCCTTGCGTGCACCGGGTCGATCGCTGGGTGTGGTGGTGTCGGACAGTCCGACCCGCACACCGTTTCGGAACTGCTTGACCAGCTTGTCGCGGACGGCGGCCTCGATGGCGTCGCGGCGGGCGAGGTTGGCGTGGTGGATCAGCCCGCGCAGCGCGTCACCGATCTGCGCTGGCCAGTGCGCGTCGGGGTAGACCTCGCCGGCACCATCAAGATCACGACAGAGATGCGCCTTATGCCGATATCGGCATAACATTCATTATGCCGATGTTCGGGTTATGCCGGCTTGATCCGATCGGTGCTGGTGGTGGGGGTGCGCGGCTCGGTGTTGTCGGCATAATCCGGGCGGGGTGATGCTGGCCTCTTTGGTGATCGTTTGATGGTCGGAGAGGAGAGCGAGTA